>ERZ1645185.1123-NODE-1123-length-11088-cov-6.586785_pt1 | contig 11088 bp, 20 predicted proteins | sample MGYA00575351_ERZ1645185 | MGnify/ENA primary metagenome ERZ1645185 (study PRJEB40838, sample SAMN11284767) | freshwater sediment metagenome | isolation source: river sediment | host: Sediment | place: India: Jana village, Kanpur | collected 2015-12-17 ... | reverse complement strand
CCGGCAGCTGGCCCAACTGCTGTTCCGGGCCGGCTACGCCAAGGTGGGGCAGTTCAGGCTCGACGGCGTCACCAAGGACACCTGGTACACGAAGCACAGCGGCCGGGTGACGCAGGCCACGGCGCTAGGCCTGGCCCGCAGCCTGCTCGGGCACGACGACGGCTTCGACTGACCTGAGACTCCCGGCGCGCGGGCACACAAGGGCGGCTCCGGCCGCCTTTTTCGTCTCCAAAACATCAAAGGCAGAGCGAATTATCAAAGGCAGAGAATAAAGGCAGACGGAGAGCCGCTCTACAGCTACGTTTCAGCTTTTTTGCCTTTAATGCCTTTAATGCCTTTAATGAAAAAGGGGTTACAGGAGAGGTCGTAACAGGCTCTTTATGGCGAAAACCGCCGTGCGCGTTCTGGTACGGAGGAAGGTGTACCTGTAAAGGCATCAAAGGCGGAGGCCCGAAAACAGGGCCTAAGTGTCTGACCTGGTTGGAAAAACCGTCTGCCTTTGAATCAAAGGCGGATTAAAGGCGGACGGGGCGTGGGGGGCCGGATTTTCCGACTTCTCTTTTGGCGGTAACGAAACCGTACGGGGGCGTATTTTCGACGAAAGAGAAGAGTTTTCTCGGGTTACGGGGTTCTCGATTACCGAAAATAAGTATGAATGGGCCAGGAAAACTAAAAATTGTGTGAAACCGGGCTCGTCGCCCCCCGCGACGGCCTCTGGCGGTCGACTGGGGCCCATTACCGGCCGCCCATAACACGATCCGGCCGCCTGCCAGGCGCAGGCATGCGCCACGCGCACAACAAAAAGCCCGTCCGATTTGTCATCGGACAGGCAACAAAAAGCCCGCCATATAGGCGGGCCGTTGTAGTCGGGTTACGGGTTAGGCGCGAAAATGAAACAGACAAGCGCCAGCACTAGCACGCCGGTCAAGCTCCAGGGTATGCGCAGCAGGAACGCGGACAGGATCAGCGCGAACCCGCACCATGCGATAACCCGCCTCACGTGCGTACCGTGAACGTGGGCCAATACAGGCGGCCCGAGCCACGCCGAACGCGGATCAGGTCACGCGGCACGGCATCGCCCGCGCGCACGCGCACCAATTCGCCCGGCCGGTATCCGTGCGGCCCGATGCCGGCGCTACGCACCGTGACGCGGCAGTGCGCGTATAACGTGGCCGTGTCCCAATGCGGCCCGTTGTACTCGCGTTCAATGGTCACCACGCGCGCAGGCATGTACCCATGCAGCCGGACGGCCGCGCCGGGCTTGCATTCAACGTGGCGCGCGCGTGTCATGGCGACACCGTGCGCGCCAGCGCTTCGCGGCCCGCGTCCAGGGTGTCGAGCCGGCCGACATGCGCCACGCTATGTCCCACGCGTCGCCGCACGTGGAAGCCCGCTTTATTCTCTTCACACTCACGGCCGGTGTATCCGTCCGACCAGTAGAGCCACGCTTCGCCGATACGTTCCTGCTGTCGCAACACGCGGAAACCGTCGACGGTCAACCGGCCGTCTTCGCCGTAATACAACGCGCGGTCTCGCGGATGCCACAACCGCGCGCGCTTGTTGCACGCGTCCACAACCGCGCGCGCCGATGCGAAGCGGCCCGGACGGCAGAAAAGAATTTCACCATTCGGCCGCGAGACCGTGACGCCGTAAACCGTCATGTCTTCGCCGCGATACCGCCGCCACACGTAAACGACACAAACGCAATCCAGGCGGCCGACGTATTGCAGCGCCGCCGCGACGATTGGATTGTGTGCGTAGCGCTTGAACCCGGCAACGTCGAATGCTTTGAATTGTCCGGGCTTGCCGGTATACGCGCCGTTCACAACGTCATCATGCGTGCGGACATAGCCGGAAAATTGCAGGTTACCAATGACGTTACCGGGCATAACGTCGCCGATATGTTTTGCGACATAGGCGGACACTTTCATGAGTAGCGGCTCCCGTTGTTTGTGAGCGGTAATTCAACCGTCCGGAATGGGCTTGCGACGAAACCGTGCGCGCGGATGTCTGCGGCGCATTGTTTCAGCGCGTCGCCTAGCGCGTCCGCGTCTGCGGCCGCGAGATAGACCGTCTCACCGTCGACCCCGACAAACGCGAGCGCGGCGTACGCGTGGAACCGGTGCACGTGCGCGGATACTTTGCGGTTATTCATGCGCGCGGCCTCAGTGCAACCGCTGATTCATAGCTGCGCACAATGTCGCGGCGGATTGCGGCGAGCGTATCGGCGCTGAATCCGTCACGTATAACAACCGGCACGATTAGTTCGCGTCCGCCCAATGCGGTCATTTGCAAAAGGACACCGGACGCCATCATGCGATCCTGCCCGGCTTTGTCCAGCGTAGCCGCTGCAAAATGGTAGGCGCTTGCCAGCTGCGCGTTTAATTCTGCCACCTGCCGTAACAGGTCGGCGCGCGTTTTTGTTTGCTTTTTCACGTCTTAGTCCTCCAGGGTGACGCGCTGCGCGAGCGCTTGCGATACGCGGCCGTCGCGTACCGCGGCGTCCAGCCAATCGGCAAACGTGCAACGCGTGTCCGTTGTGTACATGCGGCCGTTGCCGGAATAGTTCGGAATGCGACGGCGCGATGCGTTCGGGTTATCGCGCCAGAATGCCGCGCGTACCTTAGCGGCGGAATTAAGCGGCGACATTGTCGACCTCCAACTCAGCGCCGAACGGCGGCCAGCACATGAATTCGGCGAACGCGCGCGCTTCCTTCGCGTTGATATTGTGGCAGCCGACTACGGCGCTACCGTCCGAGCCGATACGCACAACGTGGAAAGAGCCAACGCGCGGCCCGGCTCCCCACGGCCATTCGCGAGACTTGCCGGCGGCCACGGTCGCGCGAATCAGTGCCCACAACCGGCGGCCGGCAGTCTCGGACACGCGCGCGCCTAGGTTCGACACAATGTCGCCGTCGCGGTCGCGCCTGAAGTATGCGCCGGCCGGCAACGCGTGCAGGCCGTCGCCCGTGTTGCGCCAGTGCGCGATGATGTCGGCGCGCGCCGCGTCTGCGGTTTGTTTCATGTCGCGAAGCGCCGATGCGACCGCATCTGACACGGACACGTCCGCGCGCATCGCGGCGGCCCGTTCGGCGAGCGCTTCCCATTCGGCCGAGACCTCCGCCGGCAAAGATTCCGCGTCACCCATAGCAGCCGCGATGCGCAGCGTAGCGCCGGACAATGCGCGGTCCGCGTCCGCGCTTGCCTTGTGCGCGCGTTCGGCGCGTTTTTCCGCGTCCAGGTACAGGCCGCCGGCTTGCAACTCGCGAGCGGCCTGCACCGCGCCCAGCGCTTCGCGGCGCAGTGCGGCGGCATTTTCCAGCGACTCCGCCGCGGGCGAGACCGCTGCGAACGATTGCGCACGCGCCAGCGCTGCGCGTACTGCGGCCATATCCAGGCGCATGATTTTTGCAGCCACGTCGCCACGCGGCCACGCGTCCGGCGTCCATTCGGGCAATTCGCGCGCCAGCACGAACGCCGCGCGCGCTGCGTCGGCAACCGTGACGCCCGCAAGGTATGGCGAGACCACGCGGACAAACTCGCGAGCGCGCTCGGCCGAATAGCGTCCTTCGATTTTGCGCAGCGCGGCATCGGCCGCGCGCTGCGTCACATCGGCCGCGCGGCTAAGGTCAAGCATTAGCGCATGCGCTGCGCGTGCGGTCTCGCCGCGGCCGTCCGCGATCCTTGCCAGGTCGGCGACCGTCTGCGCGGCGTCGCGCCACGTGATCATCCCGCGATCCGTGAGCGCTTGCATGGCCCGCTGCGCGCTTTCCGCGCGCTCGCCGCGCGGCGCACCGGCCGCCATCGCGACGGCCGCAACGGTTGCGCCCATGTTCGACATCTTATAAGCCGGCTCTTTCGCGTCACGCCACGCGGACGGAATATTGTCCGAGCGGTTCCACGTTTTGCCCGTGGACAGGGTGACACGGCCGCGATGCTTGCCAGCCATGCGACGCGCCAGGGTCGCGACGTTACCGCGCATGCTTTCCAGGTTGTGCCGCGCTTGCTCCAACGTGGCAGCATTGAACAGCTGCGCGGCCCGCTTGTCGCACGCGCTCGCGTTCGCGGCGTACGCTTTGCGGTCGGCCGCCGGCTTTTTCTGGCGCTTCGCGATGCTTTCCGCTTTCCGCCACGCGCGCGCGGCGTTTTCCAGGTGCGCGCGTTTGGTGCGCGCCGTGATTCCGACCGCGCGCGCGTCGCGCTCGCTGCGCCGCGCGTCTGCCACTGCGCCGCCCAGCTGCGCCGCTGCATCGCGTTCGCGACGTTCGGCGCGCTGGCGCGTCCACAACGTGCGCGCGGCGGAGTCGGACGCCAGCGCATAAGCGGCGGTGTGCGCGGCGTCATAGGCGGACCGTTGCGGCGAATTCCATCCAGGATAAGCACCCAGCGCCGCGAGCGCGTCCGCGCGTTCGGCGAATCCGGCCGGCAGTTCCGGCGCTTCGGACAGGATCGCGGCGCAAGCCTTTACGTGGTCGCGTTTGTCTTTGCCGGACAGGCTCGCCGCGCTCGCCGCTGCGATAAGGCGAGCGGTTGCGATGCGGTCGGCCGCTACGCCGTATTGGTGCGCGATAGTGCCGTCCGACATTTTGTCAAGAGCGGCGCGCGCTGCGATGATCGCCTGCAACACGGCCGCGCCGATGATGCCGCGCGCCATGCCTGCATCGCCGCGCGCAATCGCGCGACCTTGCGACGCGCCATAATCGCCGTAGTGCAGGCTCGCGGCCCGTTCCGCGTTCGGCGCGATGTCGCGCATGCTGGGATAGTGGCATGGGTCAAGCGCGATGACGTTGACCGGATGCCCGCGCAGCGCGCCGCGCACATAACCCATATGGCGGCCCGTGGTCGGCGAGTATTGCGTATCGCGCATGACGACAATCCGGCGGCCGGACGCATCACGCCACGGGGCCAGCGTCGCGACCGCGTAGGAATCGCGATAGCTAAAAATCGTGGCTCCGCTGAAGTAAAAGTTACCGCCGGACACGCGCGCGGATTCCTGCGATTCATTGGCCCAAAGATGGGCGACTTGTGCGGCTGGGACTACAGTTTTCATGGTCTAGGGCCTTAGTTTTGCGGGAGGTTGAAAAAGCGGGCCGCCCATTCGCCCGCGCGTTGCCATGTGCGGACGGTAGGCGGGATGCGGACGGTAGGCGGGATGCGGACGGTTTGCAGCGTGTCATGGCGCGTTGCATAGTAGGTATGAAACCCACGATTCAGCGTCACGGAAAATCCTTTAAACTCGTGATTCATGCGGGAAGCGCGCGGCCGGCACATGGTCAAGCGCTCGCCACGTAAAACAGGAATACACAAACGAAGCCGGCAAGCGCCAGCACGGCGAGCCGGGCGACGCGTTCGCACGCGTCGCGAGCGCGTACGCGTGCGTCATGCGCGCGGATGGCGTCAAGTTGGCGGGACATAGGCGCGCGGTTCACGCGGCGCCTACCGTAGCGGCAAGCCCGGCGCAAAAAGCAAACGCGCAACCGGCAACGACAAGCCCGGCATACGCGGCGGCCGTTGCGATCCGCTCCACTGCGGCGTGCACGCGGGCGATGCGCCTATCGCTGGCGCGCTGGCGCTTGCGCGTCTCACTGTAAGACGGCGCGCGCGGTGCGACATAGACGGCGCGCGCGATGCGGCGCAGGTCGGCATGCGCGCAATACTCGGAACGGTTCGGGCGAATGGTCATGGCATTAGTGCTCCGGCTTCAGTGACGCCACGTTATCGCGCAACGGTAACGATAGTCTAATGACGTTTTGTCATAACGGCGACCAGGCGACCAGGCGACCAGGCGACCAGGCGGCCAGGCGACCAGGCGACCAGGCGACCAGGCGACGCGCGTTATCGCCCGACTGTAACACGTTACCAACACACCGTAACACCCGAACACCTGGCTCGGCCTGCGCTCTCCGCCGGCCACCTGGTCCACCTGGGCGCAGCCTGCCCCCGGCCCGTCTCACAGCGCGCGACGCAGTAGCGCCAGGAGCCGCCGGGACTTCGCAGACCTCGCCCGTTCCCCCGGACTTTGCGGCTCTGTCGAGACCCCGGACTTCGCCACCCTGGCGAGACCCCGCGCCCGCCTGGTCGACGCGGACTTCGCAACCCTGGCGAGACCCCGCGCACTCCTGGCCGACGCGGACTTCGCCACCCTGGCGAGACCCCGGAAGACGGTTGTTGACAATAGGAAACGGAGGGCGTAGTGTCCGTGTTACCGTGAGTAAGTAAGGCCATACACCGTGACCGATCAAGCACACGACAGGGCCATCTCGGCGCTGCTCAACGTCAACCGCGAGGCGCGTGTCGCACGCTTCACTGCTTCCGTCAGGCGCATGAAGCTCGACCAGGTGTACCTCGAAGACCTGATCTCCCGATCAACGGCCGCTTACTTCGCGGCGGTGCCCGAGCGCCCCGGCCTGCTGCACACTACGGACCAGAAGCACGGCATGCTCGGGCACCTCTCGGCGACTGCTGAAGTTGCGTGGGAGTTCTACGACGACATGCTGCACGCGATTCGCCATGCGAACGAGAAGGTCTTCTCCCGCAATCAGCCGCGTCGATCCTTCTCGGTCGAGGTGATCCAGCGCACGCAGATACTCCAGACCGGGCACGCGAGGACGACGATCTCGCTGCGCGTGCAGCGCACAACCTGAAAATGTTTCTCCGTATTGAAACGACTTTTTGAAAAGGCCCAACCACCCTATGAAGACCTACTCGTTCGACCTTCAATACCGCAGTGCGACCGGAGCGACTCGCAGCTACGCGAAAGCGACCGGCGTGCGCGCCACCCCGACGTTGTTTGTCGTCGAGCCACGCAACGTCCAGGTGCTCGACGGCAAGGCGCAGTTCGGGGGCTTGCGTAAGTACAAGCGCGACACGCTCGCCCCATACCCGAAGCGTAGGTTCTGCACAGGCAACGGCTACTGGAAGATCATCGCTGGCTCGGTGATCGAAGACGAAAATGTTCTTGACAAGGCGTAACGCGTTTCGTAAAGTCGATACCACCCTAGAGGAGACAAACCGTGATTGACCTCATCTACAAACTGCTCGGCATCCGTCGGGCCTGGCTGAAAGACCAGCAAGGCGCGATCCGCGCGTACCGTCTGCGCACTGACCCGTTCGGCGACTACGTGACCATGCGCTCGACCGCCGGCCGCTTCCGCGTGTCGCTGCTGCCGGACGGCACTACCGACAACGCGACCTACCCGGAGTGGAGGCCGTGAGCGGCATACAGTGGGGTCTCGTGCTTCTCCCCGTGGTGAGCCTGCTCATGGGCATCGTCATCGGCCGGGTCGTCGGCTGGGTCGTCGGCGTCGACGACGAGCGTAAGCGCCTCGCCCCGTGGAGAGGCGCCGTGCTCGACGCGCTGGCGAACACCTGCATGGACGCCCCGATGGACGAGCCGCCGGCAAACATCCTGGCCCGCGTGATCGCGTGGCATGTCGAGACCGCGCTCGACCCGAAGGTGTCAGACGTAGTCAACTACTCGATGGTCTACGACTTCGCGTACGACAACTGCCTGGACTACAACCAGCTGTGCCAGATGATCTGCACTGCCATCGAGAGTCGCCATGACTAGCCTACGAGCAGCAGTGTTGATGGCCGCATTGGGTTCGGCGCTCATGGGCGGAGGGCCTTCGGACAGACGTGTAGTCCGCGAGTGCACCATCGGCCCGCAGCTGAAGACCGGCACCCGCGAAGAACTGCGGGCCAAGCGCAAGAAAGAACGCAAGAGCAAGAAGAGGAGCCGGAAATGAGCGTGTTGCCGCCTGGCGTTTTGACCGAGGCGATGGAAGACGCCGCCGCGCTATCGGGGCAGCAGGCGGTGGAAGCTGTGGGTGAGTGCTTTTGTGACCGGGCCGGTCTAGGCGTTCGCGGCGTGTCGTGCGGAGACTGTCCACGCGACTACGCCCAACCCCCTGCGCCTGCTGTGGGGGAAGCTATTGCTCCGCAGCGCCAGTGGAGCGAATGGGCAGAATCGCGCGGCCTCTACCCCCGCCCCACCCCCGCTGTCCAGACCGCAGCGCCCGGTGACATGGCGCGGGCATTGGAGTGGTTCCGCGCCATCGTGCAGGGCAGCGAGGACGCCGCAGACAAGCCGCACATCGCTGCCATCGAGGAAGCCATCGCCGCCTACGACCCGGTGCGCATGGCGAAGTGTGGGAACACGGTTGCAGCGCCCGGTGATGTTGAGGGGCGTGCGAGGGAGTTGCTGGCGGCTGAGTACGACAAAGCCAATTTGGCCGGCACCGCATTAAGGATTCGCGCCAATGCCCCGCTGCCGGCAGGTTGGCAAGACGAGTGCATTGCCATCCGCGCCATCTCCGCAGCCCTGCGGTCACAGGGGCAGGCGGATGCGGTGGATGACGCGATGGTGGCTCGGTTCATAGAGGCGGCAACAAAGCAGGGGTTTCTTCACCTGCGTGGAACTGCTGTCGAACGCTCGGCTCACAACTTACTCACCGCCACCCTCGCGCAGCAGGCCAACAAGGATCAGCCACCTAACACCCAAGTTCAGCCGTGACGCGAAGCGGCATCGGCTGGAGCGCGTTGTTAGGCCGCGTCACCACCAATAACCAAGAGGAAAAATCATGGACTTCAAAGAGTTTCCGAAAATGCCCCGGCTCTCGCGCGAAATCATCGTGACCGAGAAGATCGACGGTACGAACGCGCAGGTTGCGGTCGTTGAGTTGGATGGCTATTCGGCTCCTGGCGCATTGTGGGAAGGCGACGGGCTGGCGATCTACGCCGGCAGCCGCACCCGCTGGATCACGCCCGAAGCCGACAACTTCGGGTTTGCGGCATGGGTGTGCGACAACGCCGAAGGTTTGGCAACGCTTGGCCCCGGCAATCACTTTGGCGAGTGGTGGGGCGCGGGCATTCAGCGCCGCTACGGGCTTACCGAAAAGCGATTCAGCCTGTTTAATGTGGCCCGCTGGGGAGATGAGCGCCCGACCTGCTGCGGCGTTGTGCCCGTCCTTTATCGCGGCGATTTCAATACTGCGGCAATCGAGGATTGCATTGCATCGCTGCGGGACTCTGGCAGCCGCGCGGCACCGGGGTTCATGAAGCCCGAGGGCGTTGTTGTATTCCACACCGCCGGCAACGTGGGATTCAAGAAAACGCTGGAAAAGGACGAGGTGCCGAAAACCTTGGCCGAGCGAAAAGCGGCCTAACGGTTGAGTTGGGCCGGCGCGCCCATGAACCCACGCCAGCGCGGCAGGAATGAAGCGCGCTCGGCACGAACGAATTGTTAGAGGGGTAAGCGATGAAAGCCAAGACGAAGGAAACAATTGTCGGCTCAATAGCAGGAGTGGCGGTCGCCTACTTACTTGCCACGTCATTTTTCTACAGGTTCCGCTACCCGTGCCTGAGCGAGACGGAACTGTTCTTGGCAATACCGCAGATGCTTACGCTGGATTTTGATAGGCCGAGATGCCCCTCTAACGGTTGAGTTAAGCCGGCCCGCGCTGGACGATACAACCCGCGCCGAGGCCGCGAAGCGGGCGCGGCTTCAACGAATTGTTAGGTTGCGGACTGGAGATAGCGATGGAGTACTTCGAGGAGCAAGACGGGAGCATACGCGTTGAGTACTACCGAACCGGAGTTCACCGCGATGCGGTTCTAGGGCATCTGCGCCAGGGCGGCGAGGATGAGGACTATTGGCACTTCTACCCTTCCAACGATTGCGTGCTGAACGCCGGCAACTGCAAGCGACTGGCACAGAAGCTTTCGGAATTGAATGGCCGCGCCTGAGCAACCTAACGTCCCGGTTAAGCCGGGGCACGAAGTGACCTCGGCTTGAACCGGTTGTTAGCCAGCAAAGGAGTGAAGAATGGGAATGTACACAGAGATTTTCGTCAACGTAGACCTGAAACCAGAGGCGCCTGACGATGTGATCGCGGTTCTGCGAGCCATGTGCGGTGGCGAGGACAAATCCCCCTTGGAAGGGAGGCCAACGCGATGGGCTTGCCTGTTCTGCGATATGAGCCATTACACACCGCGCACTTCGTGCGCCGAATTGAAATATTGCGAGATTGCCGGAGCATGGTCATTGCTTGGCAAGGGCGACATAAAGAATTACGAAGGCGAGATTGAGGAGTTCTTCGACTGGATCATGCCGTGGGTTGACGGATTTCCCGGCGAGTTCATTGGCTACAAGCGATACGAAGCATCCGACGTGCCAGAGCTTGTTTTGCTGGCTAACGACTAATATCCCGTGCCCCTGCGGCATATGACAGAAAAAGTTTCCGCATCCCCGCTGAAATGCTCAAAGCCCGCCGAAATATTCCGCACAAACGAGGTGCTAAATCTTATGGACGCTGATGCAGTGAATACCGATGAGCTGAGGGAAATGTTGAACGACATTGGCAGGTGGGATCATATCGGCGAAAGTTTCCGCGAAGCCGTCTGCGAGGTCTATGGCGCTGGCGCATGGGATCGCCTCCTAGACGCACTCGACCGCCTCGCTGCGGTGGAGGCCGAGCTTGCGGCGCTGAGGGCGGATGCTCGCGGTCACGAGCAAACGCTGAGGGCTGCGCTGGAGTTCGTTTCCAAGTTCACCAGCGGCAATAGCGTGATGCGAGACGTGCGCGCCATAGCTGTTCGGGCGGGGCCGACTATCGCGCAAGAGGCGACGTTTCTCCGCGATCAGATCAATGCCCGCCTCCTGCCCGACTCCGGCGAGGTGCAACCCCCGCACGACGATGGAGAGGGATGACATGCGAAGCGATCAAATGCCGAGGCCTTGGCCGCCAAAGCTGGAACTAGCGCCGTGTCCGTTTTGCAACGCATCCGACGAGATGATTATGGTCTTGCAGGAGGGAAGCTATATCTGCGTCGGCTGCATCGAATGCAACGCGAAAGGCCCGGACAAAAACACGGTGGACGCGGCTATCGAAGCATGGAACCGCCGCACCGCTGGCGACGGAGGGCGGGTTGGAAATTGATCGCGGATTTCTGCCGGAGGACGTGGATCACTACATCGAGATTTTCGGAATCTACGATGGCTGGTCGGTTGTCAAGATGAAAGATGGCCGGCTACTCAACCGCTGGCCGCCGGATGACCGCAGGCACAAGCCGACGCAGGAGTTTATC
>ERZ1645185.1122-NODE-1122-length-11093-cov-4.342182_pt1 | contig 11093 bp, 7 predicted proteins | sample MGYA00575351_ERZ1645185 | MGnify/ENA primary metagenome ERZ1645185 (study PRJEB40838, sample SAMN11284767) | freshwater sediment metagenome | isolation source: river sediment | host: Sediment | place: India: Jana village, Kanpur | collected 2015-12-17 ... | reverse complement strand
GCGATTGCCGATTTGATGACCGCGCTTGAAGCACTGGCAAAGCCCCTGAGCATGCTTGGACAGCGACTGGAGGCATTGGTCGAGGATGGACAGTGGGAAAAGGCCATTCACATTTCTTCCTTCCCACGCGCGGTGTCGCAACTTGAGAAGGCCAAACAATACCTTGCAGAAGAGCGAACGAAAACAGCTCAGGCGAAACCGAAGACGGGCTGTGCCTGAGGATGGATGCAACCAAGTTGATCAATCTTTTGCTTGGTACGCTCCTGCTCCTGAGTGAGTTTAGTGACAGATGTGTTGCTCAGCCGTTGCTCTGATGATGCAGAAGAAGGCACGGACGTGATCAACGGATCGCCGGTCTTGACCAGCTTGCTGGCGAGAGACATTCGCACCGGCAGCGGGGACTACGGCATCAGTCCGTTCAGCAACCACCTCGGTGAAATCACGCTGGCTGAGCGGGCATGGGTCGTGGCGGATTTGCAGGGCTACGCAGGTGCAAGACAACCGGTCGCGACCTATGTGTAGGATGTCGTCTTCTGATGGACGGCGACGAACGAGAAGGGTGGACTACTGAGCCGCAACGGTGAGGTTGCGAGTAGAGTCACCAGCAGCAACAACACCGCCAGAAGCACAAGGCCCGCTCCCAGTGCCCGGGCGTCAGAAATTTCTTCGTCGCGTGTGCCCACCGCCAGAAGAAAGACCCGCGCAAGACTTCCTAGTGAGTCCCCAATCATCACAGCCACCTCACGAACAAATGATCCAACCTTCGTCAGCCACAGTCACTGTTTCTAACGCCTCGAATCGACCCTAGCTCGTTGGAGTGTTCCCCTATTCCCGCCCAACGATACGAATGAGCGTTTGTTCGCCTCAAGTGATGATGCGAATAGCTAGCAGCATGATGCGAATAGGCGTATATTCGCATCATGCAGTGAGGTGAATGTGTATATCTGGGAACTACCCGAATGGCCACACTTCCGTTGGAATGCTGAGCACTTGCTCAACCCGCTCGGCCAGGCCCACCTGAAGCAAGGTCGGCTCCTTGGAAAAATGATGCAATTGGGCTTCGAGCTGCGGCTTGAGGCTGAACTTCTGGCTCTCACGGAAGAGGCCGTCAAAAGTGCAGAAATAGAAGGCGAACGATTGGATCCGTCGAGTGTCCGCTCCTCGGTGGCACGCCGGCTTGGTGTTCCTGGGGCCGCCCTTGGTCCAGAAGACCGACGCACTGAGGGCATGGTTGCGATGATGCTCGATGCGACGAGCCAACTGGATACCCCTCTCACCCGGGAGCGACTGTATGGGTGGCAGGCTGCGTTGTTTCCAACTGGCTATTCCGGTGTGCGCAAGATAAAGACCGGGGGGTGGCGGGAGGATGCCGATGGCCCCATGCAAGTACGCTCAGGTCCGGTCGGACGTGAGAAGGTTCACTTTCAAGCGCCCCCAGCTGAGCGAGTGGATGCTGAGATAGAGATGTTTCTCGCATGGCTGAATGAACCCCTCACTATCGACGGCATCCTCCATGCAACAATCGCACACCTCTGGTTTGTCACCATCCATCCATTCGACGATGGGAACGGCAGGATTGCGCGAGCGCTAGCAGAACGGAGTCTTGCACGCTCGGAACAATCCCCCCAGCGATTCTATGGCCTGGCGGGACAGATTCATCGCGAGCGCCCCGAGTATTATGCCTCGCTCGAAGTCACTCAGAAAGGTGATCTCGACATCACGCCGCGTATGCTGTGGTTTGTTGAATGCGTGTCCAAGGCGATCGATGCTGCCGAGACGGGATTCGCGGATGTGCTACGTAAGGCAGGGTTCTGGCAACGCCATACCGGTCTCGCCCTCAATGAACGCCAACGGAAAGTGTTGAATCGATTTCTAGACGGGTTTGAGGGCAAGCTGACAGCGAGAAAATGGGCAGCGCTTGCAAAATGTTCGATGCCCACTGCCCAACGTGATATCAAGGAACTGATTGATCGAGGGGTGCTCATTCGCAATGAAGGTGGCAGTAAGAACACAAGTTATAGCCTCACGCCAGTCCCAGAATAAGGGGGCTAGTTGGATGTCTGCGTTGATGTAGAAAGTGCCAGAACAACGCAAGCGTGTGCTCATGTGGGAAAAAATGGCCTGTTCACCTTGGTGCGGAAACCAGACTTAATGTGAGACTTGCGAGGTTGGGTGGGGCCGCAGTTAGACCGTTACTTATGCTAAGTCAAAGAGGTCTTCAAATAAATTGGGGAAACCATTTGATACACCGAGCGTTTCAAAAATTGTCCTGGCCTGTTTGTAAACCGCAGGTTGGTGGTCCGATTCCACTCGCCGGCTCCACAAATATCCCCGACGCATCAACGGCGCGGTTCCCCTTCGTAGATGGTCAACCCTCGTCCAGTGCCCGATCCAAGTTGAAGGCAGCACTGATCAGGGCGAGATGAGTGAAGGCTTGCGGGAAATTTCCCAAGGCCTCGCCGTTGGTTCCCGTTTCTTCTGCGTAAAGACCGAGGTGGTTGGCGTATCCCAACATCCGTTCGAACAATAGTTGCGCTTCGTCCAGTTTCGGTCGGTCCGTGCGTCCCATCCGCGTCAACGCTTCCACGAGCCAGAAGCTGCACATGTTGAACGTGCCTTCCGTACCATCCAACCCGTCGGCTCCGGTGGCGGCGTCATACCGGTGCACCAGCCCGTCGGATACCAGGCCGCCTTCGTCCGGCGGCCGGTTGATTGCGTTCAACATGCGGCGCATTCTCGGATCCGACGGGGAGAGAAAATGGACCAACGGCATGATCAGGTTGGACGCATCTAACGAGTCGCTTCCGTATGATTGCACAAAGGTGCCGCGTGACTCGTCCCAGCCCTTGGTCATGATCTCTTCGTATACTCGGTCGCGCATGCTCAGCCACTTCAGGTGATCGGCCGGGAACGAGCGCTTTTGGGCCAGCCGTAACCCGCGGTCGAAGGCGACCCAGCACATGAGTTTTGAATAGACGAAATGCCGGCGGCCGCCGCGCACCTCCCAAATGCCCTCGTCTTCACGGGTCCAGTTCTCGCACAACCAATCGAGTGAGTTCCGAACGCGCAACCAGTGGTGGTAGGAGATCGGATTGACGTGCTTGTTGTAGAGGTAGACGGAGTCCAACAGTTCTCCGTAGATGTCCAACTGCAAATGCGCATAGGCGCCGTTGCCGATTCTCACGGGCCGTGACCCCCTGTACCCGTCCAAATGGTCGAGCGTGTATTCGGACAGATCGGTGCGCCCGTCGATGCCGTAGACGATCTGCAGCGGGCCCGGCTCGGGCCGATCGTTTCTGGCGCGCGCATCCAACCACTCCATGAATGCCGTGGCCTCTCGCGTGAAGCCGATGCGAATGAGCCCATAGAGCGTAAAGGCTGAATCCCGGATCCAGGTATAGCGATAATCCCAGTTGCGCACGCCGCCGATTTCTTCCGGGAGGCTGCACGTCGGCGAAGCGACGATGGCTCCGGTGGGTTCGAACGTCATGAGTTTGAGTGCAAGTGCAGAGCGGGAGACCATTTCCCTCCACCGTCCTGTATAGCGGCTGTGGGAGATCCAGTCCTGCCAAAACTGCACGGTGGTTTCGAAGACGCGTTGTGCATGATCATCGGGTAGCGTGGCCCCGCAGCACCCGCCCGCTTCGATTTCCCGAAGCACGCACACCGCATGCTCCCCGCGTCCGAGAGTGAATTCGGCGAACACGCCTTGCTCAGCCTGTTTCAACGGCAGGGTGGTCGCAAGTCCCAAGGTGAGCGCGGGGGTTGAAAAAACGGCGCCCGTGGAGTTCAGATGAGTCTGGTGTGTGGTGCGTGCATAATCGAACGCTGGATCACAGTGAAGCCGAAACGTCATACGACCGCGCACGACCTTGACGCGTCTGATCAATTGATGGAAGAGATCCGGCCCGGTTCCGCCGACCGGCATGAAGTCCTCGATTTCGCCCACGCCTTGGCTCGACAGAAATCGTGTGATTAAGACATTGGTGTCGGGCCAGTAGAACTGTTTGGTCGTGACCTCGTTGCCGAGTGGAGCAATGCTGAAACGGCCGCCCTTCTTGTCGTCGAGGATCGCGGCAAACACGCTTGGGGAATCGAAATGCGGAAAACACAACCAATCGATGGAGCCGTGGCGCCCCACCAATGCCGTCGTACGCATGTTACCGATGATGCCGTAATTCTCGATGGGGTGGTAGGCCATGGAGTGTCCGTGGCATGTGGTGGCACTAGAGTCTTGTGCGACCATACCAGAAAGAGACCGGGGTGAGCCAGGTCTTCGATGGCGTGATGCGGGTGAGTCTGTGAGAAGAACGGAATGTGCGGGGCAATGTGCCCGGGAGAGTATTGCGGCAGAATCCTCGGTCGGTGCATTACACGGCGGCGCCGCTCGCCACAGAGCGCCGTGGGTGAAGGATCATCCGGATGCCGCCCTTGGGGCGCAGCGTGACCATGAGTTCCGGTTCGACTTGCGCCTGGGCCAGCTGGGGATCGTAACGCCGGCCGATCAGCGCAAGGAGCAACGGGCCCTCCACCGTAGCGAAGTGTGTGCCGACGCAGGCTCGGGGCCCGGCACCGAAGGGGAGATAGGCATATCGAGCCTCGGGTTGGCCCTCTTTCAACCATCGTTCCGGTCGAAACCGGTCGGGGTCCGGCCAAAAGGCCGGATGCCGGTGCAGGTTGTAGACGCCGATGAGGATGATCGCGCCGGCCGGCAGGGCGAGTCCGTGAACCGTGACGGGTGTTGTGGTCTTGCGCTGAATGGCGACGGCGGGCGGATAGAGCCGAAGTGCTTCATCGAAGACGGCACGGGTATAGGGGAGTTGCGCAAGATCGCCGGCGTTCGGCGTTCGTCCTCGCAGCACTCGGTCTATTTCCTCATGGAAGCGGGCCTTCGCTTCCGGATGGGTGGCGAGGAGATACCAGGTCCAGGCCAGTGCGTTTGCGGTCGTTTCGTGCCCCGCAGCGAAGATGGTCAGGGCTTCGTCGCGCAGTTCTTGGTCGCTCAGGCCGGTACCCGTCTCCTCGTCACGAGCCTGAAGCAGGAGATCAAGCAGGTCGTCGTGGCGCACCCTGCTCCGGCGCCGTTCGGTGAGCAGCTCATAGATCAACCCGTCAAGAAATTGCATCGCGGCGCGGAATTCCCGATTGTGCGCAGTCGGCACCCAGAGGGGGAGGCGCAGCGGATTATGAAACGAATCGAACGCGAATCTCAGGCTCACGCGCAACGACTGGTTGATCCGATCGATATGGTGCGCCATGCTGGTGGTGAACATTGTTTGTGAGATGACTTCCAGAGCCAGCTGCATCATCTCGGCGGCGATGTCGACCGCTTGCCCCTCCTGCCTCGCCCAGTCGGCGAGGCGTTGTTCGCCCACCTGGACCATTCGGTCGGCCATCGCCGCCATGCGGGAACGGTGAAAAATCGGCTGGATGATGCGCCGGTGCCGTTTCCAGACCTCCCCCGAGCTGGTCACCAATCCACTGCCGAGGACCAGCGCCAGGCCAGAAGGTCGCCGGGGGTCGTAGACCTTCACGAACCGGTCGGACTGATGGACCAAAATCTCTTCGGCGAGATCGGGGTGACTGAGCAGGTGGATGAGCTTGGGGCCGAGCCGAAAGCGGAGTGCATCGCCGTATTGACGCCACCATCGCGCCATCGTCTCCAATGGACTGGTCTTGAATGCCTGCAGATGACCGAGCACACGCGTGCCGCCGGGAACCTTCGCCAGCGTAAACGATTGAACCTCATCCGACATGCGCGGACCCTACCACACCAGGGGAGTGCCAGCAATTCAGGCAGGGCCGTTGTGCCTCGGTCCACCAGGCTCGGTTTCCCGCTTCTGTCGAGCCAGCGGAGCCGGCTGCCGTCTTGTTGGCGCACGGCGCCTGTGATACTCTGCGCCAACATCGTTTGGTTTGGAGTGTTTGCGCAAATCGTCACCCGCGCCTATGAACGTCACCCCTACCTCGCGTCCATCATCACGCCTGGGATTGCAAGTGCTCGTGCTCTTGCTGGCCTGGGTCGTCGTGGCCGGTCTCTCGTGGGCCGAGCTGATTGGATTGCAGGCCGAATCAGGTGGGGTCGTACCGGCCGACTCCCAGTGGGCGACCGAGCCCGACTTAGACGAGTTGCGGGATGATGCGACGACCAAGGCTCTCACTGAAGCAACACGTCCCGCGAGCCTGGCGATTCACGCTTCCGCGAGGAAGTCCTCCGTTCCGTTTTCTCCGGGCGACACACCGCTGCCGACCAGCGACCTGCTGTCCACACTCTCTGTCTATCGACTGTAATCCGCCGAACGCGGTTTTGATGGGTGGTCCGTCGACGCCGTCCTCATCCGGGGCCGGTTGCTGGTTGCCCCGTCTTGCGTGCGCTGCCCGGACGAGGGCGAGGGGAAGCACAGGGAGAAGCTGGATATGATTGAACGGCTGGTGGGCTTTGCCTTGGCGCAGCGATTCATGGTCTGTCTTGCCGGACTCGCCCTGCTGTTCGGCGGCCTCTATGCGTTCCACATTTTAGACGTGGTCGCTTATCCCGATCCTTCGCCGCCGATGATCGAGGTCATCACGCAATATCCCGGTTGGTCCGGCGAGCAAATGGAGCGGGCCATTACGTTGCCCATCGAGATCGCGTTGCAGGGCATGCCGGGGCTGGCGGAAATCCGCTCCCTCTCGATCTTCGGGTTGAGCGACATCAAAGTCTACTTCGAGTTCGGTACCGACTATTTCCGCGATCGACAGGAAATTCTCAATCGGCTGCAACTCACGGTGTTGCCGCAGAACGTGCAGCCGACCATCTCGCCCTGGTCCGCCATTGCCGAAATCTTCCGCTACGAACTGACCGGTGAACACGTGTCGCTGACGGATTTGAAGACGACACAGGACTGGCAGATCCGGCGCGAGTTCAAACGGGTCCCCGGCGTGATCGATGTGAGTACCTACGGCGGTACGACCAAGGAATATCATGTCGAGCTCGACCCCGGTCAGCTGATGAGCTACAACGTCACCCTCGACCAGGTCATGGAGGGCCTTGCCAAGAGCAACACCGACGTCGGCGGCAACTATCTGACGATGGGGGAGCAGAGCTTCAACATCCGGGGCATGGGGCTGATCAAAAAACTCGACGATATTTCGAATACGGTCGTGACGCAGAAGGAAGGCACGCCGGTGTTCATTCGCAACCTCGGCAAGACCAGTATCGGATCACGGGTGCGGCTGGGCAAGGTGGGCATCGACGATCGGGATGATGTGGTCGAAGGCGTCGTCTTACTGCAGCGTGGGGCCAAGGCCCTGTCCGTGTTGGACAAGGTGCATGAGAAGGTGCAGGAACTCAACACCCGCAAGTTGCCGAAGGGGGTCCAAATCAAGACCTTCTATGACCGCACGGTGTTGATTCATACCACCATCGAAACGGTCATCGATATTTTGATCGCGGGCGTCGTGCTGGTGTCGATCATCCTCTATGTGTTCCTGGGCCACTTCCGCACGGCGATGATCGTCGCGCTGACGGTACCGGTCGCGCTCTTGTTCACGTTCGGCATGATGGTGCTCGGCGGGCAGTCTGCGAATCTGATTTCGTTGGGCGCGGTGGATTTCGGCATCATCGTCGACTCCACCCTCATCATGGTCGAAAGCATTTTTTACCATCTCGCACATAAGTCTTCACAGGGCGTGACGGTGCCCATGCATGTGATGCGGGCGGCGCGCGAGGTCGGCCGTCCGATCTTTTTCGCCACCACGATCATCGTCATCGCGTTTCTGCCGTTGTTCACCATGACCGGGGTGCCGGGGAAGGTCTTCGCGCCCATGTCGCTGACCTACGGGTTTGCGTTGAGCGGGGCATTGCTCATGGCGTTCACCCTGGCGCCGGCCCTGTGCTCGCTGCTGCTGACCGGCACCATCAAGGAACGGGACACGGCGGTCGTGGAGTTTCTCAGCCGGCGGTACATGGCCTTGTTGGATTGGGGCCTGCGCCGTGAATGGCTGGTGGTCGGGATTGCGGTGGCGGTCCTCGTGGTGGCGATGGCGGCAGTGCCGTTCATCGGCGGCGAATTCATGCCTGCGCTGGAAGAAGGCAACATCTGGATGCGCACCACCTTGCCGGTGGATATTTCCTTCGAGCAGGCGGCTCGCCTGGTGACGGACATTCGCGGCGTGTTCAGACAATTTCCGGAAGTCATCAGCGCGGCGTCGCAATTGGGGCGACCCGACGACGGCACCGATCCCACCAGTTTCTTCAACGCGGAGTTTCTCGTAACGTTGAAACCCTTCAAGGAATGGCGGGCTGAGGTGCCGACGAAGAAGGCGCTGATCGATCAGATCGAGCAACGGTTAGGCGTGATTCCCGGGGTGACATTCAATTTCTCCCAGGCGATTCAGGACAACGTCCAAGAGGCGATGTCGGGCGTGAAGGGAGAGAACGCCGTGAAACTCTACGGCAGTGATCTGCAGACATTGGAACAGCTCGCAAAACAGATCGAGACGGTGATGAAGGGTGTGCAGGGCGTCAAGGACTTGGGCGTGCTGCACTTGCTGGGCCAACCCAATCTGGTGATCGAAGTCAATCGTGAGGAATGCGCGCGCTATGGGTTGAAGGTCGATGACGTCAACGATGTGGTGCAAGCCGCTATCGGGGGGCAAGCCGTGACCAGGATCTACGAGGGCGAACGATGGTTCGACCTCGTCGTTCGCTTTTTGCCCGAGTTCCGGAAGGACATCGAGTCGATCGGCAATATCGTCGTCAGTACGCCGGACGGCGCGCGCATTCCGCTCAAGCAATTGGCCTCCATCACGGAGCAGACCGGCGCGTTCATCGTGTACCGCGAGAATAACGAACGGTATATCCCGATCAAGTTCAGCGTCCGCGGCCGTGACTTGGAAGGGACCGTGCGGGACGCGCAGGAACGTATCGAGCAGCAGATCCAGTTACCGGCCGGCTACCGGATCGAGTGGCACGGGGAATTCGATCAGTTGCAGGAAGAAAAAGCCCGTCTCGCCAGGATCGTGCCGATCACGCTGGGATTGATTTTGATTCTGGTCTATTTGGTATTGAACAATTTTCGGGACGCGTTGCTCGTGCTGGCGGCGGTGCCCTTTTCGCTCGTCGGCGGGGTGCTGGCGCTGTTGGTCACGGGTACGCATTTCAGCATTTCGGCGGCGGTCGGATTCATCTCGCTGTTCGGCGTTGCCGTGCAAGGCGCGTTGATTCTCATCAGTCGCATGCAGGATCTGTTACGTGAGGGATGGGACGTTCGCGAAGCGATTATGAAAAGCGCGGAGGTGCGGATGCGTCCGGTCCTCATGACGTCGCTGGCTGCGGCCATCGGACTGTTGCCCGCCGCCGTTGCGAACGGGATCGGCGCACAGTCGCAGCAGCCGCTCGCGCGGGTGGTGGTGGGCGGCATGTTGACCTCGGCCGCCTTAATTCTGTTCGTGTTGCCCGTGTTGTATCAACTGCTGCATCGCTATCGGCGGCGTCCGGCCTCTTCTGAGGCGGCTGTCGCCGGGGGGCACATGGGGCAGAATGGTGGCCGGGCCGATACCCTGTCGGCGGGAACGACGTTACCCGGGTAGCGGCTCGTGCGTGATGGAGACGGTCGCGCCAGGGGGGAAGGCTGAGCCGAGCGTGATGTTGCGGATCTGGCCCTTGAGCGTGACCTGCATGGCGTGCCCATCCCATTTCCAGGCGATCGAGCCACCGGGAAGCAGGAGATTCGAGACAGAGAGCGTCTGCGAGAGCCAGTGCGGCGGAATGCCCGCGCCGATCACGACAGGTGAACCTACGGTCTCGGTATCGAGATACGCCAGCATGTCTTGTTGCAACAGCAGCAGCAAGGCCGCCGTCTCATAGTCCGGCGACACCGTCGTCCGGTCATGCCAACCCCGTGCGTACTGCCAGCCGTCGGCGACGTCGTTGGTCGCAGCCCGCGAGGTCGCCCAGGTATACAACCCGGGAGACGCTTGGTTTCCCCACACATGGTGCAGGGTGTCCCACACCTCTTCCGGCCGGCCTTGTCGCAGGAGACGGTGTGCCCTGGTCAACGCACCCGCAATCGTCAGGTTGTCCGGAGCGGGTCTGTACGCGGTCATCGGTTGTGCCAACGGGTTTTGACGTGAGGCGGGGACCGTGAAGGAGGCCTGTCGTATTGGTGACTCGTCGGGATGAGCCGGGCCGTTCCCGTTCCGTCGTTGCCAGGTCTCCAGCAGGGTTCTGGCCTGGTCGTTCCATGCGGCTGCCTGGCGATGTTTACCGAGCCGTTCCGCAAATTCCGCTGCCGCGAGCAGACCACGGTAGCTGACGGCATTGACATAAAGCGAAGGCCATTGATTCCCGATGCGGCCGACGATGACCCCCTCGCGGGCCGGTTTGGCGAGCACCTCCATCCGTACCTGCTGCCCATGCAGGAGATCGTAGGGGGAAGGCACGACGAATGGTGTCACAATCGGTGCGCGCGCGTGCAGCATGTTCTCGATCAGTCCGGCCTTCCGGAGTATGTGTGGCCAGAGCCATTGATCATGACGGGTGTCGGCGATATAGGCAGCCGATTCTGTCAGGGCCCAGATCGCCAGACCCGGTGCGTCGGCTTCCGGTCCGGCCCCGCCGGCGAAATCGTGAGTGGCCAGGAATCGCGAGAGTACCCAGCCGACCTGCGGGTCGCCCGCTCGTGAGAGGGCTGCCGTGATATACGCGCCTTGACGCTGCCAGGCGCGAAAGAACATCGTCGGGTCTCCCGGCCTGGTTTCTCCGCTGATCAAGCCCATCATCAGATGGGACCGCTGAGCTTCCATGGAACGCTGGAAATACGGGTCGGGCAGGTCGACGTGAATCGCCGGCGAAGCAGCCCTGTAGTAGTGCTGCATCTCGATCGGCACCCGTCTGTCTTCCAGCACAAGTCTGAATTCCTGTTCCCGTTGGCCGGAATCGGCCGCAAGCGTCAGGCGAGCAAATCCCCACCCGGAGGCTCCATTCCAGGTCGAGGCGGAGGATCGGGCCGTCAATCCCTCGTGTCCGTTCTCGTCACCCAGGACGATGTCGGCTGGGGCCGGCGTCACGCGGATCACCCATCGACGGTTGACGGTGACCTCATTCCCGT
>ERZ1645185.1120-NODE-1120-length-11109-cov-5.356432_pt1 | contig 11109 bp, 12 predicted proteins | sample MGYA00575351_ERZ1645185 | MGnify/ENA primary metagenome ERZ1645185 (study PRJEB40838, sample SAMN11284767) | freshwater sediment metagenome | isolation source: river sediment | host: Sediment | place: India: Jana village, Kanpur | collected 2015-12-17 ... | reverse complement strand
GCGTGGCCGACTACCGGCGCGGCAACGGCGGCATCGTGCTGCCCAACCCGAACGCTCCGACGGGCATCGCACTGCCCCTGTCCGAACTGACCCAGCTGCTCGAAGCCAACCCGGGCTCGGTGGTGGTCATCGACGAAGCCTATGTGGATTTCGGTGCGGAAAGCGCGGTGACCCTGGTCGATCGTTTCCCGCAGCTGCTGGTGGTGCGCACGCTGTCGAAGTCGGCCGCTCTGGCCGGGCTGCGCGTCGGTTTTGCCATGGGCCACACCTCGCTGATCGAGGCGCTGCACGTGGTCAAGGACAGCTTCAACTCCTACCCGCTGGACCGGCTGGCGCTGGCCGGCGCGCAGGCGGCCATAGAGGACGACGAGCACCTGCAGGCGCTGGCATCTCGCATCGCCACCAGCCGCCAGTGGCTGGTGCAGCAGCTCGACGGCCTGGGCTTCGACTGCCTGCCGTCCAGCGCCAACTTCCTGTTCGTGCGCCACACCAGCGCGCGCGCGGCCGACCTGTTCAGCGCCCTGCGCGAGCGCCGCATCCTCGTGCGCCACTTCAAACAGCCCCGCATCGACAACCACCTGCGCATCACCATCGGCACCCAGGCCGAGTGCGAGGCCCTGGTCGACGCGCTGCGGCACATCCTGTCCACGTCCCCTTCCGCCGGGGCACCGATCTCCGCACCGATAGGCACACCATGAAGATCCTGATCCAGAACGGCCGCGTCATGGACCCGGCCAGCGGCCGCGACGAGCAGGCCGACATCGCCATCGCGGCGGGCCGCATCATCGCCATCGGCAAGGTCGCGCCCGACTTCCACCCCAACCGCACCATCGACGCCACCGGCTGCGTGGTCGCCCCCGGTCTGGTCGACCTGTCGGTGCGCCTGCGCGAACCCGGCCAGGAACATGCCGGCATGCTGGAGAGCGAAATGGCCGCTGCGGTGGCCGGTGGCGTGACCTCGCTGGTCTGCCCGCCCGACACCGAACCGGTGCTCGACGAGCCTGGTCTGGTGGACATGCTCAAGTTCCGCGCCGAGAAATTGCACCAGTCGCGTGTGTTCCCGCTGGGCGCGCTCACGCGCGGCCTCAAGGGCGAGGTGCTGACCGAGATGGCCGAGCTCACCGAGTCCGGCTGCATCGGCTTCGGCCAGGCCGAGGTGCCCATCGTCAACGCGCAGGTGCTGCAGCGCGCGCTGCAGTACGCCGCCACCTTCGGCTACACCGTGTGGCTGCGTCCGCAGGACTTCTGGCTCGGCAAGGGCGTGGCCGCCAGCGGCCCGCTGGCCACGCGCATGGGCCTGGCCGGTGTGCCCGTGGTGGCCGAAACCATCGCGCTGCACACCCTCATCGAACTGCTGCGCGGCGTGCACGGCGCGGCCCGCAGCGAAGGCGAGAAAGGCGTGCGCGTGCACCTGTGCCGCATCAGCAGCGCCGCCGGGCTGGAACTGGTGCGCCAGGCCAAGGCCGAGGGCCTGCCCATCAGCTGCGACGTGAGCGTGCACAACCTGCACCTGACCGATGTGGACATCGGCTACTACGACAGCCGTCTGCGCGTGCAGCCGCCGGTGCGCCAGCAGCGCGACCGCGACGCGCTGCGCGCCGGCCTGGCCGACGGCAGCATCGACGCCCTGGTGTCGGACCACAACCCGGTGGACGCCGATGCCAAGGTGCTGCCCTTTGCCGAAGCAGAACCCGGCGCGACCGGCGTGGAGCTGCTGCTGGGCCTGGCCGCCAAGTGGGCGCAGCAGGATGGCCTGGGCCTGATGCAGGCGCTGGCCGTGCTCACCGCCGGCCCGCAGCGCGTGCTGGGCCACAGCCTGGGCACGCTGCAGCACAGCGTGGGCCAGATCAGCGTGGGCGGCCAGGCCGACCTGTGCATCTTCGACCCCGCCGGCAGCTGGCGCGTGGACCCCGCGGGCCTGCGCAGCCAGGGCAAACACACGCCGTTCGAGGGCCACGAATTGCCGGTGCGCGTGCGCGCCACGCTGGTGGCCGGCCAGCTGGCCTACGAGGCCAGCCGGACCGCTGCGTGAGCGGTCCCCGCCGCTCGCACCTGGCGGCGGCCTGGCGCCTGCTGCGCGCCGTCGGCCATGTGCTGCACGGGCTGTGGGTGATCCGCACCGAGTTCGGCCGCCTCACGCCCGACGCCTGTGCGCTGCTGGTGCGCGAGTGGTCGCGCCAGATGCTGGGCATCCTGGGGGTGCAGCTGGTGGTGCGCGGCACGCCGCCGGAGCGCGGGCCGATGCTGCTGGTGGCCAACCACCTCTCGTGGCTGGACATCCTGGTCATGGACGCCGCGCACCCGGCGCGCTTCGTGTCCAAGGCCGACGTCAAACACTGGCCGGTGCTGGGTGCGCTCATCACCGGCGCGGGCACGCTCTACATCGAACGCGAAAGCCGGCGCGACGCCATGCGCGTGGTGCACCAGATGGCCGCCGCCTTGCAGGCGCACGACACGGTGGCCGTGTTTCCCGAAGGCACCACCGGCGACGGGCGCGAACTGCTGCCCTTTCACGCCAACCTGATCCAGGCCGCCATTTCGGCGCATGCGCCGGTCATGCCGGTGGCGCTGGACTTTGTCGATGCGGCCAGCGGCCAGCGCAGCGACGCGCCGCTGTTCGTGGGCGACACCACCCTGCTGCAGTCCATCTGGAGCACCCTGCGCGCGGTCGGTGTGCAGGCGGTGGTGCACTACGGGCCCGCGCAGACCGCCGACGGGCGCGACCGCCGCGCTTGGGCGCAGGACCTGCGCAGTGCGGTCAACGATCTGCGCGAAGCTCGCTGAACCCCCACGCTCCGCCGCTGGCGCGGGTCGCTGCCCCAAGACCGGGGAGGGCTCCGGTCTTCACCGGGTCCGTGGGGCTGACCTGCCTTGGGGCGGCCCGGCGGCAGGTGTGCGGGCCCAGCGCTTCGCTGCTTATTTCGCCTTCAGGCGCTGCAGCATCAGCTCGGTGTTGGCCTTGCGGTCGGCGTTCACTTGCTGCACGGTGGGCCGCTCGCCCAGGCGCTTGAGGTAGTCGCGCACCGGCAGCGCGGCCAGGCAGTCCTGGCCCAGGACGATCTTGCTGGCGCTGCTGACCAGCGGCAGGTGCACCGCGGCGGCCACGTCGGCCAGGGTGAACTCGGCCCCGCCGATGAAGGGCGAGAAGCTCGCCAGCTGTGCGAACGCCGCCACGTTCTTCTGCAGCTGCTGGCCGGTCTTGTCCTTGGCCGCGTCGCTGACCTTGCCGCCAAAAAACGCCTCGGGGTAGAGGTTGCGCGCCACCAGTTCCAGGTGCAGTTCGATGAAACGCAGCAGCTCGCGCGCCTTGGCCGCGGCAAACGGGTCGGCCGGCAGCAGCGGGTGTTCGGGGTAGCGGGCTTCCAGGTATTCCAGGATCACCGTCGATTCGCACAGCGCACCCGCGTCGGTCTTGAGGTAAGGCACCTTGCCCAGCGGGCTGGCGGCGGTGTCGACCTGCCCGACCCAGACCAGTTCTTCGTCGAACGGCACGCCTTTTTCGAGCAGGGCGAGCTTGACCTTGTTGTAGTAGTTGCTGGCCGCGAAGCCGCAGAGCGTGGGCATGGGGTGTCTCCTGTTGTGGTGGTGCGAAGCTGCATTCTGGGGCGCCGGTGGCCAGGCGCGCGTCACCGCGGCAACAGCCCGGCCGCTGGGCGTCATCAGCGCGCGCTGATAGACTCGCCGCATGTTCCTGTCGCGCCTGCACCGCCGCATCACCACCTGGGTCGCCCTGCTGACCCTGGTGCTGGGCGCGCTGGCGCCCACCGTGGCGCAGGCCCTGGTGGCGGGCAGCGACCGCGCCGACTGGCTGCAGGTCTGCAGCGTCAGCGGCATGGTCTGGGTGCAGGCCGACACCGGCGAGGTGCGCGACCAGCAGCCCGATGGCGGCGCCCCCATGGCCGACGCCAGCCAGCACTGCCCCTGGTGCACCTTGCACGGTGGTGCCGCCGGCCTGCCGGTGGCCCATGCGCTGCCCGAGCTGGCGCCGCGCCTGACCGATCTGCCGCCCGCGTTCTACCGCGCGCCCCTGGCCGCCACCGTCTGGGCCACCGCCCAGTCGCGCGCGCCGCCCCTGGCCGCCTGAAACCCTCCGCCGTGGTGCGCCCGTTGACGGGTGCGCCGTGTGTTCCCCGTTTCAGGAGGCCCCATGCCTCGTCGATCCACGTCCCCCGCGCTGGCCCCCGCCAGCACCCCCGACCTGCCGCGCCGGCAGGCCCTGGCCTGGCTGGCCGCCAGCGGCGCGCTGCTGCTGGCCGGTTGTGACCGGCTGACTGCGCCCTCGCAGGGCGCGGTGTCGCCGTTCAAGGGCATCGACATCAGCGGCGCTACCTACGCACGCGGCTTCAACCTGACCGATTTCAACGGCCAGCGCCGCAGCCTGGCCGACTTCAAGGGGCGGGTGGTGATGCTGTATTTCGGCTTCGTGCAGTGCCCCGACGTCTGCCCCACCGCGCTCACGCGGGCCGCCGCCGTCATGCAGCAACTGGGCCCGCAGGCGGCCGACCTGCGGGTGGTCTTCGTCACCGTGGACCCCGAACGCGACACCCCCGAGCTGCTGCGCGACTACATGGCCTCGTTCGATCCGTCCTTCCTGGCGCTGACCGGCAGCCTGGAGAGCATCAAAGCCACGGCGGACGAGTTCCGCGTGTACTACAAGAAAGTGCCCACCGGCAGCAGCTACACCATGGACCACACAGCCCTGACCTACCTGTTCGACCGTCAGGGCCGCATCCGCACCGTGCTGCGGCACGAACAGACCGCCGACGACTACGCCGCCGATGTGCGAGCGCTGCTGGCCGAACCACCGGTCTGACGTTTTCCTTGTCCGTTTCCGTTTCTTTTTTCCTCACCTTCCATCACAGGAGTTCTCCATGAAAAAACTGTTCATCGCTTCGCTGATCGCCCTCACCGCCACCGCCTGGGCGCAAACCGCTGTCAAGGTGGACGACGCCTGGGTGCGCGGCACCGTCGCCACACAAAAGGCCACCGGCGCTTTCATGCGCCTGACCCCGTCGGCCAACGCACGCCTGGTGTCGGTGCAGTCGCCGGTCGCGGGCGTGGTCGAAATCCACGAAATGGCGATGGAGAACGACGTCATGAAAATGCGCCAGGTGCCCGGCCTGGACCTGGCCGCCGGCCGCACGCTGGAGCTCAAGCCCGGCGGTTACCACGTGATGCTGATGGACCTCAAGCAGCCGCTCAAGGCCGGTGACAGCGTGCCCCTGACACTGGTGTTTGAAGACGGCGCCAAGAAGCGCTTCACGCAAGAGGTGCAGGCCCCCGTCACCGCGCTCGGCGGCGGCAACGGCCCGGCCCCCATGCAGCACAAGCACTGATCGCCCGCGCCACGCTTTTCAAGCTGCGCCCTTCACCAGCGGACCATGAGCACCCTGCTGCACACCCCCGACGGACTGCGCCCCTGGGCGCAGCGTCTGGCGCGCTGGCTGCTCGTGGCGCTGCTGCTGGCCACGCTGGCGCCGGGCATTTCGCGTGCCTTGTCTGTGGCGGCCGGTGCGCCGTCAGACGCCCGACCCGGCGAGCACTGGGTCGAGCTGTGCACCAGCGAAGGCATGCAGTGGTTGCCGGTGGACCTGAGCGCGCCGCGCGCCGGGTCCGATGTTCCCGATCCCGAATCCCTCGACCGCTGCGGCCACTGCACGCTGGCGGCCGAGCGGTTTGCCCCGCTGATTCCCGAGCTGCCGGTGCTGCCAGTGCTCGCCGGTGTTTGGGCGGTTCCCATTTTTGCCGCCACGCCCGGCGTGGACGCCCCGCTGCGCGCCGCCCTGGCGCGTGGCCCCCCGCTCCTGGGTTGATCCCCTCTGCCGGTGCTTGCACCGGCCACCCCGCGACCCGCTGGGGGCCACTGGCCCGCGGGTGCACCGATCAGTCCCTGTCCTGGAGCGACGCATGTCCCACGCTGACCATTTGCCGCTGCGCGTGAGCGCCGGCCAAACCCCCATTTTTCAGCCCGGTGACACCGGCACCGTCTGGCGTGTGCGCCAGGGTGTGGTGCGCCTGAACCGCCCCGCAGGCGCCGGCCGCCTGCCTGTGCAACTGGCCTTGCCGGGCGACCTCATCGGCATCGAAGCGCTGTGCGACCAGCCCTACCAGTTCTGCGCCGAGGCCTTCACTGATTGCGAACTGGAGCCCGTGCCGCTGGGCACTGCTGCCGAGGGCGACCCCCTGCGCCAGGCCTTGTTGCGCGAGGTGCTGCTGCAGCAGCAATCGCGCAGCCAGGACATGGCCACCCTGCGCACCGGCAGCGTGCTGGAGCGTCTGGTCCACCTGCTGCGCCTGCTGGGCCTGCCCTGGCAGGGCGCGCAGGCGGTGGCCGGCGGCCAGGCCGACGCCATCCGCCAGGCCCTGCCCACGCTGCGCGAAGTGGCCGAGCTGGTGGACGCCAAAACCGAGACGGTGTGCCGCGCCCTGGCCCAGCTGCTGCCCCCGCGCAGCCGCAAGGGGGGACCGGCGCGCCGGCCCGCCGAGGCGGACCGCGCGACGCGACCCGCCGGGGCCTGGTCGTCGCATGGCCTGGCCCTCGGCGTGGCGTGAACGCGCCCTGGTGCCGCCCCATCCCCCTGACACGCCCCCGTCCCCAGCCGGCTGCCCGGCGGGGGCGCGGCGGGCGACATCCCGCATCGACCACAACGACCCGAGGAGAACTCCCATGACCCCATCTGCCGCAGGTGCTGCCGGCCACGCCGTGCCCGCCCTGGGCCGCTTCCACCTGCTGGCCTGGCGCTGGCATTTCTACGCCGGCCTGTACGTCGTGCCCTTCCTGCTCATGCTGGCGCTCACCGGTCTGGTGATGGTGTTCTTCACCGGCTTCCAGCACCGGCTGGGCATGAGCATCGACGTGACGCCGCAGGCGCAGACCGCCACCGTGACCGCGCAGGCCCAGGCGGTGCTGGCCCGGCTGCCGGGCGCGCAACTGCGGGACTACGTCGCACCCAAGACCGCCGAGGTGCCAGCCTGGTTCACGGTGAAGCTCGGTGACCGGGTCGAGTCCGTGGCGGTCAACCCGTACACCGCCGAGGTGATCCGCACCGTCGACAAGGAGAACACCGTGTTCGCCTGGGCCGAGAAGATCCACGGCACGCTGCTCATCGGTGACCTGGGCGACCGGCTGATCGAGATCGCCGCCGGCCTGGGTATGGTGCTCATCGTCACCGGCGTCTACATGGCCTGGCCGCGGGGCCATACCGGCTGGCGCCAGGTGCTGGTGCCGGACCTGACGGCCACCGGACGCGCGCGGTGGAAATCCCTGCACGTCAGCGTCGCGTTCTGGATGGGGCTGGTGCTGGCCTTCTTCCTGGTCACGGGCCTGTCGTGGGCCGGCATCTGGGGCGGCCAGTTCGTGCAGCCCTGGGGCAGCTTCCCGGCCAGCAAGTGGGACGCGGTGCCCCAGTCCGATGCGACCCACGCCGCCCTGTCCACGCCCGGCCTGAAGGAAGTGCCCTGGGGCCTGGAGCTGACGCCGCTGCCCGCGTCGGGTTCCGGTGCGGGCCAGCCCGGCATCGCGGCGGGGCAGCCCGTCAACCTGGAAACGGTCAACGCCTATGCGCGCCGCATCGGCTTTGCCGGCCAGTACCGCGTGGCCGTGCCGCAGGACGAGACCGGCGTCTACACCGTCAGCGCCGACAGCATGGCCGGCGACCTGAGCGACCCGACCGGCGACCGCTACGTGCACATCGACCGCCACACCGGCCGCGTGCTGGCCCAGGTGTCGTTTGTCGACTATTCGCCCATGGCGAAGTTCATGGCCGTCGGCATCGCCTTGCACCAGGGCGACATGGGTCGTTGGAGCGCCTGGCTCAACGTCGTGTTCTGCCTGGCGGTGGTGTTCCTGTGCGTCAGCGGCACCGTCATGTGGTGGCAGCGCCGGCCCGCCAAGGCCGGCCGCCTGGCCGCCCCGCGCGCGCCGGCCAACGCCGCGCTGTGGAAGAGCGGTGCGGTCGTGATGCTGGTGGTGGCCCTCGCGTTCCCGCTCTCGGGCGCGGTGCTGCTGTCGGTGCTGCTGCTCGATGCGCTGCTGCTCTCGCGCGTCCCCGCGCTCAAGAATCGCCTGAACTGACGCGGGGGGCGCCCACGCGTCCACGGCGGTGGACCGCCCCGGCCTGGGGTCGGGCACGCACGGGGCACCGCTGAACGTCAGGTGCTGACCGGTCGCGTTTCGAGGCGCGGTCTCAGCGACCCCGGCCGCCTCCACCACGGCCACCGTTGCCGCCACCCGGACCGGATCGTCCGCCCCCCGCGGCGCTGCGGCCGGGGCTGGTGGCCGGTGTGGGCCAGGGCCAGGTGGTGGTGTGGGTGGTGATCGTGGCGGTGCTGTGCGGGCTGTGGCGCTGTTCGTAGCCGGTGCCGTAGGGCAGGGGTGAGGTGCCCGCGGGCGCCGTGACCGCCTCGGCGTTCGCCCAGCCGCTGCCGAAGGCGCCGGTCTTCGGTGCCTCGGTCGGCGGCGTGTCCGCCAGCGCGGGCAGCGACCACCCGACCAGCAGCACCCCGGCGATGGCCAGGCGGCAGGTGGTGGGCACAGGCTTCATGGTGCTGGCGCTGTGAGCGGTGGGTCAGCGGCCCTTGCCGCCGCCGGCGCCGCCAGACCCGCCACCCGCGCCCATGCGTGCACCGGCGGCATCGGGGATCAGCTGGGTCTGGGTCTGGGCCTGGGTGCGGGTGTGCACCTGGGCTTTGGTGCGGGTCCGGGTCTTGGCATGGGTGCCGTCCTGTGGCGCGGTGCCATCGCTGGCGTGGGTGCGCAACTGGGTTTGCAGCTGGGTCTGCTGGCGTTCCTGCAGTTGCAGCTTCAGCGGGGCCTGGCCTTCGGTGAGGGCCCGCTCCTGGATCTGTTCCTGCGTCTGCAGGGTCTGGCCGTCGGTGGGCGGGGTGGCGTCGGCGGCCAGGGCCGCGCCGGTGAGCACGGTCAGGGCAGCGGCGATGGTGGCGGCAGCAGCGGAGGAGAGGGGCGAACGCTTCATGGTGTTTCCTGGCATCCGGTTGCGTGATGATGACCGCTTTCCAGGCAACCGGGCCGGTCAGCGGGGGTCGGTGGTGAACCGATGCCTGGATGCTGCGCCGCCCGTGTCGCGTGCCCATGTCGGCGGCCGGCCTCTGTGTGTGCGTGGGTGCCGCTGTGTGTCGGTGCGTGTCAGGGGGCTGCGCGGGCCGGTTGGGCGGCCTACACTGGAACGCATGAGCCCATCCCATCTGCCCCGTGTGCTGGTGGTCGACGACGACCCCGCCTTGCGTGAACTGCTGCAGGACTACCTCTCGGCCCAGGGCTTCGAGGTGCAGACCGTTGGTGACGGTGCCGCGATGCGCCAAGCCCTGACGCAGGTGCAGCCCGACGTCATCGTCATGGACCTCATGCTGCCCGGCGAAGACGGCCTGTCGCTCACCCGCAGCGTCAAGGCGCAGGGCGACACGCCGGTGCTGATGCTGTCGGCACGCGGCGAGGAGATGGACCGCGTGATCGGCCTGGAGGTGGGCGCCGACGACTACCTGGCCAAACCCTTTGGCCCGCGCGAACTGCTGGCCCGCCTGCGTGCGCTGCTGCGCCGCAGCCAGGCGCCGGCCGCGGCCGGCGGGGCGGCCGAGCCCGACACGCAGCGCTGGGTGTTCGGGCCGTTCCAGCTCGACGCCGCGGCGCACCGCCTGCTGCGCGACGGGCAGGAGCTGCCGCTGACCAGCGCCGAATACGCGCTGCTGGCGGCCTTCTGCCAGCGCCCGGCGCGCGTGCTCTCGCGCGACCTGCTGGTGGACCTGCTCAAGGGCCACGAACGCGATGCCTTTGACCGCAGCATCGACAGCCGCGTGACCCGCCTGCGCCGCAAGATCGAAGACGACCCGGCCGCGCCGCTGTACATCCGCACCGTGCGCGGCGAGGGCTACCTGTTCAACCCGCGCGGGGGCGCGGTGTGAACCCACCGGCCAGCCTGGCGCGGCAGCACACGGTGCTGCTGGCGCTGGCCTTTGTCGCCGTCGAGCTGCTGGCGGTGCTGGCGTTTGCCTGGCTGGTCATGCTGCCGCTGGCGCGCCGCTCGGCCGACGACCTGGCCGGGCTGATGGTGCTGTCGGCCCAGACCTGGGCCGAGCTGCCGCCCGCCACGCGCCCGGTGTTTGAAGAAGAGCTCGCGAGCCGGCACGCGCTGCAGATCCGCCCCGACGTGGCCGGCGAGAGCGTGGACGAATGGCACCCGCCGTTTTTCTATTTGCTGGAATCGGCCCTGGTGCGCCGCGCCGCGGCCGCCACGCACCTGCTGCGCCAGTCGGGCGCCGACGGCGCCGACTGGTACTGGGCACGCCTGCCGTCGGGCAGCGGCACGCTGGCGGTGGGCCTGTCCAGCGAACGCATCAACAGCCGCCCGCTGGTGGCGCTGCTGATCGCGCTGCTGGGCGGGCTGGGGCTGGCGCTGGGCCTGGCGTGGTGGCTGGCGCGCCGCGTGACCGAACCGCTGGCCCGGCTGGAAGCGGCCAGCGCCCAGCTGGGCCAGGGCCAGGCGCCCGAGCTGCTGCCCGAGACCGGGCCGCGCGAGATCGTGGCACTCAGCCGCCGCTTCAACACCATGGCCGTGCAGGTGCAGGAACTGATGACCGCACGCACCACGCTGCTGGCCGGCGTGTCGCACGACCTGCGCACGCCGCTGGCGCGCATGCGGCTGGCGCTGGAGATGCTGCGCGACGCGCCCAGCGCCACGCTGCTGAACCGGCTGGAGCGCGACGTGGAGCAGATGAACCAGCTGATCGGCAACGTGCTGGACCTGGCGCGCGGCCTGGCGCACGAACCGGCGGTGCCGGTGGACGTGGGCCTGATGCTGCACGAGCTGGCGGCCGAACACAGCCGCGCCGACGGCCCGCTGGTGCGCGTGCGCTGCGAGCACTGCCACCTGCAACTGCCCGAGCTGTCGGTGCGGCGCGCGCTGGGCAACCTGCTGCAGAACGCGTTGCGCTACGCGGCGCCGAACCCGGTGGAACTGGTGTGCGAGCCCGACGGCGACCACTGGCGCCTGGGCGTGCTCGACCGGGGGCCGGGCATCCCGCCCGATCAGATCGATGCCATGTTCCAGCCCTTCCACCGGCTGGAGCCCTCGCGCAGCCCGGTCACGGGTGGCA
>ERZ1645185.1119-NODE-1119-length-11115-cov-15.990506_pt1 | contig 11115 bp, 11 predicted proteins | sample MGYA00575351_ERZ1645185 | MGnify/ENA primary metagenome ERZ1645185 (study PRJEB40838, sample SAMN11284767) | freshwater sediment metagenome | isolation source: river sediment | host: Sediment | place: India: Jana village, Kanpur | collected 2015-12-17 ... | reverse complement strand
CGCGCTGGTGCACGGCCTGGATGCGTGGATCGAGGCCGACACCGAGGAAGCGCGGGTGTTGGCCGCGCGTCCGCTGGACGTGATCGAAGGCCCGCTGATGGACGGCATGAATGTGGTCGGCGACCTGTTCGGCGCCGGGAAGATGTTCCTGCCGCAGGTGGTGAAGTCGGCGCGGGTGATGAAGAAGGCGGTCGCCCACCTGCTGCCCTACATCGAGGAGGAAAAGCGCCGGACCGGCGACGTCGGCAAGTCGAATGGCCGGATCGTGATGGCCACGGTCAAGGGCGACGTCCACGACATCGGCAAGAACATCGTCGGCGTGGTCCTGGCCTGCAACAACTTCGAGGTCGTCGACCTCGGCGTGATGGTGCCGGCGCAGAAGATCCTGGACACCGCGCGCGAAGTCGGCGCCGATCTCATCGGCCTGTCCGGGCTGATCACGCCCTCGCTGGAGGAGATGAGCCACGTCGCCCGCGAGATGCAGCGCCAGGGCTTCACCCTGCCCTTGATGATCGGCGGGGCGACGACCTCGCGCGCGCATACCGCGCTCAAGATCGACCCGCACTACCAGGCACCCACGGTGTGGGTGAAGGACGCCTCGCGCGCGGTCGGCGTGGCCCAGTCGCTGGTGTCGGCCGACCTGCGCGCGCCCTTCATCGCCGCCAACGACGCCGACTTCGCCGAGATCCGCCAGCGCCACCGCGATCGCGGCGATGCGCGGCGCCTGGTCTCGTTGGAGAAGGCGCGGGCACAGGCCTTCGATGGCGGCTGGGACACCTACGTCCCGCCCACGCCGCGGCAGCCGGGCCTGCACGTGTTCGACGACTATCCGCTGGCCGAACTGGTCGCCTGCATCGACTGGACGCCGTTCTTCCAGGCCTGGGAACTCGCCGGCAAGTACCCGTCGATCCTCGCCGACCCGGTGGTGGGCGCGCAGGCCAGCGCCCTGCATCGCGACGCGCTGGCGATGCTCGATCGCATCGTGGCGGAACGGTGGCTGACCGCGAAGGCGGTGTTCGGCCTGTGGCCGGCGCAGCGCATCGGCGACGACGTGCGCGTCGAAGCCGGTGGCGAGTCCACCCTCCTGCATTTCCTGCGCCAGCAGGTGGACAAGCCGGTGGAACGCCCGGACGTCTGCCTCGCCGACTTCATCGCCCCCGAGGGCCGCGGGATCAAGGACTGGATCGGCGCGTTCGCGGTGACCGCGGGCATCGGCATCGAGCCGCACGTGGCCCGCTTCGAGGCCGACCACGACGACTACAACGCCATCCTGCTGAAGGCGCTGGCCGACCGCCTGGCCGAAGCCCTGGCCGAGCGCCTGCACCAGCGCGTGCGCACCGAGTTCTGGGGCTATGCCGCCGACGAAGCGCTGGACAACGAGGCGCTGATCGCCGAGGCCTACCGTGGCATCCGCCCCGCGCCCGGCTATCCGGCCTGCCCCGACCACAGCGAGAAGGCCACCCTGTTCCGCCTGCTGGATGCGCCGGGCAACGCCGGCATGCAGCTCACCGAAAGCTTCGCGATGCTGCCCACCGCGGCGGTGTCCGGCTATTACTTCAGCCATCCGCAAAGCCGCTACTTCGTGGTCGGGCGGGTGTCGAAGGAGCAGGTCGAGGACTATGCGCGGCGCAAGGGCGTGCCGCTGCGGCAGGCCGAGCGCTGGCTGGCCGCGAACCTCGACTACGACCCCGAATGAACGCCCTGCCCGGCCCGGACGGCAGGCCGCCGCTGGTCGGCATCGTCGGCCACGCCGGTGCCTACGGACGCTGGCTGGCGCGCTTCCTCGAACGGCGGATGGGCCTGCAGGTGCGCGGCAGCGACATCGCCGATCCCGGTTCGCCGACGCCGGCGGAGCTGGCCCGCCAGGTCGACGTGCTGGTCTTCAGCGTGCCAATCCGACGCACCGTGGCGGTGATCGAGTCCTGCATCGCGCACGCCGACGGCGGCGAGGCCGGCGCGCTGTGGCTCGACCTCACCTCGATCAAGCAGGCGCCGGTCGCGGCCATGCTCGGCTCGCGCGCCGAAGTCGCCGGCCTGCACCCGATGGCCGCGCCGCCGAAGATCGGCACCCTGGAGGGCCGCACGCTCGCGGTCTGCCGCGCCCGCGTGGCGCGCTGGGGACCGTGGCTGGATGCACTGCTGGCCGCGCTGCGCGCCGACTGCGTGGAGATCGCGCCGCCCGCGCACGACCGCGCGATGGCGCTGGTGCAGGGCCTGGTCCACGCCAGCCACCTCGCGCAGGCCGACGTGCTGCGCCGCTGCGCCGCCGAGGCCGGCGGCATGCCCGCGCTGCATGCGTTGCGCACGGTCGGCCACGAGCTCGACCTCACCGTGACCGGCCGCATCCTCGCCGGCAACCCGGCGATCTACGAGGACATCCAGTTCGGCAACCCGGACGTCCTGCCCGTGCTGGAGCGGCTGGCGGACGCGACGACGGCGCTGCGCGATGCCGTCGCCCGCGGCGACGAAGCGGCGCGCGCCACGCTGCGCCAGCGCTTCCTGGCGGCACCGGCGGCCTGGTTCGGCGCGGAGTCGCTGGCCGCGCGTAGCCATGGCTTCGAACGCATGGGCTACCTGCAGGCCGACCTCGATGCCGCCCGCTTCCTCAGCGTCTACCTGCCGGAGGACCGCCCGGGTTCGCTGCGCGCCTTGCTCGCGGTGTTCGAGCGGTTGGGGGTGAACCTGGCGTCGATCCATTCCTCGCGCACGCCCGAGGGCGAGCTGCATTTCCGGATCGGGCTGGACCGGTTGCCGGTCTCGCTGGCGCTGCTGCGCGCCGAAGTCGAGGATGCCGGCATCGGCCGCGTGCTGGAGGCGCGCGACGACGCCTGAGCTTCACCAGACCAGGTCGTCGGGCACCTGGTAGCGCGGATCGGCATACGGATCCTGCTCGGCGGGCGCATCCGGATCGACCTTGAGCGCGATCGCCGGGGCGAAGATCGCCTCGGCCTGCGCGAGCGTGCCGGCATCGACCAGCACGTAGCGGCCATCCAGCTGCACCACGCCCAACTCGCCGGCATTCAAGGCCTTCAGCTGGTCGGCGGTGACGTGGATGCGCTTGATCTTGCCGCCGTATTCGAAATGGCGGACATGCTCCGCATCGGCGGCGTTGAGGCCCTTGCCGGCGACGAACGCGGCCAGCGCGGCCTTGGCCTCGCGGCGCTTGCGCGCCTCTTCCTGCTTCAGCCGCTCGGCCTCGATGCGCTCGTCCTTCTCGCGTTGCGCGCGGATGGCGTACGCCTTGGCGAGGTCGATGTCCTCGCGCGTGCGCGGCGGCTTGCGCGCGTGGTCCTTGCGCGGTGCGTCCTTGCGGGCATCGCGCGGCGGCGCCTGCCGTGGCGGCGCGGGGCGCCCCACGGCATGCGGCTTCGGCTTCTGCGGGCGTGGCTCCGGCTTCGGGGCGCTGAAGCCCAGGCCGAGTAGCTGGTCCTTGAGGGAATTGCTCATGGCGGATCAGTAATGCGGGGGCGGGGGTTCGCTGGCGGCATCGCCGACCACCGGGCTGGCGGCCAGCATGCTGCGCAACTGCCGCAGTTCGTCGAGGGCGCGATGCAGGCGCAGCGCATTGCCGGCCTCCTCCGCGCGCGCGGCGGCGACGGCGTCGCTGAGTTCCTGCAGGGCGTGCTCCTGGAACGCGAGGCGCGTCTCCAGGTCGACCAGGCGTTGCTCAAGGCGGTCCATGGCGTCAGCGCACGACCAGCGAGCGGCCGCGGCCGATGCCGTAGTACGCCAGCCCCGCGGCTTCGACCTCGGCGGGCTCGTACAGGTTGCGGCCGTCGAACACCACCGCGTCCGCCAGCGCCGCCTGCAGGCGCGCGAAATCCGGGCTGCGGAACTGCTTCCACTCGGTGATCACGACCAGCGCGTCGGCGCCCTGCAGCGCCTCGCCCGCCGAACCGCACAGGCACAGGTCGGCGCGCTCGCCGAAGATCCGCCGCGCCTCGTCCATCGCTTCGGGATCGTAGGCCTGCACGCGCGCGCCGGCGTCCCACAGCAGCTGCAGCAGGCGCCGGCTGGAGGCCTCGCGCATGTCGTCGGTATTCGGCTTGAACGCCAGGCCCCACAGCGCCACGGTCTTGCCGCGCAACCCGGCCTCGCCGCCGTAGTGGCGCACCATCAGCTCGAACAGGTGCGCCTTCTGCGCTTCGTTGACGCCCTCCACCGCCGCCAGCAGGCGCGGCTCGACGCCATGCTGCTGCGCGGTGCGCGCCAGGGCCTGCACGTCCTTGGGGAAGCAGGAACCGCCGTAGCCCGCGCCCGGGTAGATGAAGTGCCAGCCGATGCGCGGATCCGAGCCGATCCCCTTGCGCACCATCTCGACGTCCGCCCCGACCTGCTCGGCGATGTTGGCGATCTCGTTCATGAAGCTGATCTTGGTCGCCAGCATCGCGTTGGCCGCGTACTTGGTCAGTTCGGCCGAGCGCACGTCCATCGCCACGATGCGGTCGTGGTTGCGGTTGAACGGCGCGTAGAGGCGCTTGAGCTTGTCGACCGCGGCGGGGTTGTCTGCGCCGAGCACGATGCGGTCCGGGCGCATGCAGTCCTCGACCGCCGCGCCCTCCTTCAGGAACTCGGGGTTGGACACCACGTCGAAGGCGATCGCCGCCCCGCGTTGCGCCAGTTCGTCCGCGATCGCCGCGCGCACCTTGTCCGCGGTGCCGACCGGGACCGTGCTCTTGTCGACCACCACCGCGGGCCGCGCCAGGTGGCGGCCGATCGTGCGCGCCACCGCCAGCACGTACTGCAGGTCGGCGCTGCCATCCTCGTCGGGCGGCGTGCCGACCGCGATGAACAGCACGTCGCCATGCGCGATGCCGCTGGCGGCGTCGGTGGTGAAGCGCAGGCGGCCGGCGGCGTGGTTGGCCTTGACCATCGGCTCCAGGCCGGGCTCGTAGATGGGGATGATGCCGCGGTTCAGGCCGTCGACCTTGGCCTGGTCGATGTCCACGCAAACCACGTCATGGCCCACCTCGGCGAGGCAGGTCCCGGTGACGAGCCCGACGTAGCCGGTGCCGAAAATGCAGACGCGCATGCGCTGGTGTCCGTGCGTTGGGAAAGAAAAGGGGGACGCATCCGAGGATACGTCCCCCCCGTTTCGATTGCGATTACTTGCGCGGGGCGTTCGGCTTGACGATGTCCAGCAGCTCGACCTCGAACACCAGCACCTGGTTGGGGCCGATCATCGGCGGCGCCTGTTCGCCGTACGCCAGCTTGGCCGGGATCCAGAACTTGGTCTTGCCGCCGACCTTCACCAGCTGCAGGCCTTCGCTCCAGCCCGGGATCACGCCCTCCAACGGCATCACCGCCGGCTGGCCGCGATCGTAGGAGCTGTCGAAGGTCTTGCCGTCAAGCAGGGTGCCCTTGTAGTGCACCTTGACGCCGTCCTTCGCGCCTGGCTTGGCACCGGTGCCTTCGGTCAGCACCTGATACTGCAGGCCGGAGGCGGTGGTCACCACGCCCGGCTTCTTGCCGTTCTCGGCGAGGAACTTGTCCCCGCTCTCCTGGTTGGCCTTGGCGTCCGCCATCATCTTGGCGATCTGCTTGGCCTGCATCTTCTGGCCGAAGGCCTCGAAGATGGCCTTGCCCTGGTCCTCGGTCAGCAGCAGCTTCTCGCCCGCCAACTGCGCGCGCATCGCCTTGACCACGGTGTCGAGGTTGACCTCGTCCTTGATCTCGCCGAGCTGCTTGCCCATCGCCATGCCGATCGTGTAGCTGATCTGCTCCTTCTCGGTGGGCAGGCCCGGGTACTTGCCCGCAGCCTTCGGATCGGCGGCGTCGGCCGGCTTGGCGGCCTCGGCGCCGGCATCGGCGGGCTTCTGCGCGCCCTTGTCGCAGGCGGCGAGGGCCAGCACGCTGGCGATGGCGAGGACGGTGGCGCGGACGGCGGGTTTCATCGATTCATGGCTCCGGGAGATGGTTCGGGTCGCCCACGCGCTGTGCGCGGGCCTTGGGTTGGCAGGCGAACCCGCCGCTTACTGCACGCCGAGCAATTCGACGTCGAAGGCCAGCGTGGCATTGGGACCGATGGAACCGTCCGGAGTTCCCTTCTCGCCGTAACCGAGCTTGCCGGGGATCCAGAACCGGTACTTGCCGCCCACCGGCATCAGCCCCACGCCTTCGGTCCAGCCGGCGATCACCTGGTTCAGGGCGAACTCCGCAGGCTGGCCACGTTCGTAGGAACTGTCGAACACGGTGCCGTCGAGCAGCTTGCCCTCGTAGTTCACGCGCACGCGCTGGCCCGGCTTGGGCCGCGGGCCGTTGCCCTGGCGCAGCACCATGTACTGCAGGCCGCTCGGCGTGGTGAACACGCCCTTGACCGCCTTGTTCTTGGCCAGGAATTCCTCGCCCGCCTTCTGGTTGTTCGCCGCCAGTGCGGACACCTCGGCCTGCTGGCGCGCCTGCAAGCGCGCGGAGAATGCGCTGCGCAGCGCATTCGCTTCAGTTTCGGCGAGCGCGGGCTTCGCCGTCGGGTCGCTGCCGGCCTTGAAGCCGAGCAGGAACATCGGGACGTCGAATTCGCCCTTGATCCGCGCCAGCGACCGGCCGACATCGGTGCCGACCAGCATGCCCACCTTGTTGCGATCCACCGGCGTGGCCGGCTTGGTGCCGTTCTTGCGCGCGGTGATGCTGGCCATCAGCGCCTGCGAGGTCTGCTTGGCGGTGGCTTCGTCGAGCAACGGCTTGGCGCCCGACATCGTGTCCTGCATCGCGCGCTGGAACGCGGCCATGTCCATGTCCGGCACCGCCGGCGCGACCGAGCGCGCCACGTCCATGCCGATCAGGTAGCCGATCTTGTCGCGTTCGCTGACCGGCGCCTGCTGGGCGATCGCGGCGTGGGTGGCAAGGGCGAGCAAGAGCGCGCAGGCGGCACGCAACGGGAAGCGCATCGGGAACTCCTGTGTGGTCCAAGCGCGGCGGCCGGTGCCGGCGCAGCCCGTCATTGTCGGCCGCGGGCGCCGGCGCGGCAATCCCGGGCCCGCCGGGCCGCGCCCGGCACCATGACTTCAGTTGGGTCACTGGGTGCTTGACCGAGGATTTCTTAGTGTTATAGTTGCCTACAACACCGAACACCCAGAGCAGGACGGTTGCCATGATCCGCAAGCTCCACAACACCCTGATCGGCCTGGTCGCCTGCAGCTGCCTGCTGCTGGTCGGCCTCCTGATGGCGGTACCGGCCACGCCGGACATCGCCCCCGCCGGCATCACCCCGTCCCTCGCGGACCTCGACGCCGCCGAGCCCGCGCTCGCCGACGCCGGCCCGCAGGCGGACGAGGCCACCCCGCCCGCCCGCCGCACGCGGCATGGCCGGCAGACGGTGGCGATGCCCTTCTTCTCCTTCGCACCCCGGGGCTGAGCCATGACCGCAGTCGAATGGAACGATGGCGCGCCCATCTACCGCCAACTCAAGGAACGCGTCGTCGCGATGATGCTCGACGGCGTGCTCCGCCCGGGCGATGCGCTGCCCTCGGTGCGCCAGGTGGCCGCCGAGTACCAGCTGAACCCGATCACCGTCTCGCGCGCCTACCAGGAGCTCGCGGACGACCAACTCGTCGAAAAACGCAGGGGACTGGGCATGTATGTGACGGAAGGGGCCACGGCGCGGCTGATGGCCAGTGAACGCGAACGCTTCCTGCGCGAGGAATGGCCGATGGTGCTGGAGCGCATCCAGCGCCTGGGCCTGGACCCGAAGGAACTGCTCGACCCGAAGTCGAAGTGGGGGCAGGCATGAACACCGAGATCCGCACCGGCAGCCCGGTCGTGGTCGCCCGCGGCCTGCGCAAGGCCTACAAGAACAAGCTGGCGCTCGACGACACCCGCTTCGAGGTCCCGCTGGGCCGCATCGTCGGCCTGATCGGCCCGAACGGCGCCGGCAAGACCACCGCGCTGAAGGCGATCCTGGGCCTGGTGCCCTTCGAGGGCGACCTCAAGGTGCTGGGCAAGGACCCGCGCACCCAGCGCGACGAACTGATGAACGACATCTGCTTCATCGCCGACGTGGCGGTGCTGCCGCGCTGGATGAAGGTCAAGGAGGCGATCGCCTTCGTCGCCGGCGTCCACCCGCGCTTCGACGAGGCCAAGTGCCGCCGCTTCCTCGAGGGCACCCAGCTCAAGCCGGACCTGCGGGTGCGCGAGATGTCCAAGGGCATGATCGTGCAGCTGCACCTGGCGCTGGTGATGGCGATCGACGCCCGCCTGCTGGTGCTGGACGAGCCCACGCTGGGCCTCGACATCCTCTACCGCAAGCAGTTCTACCAGCGCCTGCTGGAGGACTACTTCGACGAGGAGAAGACCATCCTGGTCACCACCCACCAGGTCGAGGAGATCGAGCACATCCTCACCGACGTGATGTTCATCCGCGACGGCAAGATCGTCCTCGACGCGCCGATGGACACGCTGGGCGAGCGCTACACCGAAGTGCTGGTCAACGCCGACCGCGTCGAAGCGGCGCGCGCGCTCAAGCCGGTCGACGAGCGCGCCCTGCCCTTCGGCAAGACCGTGATGTTGTTCGACGGCGCCGATGCCGCCCGCCTGGGCGAACTGGGCGAGACCCGCACGCCGGGCCTGGCCGACCTGTTCGTCGCCACCATGAAGGGAACCTACGCATGAACACCTCTGTCGACGCGATGGCGATGGATGCCGAACGCCCGCGCACCCCGCGCGTGGCCCCGCACGCCACCCACAAGCTGAAGCTGCTGCTGCGGCGCGAGTTCTGGGAACACAAGGGCGGCTTCTTCTGGGCGCCGATCTGGGCCGGCGGGATCTCGCTGCTGCTGACCCTGATGGCGCTGGTGGTCGGCGAGGTCGCGGCGCGCCGCGCGCTGGCCAGCGGCAAGATGCAGGTCGACGGCGAAGTGATGGTCAACGGGCTCGACCTGGGGCTGATCACCTCGCGGATGGATGCCGAGGACATGCGCCGCCTCGCCGGCGGCATCGACCTCAGCATGCTGACCTCGTCGATGTGGCCGATGATCGTGCTGGGCTTCGTCGTGTTCTTCTACTGCCTCGGCAGCCTGTACGACGAGCGCAAGGACCGCAGCGTGCTGTTCTGGAAGTCGCTGCCCGTCTCCGACCGCGACACCGTCCTGTCCAAGGTCGCCAGTGCGGTGCTGGTCGCCCCGGCGCTCGCGGTGGCCGCGTGGATCGCCACCATGTTCGCCTTCCTGGTGCTGGTCAGCGGCTTCGTGCTGGCCCATGGCGGCAACCCGCTCACCCTGCTGTGGGGCCCGGGCAGCCCGCTGGCCAATGCGGGGGTGATGATCGCGTCGATCCCGGTGTACGCGGTGTGGGCGCTGCCGACCGTCGGCTGGCTGATGCTCTGCTCCTCGTGGGCTCGCAGCAAGCCGTTCCTGTGGGCGATCATGATCCCGGTGATGGCCGGTATCTTCATCAGCTGGTTCGACGTGATGAACGCGGTCGACCTGGACAGCGGCTGGTTCTGGCGCAACGTGGTGGCCCGCGCCCTGGGCGGCGTGTTCCCGGGCACCTGGATCGACGTGGCCAACACCGATGTCCTGCAGCTGAAGCGTCCGGGCGACATGATCCACCAGGGCGCGCTGCTGAAGACCATGTACTCCGTGCTGGCCACCCCGCAAGCCTGGATCGGCGCCGCCGCCGGTGTTGCGATGATCGCCGCGTCCATCCGCATGCGCCGCTGGCGCGACGAAGGCTGACGCCACTGGCCGATGCGCCGTCCGACCGACGGCGCATCGATGCCGGGCCCAGCCCACCCCACACGCACACAGCCCCGCCAGACCACCTTCCGCAAGGGAACGCCATGAAGACGCCCGTGATCCTCGCCACCGCCGCCTGCCTGCTGCTGCCGATCGCCGCCCAGGCGGGGGACACCAGGGACGGCGGCATCACCACCGAGATCCGCCAGGAGCTTGCCGATGCGCGCCGCGAAGTGCGCACCGAACTGGCACAGGCCAGCCGCGACCTGGAGACCGACAACCTGCGCGTCGACAACAGCCTGCGCTTCGGCGACGACGGCCGCGCCAGCAAGGACTTGCCGCGCGCCGAGATCACCCCGGCGGGCGACTTCCTCGTCGGCGGCCAGCGCGTGGCGATCGACGTCCCCCAGCGCCGGCAACTGCTCGACTACCGCGCGCGCGTCATCGAAGTCGCCAAGTACGGGATCGAGATCGGCCAGCGCAGCGCCGATGCGGCGCTGGATGCGGTCGGCAACGGTTCGATGCTCGGCCTGGTCTGGGGCGGCCTGACCGGCAGCCTGGAGCGTCGCGTCGAGCAGATGGTCAAGCGGGAAATCGAACCCGCGGTGCGCGGCATCTGCCGGCAGTTGCCGGGCCTGCGCGACTCGCAGCAGCGGCTCGCCGCCAGCCTGCCGCAATTCAAGCCTTACGCCACGCTGGACGCCGACGACATCGCCGATTGCGAATCCGACGTGCGCCAGGAATTCGCCGTACGCTGACCCGACCGAGACCAGGATCGACGCCATGACCCGTTTGACCACGCTTGCCCTCGCCGCCTCGCTGGCCACCCTCGCCGCCTGCAGCGAACCCCCGGCGCCGCCGGCCCCGCCCGCACCGCCCGCGCCGCCGGTGGCCTCCGCCGACGGCCCGAAGAGCTTCATCGGCCGCCACGTCGACAAGGCGCTCGACGAGGCCCGCAAGGAGCTGGCGACGCAGAACATCAGCATCAGCGACGGCATCGACATCAACATCAACGGTCGCCGCATCCACAACGACGCGACCGGGCTGCCGAAGGCCGAGATCACCCCACGGGGCGACCTCCTGATCGAAGGCAAGGCGGTGGCCATCGACGACGCGCAGCGCCAGCAGTTGCTCGCCTACCGCGGGCAGATCCTGGGCATCGCCGAGTCCGGGATGGCGATCGGCGGCAAGGGCGCGGACCTCGCCGGCGAGGCCATCGGCGGTGTGGTCGGCGTGATCTTCGGCGGCAAGGAAGGCGAGGAAGCGTTCCGGCAAAAGATGGAGACGCAGGGCAAGCAGCTGGAGGCCGAAGCGATGAAGCTGTGCAAGCAGTTGCCGGGCATGCTGGCGAGCCAGCAGGCGCTGGCGGCCTCGCTGCCGGCGTTCAAGCCCTACGCGCGGATGACCCAGGCCGACATCGACGACTGCGGCAAGCACGGCAAGG
>ERZ1645185.1118-NODE-1118-length-11124-cov-5.352064_pt1 | contig 11124 bp, 8 predicted proteins | sample MGYA00575351_ERZ1645185 | MGnify/ENA primary metagenome ERZ1645185 (study PRJEB40838, sample SAMN11284767) | freshwater sediment metagenome | isolation source: river sediment | host: Sediment | place: India: Jana village, Kanpur | collected 2015-12-17 ... | reverse complement strand
GGCGGAGGCGCACGCGCGGGTGGTCGAGGCGCGCGCCGCGATCGCCGCGCTGCGGGCGCGGCGCGACGAGGCCGCCAAGCGCGCCGACTGGCTCGCGCACGTCGCGAAGGAGATCGGCGACGCGAAGCTGAAGGAGGGGGAGGACGAGCGCCTCGACGAGGAGGCGCGGCGCCTCACGCACGCCGAGGAGCTGCAGGGCCTGATGCGCGAGATGACCGACGCGCTCGACGGCGGCGACGAGGCGGCGCTCGGGCGGCTGGGGCACCTGCAGAAGCCGCTCGCGGCGCTGCAGCGGATCGATCCCTCGACGTCACGGCTGCAGGAGCTGTATGACGCGGCCTACTATGCGCTCGAGGAGCTCGCGCGCGAGGCGCAGGCGTACGCCGACGGGGTGGAGCACGACCCCGCGCGCCTCGACGAGGTGGAGCGCCGCCGCGACCTGATCTTCCGGCTCACGAAGAAGTACGGCGGCAGCATCGCCGCCGTCCTCCAGACGGGGCGCGAGGCCCGCGCCGAGCTCGACCTGCTCGACACCGCGGGGCTCGACCTGCGCGCGCTCGAGACGCGCGTGCAGGAGGCGCGCGCCGCCTACGACGCCGCTTCCGACCGGCTCTCGGCCAAGCGCAAGAAGGCCGCCGCCGCGCTCGCCAAGGCGGTGGAAGCGCGCCTCCCCGACCTCGGGATGCCGGACGGGCGCATCCTGGTCGCGCTCACGCCTCGGGCCGAGGCGTCGGCCCTGGGGCGCGAGGAGGTGGAGTTCCGCGTCGCGCTCAACGTGGGCCACGAGGCGCGGCCGCTCGCGCGCGTCGCCTCGGGCGGCGAGCTCGCGCGCGTGATGCTCGCGCTCAAGACGATCCTCGCGCGCCTCGACGGCGTGCCGACGCTGATCTTCGACGAGGTGGACGCGGGCATCGGCGGGCGCACCGGCCTGATGGTCGGCGACGCGATGCGCGACGTCGCCTCGCATCACCAGGTGTTCGCCATCACGCACCTGCCGCAGATCGCGGCGCGCGCGCACCATCACATCGTCGTGCAGAAGGCCGCCAAGGGCGGCGTGACGACGTCGGACGTGCGGGTGGTGGAGTACGCCGACCGCGTCGACGAGGTGGCGCGGATGCTCGGCGGCGACGCGGAGAGCGTGACGAGCCGCGAACACGCGCGCGAGCTGCTCGCGGCGGCGCGGGAGGGGGAGCGGAAGCCGGCCGTCGCGGCCGCCGCCCCCGCCGCTCAGCGGCCCAGGAAGCGCGTGTAGTAGCGGACCTGCAGCCGGTCGGTGAACTGCTTGGGCACGACGCCCGAGCCGCTCCCCGCCGACTGCTCGTGGGCGTAGCCGATCTCGATCGGGATCGCGCGCACGCCGCGCGCGCCGGCCGCGAGCGTCGAGTAGGTCACGGACCAGCCGAAGCGCTGCTCCGAGGCCTCGGTCCACGGGTCGAGGAAGCGCGCGTCGAGCGCGACCGGCGCGCCCAGCGGCGTCGTCGCCGCGGCCGTGTAGTCGTGCCGGTCCGCGGCGCGCCCGCGCCAGCTCCACAGCGCGCCGAGGGCGATGTAGTCGCTCAGGTGCCAGCGCGGCGCGATCGCCACGTCCACCTGTCCGCCGGGCGTCACCTCGACCATCGCCTCGCGCCACGGCTCGAGCCACTCGGTGCCGGCGGCCGACGGCACGCGCAGCAGCCGCTCGTGCCGCGCGCCGACGGTGTAGCCGGCGCTCACCGTCACCCACAGACGCTCGTTCGCGACGAGGTCGGTGAGTGAGCGGACCGTGACGGCCGAGGTTCCCGTGCCGGTGCCGAGGTCGAGGAAGGCATCGGGGCGCTCCTGCGTGCCGGTGCCGAGGCGCACGTCCACGAGCACCGACTGGCGCAGCCCGCGCCGCCCGCGCGTGAAGCGCTCGTCGGGGAGCCGCGCAAACGAGTCGAACAGGCGCACCTTCGCGCCCACGTGCACGTCGCCCAGCTGGAGGATCGCCGCGTCGTCGAGCGGCCGCGCGCCGAAACCGTCGGTCGAGTCGGCGAGCAGGCGGTCGAGGTCGGCGGCGGTCACCGGCACCGCGGCGCCTGCCGGGAGGCCCGTGGAGGCGCCGACGTCGGTGATGCCGTAGCGGACGAGCGCCGTGCGCAGCGAGTCGACGCGCGCGAGCAGCGCCTGCTCGGCGGCGGAGCCCGCCATCGGGACGTAGCGCTGGCCGCGCGTGGCGCCGGCGCCGTAGAGCGCGCGCAGGTTGGTGGCGAAGTCGCCCACGCGGGCCGCGAGCGCATCGACGGCAGGCAGCTCGGCGAGGATCGTCGGGCACTCGGGCGCGCTGGCCGGGTTGGCCTGGCAGGCGGTGCGTCGTGCCGCGAGGTTGGCGGCGGCGGTGCCGTAGGCGCCGATGGTCGTGGCGTTCGCGGCGCCGACGGCGGTGCCCGTGAAGTACGGGTTGACGCCGAGCGTGGCGCGGCCGCTGTCGCCTCGCACGCGCCACTGCGACTCCGCGCGCGAGCGCACCAGCGAGGCGCGCGCGCCGAGCGTGAGCCAGTCGGTGAGGCCGTACTCCACCGCGAGCGGCGTGACGAACCATCGCTGCCGCGCATCGAGGCGCGAGGCGCCGAGCGAGCCGGTGAAGTCCGCGACGCCCAGCGCGCGCACCGTCTGCTCGACGGGCGCGAGCATCGAGAACTGCAGCGCACCGAACGCGTCGGTGGTGATCGACCCGCCGAGACCCTCGAGGCGGCCGTCACGCCAGCGGTCGCGCTGCAGCGTCGACTCGCCGCCGAGCGCGACGCGGAAGCCGCCACGCGGGAGGGTGACGGCGTCGTCCCCTGGGCCGAGCACGCGCTGGGCGCGGAGCGCGGCGGGCGAGAGTTGGAGCGCGAGGACCGCGAGGACCGCGAGGCGGGCGGCGCGAACGGGGCGGACGGACACGTCGGGGCGGGCGGGCGAGGGGGAGCGCGTGCTGGGGTGGTCGGCTAGTTTAGCCTGATACCCCGTACAACGTAACGTGACGCCCTCCGAACTCCCCCCCGTCGCCGGCGACGCGCCCCTGCCGTCGCTCCCCTGGCAGATCACCGGCAACCACTGGCTGGCCCTCCCGTGCATCCACCCCGCGGACGGGGCGATCCACGCGGTGAGCCTGCTGCACCGCGGCGCGCGCGCCGCGGTCGAGTTCGCGGGCGACGCGGCCTTCCTCGAGGGCACGGGGCCCGCGCTCGCGCGCCCGACGGTGGTGCTCGACGGCAGGCCGGTCGCGCTGGCCGGCAACGGCGTGGCCTGGGAGCGGGCGCTCCAGTGGCTGCCGACGTTCACCTGCCAGGCCGAGGACCTCGTGATCCGCGGCACGGTGTTCGCGCCGTTCGGCCGCGACGCCGATGTGGCGGGCGCGGTGTACGCGATCGCGTTCGAGAATCGCGGGCCGGCCACGCGCACGGTGGACGTCGGCCTCGAGGGCGTGCTGGGGCACCGGCAGCTGCGCGTGCGCACGCCGCGTCCGGCCGACGACGCACACCGCGTGACGCGCACCGGCGACGTGATCCTGCTCGACGGCGCGGCCGCGCCGGGGCTCTGCGCGCTCGCGCTCGCCGCCGACGGCGAGGCGCGGGTCACCGTGCGCAAGGGCGCGACGCCCGGCTACGCGTTGCAGCGGACGCTCACGCTCGGGCCCGGCGAGCGGGCCGAGGTGGCGTTCTACCTCGCCGCGGGCCCCGAGCGCGACGGCGCCGAGGCCACGGTGGGGGTGCTGCGCCGCCGCGGCTGGCGCGCGCTGCTCACCGCGACGCGCGACGCGCTGCGCACGCTCGAGCAGGGGACGGGCCTCGAGTCGCTCGACGCGCTGATCAACCGCAACCTGCTCTTCGCGTACTTCTACTCCGTGGGGCGCGCGCTCGACGACGCGCACTTCTACCTCGTGCGCAGCCGCGCCCCTTGGTGCGCCTGGGGCGTGACGGTGCGCGACTGGGAGGCGCTCGCGTGGACGGTGCCGGCGGTGCAGCTCGCCGACGCGCCGCTCGCACGCGAGCTCATCCTGCGCGCCTGCGAGGTGCACGGTTACGCGCCGGGGCGCGGCGTGCACTACTTCGATGGCACGCTCTTCGAGCCCGGCTTCACGCTCGAGGGGGCGGCCGCGTACGCCGTGGCGACGGAGCGCTACATCCGCGAGACCGGGGACGACCAGATCGTCGAGGAGGCGGTGCTCGCCGACACGCTGTACGTGTCGCACGACGACCTCGCCGCGCGGCGCGACGCCGACCAGCCGCTCTACCGCACCGAGGTGACGCTCGACCGTCGGCCGGCCCTGCATCCGGTGACCCTGCATGGCAACGCGGTCGTCGCCTTCGCGCTCGACGCGCTTCGCAAGACGCTCGACGAGGAGGGGGCGAAGGAGGTGCAGGACCCCAGCGCCGTGCGCGCGGCGCTGCGGCGCCAGTTCGCGAGCGGCGGCGAGGGCAAGAGCACCTTCGCCGCGGCGACCGACCTGCAAGGCGCGAAGACGCTCGACGACGACCCGGTGGGGAGCGCGCTCTGGCTGCCGCTCTGGGAGGCGGTGGACCGCACCGACTCGACCTACCGGCGCACGGCCAAGCGGATCGGCGCCTCGGACCGGCTGGTGGTGCAGATCGCGCGGCTCTTCGGCCCCGACGCGGGCGAGGTGCTCGAGTGGCTGCGGCGCGCGCCGCTCGGGCACGGGCTGGCGGCGGAGGTCGTCGACGCCGACGGGCGCGCCCTCTCGCACGGCGGCGACGCCGCGCTCAGCGGGCTGCTCGCCTACGCGGCCTGGTACTGCGTGCACGCGCACGGCATCCGGCCGTAGGGCACGACGGGCCCGGGTGGCGGCGCGTGGCCTGGCGCCGCCGGCGGCTCAGCGCGCCGCGAGGTATCCCGCGAAGGCGGCGAGGACCGTGAGCACGAGGCTCAGCCCCGCGTGCATCGCCGCGCGCAGTGCCTGGCCGCCCTGCAGCAGCGCCAGGTTCTCGGCCGCGAAGGTCGAGAAGGTCGTGAAGCCGCCGCAGAGGCCGAGCGCGACGAAGGCACGCACCTGCGGCGAGGCGTCGGTGTCCGCCGCCCAGCGCAGGAACGCACCGATCGCGAACGACCCCACGACGTTGATGAGCAGCGTCGCCCACGGGAACGTCGCGAAGGCGGGGAGGCGCCGCATCGCCTCGCCGGCCGCGAAGCGCAGCGAGGAGCCGATCGCGCCGCCGAGCGCGACCCACAGGACGGTGCCGGGCGGGAAGGGGACCGTGGTCATAGTGCCGGGGGTGGGGATCGAACCCACATGGGATGTGACTCCCAGCGGATTTTAAGTCCGCCGCGTCTCGCCAATTTCGCCACCCCGGCCTGAACGCCGAACGGGAGCGGCCGTGGCCGCTCCCGTCCGGAAAGTACCGCGTGGCGATGCAGAGCGGGAAACGGGACTCGAACCCGCGACCCCAACCTTGGCAAGGTTGTGCTCTACCAACTGAGCTATTCCCGCGTGCGGCGAACGTTAGACGCTCGGGGCGTGGGAGGCAAGCGGGGGCGGGCCACGCGACGCGTCGATGCGCCTCGCGGCGTGCCGCCGCGGCGTGCGCCGCCCTTGGCACCATGGCGGTGTGCTCCGGTGTTCTACGGTGCAGGGCCGCTCGGCCCACGGCTATCTTTCGCCCCCATGACCGACGTCGTCGCCCTCGCCACCGAACTGCTCGCCATCCCGTCCACCACGCGCGACGAGGGGGCGGCCGTCGACTTCGTCGCCCGCTGGCTCGTCGCCCGCGACTGGAACGTGACTGTGCAGGAGGTCTCGCCCGGCCGCGGCAACGTCTGGGCCTCGCGCAAGGGCGGGGGCGTGACGCTCTCGACGCACCTCGACACGGTGCCGCCGTACGTGCCGCCGCGCCGCGCCGATGGACGGCTCTATGGCCGCGGCGCCTGCGACGCCAAGGGCATCGCCGCGGCGATGATGGTCGCCGCCGACACCCTCGTGCGCGCCGGCGAGGAGCGAGTCGACCTGCTCTTCGTCGTCGGCGAGGAGCGCGGCTCCGACGGCGCGCGGCTCGCCAACCAGCTGCCCGCGACGAGCCGGTGGCTGATCAACGGCGAGCCCACCGAGAGCATCCTCGCCTCGGGCTGCAAGGGCGCCCAGCGCGTCATCGTGCGCACGCAGGGCAAGGAAGCCCACTCGGCCTACCCGCACCTCGGCCGCTCGGCGATCACGCCGATGCTCGCCCTGCTGCAGGAGCTCGACCGCGTCGTACTGCCCATCGACCCGGTCCTCGGCCCGACGACGGTGAACGTCGGGCTGATCCGCGGCGGCACGGAGGCGAACATTGTCCCCGGCGCCTGCGAGGCCGAGATGATGGTGCGCCTCGTCGGCGACGTCGCGCCGGTGAAGGCCGCGCTCGAGCGATGGGCCGCCGGCCGCGCCGAACTCGAGTACGGCTCGTTCATCCCCGCCCAGCATTTCCATACAGTCCCCGGCTTCGCGTCAGCGCCGGTGGCGTACACGTCGGACATCCCGCTCCTCGGCAACTGGGGACGCCCGCTCCTGTTCGGTCCCGGTTCGATCCACGTCGCGCACACGCCGGATGAGTTTGTGGAGGAGGCGGAGCTGCGGGCGAGCGTGGAGACGTATGTGGCGTTGGTGAAGACGTTGCTGGCGGGGGGGCGGTAGGCAGCTCGCAGTTGGCGGCTGGCAGTAGGCAGTTGGCGGTTTGCAGTAGGCAGCAGGCAGTCTGCGGTCGAAGGCGCCCTCCCCCTCGCGCCTGAACCCTATCTCTCGTTCTTCTCTTCTTCCTTCTCCCTTACCTTCGCTCCTCCCTTGTCCCGTCTTCCGGTTGCCGTGCTCGGCGCCACCGGCGCCGTCGGCCAGACCTTCATTCGCCTGCTCGCGGACCATCCCTGGTTCACGCTGGCGGAGGTCGCGGCGTCGGAGCGCTCGGCGGGCAAACGCTACGGCGACGTGACCAAGTGGATCGAAGGGACGCTGCCGCCGTCGGTCGCGGGGATGACGGTCACCCTCTGCGATCCGGCGACCGTGCGCTCGCCCGTCGTCTTCTCGGCGCTCGACGCCGCGGCGGCGGCCGAGCTCGAGCCGGCCTTCGCGCGCGACGGCCGCTTCGTCCTCAGCAACGCGAAGAACTTCCGGATGGAGCCGGACGTCCCGCTCGTCATCCCCGAGGTGAACGCGGCGCACCTCGCGCTGCTCGACGCGCAGGGCGCGCGCGGCTGGACCGGCGGCGTCGTCACCAACGCCAACTGCGCGGCCACGGTCGCGGCGATGGCGCTGGCGCCGCTGCACGAGGCGTTCGGGCTGCGCGAGCTGTTCCTCTCCACGATGCAGGCCGTCTCGGGGGCCGGTTATCCCGGCGTCCCCTCGCTCGACATCCTCGGCAACGTCATCCCGTTCATCGGCGACGAGGAGCCCAAGCTCGAGCGCGAGATGCAGAAGATGCTCGGCGCGGTGCAGGGGAGCGCGATCGCGGACGCGCCGTTCGTCGTGAGCGCGCACGCCAACCGCGTGCCGGTGGAGCACGGGCACACCGTCACGATGTCGGCGCGCTTCGCGCGGAAGCCGAGCGCGGCCGAGGCGCTCGAGGTGCTGCGCGCCTGGCGCGGCGCCCCCGAGGTGCACGGCCTGCCCAGCGCACCGGAGTGTCCGCTCGTCGTCGCGACCGAGGAGAACCGGCCCCAGCCGCGCCGTGACGTCCACGCCGGCCGCGGGATGACCGTCACCGTCGGCCGCGTGCGCGAGGACCGCCTCTTCGACCTCAAGCTCGTGGCGATGGGGCACAACACCATCCGCGGCGCGGCCGGCGGGTCGATCCTCAACGCCGAGCTGCTCGCGGCGACGGGGCGGCTCCGCTGGACGCCGCCGGGGCGCGCATGATCGTCGCCAAGTTCGGCGGTACCTCCGTCGGCGACGCCGAGGCGATCGGCCGCACGGCCGCGATCGTGCGCGGCCGGCTCGACCGCCAGCCCGTCGTCGTCACGTCGGCCCTCGCGGGCACCACCAACCGCCTCATCGAGCTCGCGCAGGCGGCGGCGAAGGGCGACCTCATCGTCGCCCTCACCGTGATCGAGGAGCTGCGCGCGCGGCACCTCGCCACCATCGACGCGCTCGGCGTCGGCGACGACGCGGAGCTCGTCACCGACACCGGCGCGCTCTTCGACGAGCTCGCGCACCTCGCCGAGGCGCTCTCCGTGCTCGGCGACGTCACGGCGCGCTCGCTCGACGCCGTCTCGGCGATGGGCGAGCGCCTCTCGGCGCCGATCGTCGCCGCCGCGCTCGCGCGGATCGGCGTGCCCGCGGTGTTCGTCGACGCGCGCAAGGTGATGGCGACCACCGACGACCACGGCCGCGCCGAGCCGCGCGCCGACGAGATCGCCGTCGCCTGCCGCACGCACGTGCTGCCGCTGGTGCGCGCGGGCAAGGTGCCGGTGCTCGGCGGCTACATCGGCGCCACGGCGGCCGGCGTCACGACCACGCTCGGCCGCGGCGGCTCGGACTACTCGGCCTCGATCTTCGGCGCCGCGATGGATGCCGAGGCGATCGAGATCTGGACCGACGTCGACGGCATGCTCACCGCCGACCCGCGCGTCGTGCCGCAGGCGCGGCTGATCGAGCACATCCGCTTCGACGAGGCGGCCGAGCTCGCGAGCTTCGGCGCCAAGGTGCTGCATCCGAGCACCATCGCGCCGGCCGTCCGGAAGGGGATCCCGGTCTTCATCTTCAACTCGCGGAATGCCGCGGGCCGCGGGACCAAGATCACCTTCGACGCGCCGCGCCTGCCGGTGCGCGCGATCGCGGGCAAGTCGAAGACCGTGGTCGTGCGCGTGCGCTCGCCGCGGATGCTGGCGGCCCCGGGCACGATGCGCGCGATCTTCGAGGTCTTCGAGCGCAACCGGACGTCGGTCGACGTCGTCGCGACCTCCGAGGTGTCGGTGTCGGTGACGCTCGACGACGTGCAGCACCTCGACGCCGTCGTCGCGCAGCTGTCGGCCTACGGCGACGTCGCCGTGGAGCGCGGGCGCGGCATCGTCGCGCTCGTCGGCGCGGGGCTCGGCGAGAGCACCGTCACGATGGCGCGGGCGCTCACGGCGCTCGGTGACCTGCGGCTGCACATGGTGTCGCTCTCCGCCACCGGGATCAACCTCACCCTGATCGTGGACGACGCGGTGGTGCACGAGGCGATGCGCCGCCTGCACGCCGCCTTCTTCGAGGAGGCCGCATGACGCGCCTGGCGGTGATCGGCGACGGGAAGATGGGCCGCCTCGTCGCGGCGCTCGCCCCCGAGATGGGGTTCGAGGTGGTGGCGACGCTCGGGCCGGCCGGCACGGCCGGCGGCCTCACCGCCGAGGCGCTGGCCGGGGCGGAGGTCGCCGTCGAGTTCACCGTGCCCACCGCTGCCGCCAAGGTGGTGCGCGGCTGCGCGCAGCTCGGCCTGCCGGTCGTCAGCGGCACCACCGGCTGGGACGCCGAGCGCGCGCTCGTCGAGACGTTCGTGCGCAACCAGGGGGGCGCGTTGCTCTGGGCGCCCAACTTCGCGCTGGGCGTGCATCTCTTCGCCAAGCTCGTCGCCGAGGCGGCGCGCCGCTTCGCGCACGCGGGGGCGGGGTTCGACGCGCACCTCGTCGAGACGCACCACGCCGCCAAGCTCGATGCGCCGAGCGGCACCGCCCGACTGCTCGCCACCGAGGTGGAGCGTGCGCGCGGCAAGGCCGTGCCCGTGACCTCGGTGCGCGTGGGCCACGTGCCCGGCACGCACGAGCTGGTCCTCGACGCCCCCTTCGAGCAGGTGCGGCTGGTGCACGAGGCGCGCGACCGGCGCGTCTTCGCGGCCGGCGCGCTCTCCGCCGCCCGCTGGCTCGTCGGCCGGCGCGGCGTCTTCACGCTGGACGACTACCTGGGAGAGGTCACGCGATGACCGCGATGCTCCGCGGGGCCATCACGGCCCTCGTCACGCCGTTCACCGAGGCCGGCGCCCTCGACGAGGCCGCGCTCGGCGCGCTCGTCGACTGGCAGGTCGCCGAGGGGATCCACGGGCTCGTGCCGGTGGGCTCCACCGGCGAGGCGGTCACGCTCACGCCCGGGGAGCGGGAGCGCGTGGTGCGCATCACGGTGGAGCGCGCGGCGGGCCGCGTGCCGGTGATCGCCGGCGCGGGCTCCAACGACACCGCCGCCGCGATCGCCGCCTCCCGGGCGATGGCCGCCGCCGGCGCGACGCACCTGCTGCACGTCTCGCCGATGTACAACAAGCCGCCGCAGCGCGGCATCCTCGCGCACTTCCGCGCGATCGCCGATGCATCGCCGGTGCCGGTGGTGGTGTACAACGTGCCCGGCCGCACCGGCAGCAACCTGCTTCCCGAGACGACGCTCGCGCTCGCCGAGCACCCGAACATCTGCGCCGTGAAGGAGGCGTCGGGGAACCTCGCGCAGATCGAGGCGATCCTCCGCGGCCGCCCCGACGGGTTCGCGGTGCTCTCCGGCGACGACGGCCTCACGCTCGGCGTGATGGCGAGCGGCGGCGAGGGCGTGATCTCGGTGATCAGCAACGCGGTGCCGCGCGCCTGCGCCGAGCTCGTCGAGTCCGCGGGCCGCGGCGACTTCGCCGGCGCCCGCGTGCGCCACCATCGCCTGGCGCCGCTCGTCGACGCGGCGTTCGTGGAGAGCAACCCCATCCCCATCAAGGCGGCGCTCGCGCTCATGGGCCGTGCGCGCAACGTGCTGCGCCTGCCGCTCGTGCCGCTCGACCCGCGCCACGAGCCGGCGCTGCGCGCCGCGCTCGCCGCCGCCGGAGTGACCCTGTGAGCCAGATCGACGTGAGCGCGCTCGAGGCGCGCGTGGACGAGTACTTCGCCCTCCCCGCCGACCAGCTGCCGCCCGACGCCGAGCAGGTCGTCGCGACGCTGCTCGGCGCGCTCGAGCAGGGCGTGGTGCGCGCCGCCGTGCGCGAGGCCGATGGCACCTGGCGCGCCGAGCCGTGGGTGAAGCGCGGCATCCTGCTCGGGTTCCGCGTGGGGCGCATCGTCTCGCACGGCATCGAGGGGTCGCCGTTCCACTTCTTCGACAAGCACACGTACCCCACGAGGCCGCTCTCGCTGGCCGACAACGTGCGCGTGGTGCCGGGCGGCTCGACGGTCCGCCGCGGCGCGCACCTCGCCCCCGGCGTC
>ERZ1645185.1117-NODE-1117-length-11126-cov-4.764610_pt1 | contig 11126 bp, 12 predicted proteins | sample MGYA00575351_ERZ1645185 | MGnify/ENA primary metagenome ERZ1645185 (study PRJEB40838, sample SAMN11284767) | freshwater sediment metagenome | isolation source: river sediment | host: Sediment | place: India: Jana village, Kanpur | collected 2015-12-17 ... | reverse complement strand
CCGCTGGACTCCGAGCGCGGCTACGATGTGGAATGGGACATGCACGCGTCGCGCCTCACGCGCCCCTCTAGCCCCACAACGCGGGGGTTTTACCTCTGCCCGATGGCGGGACGGCTGCGGGTTGCGGGTACGGTCGAGCTGGGCGGGCTGACGGCACCCCCCTCGCCCCATCGTGTGACCCGGCTGATCGAAGGGGCGCGGGCGATCTTTCCCGATCTGGGCGCCCCAAGCCGCGACTGGATGGGGTTTCGCCCGTCCATGCCTGACAGCCTGCCCGTCATTTCTGCCTCTCGCGCGGGCAGTGACGTGATCCATGCCTATGGACATGGTCATATCGGCTTGACATTGGCGCCCATCACGGCACGGATCGTCGCCGATATCACGGCCGGGCGCCAGACCGGGATCGACCTTGCGCCCTATGCCGTGACCCGGTTCTGATCTTCAGCCCGGGGGTCAAGGGCGCATTGAAGAGGCAGACGTGGGACGCAAGGCATTTGTCACCGGTTCGGCGGGGTTTATCGGCTATCACCTCAGCCAGCGTTTGCTGGCCGACGGCTGGCAGGTGCTGGGACTGGATTCGATCAGCGACTATTACGACATCCGGTTGAAGCAGCGCCGACACGCGATGCTCAGCCAGTCGCCCGGCTTTCGCGCGGTCGAAGGTCTGCTCGAGGCGCCCGGTCTGGTGCGCGGGCTGGTCGAGGAGTTCCGCCCCGATGTGATCGTGCATCTGGCAGCGCAGGCGGGCGTGCGCCATTCGATCGACGCGCCACGATCCTATGTGGATGCCAACCTGATCGGCACGTTCGAGGTGCTGGAGGCCGCGCGCGCGGTGCCGCCGCAGCATATGCTTCTCGCCTCCACCTCATCGGCCTATGGCGCGAACACCGAAATGCCCTATGCCGAGGTGCACAAGGCCGATCACCAGATGAGCTTCTACGCCGCGACCAAGAAGGCGACCGAGGCGATGGCGCATAGCTATGCCCACCTCTATGATCTGCCGACCAGCATGTTCCGCTTCTTCACGGTCTATGGGCCGTGGGGACGCCCCGACATGGCGCTGTTCAAGTTTACCCGCGCGATCCTGAATGGCGAGCCGATCGACGTTTACAACCATGGCGACATGCGGCGCGACTTTACCTATATCGATGACCTTGTCGAAGGGATCGTGCGGCTGATCGATGCCGTTCCGGGCAGGCAGGCGGCGGGCAGCTTTGACAGCCTGTCGCCCGTGGCGCCATGGCGCGTGGTCAACATCGGCAACGGCGCGCCGGTGCAGCTGATGGATTTCGTGGCCGCGATCGAGATGGCGACGGGTCGCGTGGCACAAAAGAACATGCTGCCCATGCAGCCGGGCGATGTACCCGCAACATGGGCCGATGCCACCTTGATCGAGGCCCTGACAGGCGCCCTGCCCCGCACCGATATCGGCGTGGGTGTGCAACGCTTTGTCGACTGGTATCGGGACTATTACGCGGTCTGATGACCCCGACTTACAGCATCCCCGGCACCACCTGATCCGGCGGACGATGTCCGTCGGCAAAGGTCTTGATGTTGATGATGACCTTCTCGCCCATCTCGATCCGGCCCTCATGGGTGGCCGAGCCCATATGGGGCAGCAGGACGACGTTCGACAACTCGCGCAACCGCGGGTTCACCTCGTGCCCGTGCTCGTACACATCAAGCCCGGCGCCCGCGATCTCGCCCGCGCGCAGGCCGCGCGTCAGAGCGTTCTCGTCGATCACCTCGCCGCGCGAGGTGTTGATCACGACGGCCGAAGGCTTCAGAAGTTTCAGCCTCCGGGCATTCAGCAGATGGAAGGTCGACGGCGTGTGCGGGCAGTTGACCGAGATGATGTCCATCCGCGCAATCATCTGGTCAAGGCTCTCCCAATAGGTGGCCTCAAGGTCCTGCTCGATGCTGTCATGCACGCGCCGACGGTTGTGATAGTGGATCTGCATCCCAAACGCGCCGGCGCGGCGCGCCACGGCCTGCCCGATCCGCCCCATGCCGAGGATCCCCAGACGACGACCGCCGATGCGACCGCCCAGATGGTCCATCGGCGCCCAGCCAGACCAGCGGCCCGCCTGCATCTCGGCCATCCCCTCGGGGATGCGGCGCACGACACCAAGGATCAGGGCCATGACCATGTCGGCCGTATCTTCGGCCCCGACGCCCGGCGTGTTCGACACCAGAATACCGCGCGCCCTGGCGGTAGAGACATCGATGTGGTCGACCCCGGCACCGTAATTTGCAATCAGCTTCAGCCGCTCGCCTGCCTGGCTGATGATGCCGCCGTCGATCTGATCGGTGACGCAGGGCACAAGAACATCGCATCGCTTGACCGCGTCGACCAGTTCATCGCGCGACATGCGCACGTCGGGGTCGCGAAGCTCGACGTTGAACAACTCTTTCATCCGCGTTTCCACCACCTCGGGCAGGCGACGGGTCACGATCACGTCAAGGCGCTGTGCGGGCATGGCCATCCTCCGGGGGAATTTCGGGTCCGGTGCTTCCAAATCGGTCGCGTTGCTGGCAAAGTGCCGGGTTGAGGGGCAAGGCACAAGACCCTGACGCAATTTTATTGCGCGCAAACTGCCGCAGCAGGGCCATTTCCCTCGTACGGCAAATGAGGAACGAGATGAACAGGCGTTTCGGGCAAGTTTTTCAGGCATCCTTGGTGGCGCTGGTGCTGGCGACGGCGGGGCTTGCGCAGACCGACCCACCGGTCAGCGCGGAAGATACCGGCGGCAATCAGGCTGTCGCCGCACCGCCGGTACCGCGCGACCCGTCAAAGGGTCAGGTGACCAACCTGCCGCTGCCGCGATTCGTGACGCTGAAGACCGATGAGGGGAACGCCCGGCGCGGCCCCGGCCTGTCGCACCGCATCGACTGGGTGTTTCGCCGTGCCGGGATGCCACTGAAGATCACCGCCGAGTATGAAAACTGGCGCCGGGTCGAGGATCAGGAGGGGCTGGGCGGTTGGGTCCACTACTCGCTGCTCTCTGGCGTACGCTCGGCGCTGATCATTGCCGAAATGGCCGATCTTCGGTCGGGTCCCGACAGCAATGCCGAAGTGATCGCCCGCGCAGAACGTGGCGTGATCGGCCGGATTCAGGAATGCACGCCCGACTGGTGCCGCTTCGTCTCGGGCGGAGAGCGCGGTTGGGTGTCAAAAGCGGCCCTTTGGGGGGTAGAACCCGGCGAGATTCTGGAATAACCGACGCGACCCCGGCAAGGCGGGACGAACGGAGATGGCCCATGGCACTTGATACCCAGACCGGGATGAAGATATCGGCCGGGGTGGCCTCGGTATTGGTGGCCGGCACGCTGGTTGTGTTGAAGTTGTGGGCGCTTGGCGTGACCGGCTCGCTTTCGGTCGCGGCGTCGCTGGCCGACAGCGCCACCGACCTTGTAATGAGCGTGGGCGCCATGGCCGCGCTGATCTACGCCGCCAAACCCGCCGATGATGACCACAACTTCGGACACACCTCGGTCGAGGACCTGGCGGCACTCGCACAGGCGCTTGTGGTGGGGATCTCGGGCGCGGTGATCGGTTGGACTGCCGTGGACAGGCTGATCCATCCGGTGCGCGGTTCCATCCGCGAAGAGGGCGCGGGCATCACCGTCATGGCCATTTCGATGGTGCTGACGCTGGGCCTTGTCTGGTGGCAGGGCCGGGTCGCCAAGCGCACCGGCAGCCGTGTCGTGGCGGCCGACCGGCTGCATTATATCGGAGATCTGCTGCCTGCGGCCGGGGCCATCGTCTCGCTATGGGCTGCGCGCCGCTTTGGCATTACCCAGATCGACAGCATTGTGGCGCTTGTGGCCGCTGCCGTCCTGCTTGCCGGTGCGCTGCGCATCTTCCGCGGCGCCTGGGACGCCTTGATGGACCGGACGGCCCCGCCCGACGTGATCGAGGGGATCGAGACGCTGGCCCGCAACTGGCCGGGAGTGCGCGGCTATCATGACCTGAAAACCCGGACCGCCGGAAGCCGGATATTCGTTCACCTGCATATCGAGCTGGATGGCGACCTGACCCTGCGTGAGGCGCATGATATCGGGGCAGGCCTGCGCCGAACCATCCTGCTTGCCTATCCGCAAACCGATGTCATCATTCACAAGGACGTGGCCCCCGTCGCCACGCAAACGGCGTGACCCATGCGTTTTGACAGCCACGAAACCAATCCCGATGTGCTTTACCGCCTTCTTGCGGCGACTGTGGTGCCGCGCCCGATTGCCTGGGTCAGCACAAGGTCGCCTGATGGCACGCTGAACGCGGCCCCGTTCAGCTTTTTCAACGTCATGGGGGACGACCCGCCCATCCTTGCGATTGGCATCACACGCGGGCGGCAGGGCATGAAGGATACCGCGCGCAATATCGAAGAAACCGGCGAATTCGTGGTGAACCTTGTCCCCGAGGCGCTGGCCGAGGTGATGAACACAACCTCGATCGACGCACCGCGCGGAACAAGCGAATTCGCGCTGGCCGGCCTGACCCCCGCGCCATCGACCCATGTCGCGCCGCCCCGGATCGCGGAAAGCCCCGTCAGCTTTGAATGCGTGACCCATGCCTCGCTGGTGACTGGCCCCAGTCAGTTGATCGCCATCGGGCGGGTGCTCGCGATCCATGTCGCGGACCAGTATGTGCTGAATGCCGAGCGCGGCCATGTTGATGCCCCTGCTTTGGGCATGCTGGGTCGCGGCTTCGGCACCACCTATATCCGCAGCCACGACACGTTCGAGATGACACGGCCCAAGTGGGCCGCGCGCCCTGAGTGAATAGGGTAACGCCTAATCCTCGACGATGAAGCGCGGGGCGTGATCGACCGGGAAATTCACCGAACGGGCGATGAAGCAGACCTCGGGAATGCGGTGGTGGATCTCGGCCGCCAGCGCCAGATCGGTGCCCGCCTTGACCCGGATCACTGGACGCAAGGTGGCCCCGACAAAGCGCCCCGCCCCGCCGCGGCCGACTTCGCCCCGGCCAATGGGACTGTCCTCATACCCCGTGACGGTGATGCCCGCATCACTGGCATAGTGCAGATACCACAGCATATGGCAGGCCGCGAGCGCGGAGAGAAGCAGATCCTCAGGGTTCATCTTGCCCGGATCGCCGCCCAGAAGCGGGTCGTTCGAGCAGTGGATCACCGCCTTGCCGGGCACAGCCACGTCCCATGTGCGGTCATAGGCGCGGTAATGCGCGGTGCCCTCGCCTCGGTTGCCCGTCCAGACGACGTGCGAGGTATAGTCATGTGTCATCAGCCCTGCTCCTTCGGCGCGGTCACACGGTCGACATGGCCCAGATCGCGCTCGGGCCAGACGACATCGCGGACAAGTCGTTTCAGCGTCTTTGCATCGGGAAAGCCGCCCTGCTCCACGCGGTCCCAGACACAGGTTCCGTCAATCTCGACCCGGAACACCCCACCGGTCGAGGGGACGAGCGTCACCGATGCCAGATCCTGCCCGAAGGTGGAGAGCAGCTCTTGCGCCATCCAGCCGCTGCGCAAAAGCCAGTTGCACTGGGTGCAATAGGTCAGCGTGATCACGGGGCGGTGCGGGCTGGTCACTGGGCGAACTCCTGCTCTGATCGGCACGACTGCGACGATAGGCGATGGCGCCCTGCGGCGCCACCCCGCGAAGGCGGGTTGCATCGACAGGGTTTGCGCCCCATGAAAGGCAGCAGCGATGGAGAACGCGATGACGCCAGAATTGCGGATCATGTGGGAAAGCTGGGCTGACCGCAGCCTGCCGGCCCCTTCGTATGAAACGGCGGGGGCTGCGGGGGCTGACATACGCGCCAACCTTCCCGAAGAGGCACGCAGCGCCGGCATCACGCTGCAACCCATGCAGCGGCTGGTCGTGCCCACCGGGTTCCGAGTGGAGATCCCTGCAGGCTTTGAGGCGCAGATCCGCCCGCGCTCGGGCCTTGCGCTCAAGCATGGGATCACGCTGCCCAACACGCCCGGCACCATAGACAGCGACTATCGCGGCCCGCTGGGCGTGCTTCTGGTGAACCTTGGGGCAGAGCCCTACACCGTCCAGCATGGCGACCGCATCGCGCAGATGATCGTGGCGCCGGTGGTGCAGGTGCGCTTTGCCGTCGTCGATCATCTGGAACACACCGAACGCGGCGAGGGCGGGTTCGGATCGACCGGGCGGCACTGATGGTGCCGGTGCTGGCCGCCCTTGCCGCGATCTGGCTGTTCGGCCGGGTATTCGGCATTGCGGCGCCACGGCGTCTGGCGGCAATGGCGGCGCTTTGGGCCAGCGTGGTCCTCGTCCAGTTCGCATTGCCCGAAAGCGCGCTTGCGCAGGCGACGGGCGGCGATCCCCGCGTCTGGCTGGTGCTGGGTGGGCTGGTTGCGCTGGTGCTGGCCTATCGGCTGGGCTTGGGCGCCTTGCGGCGGCGCAGTGCCGCGCGTGTCGCCCCGGCCGAACCTGCCGCCAAAGGCAGCCGGCTGCGTCCGGCCGAGCTTGACCGTTACGCACGCCACATCATGCTGCGCGAGATCGGCGGGCCGGGGCAGCGGCGACTGCAAGCGGCGCGGGTGCTGGTCGTGGGCGCGGGCGGCCTTGGAAGTCCCGTCTGCCTCTATCTGGCCGCGGCAGGCGTGGGGCAGATCAGCGTGATCGACGATGACCGGGTCGAAAGCTCGAACCTGCAGCGCCAGATCATTCACCGCGATCAGGACATCGGCCTGCCCAAGGCGCAATCCGCGGCGGCGGCGATGCGCGCGCTGAACCCGTTTATCGAGACGCGCGCGCTGCTGGCCCGGCTGACGGAGGACAACGCCGAAGCAACACTTGCGGGCCATGACCTGATCATCGACGGCACCGACAATTTCGACACGCGCTATCTGGTGAACCAGACCGCGACCCGGCTGGGCATTCCGCTTCTTTCGGGCGCGATCACCCAATGGGAGGGGCAAGTCACGCTCTGCGATCCCGCAAAGGGTGGCCCCTGCTACGCCTGCATCTTTCCCGAACGCCCGGCCCCCGGCATGGTGCCGACCTGCGCCGAGGCGGGCGTCGCTGCCCCCCTGCCCGGCGTGATCGGCTCGATCATGGCGATGGAGGCGGTCAAATATCTGACCGGCGCGGGCGAGACGCTTGCGGGCCGCCTGATGATTCATGACGCGCTTTACGCCGAGACCCGCACCATCACCGTGCGGCCTCGTGCGGGCTGCGCCGTCTGTGGCGGTGGGTCACAGGCGTGAATGGCGGTTTTGCAAGCACTTGCGCGGCACGAAAGGCGCGGCCATAGTTCGCCAACCGCTCTGTGACAGGGAGTTCACGATGAAGCTGACCGCCACCTTGGCCGCGCTTGCGCTGGCTGCCACCGCCTCGATCGCAGCCGCCGAGGGCTTGCCTGACCTGAAAGGGCGCGCGGTGACGGTCGTGACCGAGAACGCCTACCCGCCGCTGCAGTTCCTTGATGCCGAAGGCAAGGCCATCGGCTGGGAATATGATGCCGTGGCCGAGATCGCGAAGCGGCTGAACATGACCATCGCCTATGAGAACACCAGCTGGGACGCAATGATCCCCGCCGTTTCGGGCGGGCAGTATGACATGGGCATGACCGGCATCACCATCCGGGATGACCGCAAGGAACAGGTCGATTTCTCGGATCCCTATATGCGGTCGGAAATGGTGATGATGGTGCGCGGCGACGAGAGCCGGTTCACCGACGCCAAGAGCTTTGCAGCCAATGCCGACCTTCTGATGGCGGCCCAGCCGGGAACCACCCCCTTCTACGTCGGCGTCTATGAGGTGCTGGATGGCAACGAGGCCAATCCGCGCATCAAGATGTTCGAAACCTTCGGCGCCGGGGTCGAGGCGCTGAAGGCAGGCGATGTCGATCTTGTGCTGACGGACGGCACCTCGGGCGCGGGCTATGTCGCGGCCTCCGAAGGCAAGCTGAAGGTTGTGGGCGACAAGCTCGGGACCGAGGATTTCGGCTTCATCTTCCCCAAGGGGTCTGACCTCGTGGCCCCGATCAACGCCGCCATCGCGGAGATGAAGGCCGACGGCACATTGGCCGCGCTGGACAAGAAGTGGTTCCTCGACTTCAAGATGGGCCAGTGAAAGTTGGAACCGTGACGCCTGCGCGGGCGTGCTGATCCGCCCATGACGGCTAGATCTGAACAACCGGACTTCCCATGGTGGCTGGTCGTGCTTGGCGCGGCCGGCTTCTGGCTGTGCATCGAGGTCTGGTCAAGCCCGGTCTACGCCAAGATCATGGCCACGCTGGCCAAGGGCGTCTGGATCACGCTTCTGGTCACCTTGACGAGCTTTTCTGCGGCCGCCGTGCTGGGCCTTGGGCTGGCCGTGGGTGCGGGATCAAAGCGGATCTGGATCCGGCAGGGCGTGCGCCTCTACACCGAGGTCGTGCGGGGCGTGCCGATCATCGTGCTGCTGCTCTATGTCGCCTTCGCCGCCGTGCCCGCAGTGGTCTTCGCCTGGAACTGGCTGGGCCTGCCCGAGGTGCGGGCGCGCGATGTGCCGCTGCTCTGGCGCGCGGTGATCGCCCTGACCATCGCCTATTCCGCCTTTCTGGCCGAGGTGTTTCGCGCGGGGCTTGCCTCTGTCGACCGGGGGCAGATCGAGGCGGCGATGGCCCTTGGCCTGACGCCCTGGCAAAGGTTCCGGTTGATCGTCTTCCCGCAGGCCTTTCGGACGATCCTGCCCCCCCTCGGCAATGATTTCGTCGCGATGGTAAAGGATTCGAGCCTCGTCAGCGTCCTGGGCGTCGCCGATGTGACGCAGCTGGCAAAGGTGACGGCGGCCGGGAACTTCCGCTACTTCGAGACCTACAATGTCGCGGCCTTGATCTATCTGACGCTGACGATTGGCCTGTCGATCGCGCTGCGGGCACTGGAACGGCGGCTGCGTCAGGCAGAGAGCCGGTAACGGAGGCTCTGCCCCCCAAGGTTTTTTGAACCAGAATGCAGGGCAAGGGGCTGGACCTCGGCCATCGGCTTGCTAGGGTCGGCGCAAAGGAGACTTCCGATGACCAATCCGCTGCTTGCCCAATGGGATACCCCGTTCGAACTGCCCCCTTTCGCGGCCATAGGGGATGAGGATTTTGCCCCGGCCTTTGACGCCGGGCTGACCGAGGCGCGCGCCGCCATCGCAGCCATTGCCGGGAACGCCGATGCCCCGACATTTGCCAACACGATCGAGGCACTGGAGCTGGCCGAGGCGACGCTCGATCGGGTGGCGGGGGTGTTCTACAACCTGGCCGGCGCTGACAGCACGGACGCACGCGAGGCGCTGATGCGCGATCTGGCCCCGAAGATGTCGGCCTTCTCGTCCGAAGTGACCAACAACAAGGCCCTCTTCGCCCGGATCGAGTCGCTTTGGCAGGACCGCGAGACCCTGGACCTTTCCCCCGAACAGGCACGGGTGCTGGAGCTCTATCGGCAGATGTTCGTCCGATCTGGCGCGCAGCTTGAGGGGGAGGCCGCCGCCCGGCTGACCGAAGTGAAGGCCCGTCTTGCCGTGCTGGGCACCGAGTTCTCGCAGAACATTCTGGCTGAAGAGCGCGGCTGGTTCATGGACCTTGCCGAGGATGAGCTGGAAGGCTTGCCGCAATTCCTGATCGATGCCGCGCGGGCGGCGGGGGCCGAGAAGGGACGCGCGGGGCCGGTGATCACCACCAGCCGGTCGCTGATCGTGCCGTTCCTGCAATTCTCGCCGCGCCGGGCCCTGCGCGAAAAGGCCTATGAGGCCTGGGTGGCGCGCGGAGCGAACGGGAACGCGCAGGACAATCGCGCCATTGCCGCCGAGATCCTGAAGCTCAGGGCCGAACGGGCCGCCCTGCTGGGATACCCAAGCTTTGCGGCCTTCAAGCTTGAGCCCGAGATGGCAAAGACCCCTGATGCGGTGCGCGACCTGCTGATGCGGGTATGGACGCCCGCCCGCGCCAAGGCCGAAGCGGATGCCAGCGTGCTTGAGGCCATGCTGCGGGCAGATGGCATTGCCGGCCCGCTGGAACCCTGGGACTGGCGCTACTATTCCGAGAAGCGGCGCAAGGCCGAGCATGATCTGGATGAGGCGGCGCTGAAGCCCTATCTCAGCCTCGACGCGATGATCGCGGCGCAGTTCGATTGCGCGAACCGTCTGTTCGGGCTGGAGTTCCGGCCGCTTGATGTGCCGCTTTACCACCCTGATGCCCGCGCATGGGAGGTGACCCGGAAGGGCCAGCATGTCGCCGTCTTTATCGGCGACTACTTTGCGCGCGGATCAAAGCGGTCGGGTGCGTGGTGTTCGGCCATGCGGTCACAGAAAAAGCTCGGGCGGGATGTGCGACCCGTGGTCGTCAACATCTGCAACTTTGCCAAGGCCGAGCCTTGCCTTCTGTCCTACGACGACGCGCGCACGCTGTTTCACGAGTTCGGCCATGCGCTGCACCAGATGCTGAGCGATGTGACCTATGGCTTCATCTCGGGCACCTCGGTTGCGCGGGACTTTGTGGAACTGCCGAGCCAGCTTTACGAACACTGGCTTGAGGTGCCCGAGGTGCTTGAAACCCACGCCCGCCACGCGGTGACCGGTGAGGCGATGCCCTCTGACATGCTCAAGCGACTTCTGGATGCGGGCACCTATGACCAGGGCTTTGCCACGGTCGAATTCGTCGCCTCGGCACTGGTCGATCTGGCCTTCCATGAGGGGGCCGCGCCCGCCGATCCGATGCAGAAGCAGGCCGAAGTTCTGGAGGTCATCGGCATGCCCCGCGCCATCCGCATGCGCCACGCAACGCCCCATTTCGCCCATGTATTCTCGGGCGACGGCTATTCCTCGGGCTACTACAGCTACATGTGGTCGGAGGTGATGGATGCCGATGCCTTTGCGGCTTTTGAGGAGACAGGCAATCCCTTCGATCCTGCCACCGCGGCGCGGCTTGAACGGTTCATCCTGTCGGCAGGCGGCTCACGTCCGGCCGAAGAGCTGTATCTGGAGTTCCGTGGCCGCATGCCGGGGGTTGAGGCGCTGCTGAAGGGGCGCGGGCTGCTCGACGCGGCCTGAAACCAAAGGGGGCGACTGCCCCCCTAGCCCGGCTGATGGATCACGATGTCAGCCGGGACGCTTTCCCGCACCACGCGGCGGGCGTTGGGAATGTC
>ERZ1645185.1116-NODE-1116-length-11128-cov-6.074235_pt1 | contig 11128 bp, 8 predicted proteins | sample MGYA00575351_ERZ1645185 | MGnify/ENA primary metagenome ERZ1645185 (study PRJEB40838, sample SAMN11284767) | freshwater sediment metagenome | isolation source: river sediment | host: Sediment | place: India: Jana village, Kanpur | collected 2015-12-17 ... | reverse complement strand
CACATCGGCATCCCGACCCACTTCATCAAGCGGCTCAACATGCGCGAGCAGCTGGTCCGCCAGGTCGAGATCATCCCGATCGAGGTCGTGGTGCGCAACGTCGCTGCGGGTTCGATCTCCAAGCGCCTCGGCATCCCCGAAGGCGAGCCGCTGCCCCACACCCTGATCGAATACTATTACAAGGACGATGCGCTGGGCGATCCGATGATCGCCGAGGAGCACATCGCCTGCTTCGGCTGGGCCGGGAACGAGGAGATGCAGGACATCTCGTCGATGGCGATCCGGGTGAACGATTTCCTGTGCGGGATGTTCGCCGCGATCAACATTCGTCTGGTCGACTTCAAGCTGGAATTCGGTCGGATCTGGGACGGCGATTACAGCCGCGTCATCCTTGCCGACGAGATCAGCCCCGACGGCTGCCGCCTGTGGGACATGACCACCGGCGAAAAGCTCGACAAGGACCGCTTCCGCCGCGACCTCGGCGGCGAGGAAGAGGCTTACCAGGAAGTCGCCCGTCGCCTCGGCCTGCTGGAAAACGACGGTCCGAGCGAAGTGCTCGACCTCGGCGCGCACCGCAAGCTGCGCGGGAAGTAACTTTCCCGCCGCCGACCGGCCGGATTCAGCCGCCGGTCGATTGATCCGGGTCCGGGGCCTTGCCCCGGACGCCACTTTGCGTCAGGTCCGGCACCATGCTGTCCCGCAAGGTCCTGTTCGCGCTTTCGCTTTCCACTCTGACACTTGCCGCCTGCGCGCCGCAGGTTGACCGCGTATCCAGCGCGGCGTCCCGGGCGAAGCCGGTCTGGGCCTTCGAAGCGAGCGACGTGCCCGTCGACGAAGGCTATCGCTTCGGCCGGCTGGCCAACGGCATGCGCTATGTCATCCGTCGCAACGCCACGCCCAAAGGCACCGCGCTGGTGCGGCTCAATATCGATGCGGGATCGCTGGACGAAAGCGATGACGAGCGCGGCTTTGCCCATTTTGTCGAGCACATGGCCTTTAACGGGTCGACCAATGTCCCCGAAGGCGAGATGGTCAAGCTGCTGGAGCGCGACGGGCTGGCCTTCGGTGCGGACACCAACGCCCAGACCAATTTCGAGCGCACCACTTACATGCTTGACCTGCCGCGCGCCGACCCTGCGCTGCTGGAAACCGCGCTGATGCTGATGCGCGAGACGGCAAGCGAGCTGACCATCACCCCTGCGGCCGTGTCACGCGAACGCGGCGTTATCCTGGCCGAAATGCGCGACCGCAACAGCTTTGCCCTGCGCAATTTCATGGACCAGGCGCAGTTCGTGACGCCGACCGCACGCTATACAGCGCGGCTGCCGATCGGCACGGCGGAGACCCTGAACGCCGCGAGCGCGGAGGCGCTGCGCGCCTTCTACCGCCGCGAATACGTCCCGTCGCAGGCCACGGTGACGGTGATCGGCGATTTCGACGCCGAAGCGGTCGAAGCCGCGATCCGCAAGCGCTTTGAAAGCTGGCAGTCGGCCAAGGCCGATCCGCAGCCGTCAGCGGGTCCGGTCGAACCCAAACTGGCCGCCCGGGCGGATATCTATATCGATCCGGCGCTGTCCGAACGGGTCACGGCGACGCGCCACGGGGCCTGGCTGGACGAACCCGACACGATCGCCCAGCGGCGCGAGAACCTGTTGCGGCAGATCGGCTATGCCATCGTCAACCGCCGCCTGCTGCGCCTGACGCGCGAGGCGAACGCCCCGTTCCGCAGCGCCGGACTTGGCACCAGCGACGTGTTCAAGGCGGGGCGCAGCACCAACCTGGCGGTCGACAGCGTCGACGGCAAATGGCGGCGCGCCCTGATGACTGCGGCCGCGGAATACCGCCGCGCGCTGAAGTACGGCTTCAGCAAGGCGGAGGTGGCCGAACAGATCGCCTCGATCCGCACCGCCAACGTCAACTCCGCCGCGGCGCAGGACACGCGCAGCAACGGCCAGCTGACCGGGGCGATCATGGCGCTGCTGGCGGACGATATCGTGCCTGACACGCCGGTCCGCTCGCTCGAACGGCTGGAGGCGTTCATCCCGCAGATCACGCCCGATGCGGTGCTGGCCGCGCTGAAGCGCGAGCTGGTGCCGCTCGATGCGCCCCTGCTCCGCTTTCAAGGGCGCACGCCGCCGGACGGCGGGGCGGACGGCCTGCGCCAGGCCTGGGACCAGGCGATGCGCGAACCGGTCACCCCGCCCAAGGCCAGCGCAGCCGGGACTTTCGCCTACACCGATTTTGGCGCACCGGGCGCGGTGGTCAGCGACACGGCGGAAGCGGTGCTGGGCATCCGCCAGCTGCGCTTTGCCAACGGGGTGCGGCTGAACCTCAAGCCGACCAGCCTGCAGAAGGACCTGACCTGGATCCAGGTGTCGATCGACGGCGGCAATTTCCTGGCCACGCGCGAGGATCCGCTGGCGACCAAGCTGGGCGGGATGCTGACGCTGGGCGGGCTGGGCAAGCACAGCAAGGACGAGCTCGACACCCTGCTGGCGGGCCGCACCGCCGCGACCAGCTTTGGCGTGACGGACGAAACCTTTACCCAGGTGACGACGACCAACCGCGCCGACCTGCTGCTGCAGATGCAGCTGCTTGCCGCGCAGATCACCGACCCCGGTTACCGCAAGGAAGGCGAGGTCCAGTTCCGCCAGTCGATCAACAACATGTTCGCCTCGCTGCGCGCGACGCCCGGATCGGCGCTGGCCGCGGACGGCGGGGCGATCCTGTCGGACAATGATCCGCGCTTCAGCCTGGGCAAGGTCGAGGACTGGCGCAAGCTGACCTTCGAAAAGCTCAAGACCGCGATCACCGACCGCCTGCAGCACGGCGCGATCGAGATCGGCATGGTCGGCGATTTCGATCCCGCCGCGGCGATCGAGGCGGTGGGCAAGACCTTTGGCGCCCTGCCCCAGCGCGAGGCCGACTTCCGCCCCTATGCCGAGCAGCGGGTGCGCGGCTTTACCGCCGACCGCTCGACCCGGATCCTGCGCCACGCCGGCCCCAAGGACCAGGCGCTGGTGACCTACACCTGGCCGACCCGCGACGGCGAGGACCCGGTGGCCATGCTGCAGCTCGAACTGCTCGAACGTGTGGTCCAGATCGAGCTGACCGACACCCTGCGCGAGAAGCTGGGCAAGGCCTACTCGCCCAGCGCCACCAGCAGCACGTCGCGCACCTGGCGGGGTTACGGCGTGTTCGGCATTTCCGCCTCGGTCGATGCCGCCGAAGTGGCGGCGACCCGCACGGCCATCGCCGAAACGCTGGCCGAACTGCGCGACAAACCGCTGCCCGCCGATGTCCTGCAGCGGGCCCGCGCGCCAATGCTGGAAAACTTCGACAACCTGCTCAAGACCAACGCCGGCTGGCTGGCCTATGTCGACCGCGCCCAGACCGAGCCCGACCGGATCGACCGCTACGTCAAGGCCAAGGACCGGATCGCGGCGATCACCGCGGCCGACCTGCAGGCGCTGGCGCGGCGCTATCTGACCGCGGCGGCGGGGGTGGAGGTAACGGTGCTGCCCGGCGCCGTCGAGGTTCCGAAGATTCAGGCCACGGTGTCGCGGTAACGCCAGATCGCGATGGTGCCGAAAGCGATCAGCATGAAAAGCATCACGATGGATTCCGGAACGGCCAGCCGCCAGTCCCACCCCTTCAGCATGATCCCGCGGACCAGCCGGATGTAGTGGGTCGGCGGCAGGATCTCCGCCATCCACTGGATCGGTACCGGCATCCCCCGAAACGGAAAGGCGAAGCCCGACAGCAGGATCGACGGCATCAGGTAGAACATGCTGGCCTGCATCGACTGGACCTGGGTCTGGACCAGCGTCGACAGGGTGAAGCCCAGCGCCAGGCAGACCAGCGTGAACAGCAGCGTCACCGCCAGCAGCAGCGGCATCGACCCGACGAACGGCACCTTGAAGACGAAGGCCGCCGCCGCCAGCACGACCAGCACCTGAACCAGCCCCAGAGCGAAATAGGGGACGATCTTGCCGATCATCACCTCGATCGGGCGCAGCGGCGTGGCCAGCAGGTTTTCCATCGTCCCCTGCTCGCTTTCGCGGGTCACCGACATGGCGGTCAGCGCGACCATGGTCATCGACAGGATAATCGCCAGCAGGCCCGGCACGGTGTTGTGGCTGGTCACCCCTTCGGGGTTGTAGCTGCGGTGCAGTACCAGATCGACCGGCGGCTTGCCCGCCGGCCGCGCCGCCAGCGGCCCGCCCAGATCACGCGCCAGCGCCTGGTTCACCGCCTCGACCACCGCCGCCACGGCGGGTCCAGTCGAGGCCGGATCGGTGGCGTCGACCGTCAGCAGCAGTTGCGGCCGCTCGCCCCGCACCAGCGCGCGCGAAAAGTCGCTCGGCACGGTCAGCACGAACTGCACCTGCCCTTCGGCGAGCAGGCGGTCGCCCTCGCCATAGCGGCTCACCACCTGCTGCACGTCGAAATAGTTCGTCGCCTTCAGCGCGCTGACAATGCTGCGCGAATAGGCCGAATTGTCGTTGGCTTCGATTGCCATCGGCAGGTGGCGGGGATCGTTGTTGATCGCCACCCCGAAGATCAGCAGCTGGATGATCGGGAACATGAACATCATCGCGATCGTCCCCGGATCGCGCGCCATCTGGCGCACTTCCTTGAACACCATCGCGCCGATCCGCTCCCACATCAGGCCTGCTCCAGCACGGAATTGTCGGTTGCGGTGCGCATCAGGTTGATGAACACGTCTTCCAGCGTGGGCTCGGCCTCGCTCCACTGCACCCGGCCGGCCCAGGGCTGCACCGCGGCGCGCAGGGCCGCCTTGTCTGGCCCGCAGACGTGGAGCGAGGTGCCGAACGGCGCGGCCATGGCGACGCCCGGCGTCCCCTCGATCTCGGCAGCGAGGCGGTCGGCGCCCGGCCCCTCGCCCTGCAGCGCGTAAAGCCCCGATCCGGCGATCACCTGATCGGTCGTGCCGCGCGCCAGCATCACCCCATAGGCGATGTAGGCGATTTCGTGGCAGCGCTCCGCCTCGTCCATGTAGTGGGTCGACACCAGCACGGTCATGCCTTCGCGGGCCAGCGCGTGGATCTGGTCCCAGAACTCGCGCCGGGCCTGGGGATCGACCCCGGCGGTCGGCTCGTCGAGCAGCAGGATCTTCGGCTCGTGCAGCACCGCCGCGGCCAGCGCGAGGCGCTGTTTCCACCCGCCCGACAGCTTGCCGGCGAGCTGGTCGGCGCGGCTGGCAAGACCGAGCCGCTCCAATGCCGTCCCGACCCGCGCCTTGCGGTTGTCGAGCCGGTAGACCCGGGCGATGAACTCCAGGTTCTCGGCGATCGACAGGTCGGAGAACAGCCCGAACTTCTGCGTCATGTAGCCGATCTGGTGCTTGATCGCGCGGCGTTTGGTCTTGAGGTCGAGGCCGAGCACCTCGCCCTCGCCCTCGTCCGGGATCAGCAGCCCGCAGATCATCCGCAGCGTCGTGGTCTTGCCCGATCCGTTGGGGCCCAGAAAGCCGCAGATCCGCCCCGGCTGCACCATCAAGTCGACATGGTCGACCACGGTGCGCGCGCCGAAACGCTTGGTCAGCCCGCGCACGTCGATGGCGGGAGCTTCGCTCACAGCGGCGTCACCTCGACCGGCAGTCCCGGCGGCAGCGGCTTGCCGTCGGCGGGGAGCTGCGCCTCGACCAGGAAAACCAGCTTGGCCCGCGCGCTTTCGCTGTAGATCACCGGCGGGGTAAACTCGCTGCGCGGCGCGACATAGCTGATCCTCGCCTGCCGCTCGCCCCCGCAACCGTCGCAGGTGAAGCGCACGGTCGTCCCCACCCGCACCCCGGCGATCCGGTCCTGCGGCACGTAGAAGCGCAGCTTGCGTTTTGCATCGGGCAGCACCGCCACGACTGGCGCATTGGCCGGAACCCATTCGCCGGGGTTGTAGAAGGTCTGCTCGATCACACCGGCTACCGGAGCCACCGGGGCGATCTCGCGCCGCCGCTGACGCTGGGCGCGGAGGGCCGCCTGCGCTTCGGACACCTGGGCGCGGGCGGCGGCGATCTGCTCGCCCCGTCCCGCGGTCAGCTGGCCCGAAGCGATCTGCGCTCGGGTCTGCGCCAGCGCGGCCGAGGCCGCATCGCGCGCCGCGCGCGCCGCATCGAGCTGGGCGCGGCTGGCAAAGCCCCGCGCGGCCAGCGCCGAAACGCGGGAGAAATCGTTCTGCGCCTTGGTCAGCTGCGCCGCGGCCTGGGCTTCGGCCGCGCGCGACACGGCGATTTCAGGCGCACGCTGGCGCGCCTCGCCCAGATCGCCGGCCTGGGCCCGGGCGGCGGCGACCTGCGCCTCGACCCGGGCGGTGTCGGCGTCGGTGCTTTCCGGATCAAGCGAGAACAGCGGCGCGCCTTCAGCCACCACCGCGCCGCGATCGACCGCGCGCGTGGCCAGTCGGCCCGAAACCGGCGCGGCGACGTACATCGTCTCCGCCTCGACATAGCCCAACCAGCCCGCGTCGGGCGACGGACGCGTGGCGTACCACGCGCCGCCGCCGACGGCGGCGAGGATGACGGCGGCGATCAGGGGCTTGGGAATGGCCGGCATCAGGCGGCGTCCTTTCGTGTCAGCAATCCGTCGAGCACGGTGCGCGCATGCGTCGCGGCCAGCCGCGCGGGATCGACCGCTTCAGCCCCCACCGGTTCGAACACCATCTTCCACACCGCGCCGATCAGCAGCCCGCCGATCACGGTGCGCGCGGCCAGTTGCGGATCGTCGCTGGCAAACTCGCCCCGGGCCACACCGTGGCGGATAATCGCCTCGACCACGCCCATCCCGCGCGCGACGACGTGGTCGTGGTAGAAGCGGGCGAGGTCGGGAAAGTTGGCCCCTTCGCCGATGATAACCCGCGGAACGAAGGCCACGTCGGGCTGGCTCAGCCGCTCCGCCATCCGGGTGATGAATCCCTGGATCAGCATGGGAGCCGGCAGGTCGCCGAACGTGGTCGGCGCCGCATCGGGCAGCGTTGCCTCGATGATTTCGGTCACGAGCGCCTGGAACAGCTCCTGCTTCGATGCGAACTGGAGGTAGAGCGCCGCCTTCGACAGGCCCGCCGCCCGCGCCACATCCTCCATCCGCGCCCCGGCAAACCCGCGCGCGTTGAACACCCCCTGCGCGGCCCGCAGGATGTCGGCACGGCGCGTGGGAACGGAAGGGCGCGGCATGACTCATTTATAACTGACCAGTCAGTTATCTACAAGCGCAAAAAGAGAGGCGGGACAGGTGGAAGGGCCACCCGTCCCGCCCCTGCAAAGGTGGGAGGAACGTGAAAACGATCAGAAGGCCACGGTCGCCTCGACGCCGAAGGTGCGCGGCGCGTTGAAGTTCGCGTAATCGCCAACCACCGTGCGATAATTGCCGTCGATCGGAACGCGGTTAGCGTTGGAGCGGCGATAGATGTGGGATTCGTTGAACAGGTTGCGCGCCCACAGCGCCACGGTCAGCGATTGCCCGCCGTCCCCCATGGGAATGTCGGCCAGGGCCAGCCGCGCGTTCACCAGGAAGCTCTTGTCGACCAGCACGGGTTCGTTGTCGAAGCTGTAGTGCGGATCGGAATAGTTCGCATCCAGGTGCAGTTTCAGGGCCATGTCGCTGCTGCCGCTAAGCGGCAAGGTCCAGTCGACATTGCCCGACGCAGCGTGCGGCGGCGTGTAGACCAGGAACAACGGCTGCAGCGGATTGCCGGTGACCAGCGGGTTCGGCGTGGGCGGCACCTTCCAGTATGTGTAGGCGTAGCTGACCCCGAAGGTCAGGTTGTCGGTCGGCCGCACGGTCAGGTCTGCCTCGATCCCTCGGATCTTGGTCACGCCGCTGGCGTTGACGGTTTCCAGGGTGTGGCGGATCGTACCGTTGGTCTGGACCAGGTAAAAATCGAAGTCGAACTGGCTGTCGAAACGATTCATGACATAGCCGACGACATTCAGCCGCACCTTGCGGTCAAGGAACTCGGTCTTGGCGCCGATTTCGTAAGCCTTCACGCTTTCCGGCCCGAACGTTGCGAAGTTGATCGATCGCGAACTGGCCCCGCCAGCGCGGTATCCGGTCGAATACTTGGCGTAGAGGTTGAGGTTATCCGACGGCTGCCACGACAGGATCGCCAGCGGATCGAAACGATCATAGCTGAACGAGAATGGAAACGCGCTGGCGGCGTTGTTGACCTTGTAGAGGTCGCCCGATTTCTTGTCGTGCGTGAAGCGTCCGCCCAGCGTCAGCTTGATCGCGTCTGACGCGTTCCAGGTCGTCTGCCCGAACGCGGCATAGCTTTTCGAATTGGCGTAGCTCGCCCGCGAAATCGACAGCGCCGAACGCTGCCAGGTCATCGCATCGCGAATGGTATAGCCGGTCCCCGTGCTGTTCCACTGGTTGGTGTTGGGGGTGGCGGCGATCTCCTCGGCCCGCTCGTTGAAGTAATAGAGGCCCGCGACGTAATCGATATCGCCAAGCGTACCGACCGCCTGGAATTCCTGGCTGAACTGGCGGGCATTGAGGAACGAGATCGAATAACGGCTGAACGAGGCACCGGGCAGGAACGACGGGCTGCGGTGCGCGCCGCCCGAATTGTCCCACTGTTCCGAATCGACTGTGCGCCAGGCCGTGATCGAACGCAGTTCGACACCGTCGGCAACGGTCCAGCGCAGGTTGCTGGAAAAGCCCTTGGTCTTGCCCAGGCTGACCTGCTGCGGCACGCCGATGTCGGCGACGTCCATCCGGTTGCCCGAAACGACCACCATCGAAGGCAGCGGCGCAATTGTGCCGGCGGGCAGCGTGTTCCCGTTGGCCTGGATCTGGGCCAGCGTGGCCACCGGATAGTTGTCGGGATTGAAATTGATCAGCTGGCTGTAGAACGGGGTGTTCTCGTCACGGCTGATGTCGAAGGCGAAATCGGCGGTGACATCATCCACCGGCTTCCAGCGCGACGCGATGCGGCCGCCATAGCGATGATACTGGTTCCACCCGGTCTGGCCTTCCAGCGGGTTCTTCACCGTGGCGTCCTGGTGATTGATCACCCCGTCGACCTTGAACGAGAACCCCGCCACTTCGGGCAGGTTCATGTGAAGGCCGGCATTGTAGCTGCCGAAATTGCCGACGCCGGCTGAAACCTTGCCGCCAAACTCACCGGTCGGCGCCTTGCTCACCAAATTGACCGCGCCGCCTTCCGCGTTGCGGCCAAACAGCGTTCCTTGCGGCCCCTTCAGCACCTCGATCCGTTCGACTTCGAACAGGTTGGAATTGAGGCCGTGCTGGCGGGCAAGATAGATGCCGTCGATATAGACGCCCACCCCGGGCTCGCGCGCGGGCTGGTTGGCGTCGCCGGGAACGATGCCGCGAATGCCCACGGTCAGCGCGGTCTGGCGCGATTCGTAGGTGGCGACGCGCAGCGACGGGATTGAACCGTCACCCAGATCGAGCAGGCTCTGCACGTGGCGCTTCTTGATGTCTTCGTCGCCCATGACCGAAATCGCGATGGGGGTCTTCTGCAGGTTGGTTTCGCGCTTGGTCGCGGTAACGACGATCTCAGTCAGGCCGGTCGTGTCCTGGGCGTCGGCGTCGACGGCAGCGGTCTCGGCGACGGGCGGCGGCGTTTCGGTGGCCGCATGGGCGGCGCCGGCCGCGTTCAGCATGGCGATCGCAACAAGCGAGGCGGAAATCCGGAGTGCGGGGCGGGTCATTGTCAGGGGTCCCTCAATGGAAGTTCACGAAGCAGGGGGATCCGCTGGCGCTTGCCGTTGCGATTCGCGCCGGCCCCCGTTGCCAAGGACCCGCTAGGCCCCGCGCATTGCAGCGCGGCGACGGTTTGCCGACATCAGCGAGTCCGTTTTACGACACGAAAATGACAGGGACGTCTGACCGCGTTCTGTCACGAATCCGTCATGGCCCTGCGGCATTGTCGCGGCTTCGGACCTGCAGCCCCGCGATCGATCGAGCCATGACGCCCCATCCGACCATCCTTGTTGCCGCCCAGGACCCGTCCCTGCTGGCTACCCTTGCCCGCGCCCGGCCCGACCTGCGCACTCTGCCCCTTGGCCCGGACGTGCCGGACGGACACTTCGACGCGCGCCTGCTGTGCTTCGTCGACTGGCTGCTACCCGACATTTCGGGGCTGGAACTGGTGCGCCGCCTGCGCGAAGCGCGCGCCACGCGCCACGGCCACATCACCATGGTGCTGGAAGGCAGCGATGCTGACGAACGACGGCGGGCCTTGCGGGCGGGCGCCGACGACTATCTGGTCGGCCCGCTCGATTCCGCGCGGCTGGTCGAACGCCTGGCGCTTTACGACGCCGCGGCAAGTATTGCCCCGGCCTTGCGCGCCCGGCTGGAAAACGGTGACCTGTCGATCGACCTCGCCGCGCACCAGGCGCGCTATCGCGGTGCGGCGCTGCTGCTGCGCCCCAACGAATTCCGCCTGCTTGCGCATTTCATGGAGAACCCCGACCAGGTATTTTCGCGCGCGGCGCTGATCGACCGGCTGGGCAAGGACGACGAGGCGCTGGACGAGCGCACAGTCGACGTCTGGGTCGGGCGGCTGCGGCGGGCGCTGGCGGCGCACGGCGCGCCCGATCCGCTGCGCACCGTGCGCTCGCTTGGCTATGTCATGGATTCGCGGGAAAACTGAGCCACAACCTTGCCCCCGCGAGCGACTGGAGGCATAGGCGCGGGCGAGTCCCCTCCCCGCCCCAGCGCGAAAGGTCTGCCCCATGAAGGTCCGCGTCTTTGTCAGCCTGAAAAACGGCGTGCTCGATCCCCAGGGCCGCGCGATCCATCACGCAATCGAGGGGCTGGGCATTGACGGAGTGAAAGACGTCCGCGCCGGCAAGATGATCGAGCTGGAGGTCGAACCCAGCGTCACCGACGCCCAGCTGGAGGAAATGGCCAGCAAGCTTCTCGCCAACATGGTGATCGAGAACTACCGCATCGAAAGGCTGGCGGCATGACATTCCGCAGCGCCGTCATCACCTTCCCCGGCTCCAATTGCGACAGGGACATGGCCGACGCGCTGGAAAAGGTTTCGGGCACGGCGGTGGCCCGCGTCTGGCACGGCGACGCCGATCTGCCGGACGGCCTGGACTTCATCGCCCTGCCCGGCGGCTTTTCCTACGGCGACT
>ERZ1645185.1114-NODE-1114-length-11135-cov-4.185921_pt1 | contig 11135 bp, 11 predicted proteins | sample MGYA00575351_ERZ1645185 | MGnify/ENA primary metagenome ERZ1645185 (study PRJEB40838, sample SAMN11284767) | freshwater sediment metagenome | isolation source: river sediment | host: Sediment | place: India: Jana village, Kanpur | collected 2015-12-17 ... | reverse complement strand
GATTCTAATTTCCTCCTCGGGCGAGCCACTCAATAAGGCGCATGCTCGATATCTGGAATACAAGCTATACAGCCAGGCCAACCAAATCAGCAAAGTAGCCATTGAAAACTCGCAGAGCCCTACAGAGAGCAAGCTCAGCGATGCGGCACGCGCTCATATGGACGACTTTCTAGAGAACCTCTTTTTAGTCCTTCCAGCTCTCAGGTTTGACTTTCTTACGCAAAACGCGAAGCCTATTGCACCTTTACAGACACCGGTCAGCCAACCGATTGTTTTCTTTACCTTTGACGTGCCCAAGAATGGAATTAAGGCGAGGGCACACATAGATGAAGGTGATTTTGTAGTCGAGGCAGGGTCAATCGCGCGCAAAAAGTGGGAAGGCGCTAATCACCAGACATATACCGCGCTTCACCAAGAGCTTGTTGATCAAGGCGTGCTTCAAGAAAACGGGCAGAATGCAGTCTTCACGAAGAGCTTTGGCTTTTCGAGTGCAAGCGCAGCGGCCGCCGTCGTTGCCGGCCGGCCTGCTTCCGGCCCTGTAAGTTGGGTAGTTGAAGGAAGCAACATGAAGTACGGGGAATGGGAGGCAAAAAGGCTGAATCCGTTGAGTTAGTTGGCGCACCACTAAAGTATCACAAAGAATCAATATTGAGTGCGCAATAAATGCGTACCTTGCGCAGATGCGTTTTCTCGCCGTGAACAAGGCGCGTAAGCGCCGCCGGGCACCTCCCGACCGTCCCCCGTGCAGGCGCTTTTCAACGCTGGTGCGGTGAAAGCCGTTCGATGATCTTTCACCAGAAAGTGCGGACCAACGGCGTTGGAGCGCCCACCTGCGGTCGGGCTCCGTCCTCTGTTGCGCAGGATGACTGAGGCTTTGGGATGTTCGGCGTTTCTGAGGATGATGGTGCGCAGGAATGCGCACCCCACGGGTCATCCCCGCTCCACATACCCCTTGAAATTGTTCAGGATCGCCTGCCAGCCGTCCCTCTGCATTTCGAGCGGGTGCGTGGCCTCGGCGTCGAAAACCGTGGTGACGCGGGTGCCGGTGCCCTCGGGGGTGAAGGTGGTGCGGGTCCTGCGGCCGTCGGTCATGGTGAAGCCGAGCGCGCTGCCCTCGGTCACCTCGAACCAGACCGCCTCGAGGTCGAAGCCGAAGGAGCCGTCCTTGGCTTCCATCCGCGCGTTGTAGGTGCCGCCGACCCGCAGGTCGCTCGTCGCGCGCGGGCAGCACCAGTCGTCGGAGGCGAAGTTCCAGTGGGTGATGTGCACCGGCTCGGTCCAGAGGTACCAGACCTTGGCGAGGGGGGCGTCGACGAGGGCGGTGATGGTGATTTGCGGGAAGGTCATCCCTGGGTCTCCGGCTGGGTGAGGATCGCGAGGAGTTCGTCCAGCCGCTCGAGAGTCGAGGTCAGGCCGGCTTCCATGCCCATGGCCATGACGGTGTTGATTGCCTCGGCCGAGGGATAGGTGACGACGGTGCGCACTATCGTATGCGCCCCCCGGTCGGTGAAGGTCACGTCCCATTCCGCCTGAGGCAGCGCGGGGTTGATCGCGCCGGTCTCATCGGAAAAGCCGTCGAGGGCGGTGTAGCCGTCGATCGGGGTGATGGTCCGATAGTCGATCCGGCTCCAGTATTCGGGGCCCGAGGGATCGACCATCGCGTAATGCCAATGGCCGCCCTCGCGGAAGTCCATGGATTTTGTCTTCGTCGTCAGCGGCTTGGGCGCAAACCAGCGGTCGAGAAGCTCGCGTTTCGTGTGGCAGTCCCAGACCAGCGGGCGCGGGCCGGCGAATTCGCGGGTGACCGTCAGGGTGTTGGCCTGCAGGTCGACCGCGAAGGTGAATTTCAGGTCAGGCTTCATTGTCATGTCCTCCCAGGGTGGCGAGCAGGCTGTCGAGATTGTCGTAGCGACCGGCCCAGAGCGCGCGCTGTTCGTCGAACCATTTCTCCGCCGCGGCGAGGGCCTCGGCCTGCAGGGTGCAGGTCCTAACTCGGCCGGATTTCTGCGAGGCGACGAGTCCTGCCTCCTCGAGCACGCCGACATGCTTGAGGAAGGCCGGCAGGCCCATATCGAAGGGGGCCGCCAGTTCGGTGATGGCCGCCGGCCCCTGCCCCAACCGTCGCAGCACCGCCCGCCGGGTGGGGTCGGACAGGGCGTGGAAGATCGAATCGAGCGCGGGAGAATGGTTTTCCATATGGAGAACCATAGCCGACCTCGATACTTCACTCAATGGAAAAGTATTGGGGCGTCAGGCGCGTTTCCGAGTTGGGGCGCGTTTCCCCGCTGACCAGTCTGCCGCCGCCTGACCGAAAGCGGTGAAGAGCGGGCGCGAGACGGGATCGTCGGCGGCGTTCCATTCCGGGTGCCACTGCACCGACAGGGTGAAGCCCGGCGCGCCGTTGACATAGATCGCCTCAGGGGTGCCGTCGGGGGCGTGGCCGTCGATAACGATCCGCTGACCGGCGACCTTGATCCCCTGTCCGTGGAGCGTGTTGGTCATCACCTCTTCCGCGCCCATCAGCGTGTGGAACACCCCGCCCGGCGTGAAGCGGACGGGATGGCGCAGGGCGAATTTCTCGTCCAGCGTGCCATCGGGCGGCATGCGGTGGTTCATCCGGCCGGGAAGCTCGCGGATTTCCGGGTAAAGCGTGCCGCCCATGGCCACGTTCACCTCCTGGAAACCGCGGCAGATGCCGAGGAAGGGTTGCCCCCGCTCGACGCAGGCGCGGATCAGGGGCAGGGTGATGCGGTCGCGGGCGCGGTCGAAGGTGCCATGCGCCTCGGTTTCTTCTTCACCATATTCCTCGGGATGGACGTTCGGGCGCCCGCCGGTCAGCAGGAAGCCGTCGCAGGTGTCGAGCAGTTCCTCGACCGAGACGAGATCGGGGTCTGCGGGGATGATGAGCGGCAGGGCCCCTGCGACATGGGCGACGGCGCACATGTTCATCGTGCCCCCGCCATGGATCGGGTAGCTCTCGTTCAGAAGGGCGCGGTTGCCGATGATGCCGATAACGGGGCGCGACATGACCAAATCCTTTGTCCGCAACAGAGGATATGCCTCGATTGGGGCGGAAAGAAGGGCCAATACGCGCACAGCCGCCCTGCATTCTGGCAGATGTGCAGGAAAACGGCAGGTTTGTCGGCCTCAGCCCGAGAGTTCCGCCTTCCGGCGCTGGCGATAGGCGTGAAGCAGCGGCTCGGTATAGCCCGAAGGCTGCACGCGCCCCTCGAAGACCAGCGCCCGCGCCGCCTGGAAGGCCAGACCGTCGAGGGCCGGGGCCATGGGCACATAGTCCGGGTCATCGGCGTTCTGGCGGTCCACCACTGCGGCCATCTTGCGCAAGCCCGCCTCGACCTGGACCGGCGTGATAACGCCGTGATGCAGCCAGTTCGCCAGCGCCTGCGACGAGATGCGGAGCGTCGCGCGATCCTCCATCAGGCCGACATCGTGGATGTCGGGCACCTTCGAACAGCCCACGCCCTGGTCGATCCAGCGCACGACATAGCCGAGGATGCCCTGACAATTGTTCTCGATCTCGGCGGCGATCTCGGCATCCGACCAGTTGGTGCCGGGCGAGACGGGAACGGTCAGCAGCGCATCGAGAGTGCCGCGCGGGCCGCCGGCGGCGATCTCGGCCTGACGAGCCTTCACATCGACCAGATGGTAATGAGTGGCATGCAGCGTGGCAGCGGTGGGTGACGGCACCCAGGCGGTATTTGCACCGGCCTTCGGATGGGCGATCTTCTGGGCCAGCATGTCAGCCATCCGGTCGGGCATCGCCCACATGCCCTTGCCGATCTGGGCCTTGCCCTGCAATCCGCAGGCCAATCCGACATCGACGTTGCGATCCTCGTAGGACAGGATCCAGGGCTGGCTCTTCATCTCGCCCTTGCGCACCATGGCGCCGGCTTCCATCGAGGTATGGATCTCATCCCCTGTCCGGTCGAGGAAGCCGGTGTTGATGAAGGCGACGCGATGTTTCGCGGCGCGGATGCATTCCTTGAGGTTGGCGCTGGTCCGGCGTTCCTCGTCCATGATGCCAAGCTTGACCGTGTTCGCCGGCAGGCCAAGAGTCGTCTCCACCGCGTCAAATATCTCGCCGGCGAAGGCCACCTCTTCGGGGCCGTGCATCTTGGGTTTGACCACATAGACAGACCCGGTGGTGGAATTGCGCGGACCTTGCGTCTTGTTCAGGTCATGCAGCGCGCAAAGGGTGGTGACGAAGGCATCCATGATCCCTTCGGGCGCCTCCACCCCATTGCGATCGAGGATGGCCGGCGTGGCCATCAGGTGACCGACATTGCGGACCAGCATCAGCGCCCGGCCCTTGGCGATCAGCGGCAGGCCAGAGGGGGTCTGGAACTCTGCATCCGGGTTCAGCGCCCGGGTGAAGGTCTTGCCACCCTTGGAGACTTCCTCGGTCAGGTCGCCCTTCATCAGGCCTAGCCAGTTGCCATAGGCCGTCACCTTGTCCTCGGCATCGACACAGGCAACGGAATCCTCGCAATCCATGATCGCGGACAGGGCGGATTCCAGGCGGATGTCGGACAGGCCGGCGGCGTCGGTCCTGCCGATCCCGGTCATGGGGTCGACCACGATCTCGATCAGCAGACCGTGGGCGCGCAGAAGGATGGCGAGCGCCTTGCCCTCGCCCCGCCAGCCGGCGAACTGGCTGGCTTCCTTCAGATGGGCGGGTCCGGCCGGGGTGTCGATCCGCAGCTTGCCATGCTCGACGGCAAGGCCGGTGATCCCGGCCCAGGACCCGGTGGCAAGGGGCACGGCACGGTCCAGATGCGCCCGGCCCCAGGCGATGACACGGGCGCCACGGGCGGGGTCGAACGGTCCGGGCTTCGGCAGGTCACCCAACGCATCGGTGCCGTAGAGCGCATCGTAAAGCGATCCCCACCGGGCATTGGCGGCATTGAGCGCGTAGCGGGCATTGGTGACCGGCACCACCAGTTGGGGCCCGGCAATCGTCGCGATCTCTGGGTCGGTGTCCGCGGTCTCGATGCCGAAGCCCGGGCCTTCGGGCACGAGATAGCCGATCCCGGTCAGGAAGGCGCGGTATTCGGCCGGGTCGATTGGCTTGCCCTTGTGCGCAAGGTGCCAGGCGTCGACCTGTGCCTGAAGGTCGTCCCGCTTCGCCAGAAGGGCGCGGTTCTTCGGCCCGAGGTCGTGGATGGCCGCCGACAGGCCGGACCAGAAGCCCGCGGGGTCAATGCCGCTTCCGGGCAGCGCCTGCCCGTCCACGAAGGCGGCAAGGCGCTTGTCCACCTGCAGGCCATCCCGGTTCACGCGCTCTGCCATGTTGCCCTCCACTGGGTATACCGCGGCATCCATTAGGACCGTCGCGCCGCGCGGTGCAACCGGCCATCGCCGAGGATTGTCCTGCCCCGCCTCAATCACTTTCCCGAAAGGCAGAAGAATGGGCGCAAGGACTTAAAACTTAGCCTTGACGCTAACTTTTGGCTTGACCGACTCGACCCCATCCAAATACTTAGCTTCATGGCTAAGCATGATCCCAATCTGACCCTGCTCTTCCAGGCCCTGTCGGACCCGACCCGTCGCGCGATGCTGTCGCGGCTGATGGAGGGGCCGGCCCCGGTCAGCGTTCTGGCAGAGCCGACCGGCATGGCGCTACCGACCGTGATGCGCCACCTCTCGGTGCTGGAAGAGGCCCGGCTGATCGAGACTGAAAAGACCGGGCGCACGCGGCTCTGCCGGGCGCGCCCCGCGACGCTCGCCGCCGCGACCGCCTGGCTCGACGATCAGCGCCGCATCTGGGAGGCGCGGACCGACCGGCTCGAGGCGCTGCTGGAAACCTTGAAGGAAGAGGATCGCGAAGATGAAGATCGATCCGGCGCGTGACCTCGTGATCGAACGGCTGCTCGGGGCGCCCCCTGCGCTGGTCTGGCGGTGCTGGACGGAACCGGACCTGTTCCGCGAGTGGTATGCGCCCAAACCCTTCGCGCTGACGGATGTCGAGATGGACCTTCGCCCCGGCGGGCGCTTCTACATGGAGATGTCCGGCCCGGACGGCCAGAAGATGCCCAACGAAGGATCCTTCCTTGTCGTCGATCCGCAAACGCGGATCGTCTTCACCGATCTGATGACGCAGGACTTTTCACCGGTCGAGAAGGTCAGCGAGGATTTCGGCCCGGCCTTCACCGCCGTCATCACCCTTGCCCCGGAAGGACGCGGCACCCGCTATCGCGCCGTGGCCCGCCATGCCTCGGCGCGGGAGGCAAGAATCAATCTCGACATGGGCTTCGAACAGGGCTGGGCCATGCAGGCCGACCAGCTGGCAGCCCTTCTTGCCCGGATGGAGGACGATGATGATCACGCCGTTCAACCCTGACCTGGATCTCGAGATCAACCGGCTGCTGAAGGCGCCGGTCGCGCGGATCTGGCGCTGCTGGACCGAGCCGGAGCTGTTCAAGCAATGGTGGACACCGAAACCTGTCGTCACCAGCGAGGCCGAACTGGACCTGCGCCCGGGCGGCGGGTTCCGCACGGTGATGCGGATGGAGGACGGCAGCGAACACGCGTTCGAAACCTGCATCCTCGACCTGGAACCTGAACGGCGCCTGATCTGGACCGACACGCTTATCGCCGGGTTCCGCCCCTCGCCGAAACCGATGTTCGGCTTTACCGGCTTTGTCTCGATGCATCCCGAGGATGGCGGCACCCGGTACATCGCCCGCGCCATCCACGGAAAGCGCGAGGTGGCGAAAAGCCATGAGGAGATGGGGTTCCACAGCGGCTGGGGCACCGTGACCTCGCAACTGGAAGAGCTTGCAGGAGGCCTGGCATGAGCGAGGACCGGCAGATCACCCTGACCCGCCTCATCAAGGCGCCCCCCGCGAAGGTCTGGCGCGCCTGGACCGATCCGGCCCTTTTGCCGAAATGGTTCGGGCCCGAGGGCTATTCCTGCGTGACCAAGGAAATCGATCTGCGCGAGGGCGGTCAGTGGCGGTTCGACATGATCGGACCAGAGGGCAAGGTCTGGCCCAACCGGCACCGCTTCACCCGGCACGATCCCGAACGCAGGATCGAGTTCATCCTCGACAGCGACAGCGATGCTTCACCGCAGATGCAGGTCGTGGTGACGATGGAACCCGAGGCGGGCGGCACAAGGCTGACCCAGGTGATGACCTTCCCCGATGCGGCGATGCGCGACGGAGCGATCAGCTTGGGCGCGGCGGAACTGGGGCAGACCACGCTCGCCAAGCTGGCACGGCTGGTCGAGGGCTGATCCGACCGCTCTTGCACCTGCCGCGTCAGCGCCTAGGCTCGGGGTCGTGAAGGAGTGCCCCAATGACCGAAGCCCCGATGATCCGCCTTGCCGATTACCAGCCCTTCACCCATCGGGTCGAAAGCGTCGAGCTGACGTTCCGTCTGCATCCAACGGAAACCCGGGTGGTGGCGCGGATGGTGATGACCCCCAACCCGGCGTGCCCGGGCCGGCACGACCTGCGGCTGGATGGCGAGAAGCTGCGCCTGCTTTCGGTCAGGCTGGACGGCAAGCCGATCGAGGCCACGCCAGACGAGACGGGCCTGACCCTGCCCGCCGCCGTCCTGCCCGACCGCCGCTTCACGCTGGAAACCGAAGTCGAGATCGCACCAGATGGAAATACCGCGCTGGAGGGCCTCTACATGTCGAATGGCATGTATTGCACGCAGTGCGAGGCCGAGGGGTTCCGCAAGATCACCTTCTATCCCGACCGCCCCGACGTGATGGCGCCCTTCAAGGTCCGGATCGAAAGCGACCTGCCGGTGCTTTTGTCGAACGGCAACCCGAAGGGCGGCGGCAAGGGCTGGGCCGAGTGGGACGATCCCTGGCCGAAACCCTCCTACCTCTTCGCGCTGGTCGCAGGCGATCTGGTGGCGCATCCGGGCAGCTTCACCACCGCCTCGGGGCGCGAAGTCGCGCTGAACATCTGGGTCCGCCCGGGTGACGAGGGCAAGTGTGCCTATGCGATGGAGGCGCTAAAACGGTCGATGGCCTGGGACGAGCGCACCTATGGCCGTGAATACGACTTGGACATCTTCAACATCGTCGCCGTCGATGACTTCAATATGGGCGCGATGGAGAACAAGGGCTTGAACATTTTCAACTCCAAATACGTTCTGGCCCTGCCCGAGACCGCGACCGACGACGACTTTGCCCGGATCGAGGCGATCATCGCCCACGAATACTTCCACAACTGGACAGGCAACCGCATCACCTGCCGCGACTGGTTCCAGCTGTGCCTGAAAGAGGGGCTGACGGTCTTCCGCGACCAGCAATTCTCGGCCGACATGCGCTCTGGCCCGGTGAAGCGGATCGAGGACGTGCTGACGCTGCGCGCCCGGCAGTTCCGCGAGGATAACGGGCCGCTGGCCCATGCCGTCCGTCCCGACCACTATGTCGAGATCAACAATTTCTATACCGCCACAGTCTACGAGAAAGGCGCCGAGGTCATCGGCATGCTCAAGCGGCTGGTGGGGGATCACGGCTACAAGGCCGCGCTCGACCTCTATTTCGACCGCCACGACGGCGAGGCGGCGACGATCGAGGATTGGCTGAAGGTCTTCGAGGATGCGACGGGCCGCGACCTGACCCAGTTCAAGCGCTGGTATACGGAAGCCGGCACACCGCGCCTGTCGGTGGCCGAGCACTGGCAGGACGGCACCTATCGCCTGACCTTCCGGCAGGAGAACCCGCCCACCCCCGGCGAGGCGCTGAAGCGCCCGAAAGTGATCCCGATCGCCGTCGGGCTGCTCAACCCGAACGGCGACGAGGTGCTGCCGACGACGCTTCTGGAGATGACCGAAGCCGAGCAGAGCTTCGTCTTCCGCGATCTGGCGACGAAGCCCATCCCTTCGATCCTGCGTGGGTTCTCGGCACCGGTGATCCTTGAACGCGAGGTCAGCCCCGAAGAGCGCGCCTTCCTTCTCGCCCATGACACCGACCCCTTCAACAAGTGGGAAGCGGGCCGCGCGCTGGCCAAGGACGTGCTGGCGCGGATGGTGACCGAGGGCGCGCAGCCCGGGCCGGACTGGCTCGACGCGCTGGCGCGGGTCGCGCAGGACGAAAGCCTCGACCCCGCCTTCCGCGCGCTGGCCCTGCGCCTGCCGGGCGAGGATGACATGGCGCAGACGCTCCACGATGGCGGCGTGACACCCGACCCCGACCGCATCCACGCCGCCCGTCGCCGCATGGGCGACGCGCTGGCCCGGCATCTCGCCCCCGCCCTGCCCCGGCTGATCGAGGCGCTGGCGGAACCCGGTCCCTTCACCCCCGAGGCGCGGGCGGCGGGGCGGCGGGCGCTGCGGCTGGTGCTCCTGGGGCTTCAGACCCGGCTCGACGGGGGCGCCCGCGCTGCTGCCGCCTTCCGCGCCGCCGACAACATGACCGAACAGGTGGGCGCGCTGGCCTGCCTGCTGGAAAACGATCGGGGCGAAGCCGAGCTTCAGGCCTTCGAGGCCCAGTGGCGCCATGACCGGCTGGTGATGGACAAGTGGTTCTCGATGCAGATTTTCTGCGCCGACCCCGGCCGCGCGGCCGAGATCACCGACCGGCTGACCCGGCATCCCGATTTCGACTGGAAGAACCCCAACCGCTTCCGCTCGGTCATCGGTGCGCTGTCGGGTAACCATGCCGGGTTCCACCGGGCAGATGGCGCAGGCTATCGGGTCGTGGCCGACTGGCTGATCCGGCTTGACCCGCTGAACCCGCAGACGGCGGCGCGCATGTCGACCGCCTTCGAGACCTGGAGCCGCTACGACGCCGACCGGCAGGCACTGATCCGCACTCAGTTGGAGCGGATCATGGAGGCGCCGGACCTGAGCCGGGACCTGGCCGAGATGGCCGGACGCATGCTGGGGATCAGCGACTGACCAGAAAGGAAAACCCCCGTCCGGTTTCCGGACGGGGGCGATGCCTGTTGGACCTGATGTTCTTCTTTGGCCGACGCTCAGAGCGCGGCCATCACCCTTGTCTTGGGCTGGCAATATTCCTGCGCACGGGTCCAGGCGGCCATGTCGGCGCGCTTGGAGGCGTTGCGGAACGGAGCCCAGTCACGGCCGAGGCCTTGCGCCCCGTTGCCGGCGACCATTCCATCGCGCTGGACCTGGACCGAGGCAATCTTGATGGCGCAGGCGAGGTTCTCGCTGCCATCCTTCAGCGCGGCCGTGCTCTTGGCGTCGCAGCCATACTGGCGCGCGGTCTGGGGGGAAATCTGCAGAAGGCCGATCCAGCGCCCGCCACCGCCGGACGCCGCCGGGTTCCAGGTGCTTTCATGCTTGGCCAGCGCCGAGAAGACGCCGGTCCAGAACGCCTCGCGTTCGGCTGCGGTGGCGTGGGTGTAGCCGGGGCACCAGGTGGCGATGTCGCCCGGAATCAGCGCGGGCAGGTTCGCCGCATCTTCGTTGATCGCCGCGAGGGCTGTCTTGGTCCAGACAGTAGCTTCAGGCCGATGATCCCACCGCATGGGGGGAAGGGTCGAGGTGGTCTTGTCGGCGCAGCCCATCGGCAACGCGAGAATCGCCCCCAGAAGTACCGCTCTGGCCAGTTTGACAGTCATTCCATAGTCCATTGTCGCATCGCGCCCCAAACGCGACCCGGGGAATTGGCCCGGATCGATTTGATCACGCAACCCTTCAGACCGAAACAATCCGTGCGTCGGCGATTCTCCGCCCGTTGGCGGTTTGGCGGTCTGCGGGAATCCGCCAAGACCGCCCGCCCTTGCCCCTTCCCCCGCCCCTGCCTTAAAAGATCGCGAACCTTTCGGAGACGCCCATGCTCGACCTCGCCTACACCGCGCCCAAGCCCAAGGTCATTTCCGGGGCCAAGCACGACTGGGAACTGGTGATCGGGATGGAGATCCACGCCCAGGTCTCGTCGAACGCGAAGCTCTTTTCGGGCGCCTCGACCGCCTTCGGGGCCGAGCCGAACTCCAACGTCGCCTTCGTGGACGCGGCGATGCCGGGAATGCTGCCGGTCATCAACGAGTTCTGCGTGGAACAGGCGGTGCGCACCGGCCTGGGCCTGAAGGCCGCGATCAACCTGACCTCGGCCTTCGACCGGAAGAATTATTTCTACCCCGACCTGCCGCAGGGCTACCAGATCAGCCAGCTTTACCACCCGA
>ERZ1645185.1113-NODE-1113-length-11141-cov-6.098503_pt1 | contig 11141 bp, 10 predicted proteins | sample MGYA00575351_ERZ1645185 | MGnify/ENA primary metagenome ERZ1645185 (study PRJEB40838, sample SAMN11284767) | freshwater sediment metagenome | isolation source: river sediment | host: Sediment | place: India: Jana village, Kanpur | collected 2015-12-17 ... | reverse complement strand
CCGGCCGCAACTCGCCGGCCAGCGACAGCTCGCCGGCGAACTCGTAGCGCAGCAGAGGCTCGGGCTCGGTTCGCTTCAGCGGTGCGAGGAACGCCTTGGGCTGGCTGGTGCCGCCGCTGTAGCCACGCTCGGTGATCTAGTGCAGAAGCACGATGGCCGGGTTCCAGCGTGGCCGTGCCTTCTCCGCGCGCCTGAGCAGCCCAGCGGCCGCGCAATCTCCTGCACTGCCTCGTCCCTGCGGATCATCACTCGTATCTCCGCCCCTTTTTTCGAGGTCAACATTGACGGCCAAGAGACCGTCAGCTTCGCCCAGATGGGTCAGATCTACTTCGGCGCGGTGGAGGTGCGGCAGCGGCAACATCCAACTCGCGAGCCAATGTCCTCATCGACTCGCCTCGCTCGACGTGGTGCTGGCGCGGAAGGCTGCCGCATAGGCCGCTGCCAGGGCGGGCTCCTGGCAGCAGCGAAGATCCAGACAGGGCCGGGACGACCTGTTCGCGGCCGCGCCAGAAAGCTGACTGCCAATTCTTGCGGCTCCGCTGCCAAGGTCAGCTTAGGGCGCCCTCACCGTAGACCCGGATCCGGCCATGAGCGGGTACTGCCGGTAGACCGCTTTGTTACTCTCTGGCGGTTCAGAACATCGACCGCCAATCGGCGTATGGAACAGCTCAGGGTTTTGAACACTTGCCGCTGAACAGCTGACCGATGGGACCGTCTCGTTGGCGGGCCAGGAGGCCACCTGCAGGCATCAATAGAGACTGCGGCTCAGTCTCTTACGAGGTATCCCAACACCAAGTCCGTCATGTGCGACAGTCGCTCGACTCTTGCCTTTGCACCAAGCAGCGATCGATTAAAGATGGTTGACAAGGTGTAGCTGTTGCCCAAGTAGAAGTACGACAGTCCTGCAATTGAAATGTAGAGCTGGACTGGGTCGACACCGGCCCGGAAGATGCCGGCCTTGTGGCCTCGTTCGAGCACGTCGGCCAGCATCTCGACGAGCGGCGAATGCATCGCCGGGATCTTCTTCGACTGCTTCAAGTGCCTTGCTTTGTGCAGGTTCTCACTGTTCAGCAGCGTCAGGAACTCTGGGTGCTCGATGTAGTAGTTCCAGGTGAACGCAATCAACCGACGGATGGCCTCGACCGGATCCACCTGTGTCAGATTAAGTTGCTTCTCCTCGTTGCGGATCCCCTCATATGCCCCCTCCAGTACCGCCAGGAACAGGCTCTCCTTGCTCTCGAAGTAGTAGTAAATGAGCCGTTTATTGACTTGCGCGCGGTCTGCAATTCGGTCCATACGAGCGCCACCCAGGCCGAACTCAGCGAACTCGGCGAGCGCTGCACCCAGTATGTCCTTTTGCGACCGGTCTGCATCGCGCGGGCGGATTTCAGGGGCACTTCTCTTGGCCATTGGCAAACGTTTCGATTGCGCGCTTGCACCAGGCTGCAAGTCGCCATTCACAGTCGCCCGTTGCCTTTGTGACGAGCGCCGCGTACTTCGCCGATGTCGGCTCGCCGCTCAGACGCAGCGACGGTGGCGATCGATACAAGTATCCAGCACTTCGCCGCCGTCGCGGCGCCACCAATTGGTGCTGGAAAAGATCTCTACCTCGCTGTAGCCAGCAAAAGCTTGCGCTTCAACTGCCGCACGGATGCGGCGGATGTCGATGATGCCGTCGCCCATCATGCCGCGGTCTTCCAGCAGATGCGTGGTGGGCGTCAACCAGTCACACACGTGGAAAGCCAGCAGTCGCGCGGGGCCGGCTCTTGCGATCATTGCTAGAAGCTTCGGGTCCCACCACACGTGGTAAAGGTCCACGGCCACCCCTATTGCACCGCTGTGTCCTGCGTCCAAGGCATCGCAGACGTCCAGGGCCTGCTCCAGGGTGTTGATGCAAGCCCTGTCGGCTGCGTACATCGGGTGCAGCGGCTCGATGGCCAGCGGCATGCGGCGCTCGCGCGCGTCGTCCAGCAAGGCGGCGATGCCTTCCGTGACTTGCGCACGAGCGCCGGCGATGTCTTTGTGCGCGGCATTGCCGGCCAATGCGCCGGGCAGTCCACCTACCACCAATACCAGGCAGGGTGCGCCAAGGATGCAGGCTTCGTCCAGCGCACGCCGGTTGTCGTCACGCACGGCTTGGCGCGACGCTCCGTCGGTGTAGGTGAACATTCCGCCTCGGCAGTAGCCAGACAGCTCCAGTCCATGCGCCCTCAATCGCTTTTCTGTGGCCTGCAAGCCGGCCGCCGCAACCTGGTCTCGCCAGGGTGAAACGGCCCGGATGTTTCGGGCCGCGCACGCATCCAGGATGTCCAGCAGCGGCCAGTCCTGGCCACGCTGCTTGCGCACCGTGGCGGTGTTGATCGACAGCCAGCGATGGTCCTGCGAAAAGTCGCGCACTAATCTTCGATCCCGTGCAGGGCCAGCAGCGTCTTCATGCGCCGCACCGACAGTTCCGGCTGCTCAATCAGGCCGGCCGCATCGGCCAGCCGGAACAGCTCGCACAGGTGTACCAGCGAGCGCGTGCTCTGCTGACCACCGACCATCGTGAAGTGGCTCTGGTGGCCGTTGAGCCAGGCCATGAACACCACGCCGGTCTTGTAGAAGCGCGTCGGAGCCTGGAAGATGTGGCGCGACAGCGGCACGGTGGGCGCCAGGATCTGGTGGAAGCGCCCGGTGTCGCCGGCGGCCAGTGCCGCCAGCGCCGCGCTGGCCGCCGGCGCGATGGCATCGAAGATGCCCAGCAGCGCGTCGCTGTGCCGTTGGTTGGGCGCCTCGCCGATGCCGTCGCCGGCGATCAGCTCGGGATAGTTGAAATCGTCGCCGGTGTACATGCGCACGCCCGGCGGCAGCCGGCGGCGCATGGCGATCTCCTGGTCCTTGTCCAGCAGCGAGATCTTGATGCCGTCCACCTTGGACGGATGGGCGGCGATCACGCCCAGTGCCGTGTCCATCGCCGCGGCGGTGTCGCGGCTGCCCCAGTAGCCGGCCAGCGCCGGGTCGAACATGTCGCCAAGCCAGTGCATGATCACCGGGTCCTTCGCCTGGCTGAGCACGCGGTCGTAGACACGTTCGTAGTCGGAAGGGCTCTTCGCCACGCGGGCCAGTGCGCGGCTGGCCATCACGATCAGCCGGCCGCCCAGTGCCTCGATCAAGGCCATCTGCTCCTCGTAAGCGCGGATGACGTCGTCGACGCCGCGCGCGGCTTCGGGCGCCAGGTGGTCGGTGCCGCAGCCGCTGGCCACCCGAGCACCGGGGTGCGCCTGCGCGGCGCGCAGCGTGCGGCCGATCAGCTCCAGCGAGGTGGGCCAGTCCAGCCCCATGCCGCGCTGCGCGGTGTCCATCGCCTCGGCCACACCCAGGCCCATGGCCCACAGCCGCTCGCGGTAGGCGATGGTGGCGTCCCAGTCCACCGCGCACTGCAGCCAGGGGTCGATGGCGGCGCGCGGGTCGGCCACCACGTGCACCGCCGAGTAGGCGATGCGGTTCAGCGTCTGGCCATGGCGGGCCGAGGTGAAGCCAGCAGCGCGCTGGAGCGTGTACGGCGTCAGGCCGCCGTCGGGGGTGGGCAGTCGGATCTGCATGGCGGGCCTAGAGCGCCAGGGCGGGTACGTCGACCCAGCGGCGTTCGCGCCAGCTCTGCAGCGCGGCCTCGACCAGCTGCACGCCCTTGGCGCCTTCGGGCAGCGTCCAGGGGTAGGGCGCGTCTTCCACCACGTGGCGAATGAAGGCTTCCCACTGGATCTTGAAGCCGTTGTCGTAGACCTGGGTGTCGGGCACGTCCTGCCACTGGTCGAAGAAGTTCATCGTCTGCTTGACGTCGGGGTTCCACACCGGCCGCGGCGTGGTCACACGGCTCTGCGCGCGGCATTCCTGCAGCCCGGCCACGGCCGAGCCGTGCGTGCCGTCGACATGGAAGGTGACCAGGTCGTCGCGGCGCAACCGGGTGGCCCAGCTCATCGTCAGCTGCGCCACCACGGGCTCGCCGTTGTGGCCCTTCAGCTGGGCGGTGGCATAGGCCGCATCGTCGGCAGTGGCGTCGTAGGGCTTGCCGGCTTCGTCCCAGCGCCGGTCGATGTGCGTGGCGCCCAGGCAGGTGATGGACTGCACCTGGCCGAACAGGTTGTCCAGCACATAGCGCCAGTGGCACATCATGTCCAGGATCATGCCGCCGCCATCTTCCTGGCGGTAGTTCCAGCTGGGCCGCTGGATCGGCTGCAGGTCGCCTTCGAACACCCAGTAGCCGAAGTCGATGCGCACCGCCAGCATGCGACCGAAGAAGCCGGCCCGGCGGAGCATGTCCAGCTTGCGCAGCCCCGGCAGGAACAGCTTGTCCTGCACCGCGCCGTGCTTCAGGCCCGAGGCCTGCGCCAGTTGGCAGACCTCGATGGCTTCGGCCAGGTTGGTGGCGATCGGCTTTTCGCAGTAGACATGCTTGCCGGCGCGCAGCGCCTTGGCCAGCAACTGCGGGCGCATCTGCGTGGTGCCGGCGTCGAAGAACACCGTGTCGTCGCGGCTTTCCAGCGCGGCATCCAGGTTGGTGCCGAAGCGGCCGATGCCGTGGGCCCGGGCCAGCGCCTCGATCTTCTCGGCATTGCGGCCGATCAGCAGCGGATCGGGCATCACCTTGTCGCCGTTGGCCAGCGTCACGCCGCCCTGGTTGCGGATGGCGACGATCGAGCGGATCAGGTGCTGGTTCGTGCCCATGCGTCCGGTGACGCCGTTCATGACGATGCCCAGACGTTGTGTGGCCATGGTGGATCCTCAGGAGACGCGCAGCTTCAGACTCTCGTCGTAGGGCAGCGCAGGGTGTTCGAAGAAGGTGTGGTGGTTCACGTAGTGCAGCGCACAGGCGCGGCGCCAGCGGGCGGAGGTGTTGGGGCCCGACTGGTGGAAGGTGTTGCCGTGGTGGAAGGACACGCCGCCGCGCATCACAGGCGCCGGCGACATCGGCTGGCGTGCCAGGATTTCGGCCGGCAGCTGCAGGTTGAAGGGCTCGTCGGCCGGCGCCTCATGGGCGTAGACCGGCCCCTGGTTCGTGCCGTCGCCGAAATAGAGGCAGCCGTTCTCCAGCGTGGCGTCGTCCAGCGCCACCCAGGCGGTGACCACGCCTTCGGTGTCGTTTGGGCCGAAGTAGAAGTTGTCCTGGTGGGCCGGCTTCGGGCCGCCGCCTTCGGGCGGCTTGAAGAAGATCTGGCTGAAGTAGACGGTGACGCCCGGGCCGATCATCGATTCCACCAGCGCCACCAGCTGCGGGTCGCGGGCCAGCGCGCGCACCGATTCGCGGTGATGGTGCGGGTTGTCCAGCTTGCGCAGCACCGAGCGCGCCTTGACGCCGCCGTCCACGTACCAGGCACGCTGCGCCGGCGGCAGGTCGGCCAGGAACTGCTCGCCCCAGGCCAGGATGTCCTCGACCACGGCGTCGGTGCGCTGGCGCTCGAACACGCCCGGTACGGTCAGATGGCCCACATGCCGGTACCGGGCCAGGTCGGCGTCGCTGAGCGTCATCGCGGCATCTCCTCGGCAGGCAGGGCGCGCCGCCCTGTTTATCCCCAAATGGTGAATTAATGTACGGCGCACAGGAGGTGGCGTCAAGCCGTACGGGGGTGAGCACGCCTTCGTATTGACGGGGTGCAGGGCGGTGGCTAGCATGGTTCATCACCATCTGGTGAACATTTGATGGAGACTGCCATGCCCCGCATCCAGACCACCGTCGTCGGCTCGTACCCGGTGCCCGACTGGCTGGTGGCCAGCCCCTCGGAGCAAGCGCTGATCGATGCCACCCGGGTGGTCATCGATACGCAGGAGCAATGCGGCGTGGACGTGGTCTGCGATGGCGAGCTCTACCGCTTCGACATCAACCACCCCGAGACCAACGGCATGATCGAGTACTTCGTGCGGCCGATGGACGGCATCACGCAGCGCTTCTCCTTCGATGACCTGATCGCCTACCGCTCCAAGAGCGGCATGAAGTTCCGCACCCGGCCGCCGGGCACGGTGGTGGGGCCCATCGGCAACGGCAGCCTGGACCTGCCGCTGGCCTGCGCGCGGGCCAAGGCGCTGGCGACGAAGACCTTCAAGTTCACCGTTACAGGGCCGCACATGCTGGCCAAGACGCTGATCGACAAGCACTACGGCGACGTCGCCCAGGTGGCGCATGCCATCGCCGACGCGCTGGCTGCGCAGGTGAAGCACCTGAACGCCGACATCGTGCAGATCGACGAGGCCAACCTGCCGGGCCACCCGGACGAATGGGAATGGGCCGCCTCGGCCATCAACCGCATGCTCGATGCGGTGCCGGGCAAGGCGGCGGTGCACCTGTGCTTCGGCAACTATGGCGGCCAGACGGTGCAGAAGGGCACCTGGGACAAGCTGATGAACTACCTGAACGCGCTGCATGCCGACCATATCGTCATGGAATGCGCGCACCGGCCGCCGGAGGAACTGGCCGCCTTCAAGGAGCTGAAGCCCGAGATCGGCTTCGGCCTGGGCGTGGTTGACATCAAGGCCACCGACGTGGAAAGCGCCGACCAGGTGGCGCGCGCCATCGAGCGTGCCGAAAAGCTGCTGGGGGCCGGGCGGGTGCGCTACATCCACCCGGACTGCGGCTTCTGGATGCTGAAGCGCTCGATCGCCGATGCCAAGATGCGCGCGCTGGCGCTGGGCCGCGACCGCTTCGAGGGCATTGCCGCGTGAGCGCGTTGCCGCAAGGCTTCGCCGACGTCGAAGCGCTGGAAGACTTCATGACCGAGCCGACGCCCGGCCTGGTGGCCGACCTGGGCGCGGTGGACGGCGACATCCTGGTCATCGGCGTGGGTGGCAAGATGGGCCCGACACTGGCGCGCATGGCCAAGCGCGCGGCGCCGGGCAAGCGGGTGATCGGCGTGGCGCGCTTCAGCAGCGCCGAGGCCCGTGCGTCGCTGCAGGCGCACGGCGTCGAATGCATCGCCTGCGATCTGCTGGACCGCGAGGCGGTGCTGCGATTGCCCAACGTGGCCGACGGCGTGCGCAACGTGGTGTTCATGGCCGGCCACAAGTTCGGCGCGGCCGACAACGCCTCGCTGACCTGGATGATGAACGTCGGCGTGCCGGCGACGGTGGCCGACGTGTTCCGCGACACGCGCATCGTTTCGTTCTCCACCGCCTGCGTGTACCCCTTCGTGCCGGTGGACGGCCCCGGCGCGGCCGAGGACGTGCCGGCCACCCCGCCGCCCGGCGACTATGCCAATTCCTGCGTCGGTCGCGAGCGCATGTTCGAGTACGGCTCACGGCGCTGGGGCACGCCGGGGCGCATGGTGCGGCTGTCCTATGCGATCGACATGCGCTACGGCGTGCTGCATGACGTGGCCCGCGCGGCGTTCGAGGGCCGGCCGCTGGACCTGACGATGGGCCATGCCGACGTCATCTGGCAGGGCGACGCCAACGAGCAGGCACTGCGCCTGCTAGCGCATTGCACGACGCCGGCCACGCCGATCAACGTCACCGGCCCGCGGCACACCTCGGTGCGCTGGCTAGCGGCCGAGTTCGGCCGGCGCTTCGTCAAGACACCGGTGCTGGTCGGGCAGGAGGCGCCCACCGCCTGGCTGATCGACACCAGCCAGGCGCAGGCGTTGTTCGGCCCGCCGCGGGTGCCGCTGGAGACGATGATCGACTGGGTGGCCGACTGGGTGGCCCGCGGCGGGCCCAGCCTGGGCAAGCCGACACATTTTTCCACCCGGGATGGCAAGTACTGAGCCGGACGAGGAGCCCCGCCTGCCCGGGGATGCTCGCCTGCGAAGGCCCGAACCCTCCGTGCTTCGGGCCGAGGCTGCGCCGCCGGCGCGGCCGCTGCGGGCCGAGGACGTGCCCGCGGCGCTGCAACTGTCGGCCGCGGCGCAATGGAACCAGCATGCCGACGACTGGCTGTGCATGCTGCGCCTGGGGCAGGGCTGGGGCATCGATGCGGTGGGCGACGACGGCCGCCAGCGCCTGGCGGCCTCGGTGATCGTGCTGCCCTACGGCCGCGATTTCGCCTGGGTCAGCATGGTGCTGGTGCTGCCCGAGTTCCGACGCCGCGGCCTGGCGCAGGCGCTGCTGCGCCATGCGCTCGCGCACCTGCAAGGGCAGGGCCGCTTCGCGGTGCTGGACGCCACGCCGGCCGGCCATGCGGTGTACGTGCAGGAAGGCTTCGTCGACACCTGGAGCTTCGCCCGGCATCGGCGTGAAGCCGGCCCGCTGCCGGCCGCGCCGCCCGCGGGGCCGTCGCTGCGGCCGCTGCGGGAGGACGACTGGCCGGCGATCGAGGCGCTGGACGCTCCGGCCTTCGGCGCGAGCCGGCTGTCGTTGCTGCGCAGCCTGGCGCAGCGGTTGCCGCAGGCGGCCTGGGTGGCCGAGCAGGGCGGCCGAGCGGCCGGCTACGTGCTGGGCCGCAACGGCCGCGAGGCCGCGCAGATCGGCCCGCTGCTGGCGACCAATGCGGCCACGGCGCAGGCGCTGCTGCGCGCAGCGCTGGCGGCGGTGGCCGACCAGCCGGTGTACGTGGACCTGCTGGACCACCAGCAGGCTCTGCGCGCGGCATTGCCGTCGTGGGGCTTCGCCTTCCAGCGGCCCTTCACGCGCATGGTGCATGGCGCCGCAGCCGCGCCGGGCGATCCGACGCGCATCGTGCTTGCCGCCGGGCCCGAGCTGGGCTGAGCCCGGCGGCGCCGCCTCACTTCGTCATCTTCACCGAACGGTCCAGGAACTCGTTGGTGTAGGTGGTCTTCACGTCGAAGGGCTTGTCCACGCCGATGTACTCGCGCACCAGCTCGTAGTCGGCGGCCATGCGCGCATCGTCGTGGATGCCCAGCGCCACCTCGCGCGAGAACTTGTCGCTCATCAGTACCTCGACCAGCGCCCAGTTCTCCATCTCGTTGTCGAACTTCAGCGCGCCGTTGGCGTCCACCAGCGCCTGCACGCAGGGCTTCGGGTCCTTCACGCAGGCGGCGAAGGCGCGCTGTGTCACTTTGACGAACTTGTCCACCAGCGGCTTGTTCTCGGCCAGGAACTTGGCGTTGACGATGATCGAGTTGCCGTAGGGGTTCAGCCCGGCGTCGCGCCAGGCCAGGAAGCCCATGTCGTCGCCCAGCTCGCGCTGGAAGATGTGGTGGATGTTGTAGAACGAAGTGGTCACGTCGATCGACTTGGCCTTCAGCGCGGCCAGCTTGCCGTTGGCGTCGATGTTGACCCAGACGACCGATTTCGGGTCGATGCCGTTGGCCTTGGCCAGCGCCGGCCACATCACGCGCGCGCCGTCGGCCGCGGGGTTGCCGATCTTCTTGCCCGGGAAGTCCTTCACGCCCTTGATGCCCGAGCTCTTCAGCCAGTACATGCCCTGCGGCGAGTTGGCGTAGACGTTGAACACGGCCACGGTGTCGGCGCCCTTGCCCTTGGCCACCAGCACGCCACCCATGTCGGCCAGGCCGATCGGCGTGGCGCCGGCGCCCACCCGCTGCGTGGACAGCGCCGAGCCCTTGCCCGGCTCGATATTCAGGTCGATGCCGGCTTGGGCATACCAGCCCATCTTCTTGGCGTAGTAGTAGGGTGCATGGTCACCGCCCGGCACCCAGTTCAGCACGAAATCGACCTTCTGCTGGGCCTGTGCCGACAGCGAGAGCAGCGCAGCGGCCGCAGCCAAAACCAGACGCTTGTTCATGAAGACTCCTGTTGCCATGGGGGTGAGGATCCAGTAAATTCACCAACTAGTGATTTCCGAACAAAGTATAGAGCAGCGAACCCGATTCACCCAGTGCCTAGCGCGGGTGCGGCTACTGAATTTCCCTTATGCCCATGCACTGGACTGAGCTGCCGGCCGAGGTGCTTGCCCTGCTGCGTCGCGGCACCGTCATCCCGGCGCATCCGCTGGCGCTGGATGCGCAGCGCCGGCTCGACCCGGTGCATCAGCGTGCGCTGACGCGTTACTACCTCGATGCCGGCGCTGGCGGCCTGGCGGTGGGCGTGCATTCCACGCAGTTCGCGATCCGCGAGGCGGGTCTGTACGAGCCGGTGCTGGCGTTGGCCGCCCAGACCGCCCGCGAATGGACCGACCGGCCGGCGGTGCTGATCGCCGGGCTGTGCGGGCCCACAGCGCAGGCGCTGCGCGAGGCCGACATTGCGCGCGGCCTGGGTTACCACGCCGGCATGCTGTCGCTGGCGGTGATGAAGGGCGCGACGGTCGACGAACTGGTGGCGCACTGCGCGGCGGTGGCTGCGCGCATCCCGCTGGTCGGCTTCTACCTGCAGACGGCGGTGGGCGGCATCGTGCTGCCGGCCGCCTTCTGGCAGCGCTTTGCCGAGATCGACAACGTGGTGGCCATCAAGATGGCGCCCTTCGACCGCTACCGCACGCTGGACGTGGTGCGCGGCGTGGCTGCGGCGCGCGCCGAGCAGCGCGTGACGCTCTACACCGGCAACGACGACCACATCGTGCTGGACCTGCTGGCGCCCTACAGCGTGCGCCGCGGCGACGAGGAGGTCACGCTGCGCATCCGCGGCGGCCTGCTGGGCCATTGGAGCGTGTGGACGCACAGTGCGGTTCAGCAGCTGCAGCGCATCCATGCGGCAGTGGAGGCCGGCCGGGCCGAGGCCGACCTGCTGGCGCTGGATGCTCGGGTCACCGACTGCAACAGCGCCTTCTTCGACGTGGCCCACGGCTTCGCCGGTTGCATCCCCGGCTGCCACGAGGTGCTGCGCCGCCAGGGCCTGCTGCGGGGCATCTGGTGCCTGGACCCGGCCGAGACGCTGTCGCCGGGGCAGGCCGAGGAGATCGACCGCGTCTGCCGCGAACATGCCGACCTGTCCGACGATGCTTTCGTCGCGCGGAACCTTGCCCGCTGGCTGGCCTGAAGGCGCGCGATGGAAGGCTCCGAAGGCAAGCTGAAGCAATACGCGCTGGGCGTGCTGGCGCACCTGCTGCTGCTGCTGGCCTGGTACTTGTTCGTGCGCCTGGGCGAGGTGCCCAAGTTCGTGATGCCGTCGCCGGGCGACACGCTGAACGCGCTGTTCCAGCCCAACTACGACTGGTGGTCGAACACGCTGGTCACGGCCACCGAGATCTTCGGCGGCTATGCGCTGGCGCTGGCGGTGGGCGTGCTGCTGGCGCTGCTGTTCACCTGGTCGAAGACGCT
>ERZ1645185.1112-NODE-1112-length-11143-cov-13.232684_pt1 | contig 11143 bp, 11 predicted proteins | sample MGYA00575351_ERZ1645185 | MGnify/ENA primary metagenome ERZ1645185 (study PRJEB40838, sample SAMN11284767) | freshwater sediment metagenome | isolation source: river sediment | host: Sediment | place: India: Jana village, Kanpur | collected 2015-12-17 ... | reverse complement strand
TCATCGAGATCCAGCGCATCATCAGCTTCCTGCGCCAGCGCGGCATCGGCGTGCTCATCACCGACCACAACGTGCGCGAGACGCTGGGCATCTGCGACCGCGCCTACATCATCAGCGACGGCACGGTGCTGGCCGAGGGCACGCCGCAGCAGATCATCGACAACGCCGAGGTGCGCAAGGTGTACCTGGGCGAGAACTTCCGCATGTAGGCGTGCCGCGGTGTCGATGATGAAGCCCTCGCTGCAAGTCCGGCTGTCGCAGCACCTGGCGCTGACGCCGCAGCTGCAGCAGTCGATCCGGCTGCTGCAGCTGTCCACGCTGGAGCTGCAGCAGGAAGTCGAGCAGATGCTCGAACAGAACCCCTTCCTGGAGGTCGACGACGAAGCCGCGTCCTACGACACCGCGCCGCTCGAACGGGCCGCCGAGCCGCCTGCCGACACACCGCGCGAGCGCGACGAGGCCGAGGCCGGCGACGGCGACACCCCCGAGTTGCGCGGCGAGGAGTTCGGCGCCGGCGAACGCGACGACTGGCAGAACGGCACCGAGGGCGACGATTTCGACGGCATCCGCGAGACACCGGTGCCGGGCAGCAGCGCCGCGGCGACGGGCGAAGACGACGACGGCGAGTTCGAGCGCGGCGAGGCCGGGGTGTCGCTGCAGGAGCACCTGCGCGCGCAGTCGGCCGGCCTGCGGCTCGCCCCCGACGAGCGTGCGGCGCTCGAGGTGCTGATCGAGTCGCTCGACGACGACGGCTACCTGGCCGACCCGCTGGAAGAGATCGCCGAGCGCCTGGCGGCGATGCTCGACCTGGACGCCGACGATGCCGAGGCGCACGACGAGCTAATGTCGCGGCTGCAGTGCGCGCTGGGCTGGCTGCACAGCATGGAGCCCGTGGGCGTGGGCGCGCGCTCGCTGGGCGAGTGCCTGAGCCTGCAGCTGCGCGCGGGGCCGGCCGGCGCGGCGCGGGCCGTGGCGCTGCGCATCTGCGATCAGCACCTCGAGCTGCTGGGGCGGCGCGACTTCAAGCGCCTGGCCTCCCTCACCGGCGCCGACGAGGAGTTGCTGCGCGAGGCACATGCGTTGATCCTGCGCTGCGAACCCAAGCCCGGGCGCCCTTTCGCGCGCACCGAGACGCAGGCACTGGTGCCCGACGTCATCGTGCGGCGCAGCGGGCGCGGCCTGAAGGTGGTGCTGAACCCCGAGGTCATGCCCAAGCTGCGCCTCAACGACCTGTACGCCCAGGCGATGCGGGGCGCACGCGGCAGCGGCGGCTCGCCGTCGTCGCTGAGCGCGCGGCTGCAGGAGGCGCGCTGGTTCATGAAGAACATCCAGCAGCGCTTCGACACCATCCTGCGCGTGTCCAGCGCCATCGTCGAGCGGCAGAAGAGCTTCTTCACGCACGGCGCGATCGCCATGAAGCCGCTGGTGCTGCGCGAGATCGCCGATGAGCTCGGGCTGCACGAATCGACCATCTCGCGCGTCACCACCGCCAAGTACCTGGCCTCGCCGATGGGCACCTTCGAGCTGAAGTACTTCTTCGGCTCGTCGCTGAACACCGAGTCGGGCGGCAACGCCTCCAGCACGGCGGTGCGCGCACTCATCAAGCAGCTGGTGGCCGCGGAGGACGCTGCCAAGCCGCTTTCGGACAGCCAGCTCAGCCAGATGCTCGACGAACAGGGCATCCAGGTGGCGCGGCGCACCGTGGCCAAGTACCGCGAGGCCTTGAAGATCGCGCCGGCCAACCTGCGCAAGGCGCCCTAGCGCGCGCGGTGCCGATGGCCGCCTCCGACCGCTGGCGCCTGTTCCTGCCCTGCGCGGCCGGCGTCGAGGCGCTGCTGTGCGACGAGATCGGCCGGCTGCTGCCGGGCACGCAGGTGCAGGCGCGGCGCGGCGGCGTGTCGCTGGCCACCGATGCCGCCGGGCTGATGGCGTTGCACATCGGCAGCCGGCTCGCGCAGCGCGTGCTGGTCGAGCTGCACAGCGCCGACTACCGGCACGAGGACGACCTGTATGCGCTGGCGCGACGGGCCGACTGGACACAGTGGATCACGCCGCAGCACACGCTGCGCGTCGACACCACGGCCCAGCGCAGCCCGCTGCGCAGCCTGAACTTCGCCGCGCTGCGCATCAAGGACGCGGTGTGCGACCAGCTGCGCGAGGCCACCGGCCAGCGGCCCAGTGTCGACACCCGCCACCCCGACCTGCCGCTGCTGCTGCACCTGGGGCCGCAGCGCGCCACGCTGTACGTCGACGCGTCGGGCGAGGCGCTGTTCAAGCGCGGCTGGCGCGAGGACAAGGGCGACGCGCCGCTGAAGGAAACGCTGGCCGCGGCGATGCTGGCCGCCGCCGGCTGGCGCGGCACGCCCGAAGAAGGCGGCGCGCTGCACGACCCCTGCTGCGGCAGCGGCACCATCGCCATCGAGGCGGCGCAGATTGCCTGCGGCATCGCGCCGGGGCTGAAGCGGCGCTTCGCCTTCGAACGGCTGCTGCCCTTCGCCACGCCCGAGATGCGCGCGCTGATGCAACGCCAGCGCAGCCTGGCGCAGGCCCGCGTGCATGCGCCAGCGGTGCCGATCACGGCCAGCGACGTGTCCTTCCGAATGCTCGACTTCGCACGCCGCAATGCGCAGCGCGCCGGCGTGGCGCATGCCATCGACTTCCATGGCGGCGACGCACTCGAGCGGCCGGCGCCCGCGCTGCCGCCCGGTCTGCCGGGCACGCTGATGCTCAACCCGCCCTACGGCGCGCGCATCGAGGTGGCGGGCAAGGCGGCGCGGCCGTCTGCCCAGGACCGCGACACGCCGGGCGACTTCTTCCCGCGGCTGGCCGCGCACTGGAAGCGCGCCTACACCCAGCACCCGGCCGGCTGGACCGCCTGGGTGCTGAGCCCCGACATGAAGCTGCCCGGCGCGATGCGGCTGAAGGCTTCGCTGCGTGTGCCGATGTGGAACGGCCCGATCGAGTGCCGGCTCTACCGCTTCGAACTGGTGGCCGGCTCGGCGCGCGATTGAGAGGCGCCAACACCCACGACCTGCGGCCAAGCGCAGCGCGTTGACGGGTAGATCATCAACGACTCCGAGACCTGGGCAAAGTGCGCACGGCGCCGTTCGAAGTGCAGCTTCGCCGGGTCACTGTCGGAGTGTGCAGGATCACCCCTCTTGCGGGTGGACTAGGGCCTGTTAACACATCCGCAGCCCATCAGCGACGAGAACGAAGCTGATGAAGCCGAGGAACATGAGGTCGAGCTTCTCGAAGCGCGAGAAGATGCGGCGGTAGCCCTTGAGGCGCCGGAAGAGACGCTCGACCTCGTTACGGCGCTTGTACATGGCCCGGTCGTACTCCCAGGGTTCGCTGCGCATGCTCAGCGGCGGCACGACGGGGATGAAGCCCAGGTCGAGCGCAAGTTGGCGAGTCTCGTTGCCCTCGTAGGCGCGATCCATGATCAGGTGCAGTGGGCGGTTCGGCGCCCCCAGTCGGCTGAGCAGCGCCCGCCCTTCGGGCGCGTCGTGCGCCTGGCCTGGCGACAGCGAGAACGTTATTGCCGTTCGAGCATCCGCGGCAACCATATGAACCTTGGTGTTCCATCCGCCTCGGGACTTGCCGATGGATTGCGGGCCGTTTTTTTTAGTGCCCCTGTGCCGTCGGGATGGACCTTGATGCTCGTAGAGTCCAGCGAGACGGCTTCGATCTTGATGCGCACAACCTGCGCGCGCTGCAACTCCTCGAACATGCGATCGAGGACACCGGCCTTGGTCCAGCGGTTCATGCGCGTGTAGATCGTGTGCCAATTGCCGAATCGCTTGGGCAGCCCGCGCCACTTGCAGCCATGCTCGGCCACATAGAGGATCGCGTTGACCACCTGCAGGTTGCTCAGGCTGACGTTGCCGCGCTGCTTGGGCAGGCAATGCTCGACGGCGGCGAATTGCTCGGGCGTGATCTCCATGCCCGAGAGTGTCCGTCGTACCGGCCCTGGACGCCAGTAGTGTTGACACGCCCTAGCCCGCAAGAGAAAGAGCTTCCCGAAAGCTCGACGCGCAACGTGCCCGTGGGTCTCGTTACGGGGCACGTCGGATCACGGTTGCGCGGCAGGTCCAATCGCCAGATACAGGCTGACCATCCCAGTACCCGGGCCCCACGACCTCGACAGACTGGCCATCAAGCGTCGTTCCATCGAGACCATCCTCGAAACGGGTCTCGGCACCGTAGACCACGAACAAGTCGTCGTCGTCATCGACGGGTGATCCAACGCCAGCCAGCACGAAGCGGCCGTTGCTTGCAGCACAAGGTGTTGTAAGGCAACGCGCCGTGCCATTGGCAACCAGCGTGTAGTCCTCTTCTTCGGACCCGCCGCAGGCACTCAGCGAGAGCGAGCCAAGTACTGCCAGCAGCAAGCGCCGCCGCCCGACTCTGGCGCCTGCAGCGGCCCACGATCGGATCAGTCCCACTCTTGTCCTATGCTGCAGTCAATCGGCGCCGTCTGCTTGATCGATGGCGCGGATGGGTATGCAGTCTTGCGGATCAGTCGCTTGCATGGATCCCCGACCAAGGCAATGCAACGGCCGCCCCGATGCACAAGCCGGCCTTTGGCCAAGCACGCGTCATTGCAGCGCGCAGGCCCCCGGGCCGTCAGGGTGCCCGCAAGTCCCGCAGGGGCCCATGGGACCTGCGGCCATCGCCGGTCCGGGGCCCGTCGCGGCAGTGGCAAACACCGACAGCTGCTTGTCCAGCTGATGCGAGTGGCACTGCGGGCATTCGGGCACCGTGTCCGAGCGCACCAGCAGCTCGAAGGCGGTGCCGCAGTCCTGGCAGGCGTATTCGAAGATCGGCATGGCGGGTTCCTTTCTCAGCCCGCATTTTGAACGCAGACCCGACGGGGCGTTATCGTCCGAACTCCACGACGCAGGAGATGTTTGATGAAGATCGCGTTTTTCGGTGCCGGCTTGATGGGTTCGGGCTTCGTGCGCCGCGCTCTGGCCAACGGCTGGCAGGTCAACGTCTGGAACCGCAGCCCGGCCAAGGCGCGGGCGCTGGCCGCCTCCGGCGCGCAGCCCTTCGACGACGCGGGCGACGCGCTGTCCGGCGTGGACCGCATCCACCTGTCGCTGGCCGACGACGAGTCGGTGGACGCGGTGCTCGAGCCGCTGGCCCCTGCCATACCGGCCGGCTGCTGGATCGTCGACCACACCACCACCGCGGTGCGGCCGACCGCGGCGCGCGTGGCGCGCTGGGACGCGCGCGGCCGCGTGTTCGTGCATGCGCCGGTGTTCATGGGCCCCGCGCATGCGGCCGAGGGCAGCGGGCTGATGCTGGTCTCGGGCGAGCGGACGCGCCATGACGCGCTGCTGCCCGCGCTGCAGCAGATGACCGGCAAGGTGCACTACGTGGGCGAGGCGCCCGAGCGTGCTGCCGCGTTCAAGCTCTTCGGCAACCTGACGCTGATCGGCCTGCTCGGCGTGCTCGGTGACGTCAACCGGCTGGCGCATGCGGTGGGCATCGGCACGAAGGAGGCCTTCGCGCTGTTCGAGCAGTTCAACCCCGGCCAGACCCTGCCGGCGCGCGCCGCACGCATCAGCGACGGCGGCTACGACAAGCCCTCGTTCGAGATCGCCATGGCGCGCAAGGACGTGCGCTTGATGATCGAGGAGGCACGGCGCGGCGGCGTCGATCTTTACGTCATGCCCGGCGTGGCGGCGATGTTCGATGCCGCGCTGGCGCGCGGCGAGGGTGCGCTCGATGCCGCAGCCGCGGCACGCATGCCGTTGTAGCCCGGGGCGAGGACGCCGCCATGATCGAACTGCACCCCGACATCCCCACCGACGACGGCGCGATGAACAGCTTCGTCGTGCATCCCGAGGAAGGCGGCCCGCACCCGGTGCTGCTGTTCTACATGGACGCACCGGGCAAGCGCGAGGAGCTGCACGACATGGCGCGCCGGCTGGCCGCGGTGGGCTATTGCGTGCTGCTGCCGAACCTGTACTACCGGCGCACGCGCGAGTTCCAGTTGCCGTCGCGTACCGAGCCGCACCTGAGCCAGATGTTCGCGCTGATGAACTCGCTGAACCGGCAGACCACCGAGACCGACACGCGTGCGCTGCTGCGCTATGCCGATGCGCTGCCCGCGGCGGATGCGACGCGCATCGGCGCGGTGGGCTACTGCATGAGCGGGCCCTTCGTCATGTGGGCAGCGGCGGCATTCCCGCAGCGGCTGTCCTGCATCGCCGCGATCCACGGCGCGAACATGGTCACCGACGCACCCGATTCGCCGCACCGCATGCCCCCGCAGATCCACTGCGAGTGCTACTTCGCCTGCGCCGAAAACGACAAGTGGGCGCCACCGGAGCACATCGAAGCGCTGCAGCAGGCACTGCAGGCCGCCGGCACACCGCATCGCATCGAGTGGTACCCGGGTACCGAGCACGGCTTCGTCTTTCCGCAGCGCGAAGCCTACCGGCGCGAGGCCTCCGAGCGCCACTGGGAACGGCTGTTCAGCCTGTATGGCCGACATCTGCGGCCGGGGCAACCGGCCTGATCACCGGCGCGCCTACCAGTAGCCCAGCAGCTTCCACCACACGCCGCCGGCGAGGGCCCACACCAGGAGCAGCACCACGCTCATCACGAAGCCGGCCTTCCACCACTCGCCCAGCGTGGTGTAGCCCGAGCCGAAGATCACCGGCGAGGTGCCGGTGGCGTAGTGCGTCAGCGTCATCATCAGGCTCGAGGCCGCGGCCATCAGCAGCGCGAAGGGCAGCGGCGGTGCGCCCAGCGCCATGCCGGCGACGAAGAAGGCCGCGAACATCGCGGTGATGTGCGCGGTGGTGCTGGCGAACAGGTAGTGCGCATACACGTAGGCCAGCAGCAACAGCGCGACTGCGCCCCCCCAGCCCAGGCCGAGGCTGCCGATGCCGGTCTCGATCGACTTGGAAAACCACGCGATCAGTCCCAGCTTGCTCAGGTAGCTGGCCATCATCACCAGCGCCGCGAACCAGACAATGGTATCCCAGGCGCTCTTCTCCTTGAGCACGTCCTCCCAGTCGAGCACGCCGGTGAGCAGCAGCGCAGCCAGGCCGATGAAGGCGGTGGTGGTCGGATCCAGCGCCCAGGCGCTGCCGAAGAGCATCGCCGGCACGCCGGCCCACAGCAGCAGCAGCAACACGAAGACGGCGAGCATGATCTTCTCGCCGCGGTTCAGCGCGCCGCGCTCGGCCAGCTTGGCGCGCGCAAACTGCGCGGCGTCGGGCGTGCGCGTGATCTGCGGCGGGTACAGCCAGTACAGAACCAGTGGCATCAGCGCGATGCCCACCAAGCCCGGCAGCAGCATGGCCAAGGCCCACATGCTCCAGCTGATCGAGATCTGCGCGCCGGTGGCATCGGCGATCAGCTTGACCACCAGCGGGTTCGGCGCGGTGGCAGTGATGAACATCGCCGAGGTGATCGGGTTGGCGTGGTAGTTCACCAGCGCCAGGTACTTGCCGATGCGGCCCTCGGTGCCTTCCTTCGGGTCGGACTCGAAGCTGCCGGCGATCGAGCGCATGATCGGGTGCATGATCGCGCCGCCACGCGCGGTGTTGCTGGGCGTGACCGGCGCGATCGACAGCTCGGCCAGCGCCAGCGCATAGCCTATGCCCAGTGTGCGCCGGCCGAACAGCGCGATGAAGCCATAGCCGATGCGCGCGCCCAGCCCGGTCTTGATGAGCGCGCGCGAGATCATGATCGACACGCCGATCAGCCAGATCAGCGGGTTGGCGAAGCTGCTCAGCGCGTCGGCGATGGCCACCGCCGGCTTGTCGCTGGTCACGCCGGTGATGGCCACCAGCGCGATGGCCAGCATCGACAGCGCGCCGATTGGCATGGCCTTGCCGATGATCGCGGCGATCGTGGCAGCGAACAGCGCCAGCAGCTGCCACGCGTTGGGCGCCACGCCCTCGGGGGGCGGTATCACGAACCAGATGAGCAAGCCGATGGCGCAGGCCACGGCCATGGCAATCGGCTTGAAGCCCATGGGTTTGGTCCTCGTCATCGGCACCCTGCCGCCGGCCGCACCCGGCCACCGGTCCAGGGCACCGGGTTCTCAGCGGCGCAGCAGCTGGCCGAGAAGATCCCCCAGGTCGCCCATCCCGCCCTGCGGCAGCTGGCCTCCGGGCGTCAGCTGGTCCACCACCTGCGGCAGCATCTGCGACAGCTGCGCGCCCAGGTCGCCGGTGGACAGGCCCATGCGCTCGGCCATCTGCGACATCTGGTCGGTGCCGAAGGCGCCCTGCAGCTGCTCCGGTGACACCGGCAGGTTCTGGCCGGTGCCGACCCAGGAATTCACCTGCTCGCCCAGCCCCGCCTGCTGCAGCTGCTGCAGCAGCGCGCCCAGTCCGCCCATGCCACCCATGCCGCCGCCGCCCGCGCCGCCCTGCGCTCCGCCGGCCAGCATGCTCAGGATCATGTTCAGCATCTCGGCCTGGCCGCCGCCTGCGCCGCCCGAACCGGCGCCCGTCTGCCCGCCCAGCATGCCCCCCACGATGTCCAGCAATCCCATGTTCACCCTCCGGTAGTGGTCGGCGCATTCTGCGTGGCGCGGCGGTGCACCGCAAGCCAGGCGAGCGCCACGCCCAGCAGCCCCAGCGGGATCAACGAACCCAGGTTCATCGAGGTCCAGCCGCCAGTGGTCACCAGCGCGCCCGAGCTGAAGGACGTGACCGTCATCGTCGTGAATACCCAGAAGTCCATCGCCCCCTGCGCGGTGGTGCGCTCCTCGGGCCGGTAGGCCTCGGTCAGCAGCGTGGTGCCGCCGATGTAGAGGAAGTTCCAGCCTACGCCCAGCACGAACAATGCGCCCAGGAAGTGCATCAGCTCGGTGCCGCTCAGCGCGAAGGCCACGCAGCCGATGTTCAGCAGCAGGCCCACGGTCATGATCGGCAGCGTGCCGAAGCGCCTGATCAGGTGGCCGGTGAAGAAGCTGGGCACGAACATGCCCAGCACGTGCCATTCCAGCACCAGCGCCGCATCCGAGAAAGGGTGCGAGCACTGCGCCATGGCGATCGGCGTGGCCGCCATCAACAGGTTCATCACGCCGTAGCCCAGCGCGGCGGCGGCCACCGCGATGACGAACACCGGTTGGCGCGCGATCTCGCGCAGCGGCCGTCCACCGGCCGCCTGCGCCGCGGTGGGCATCGGCGGGAAGGGGATCAGGCTGATCAGCACCAGCGCCACCAGCGCCACCACCACCAGCGACAGGTAGGCGCCGACGAAGGGCTGCGGCAACAGGTCGCGCGTGCCCGAGGCCAGGTTGGGCCCGAACACGCCGCCGATGATGCCGCCAGCCAGCACCCAGGAGATGGCCTTCTCGCGCGCCGCGGGCCTCACCAGCTCGGCCGCGGCAAAGCGGTACAGCGAGCCGTTGGCCTGGTAGTAGCCGGCCAGCACCGTGCCCAGCACCAGCAGGCCGAAGCTGCGCTGCCAGGCCGCATAGGCGCATAGCGCGGTGGCGGCAATGCCCCACAGCAGCCCCACCTGGAAGGCGCGCTTGCGGCCTACCTTGCGCTGGTGACGCGCCACCAGCGCGGTGCTCAGCGCGCCGCCGGCCACGTAGGCCGACAGCGGCACGGTGGCCAGCCAGGCGGAGGGCGCCAACTGCAGGCCGACCAGGCCGTTGATGGCAATGAAGACCACGTTGTTGGTCAGGAACAGGCCCTGGCACAGGGTCAGCAGCAGCAGGTGACGGTTCATGCGTTGAGTCCGATCCAGGCCAGCACCGCCAGCGGTGCGGTTTCGGCGCGCAGCACGCGCGGCCCCAAGCTCGCCGGCACGAAGCCGCTGGCACGCGCCGCTGCGTCCTCGGCCGGCGACAGCCCGCCCTCCGGGCCGCTGAGCACCAGCAGCGGCTGCACCCCGGCCGCAGCGGCCGCCAGCGGCGGGGCGTCGGGCGCCGGGCTCAGCAGCAGCCGCAGCCGGCCTTCGGCCGGCGCCGCCAGCAACGCCGGCAGCGCCTGCACAGGCGCCACCTGCGGCACGCGCGTGCGGCCACATTGGCCCGCCGCGGCTGCGGCAATGGCCTGCCAGTGCGCACGCTTGCGCTGCGCGCGCTCGTCGTCCAGGCGCAGCACCGAGCGCTCGGTGTGCAAGGGCACGATGGCGTGTACGCCGAGCTCGGTGGCTTTCTCGACCAGGATGTCCATGCGCTCGTTGGCCGGCATGCCCAGCGCCACCGTCACCGGCCGCGCCAGTTCCCGCTCCACCGGATCGAACTGCTGCACGCGCACGGTCACGCGCTGGCGCCCCATCTGCAGCACCGTGGCCGTCCACTCGCCACCCTGGCCGTCGAACAGGCACAGGCGATCGCCCGGCTGCAGGCGGCGCACCTGCACGTGGCGTGCAGCGGCTTCGGTTAGCTCGATCTCGGCATCGCGCCGCAAATCCGCAGCGACGTACAGGCGCACGCTCATTGCCCGCAGTGTGCCCGAAGCCCCGCGGCCTCGCCCTGCGCTATAGGGTTGGGCGCAGGGCCTCGCGGCGCGCCGCATGAGGGCTTACCCGTGTTGTCGATGCGGCGGCCCGGTGAGAAATTGCTTCGCTGCATCCCCAACGCAACCAACGATGGACACACCATGACCCGCCTGCTTCGACCCTTGCGCGCACTGTTTGCGCTGCTGGCCCTGGGCTTCTGCGCCAGCGCCTTCGCCCAGTACCCGAACCGTCCGATCACGCTGGTCGTGCCCTGGGGCGCGGGCGGCGGCACCGATGCGGTGGCCCGCTTCATCGCCAGCCTGATGGAGAAGGACCTGGGCCAGCCGGTGAACGTGGTCAACCGCACCGGCGGCTCGGGCGTGGTCGGCCATTCGGCCATCGCCACCGCCACGCCCGACGGCTACACCATCGGCATGATCACGGTGGAAATCACGATGATGCACCACCAGAAGCTGACCGAGCTGAACCCGGCCAGCTACACGCCCATCGCGCTGGTCAACCTCGACCCGGCCGGCTTCCAGGTGCGCGCCGACTCCAGCTACAAGACCATGGCCGACGTGCTGGCCGCGATCAAGGCCAACCCGGGCAAGTTCAAGGCCTCGGGCACCGGCCAGGGAGGGATCTGGCACCTGGCGCTGGCCGGCATGCTCAGCGACCTGAAGATCGACCCGGCCGCCGTGCCCTGGGTGCC
>ERZ1645185.1111-NODE-1111-length-11152-cov-5.186357_pt1 | contig 11152 bp, 6 predicted proteins | sample MGYA00575351_ERZ1645185 | MGnify/ENA primary metagenome ERZ1645185 (study PRJEB40838, sample SAMN11284767) | freshwater sediment metagenome | isolation source: river sediment | host: Sediment | place: India: Jana village, Kanpur | collected 2015-12-17 ... | reverse complement strand
GCGGAGCGCGCGATCCTGGCGGGGACGTTCGCGCGCACGGTGGGACACGACATCAACAACGGCCTGCAGATCGCGACGGGCGCGCTCGACGAGCTGCGCGCCCGCGCGGTCGCCGACGCGGGGCAGCTGCGCCTGGTCGACGAGCTCGAGGCCTCGCTGTCGAGCATCCGCGACTGGAACCGTCGCCTGTTCGACCTCGGCGGGGCGCGGCTGTTCGGCGAGGTGCGGTCGATGGACCTCGCGCACACGGTGGCGGAGGTCGCGCAGCTCGCCCGGCGGCACGAGCACGTGCGGGAGGCGCAGCTCGATCTCGAGGCCCCTGAGCGCCTGCCGTTCCGGGGACGCGACGTGCTGATCCAGCGGGCGCTGCTCAACCTGCTGCTCAACGCGGCGGAGGCGGCGGGGCGCGCCGGCCGCATCCACGTGGCGGTGGACGCGCTGCCGGATGGCACCGCGCGAATCGTCGTGGACGACTCGGGCCCCGGCGTCCCGCCCGAGCTGCGGCAGAAGGTGGTGGAGCCGTTCTACACGTCGAAGTCGAGCGGCTCGGGGCTGGGGCTCGCGGCCGTGGAGACGTGCGCCAAGGAGCATCAGGGCGCACTGCGCATCGAGGACGCGCCCCTTGGCGGCGCGCGGTTCGTGCTGGAGCTGCGGCCGCTCGTCGGCGAGTGAGCGCGGGCCGCCCTGGTCCGGCAGGGCGGCCCGCCGCGCGGTAACATTCGGGGGTGACCACCCGCCGCATCCTCCTCGCCGACGCCGACGCCTTCTTCGTGGCGGTCGCGCGGATGGCGGACCCCGAGGGGGCCGGCAAGGCACCGCTCCTGATCGTGGGCGGCAAGCCCGGCTCGCGTGGCGTGGTGTGCTCGGCGTCGTACGAGACGCGGGCGTTCGGGGTGCGCTCGGCGATGCCGATCGCGCAGGCGCTGCGGCTGTGCCCCGACGCGATGTGCGTGCCCGTGCCGCGGCAGGCGTGCGGCGCGACGTCGCGCGCGATCGCCGCGGTGCTCGCGCGCTGGACGCCGGTGGTGGAAGGCGCGAGCATCGACGAGTGGTACCTCGACCTCACGGGGACCGAGGCGCTCTACCGCCACGAGCCGCTGGCGGAGACGGCGGCGCGGATCCGCGCGCAGGTGCACGCCGAGACAGGGATGTGGATCTCGATCGGCGGCGGGACGTCGAAGCTGGTGGCGAAGCTCGCCGCCGAGCGCGCGAAGCCCAAGCCGGGGAGCGGCGCGACGGGCGTCCGGGTGGTGGACGCCGGCGGGGAGGGCGAGTTCCTCCGGGAGTTCGCGCTGGCGGAGCTGCCGGGCGTGGGACCGAAGCTGCAGGAGAAGCTCGCCTCCCTCGGGATGGTGCGCGTGGAGGACGTGCTGTCGCACGACCGCGCGACGCTCGCGCGCTGGCTGGGGCGGCGACAGGCCGAGTGGCTCTGGGCGCGGGTGCGCGGCATCCACGCGACGCCGGTGGAGGCGCGCGCGAGCAGCAAGCAGGTGAGCCGCGAGACGACCTTCGACCGCGACATCGTCGAGACGGCGGCGATCGCGCGCGTGCTCCGCGCGCTCTCGGCGAAGGCGGCGGCGGACCTGCGCGGCGACCGGCTGGGCGCGCGCACGGTGACCGTGAAGCTCAAGGACCACGACTTCACGACGCGGCTGGCGAGCCGCACGGTGCCGGAACCGATCGAGAGCGACCGCGCGGTGGCGGAGATCGCGGTGCAGCTGCTCGCGAAGCTGCGGCAGGCGCGGCCGGTCGCGGCGCGCCTCGTGGGCGTGTCGCTGGGGAACCTGACGGCGGCGCGTGACGCCGAGCAGCTGGGGCTGTTCGGGGCGGCGGCGGGGAGCGTCGCGCCGGCGCCGGTGGAGCGCACGGAGGACCGCGCGGTGTCGCGCGCGATGGACCGGGTCCGAGAGCGGTTCGGGTCCGAGGCGATCCGAACGGGCAGCGGCCGGCGGGCGTAGGCGTGGCGCGGGGTCGGGCCCGGCCGCATCTTTGGCCGGTCGCCCCCACCGACGCAGCGAACCGTTTCCCAAACCCACAAACCGATGAAGCTGATTCGTCCCTTGACGCTCGCGACGGGCGTCGCGGCGTTCGCGCTGGCATGCCAGCCGACGCCGGCACCGTCCACGTCGCCGGCCCCGCGGCCGGCGAACGGCGCGCCGGCGGCCGGCGCGCCGACCACCCCTGCCCCGACCACGGGCGCGCCGGGCGGCGCTCCCGCCGCGGGACAGGGTGCCGCTCCAGGCGGCCAGGGCGCGGCCCCGGGCGGCGCGCCCGGCGGCGACCCGCAGCCGCGTCCGTACGCGCAGGTGATCCGCGGCGACGTGAAGACCAAGAGCGGGCTGTTCAAGACGCACCTGATCGGCACGAGCCTCTACTACGAGATCCCCGCGAAGGAGCTCGGCAAGGACCTGATGGTCTCGCTGCAACTGGCGAAGACCAACCTGGGCGACGGCTTCGGCGGCGAACAGCTCGGCACGCGCGTGGTGCGCTGGGAGCGCCGCGCGAACCGCATCCTGCTCCGCAACGTCTCGTACGACATCGTCGCCGACCCGTCGCAGCCGATCGCGGAGGCGGTGGACAACTCCAACTACAACGCGGTGCTCGCGGTCTTCCCGGTCGCGGCCTACGGCCCCGACTCGGCGCCCGTGATCGACGTGACGCGGCTCTACACCGCCCCGCCGACCGAGCTCGGCGTGTCGGACGGGATCCGCGGGCAGATCGACGCCACGCGCAGCTTCGTCGAGCGCGCGGCGGCGTACCCGCAGAACATCGAGGTGGAGGCGACGCTGACGATCAACGCGCAGCCGACGCCGCAGTCGTTCTTCCCCGGCCTGCCGCCGGCGCCGGTGGCGCCGGGCACGCCGCCGACGACCAAGTCAGTGCTCGCCCACTGGTCGATGGTGAAGCTGCCGGAGAACCCGATGACGCCGCGCCTGCGCGACTCGCGGGTCGGCTACTTCTACCACAGCACGATCGACTACAGCCGTCCCGAGCAGCGCGCGCAGCAGCGGCACTACATCGCGCGCTACCGCCTGGAGAAGAAGGACCCGACGGCGGCGCTGTCGGAGCCGGTGAAGCCGATCGTGTACTACATCGACCCGGCGACGCCGAAGTGGCTCGTGCCGTTCGTGAAGGCCGGCGTGGAGGAGTGGCAGTCGGCGTTCGAGGCCGCGGGCTTCAAGAACGCGATCATCGCCAAGGAGGCTCCCTCGAAGGAGGAGGACCCCGACTGGTCGATGGAGGACGCGCGCTACTCGAGCATCCGCTGGCTGGCCAGCACGATCGAGAACGCCAACGGTCCGCACGACTCGGACCCGCGCACCGGCGAGATCCTCAACGCCGACGTGAACATGTACCACAACATCATGAACCTGCAGACGTGGTGGTACTGGACGCAGGTGGGCCCGCTCGACCCGCGCGCGGCGAAGCTGCCGCTCCCGGACTCCCTGCAGGGCCGGCTGGTGCAGTTCGTCGTGGCGCACGAGGTGGGCCACACGCTCGGCCTGCCGCACAACCAGAACGCCTCGGGCATGTACCCGGCGGATTCGGTGCGGTCGCGGTCGTGGGTGACGAAGATGGGCCACTCGCCCACCATCATGGACTACGCGCGCTTCAACTACGTCGCGCAGCCCGAGGACTCGCTCCCGCTGCACACGCTGATCCCGACGATCGGCCCGTACGACAAGTTCTCGATCCGCTGGGGCTACACGCCGATCCCGGGCGCGCGCTCGGCCGATGACGAGCGCGCCGCACTCGACGCGATCGCGCGCGAGCAGGACACGACGCCCTGGTACCGCTACAACGTGCCGGACGACTTCGGGTCGAACCCGTACACGGCGTACTCGGAGGCCGTGGGCGACCAGGACGTGGTGAAGAGCACCGGCCTGGGCATCCGCAACCTCAAGCGCCTCGTGCCGATGCTCGTCCCCGCGACGACGATGGCGACCGAGGACGTGTCGTACACGCGCGAGGGGTACAACCGCCTCGTGGGGCAGTTCGTGACCGAGATGCGGCACGTCGCGACGCTGCCGGGCTCGTCGATGGCGCAGGAGAAGTACGGTTCGCAGCCGGGCGCGCGCTTCACGCCCGTGCCGCGCGCGCGCCAGAAGGCGGCCGTGCAGTTCGTGCAGGACAACCTCTTCACCACGCCGACCTGGCTGCTCGACGCGCAGATCCTGCGCCGCCTCGAGCCGGACGGCGCGGTGGCGCGCATCAACAGCGCGCAGCGCGGCATCCTGGCGACCCTGATGGACAACGACCGGATGGCCCGCCTGGTGGAGTACGAGGCGCTCGGCACCACGGACGCCTACCCGCTGCCGGAGTACCTCGGCGACCTCCGGTCGGGGATCTGGCGCGAGCTCGGCGCCGGCTCGGTGCGCGTGGACGCGTACCGCCGCGGCCTGCAGCGCATCTACGTGGAGGCGGTCGCGGCGAAGCTCAACGCGCCGAACCCGACCACGCCGCGCATCTCGTTCAGCGCGTCGAACGGCCAGCTGGTCACGGCCGGGGCGCGCCCGAGCACCGACATGAAGGCGCTGCTCCGGCAGGAGCTGCGCACGCTCGACGGGCAGCTCGCGGCGGCGCAGGGCAAGGCGGCCGACACGATGACGCGCGCGCACCTGGCGGACGTGCGGTGGCAGATCAAGCAGGTGCTCGAGCCGAAGTGATGAGCCGGCAGTAGGCAGTCGGCAGCAGGCAGCATGACGAACGCGGGAGTCGGGCCTCGGCCCGGCTCCCGCGTTCGCATGCGACACCCTGCCTGCCGCGTACCGCCTTCTGCCTACCGCATCGTCACTTCACCCGCGCGAACTCCACCGGCTGCGCCGCGGGGCCGAACTTGATCACGCGGTGGGTGGGGGCCTTCTCGATCCAGAAGTTGCCGGGGGCCTCGCCGCCGGTGAACGCGACCTTGTACGTCTCGACCGTGCCCATCGGCACGGTGATCGTCTCCTCGCCGGTGACCTTGTAGGTGTACGGCACGACGACGCCCTTGCCGCTCTGCAGCACCGAGATCGTCACCGTCGCACCGGGTGCCCAGTCGAAGTAGGGCAGCAGCGCCTGCACGACGTTGTCGTCCACCGTGCCCACCGGCACCTCGACATCGGCGTACTTCACCGGCTGGAGGCCCTGCGGTCCCGGCGTGACGCCGTCGGCGCTGGCCTTGCCGCCGGCGTACGCGACGGTGATGCGGATGTCCTGACCCTGGAACTTGCCGGTCTGCGTCGTGCCGCGCATCGCGAGGTCGGCACCGAAGCGCACCTCGGTCGCCTGCGAGATCACGGTCGCGAGCTGCGAGCGCTCGCGGTACACCCAGCCGTCGCCGTCGCGCTCGAGCGCGGCGGTCTGATAGCCGAACGTCTGCCCCTGCACGAGCACGGCGAACGAGTCGGCGGCCGGCCGCAGCGAGGCCGCATCGATCTCGAGCGCGACCGCCTTGGTGGTGAGCGCCTCGGGGGCGAGCGTGTTGCCGTCGACATCGAGCAGCGTGACCGGCGCGATCGCCTTCAGCCGCTCGTAGACCTTGGTGGCATCGCCGACCACCACGACGAGCGCGGCGTCGGCGCGCATGCCCATCCGCGCGGCGGCCTGCGCCTGCACCGCCGTCACGGCGGCGAGGCGCTGGCGGTAGGTCTGGACATAGTCCGTCGCCAGGCCGAGCAGCCGCGCGTTGGCGACCTGCGCCGCGACCGCGTCGGCGGTCTCGACCTGCAGCGGGAAGCGGCCGACGAGCGTCTGCTTCTGCCGGTCGAACTCGTCGGCGGGCATCGGCGTGGTGCCGACGCGCCGGAGCTGCGCGAGCAGCTCGACGAGCGCCGAGTCGGTCACCTCGGTGCGCACCTCGGCCGTGGCGCTGAAGCTGCCGAGGCCGCGGCGGCGCTGGACGCTGGAGTAGGCGCCGTAGGTCCAGCCCTTCTGCTCGCGGAGGATCTGGAACAGGCGCGAGTCGCTGGCGCCGCCGAGCACCTGGTTGGCGAGCGTGAGCGCGTAGCCGCGCGTGTCGGTGGCCATCCAGGTGGTGTTGCCGACGACGATGTTGCTCTGCACCGAGCCGGGCCGGTGCACGAGCAGGATCTCGCTGCGGGCGCGCTGCGGCGCCGGCCGCGTGGCGGGGGCGGCGGAGGCGACGCCGCCCCAGGCGCCGAAGGTCTCCTCGGCGAGCTGGCGCGCCTCGAGCGTGTCGATCGCGCCGGCGACCACGAGCAGCGCCTGGTTGGGCCGCATGCGCGCCTGGTGGAAGGCGAGCAGGTCGTCACGCGAGATCGCCGCGACGGAGCTCTCGTCGGCGGACCGGCCGTACGGGTGGTCGCCGTAGAGGCCGCGCGCGAAGACCTTCGACGCGATCGATCCCGGCTGCGACTTGGCGAGCGCGAGGGCCGAGAGGGTCTGCTTGCGGAGCAGGTCGATCTCGCTCGCGGGGAAGGTCGGGCGCAGCGCCGCGTCGGCGACGAGCTCGAAGGCGAGGCGTCTGTCGTTGGCGAGCACCGCCGCGTTCACGGTGAGGAAGTCGGCGCCGGCCGAGGCGCTGAGCGAGCCGCCGACGCCCTCGATGGTCGCGGCGATCTCGTCGGCCGAGCGGGCCCCCGCCCCCTTGGTGAGGAGGCCGGCGACCATCTCCGCCGTGCCCGACTTGCCGGCGGCGTCGTAGAAGGAGCCGCCCGGGACCGCGAGCGTGAGCGAGAGGACGGGCTGCTTGGCGTTGGCGACGACGAGCACGCGCATGCCGTTGGCGAGCACCGACTCGGCGAACGGCGGGAACTGCGCCGGCTCGAGCGGCATCGGCGCGGGCGGACGCGTGGGGAACTGCGCGGCGAGGGGCGTCGCGAGCGGCGCGCCCGCGAGGGCGATGGCCACGAGGGCGGCGCCGAGCCGCGCCGCGGGACGGATGACGGGGCGCATCACTTGCCCTCCGGGACGATCACGAGCGTGAGCGAGTTGTCGGGGCGCAGGTACGTCGCCGCGACGCGCCGCAGGTCGGCGAGCGTCACGGCCTCGTAGCGCGCGGCGTCGGTGTTGATGGCGTCGGGCGACCCGAGGTACATCGCGGCGTAGTGCACGGCCTCGGAGGTGGCGATCGCGGTCTGGCGGCCGAAGATCGTCGAGGCGCGCCAGGCGTTCTTCGCCTTGGTGAGCTCCTCGGCCGTGATGCCGTCGGCGACGGTGCGCATCTGGTCGGCGAGCCGCTCGCGCAGCGCGTCGGGCGTCACGCCCTGGTTGGCGATGACGAGCGCGCCGAAGATGCCGGCGCCGCGCATCGGGCCGAACGGGTTGAACAGCGCCTGCGCCGCGACCGCGACCATGGCGTCGCGCACGAGGGCGCGGTTGAGGCGCGAGCTCTCGCCGGCGCCGATGATGGTGGAGAGCAGCTCGAGCGCCGGGTAGTCGGCGTGCGACGGCGGCACGACGCGGTAGGCGGTGAGCACCGCCGGGAGCGTGGCGTTGCGGTCGGGGATGCGCTTCACGGCCTCGCGGCCGGTGGCGGCCTGCGGCGCGCACTGCACCGCGGGCGGCGTCGCGCCGCGCGGGATGCCGCCGAAGTAGTCGGTGACGAGCTTGCGCGCGACCGCGGGCGTGAAGTCGCCGGCGATGACGAGCGTCGCGTTGTTGGGCGCGTAGTAGAGGTCGAAGAAGGCCTTCACGTCGGCGACCGTGGCCGCGTTGAGGTCGTCCATCGAGCCGATGATCGAGTGCGCGTAGGCGAAGCAGCTCGCCCGGTCGAACATCGTGGGGAGCGAGTCGACGAAGGCGGCCGTGTACGGCGCGTTGTCGAAGCGCAGGCGCCGCTCCTCCTTCACGGCCTCCTGCTGGTTCTTGAGGTTCTCGGCCGTGACCGCGAGCGAACGCATGCGGTCGGCCTCGAGCCAGAGCGCGAGGTTGAGCCGGTTGCTCGGCACCTCGTTGTAGTAGTTGGTGCGGTCGGGCTGCGTGGAGCCGTTGAGCTGGCCGCCCGCGCGCTCGATGTACTGGCCGTGCTCCGCCTTCTTCACGTTCGCCGAGCCCTGGAACATCATGTGCTCGAAGAGGTGGGCGAAGCCGGTGCGGCCCTCGCGCTCGTTGCGCGAGCCGACGTCGTACCAGACGTTGACGGCGACGACCTGCGCCGAGCGGTCCTCGACGAGGTGGACCTTGAGGCCGTTGGGGAGCGTGAAGGACTCGACCTTCACGCGACTCGGCGCCTGCGCCGCGAGGGGCACGGCGGCGAGGCACGCGAGCGCGAGGCCGAGGAGCGGACGGCGCGAACGCATCGCGGGTCTCCTGGGTGCGGGGGTCAGGGAAGGCACCGGCGTCACTGGCCGGTGGAGCCGAATCCGCCGGCTCGGTCGGTGGTGCGCGACACCTGGCCGCGCGTGAAGGGCAGCGCCTCGTAGCGGGCGAGGACCATCTGCGCGATCCGCTCGCCGTGCCGCACGGTGAGCGGGGCGGGCCCGCCGTTCTTCACCGGCACGCACCACTCGTCGGGATAGTCCGCGTCGATGGTGCCGGGGCTGTTGACGATCACGAGGTCGGTCTTGAGGCTGGTGCCGGAGCGCGGGCGCACCTGCGCCTCGTAGCCCTCGGGGAGCCGCGCCCTGAAGCCGAGCGGGAAGAGGGCCTTCTCGCCGGGCTGCAGCGTGATGGCGGCGCCGTCGGCACGGGACTGGACCGCGCGCTCCTCGACGGTGGCGCCGTGGAAGACGCGCACGCGGCCGCCGGTGAGGCAGAGCGCGAGGTCGTGGCCGGCGGAGGCGGCGGTGGCACGACGCGGGGGTTCGACCCCGTCGTGCAGGGGTTCGAAGATGATCTCGGGCATCGCCGCGAAAGGTAACGCGCGTGCAGGGCCACGGGGACACTTCGGCGGGCGGGGCGTGTATCATCCAGCCGTGACCACGATCCCGCCCTCCCGCACCATCGCCCTCCTCCTGCTCGCGCTGGCGGCGGCGCCGGCCGCCGCGACGGGCCAAGCCGCGTCCAGTCCTACGGTCGTCGAGGCGCCCGCCCCGCCGGCCGACCCGCGCGAGGTCGCCCGGCGCGCGCAGGACGCCTTCGAGCGGTTCCGCCGGCTCAACCTGCCCCCCTACCAGGGGAAGGTGTTCTCGCGCGGCCGCAGCTGCCCGGAGCCGGTCGGCCTCAACTGGTGCTACTGGTACGACGAATCGGGCGACATGCCCGTCGAGCTGCCGCAGGTGGTCGCGAAACGCGACACGCTGCTGCGCCTGCTCGACTCGCTCGGCACCGCGAACCCGGGGGACAACTGGATCAGCGGCCAGCGCGTGCGCTACTACATCGAGGCGGAGCGGCCGGGCGAGGCGCTCAAGGTCGCCGAGGCGTGCCGGTCGTACGGCTGGTGGTGCGACGCCCTCGCCGGGATCGCGCTGCACGAGATGCAGCGGTACGCGGAGGCCGAGGCGCGGTACGAGCGGGTGCTGGCGGCGATGGGGCCGCGTGAACGCTGCACCTGGCTCGACCTCACGCCCTACCTCGACGACGACACGCGGCGCCAGTACATCCGGTCGTCGTGCGGGACGCCGGAGCGCGAGGCGTTCGAGCAGCGCGTCTGGTGGTTCTCGCGCACTCGGTACGGGATGGCGGGGAACGACTCGCGCACGGAGCACTTCGCGCGGCTGACGTACGTGGAGTTCCTGCGCGACGCGGCGAAGGCGTACCCGCGCGGCTTCGACGAGGCGGAGCGCGAGATCCTGGTGCGGTTCGGCTGGGCGCGGCGCTTCGCGCGCGACGGCGAGGCGCGCCCGCCGATGCCCGAGGAGCTGCAGCCGGGCCCCGACGGACGGCCGCCGCGCTACGACGAGTCGCTGCGCGTGAACGTGATCGGCGCGGAGCCGGTGCCGGCGCACCGGTTCATCCCTCCGGCGAACGTGCTGACGAGCCCGGCCTCGAGCGACTCGACGGAGTGGGCGGTGCAGCGGCCGCCGGTCGTGGCGCGCTACCATCCCAAGTACGCGGCGCGGCTGCTGATGCTCGAGCACCAGCAGGGGCTCTTCCGCCGGGGCGACACCGCGCTGGTCGTGCTCGCCTACGACGTGAGCAAGGTGCCGGGGCTCGCGTTCTCGCGGCTCGACGGCGCGCTGGTGCTCACGCCGGGCACGACGCCCGCGGGGCACGCCACGGTCGCGCGCGGCGTGCCCGCCAAGGGGACGCTGACCGTGAAGGCGCCGTGGGGCCCGCTGCTGATGAGCGCCGAGATCGCCGCCGACTCGGCAAAGACGCTGGTGCGCGCGCGGTACGGGATCCGGCCGCCGTTCGCGATCGGCGCCCGCGTCTCGCTCTCGGACCTGCTGTTCTACGAGCCGTACGGCGAGTTCCCGACGACGGTGGAGTCGGTGCTGCCGCACGCGCTGCCGACGCAGAAGGTGCGCGCGGACAAGAAGGTGGGCGTGTACTGGGAGGCGTACAACACGAACCCGGCTGGCGAGCGGATGACGATCTCGCTGGTGGTCGCCCCGGCCGAACCTGAGGACCAGCCGGGCCGGCTGGGACGCGCGCTGCGGCTGGGGCGCGGGTCGTCCTCGGTGAGCCTGACGGTGGAGGACATGTCGGCGCGCGGCGCGCGCACCTCGCCGCGCGCGGTGGAGCTGGACATTTCGACGCTGAAGCCCGGCGACTACCTCGTGCAGCTGGAGGTGGACGTGGCGGGGCAGTACGTGATCCGCGCGGACCGCCGCATCACGGTGGTGCGCTAGTGTAGATTGCAGGCCGCGCGCGCGGGGCCGTGGTCCCGGCGCGCGCGTTCCCCTCCCCCCACTCCTGTCCCGCGCCGTGCGTTCCCCGCTCGTCCTCGCCTTCGCCCTCACGCTCGCCGCGCCGCTCGTCACGGCGCTGGACGCGCAGCAGACCGACACCAGCGCCGCCAGCCGTGCCGCGCGAGCCGACAGCGCCGGCTCGCGCCGCGACACCACGCGCAGCGCGCGCCCCACGCGCGCCGACTCGATCGCGCGCCGCGCTGCGGCGGAGCGCGCGAAGGTCGCCGAGGAGGCGCGGCTCGCCAAGCGCGACTCGGCGCTCGACGCGCTGTGGCCGGTGAAGGGACCCGAGCCGCTGCCGGGCGCGATCCTGCCGCAGAAGCGGATCATCGCCTACTACGGCAACCCGCTCAGCAAGCGGATGGGCGTGCTCGGCGAGTACCCGAGCGACCAGATGCTGAAGATGCTGGACGCCG
>ERZ1645185.1110-NODE-1110-length-11154-cov-6.408866_pt1 | contig 11154 bp, 3 predicted proteins | sample MGYA00575351_ERZ1645185 | MGnify/ENA primary metagenome ERZ1645185 (study PRJEB40838, sample SAMN11284767) | freshwater sediment metagenome | isolation source: river sediment | host: Sediment | place: India: Jana village, Kanpur | collected 2015-12-17 ... | reverse complement strand
ACTACCTGATCGTCGACATGCCCCCGGGCACCGGCGACATCCAGCTCACGCTGTCACAGCGCGTGCCCATGACGGGCGCGGTGATCGTGACCACGCCGCAGGACATCGCCCTGCTGGACGCGCGCAAGGGCATCAAGATGTTCGAGAAGGTGGGCGTGCCCATCCTGGGCATCGTCGAGAACATGGCGGTCTACTGCTGCCCGAACTGCGGCCACACCGAACACATCTTCGGCGCCGAAGGCGGCAAGAAGATGGCGGCCGAATACGGCATGGACTTCCTGGGCGAGCTGCCGCTGAACATGAGCATCCGCGTGCAGGCCGACAGCGGCCGCCCGACCGTGGTGGCCGAGCCCGAAGGCGAGATTGCCGGCATCTACAAGACGGTGGCGCGCCAGGTCGCGATCAAGATCGCGGCCAAGGCCAAGGACTTCTCCAGCAAGTTCCCCAGCATCAAGATTTCCAAGGACACCTGAGAAGGTGTGAACGCACCGGGCAAACCCGCTCGTGGCGCGCAGGGCGTGCCACTCTGCGTTGCAAATGCGCGCCATAGCCCGAGCTATGGCTGTGCTTTGCGCCTTGATTGGCGCACCCTGCTCACCCCGCTCGGGCTCGCCCGATGCATTCACACCTTCTGAGCTGAGAGCTTCTCTTCAGGGGGCTGTGACGGCCGCGAAGCGCCCGGCGGTGGCCCGCAGGTCGTCTTCGCCCAGCACGCCGGCCGCCAGGCGCAGGCGCAAGCCGGCCAGCAGGTGCGCCAGGCGGGCCTGGGTCAGGTCGCGGCGCGCCTGCACCAGCTGGTCGCGGGCGTTGAGCACGTCCAGGTTGGTGCGCACGCCGCCGGCCACGCTTTTCTGGGTCGCCTCCACCAGCAGGCTGCTGGACGCCACCGCCTGCTCCAGTGCACGCATGCGCTGGGCGCTGCTCAACTGCAGCCGGTGCTGGCGTTCCACTTCCACCACCACCTCGGCCGTGCGGGCGTCCAGTTCGGCCTGTGCGCGCTCTTGGCGCGCCAGCGCCTGCCGCGACACGGCCGAGACCGCACCGCCCGCGTAGATCGGGATGTTCAGTTGCAGGCCCAGTGTGTTGGCCTGCTGCGTCTGGCGGTAGGTGCTGACGGTGTCGGAGCTGCTGTGGCCGCTGCTGGCCACCAGGTCCAGCCGGGGGCGGTGGCCGCTGTCGGCGCGCCGCACGTCTTCACCGCTGGCCTGCAGCTGCAGGCGCAGGCTTTGCAGCACGGGGTTGTCGGTCTGCGCGATGGCCAGCCACTGGTCCAGTGTGCGCTCGGGTGCGTTGGCCGGTGCCACCGGTTCGGCCAGGGGCGACACCTCGGCCGGTGGCAGGCCGGTCAGCGCGCTCAGCTGGCGGCGCTGGTGCGCCAGCGTGTCGCGTGCCTCGATCCACTGGGCCTGCGCCAGTTGCTGTTTGGCCACCGTCTCCAGCACTTCGGTGCGGGTGCCTTCGCCGCCGCTGAGCAGGCGCTGGTTCACCTGCTGTTGCTGCGACAGGGTGTCGAGCTGGCTCTGGGCGAGCCCGACCTGTTCCTGCGCATAGAGCACGGCCGCGTAGCTCTCGAACAGGCGCACCACCAGGTCTTGCTGGCGGGCGACGAACTGGGCCTCACCGGCGGCCGACAGCGCCTGCCCCTGCCGCCAGGCGGCCTGGCCTTCGGGGTGGTAGAGCGGCTGGCGCAGCTGCACGCTGGCGCTGGTGCTGCGGTACTGGCGCACGCTGGAGGCGCCAGCCGCGTCGGTGACATCGGTGTGGTTGAGGCTGTTGCCGTAGGCCGCCGAGATGGTGGGCAGCAACTGGGCGCGACCGAGCACCGCCTGTTCGCGGCTGGCGTCGCGTTCGGCCTGGGCGGCGCGCAGCTGCGGGTCGTGCTGGCGCGCGGCCTCGTAGGCCTGCAGCAGGCCCAGCGGCGCGGCGTGCGCCGGCAGGCCAGCGGCCAGGGCCAGTGCGCAGGCGATCAGCCGGTGGGATGCGCGCTTCATTCTTCGGTCATCGACAAACGGAAGTTGTCGCGCAAGGGTTTGAGCAGGTAGGTCAACAGGGTGCGTTCGCCGGTCTTGACGAACAGCTCCACCGGCATGCCGGGGCGCACGTCCAGCCGGCCCATGATCTGCCGGCCTTCGGGCGTGATCTCGGCGCGCAGGCGGTAGTACGGCACACCGGTCTTGGGGTCGTCCAGCCGGTCGGGCGAGACCTGGGTGACGACGCCCGGCACGCGTGGCGTGGTGTTCTGGTTGAAGGCCGAGAAGATCAGCTCGACCGGCAGCTGCGGGCGCACCGAATCGATCAGGTGCACCGGGATCTGGCCTTCGACGATCAGCGGTTCGTTCAGGGGCAGCACGTCCATCATGCGAAAGCCCGGTGCCACCACACCGCCGGCGGTGAAGATGTTGACATCGGCCACGATGCCGTCCACCGGCGCTTTCACCACAGCGCTGGCCACCTCGTGGTCCAGGCCCTGCAGCCGGCTGCGCAGGGCCTCGGCTTCTTTCTGCACCTCGGCCAGCTGGGTGCGCACTTCCTTTTGAAAGTCCTGCTGGCGCTGCAGCTGGCGCAGGCGCAGTTCGGCGATCTGGCGCTGGCTGCGGCCGATCTGGCCCGTGGCTTCGGCGACCGCGGCCACCAGCTGCGCCTGGGCGCGTTCCATTTCCAGCAGGCGGTTGCGCGGCACGAAGCCGTCGCGGGCCAGCTCGCGCAGCCCGTCCACCTGTTCCTTGAGCAGGCGCATCTGCATCTGCTGTCCGTCCAGCGAGAGCTTCTGCCCGGTCTGCATCAGCTGCAGGCCGGCGATGTTTTCGTCGATGGCCGCCAGCTCGCTGCGCAGCGCGCTCTGGCGCGACGTGAACAGCTGCTGCTGCACGGCCACGGCGGCGGCGGTGTGCGCCTGTGCCGCAGCGGCCTGCACCTCGGAGGGGAACACGATGGTGGGGCGGCCGTCGCGTTCGGCCAGCAGGCGCGCCTCGGTGCCCAGCGCGGCCAGGTACTGGGTGCGGGTGGTGTCGGCGTTGGCGCGCGCCTGTACGCTGTTCATCTGCACCAGGGGCTGGCCGGCTTTCACGGTCTCGCCTTCCTTGACCAGGATGGCCTCGACCGTGCCGCCGCTCTGGTGCTGCACGGCCTTCTTGTTGCCGGCCACGGTCAGGGTGCCGCCCATGGGCACGCCCTGGTCGAGCGGGGCCACGGCGGCCCACAGCAGGAAGGCGCAGAGTCCGGCGATCACCAGCCACCAGCCCAGGCGCGCGTGGCGGCGCGCATCGGTCTGCACCGCGGGGGTATCGGTCACGGCCGGCGGGGCACTGGGCACGGCACGCAGGTGGGGGCTGGGGGAGGGGCTCATGACAGGGGCTCTGTGTGTCGGTGTCAGGCCGCCAGGGCGTCGGGCGCCGGGCCGCCGGCGGGTGCGGCAGCCACCACCGGCTTGCCCGCCGGGCGGCTGGCGCGGGCCAGGTCGGCCAGCACCTGGGGTGTGGGGCCGAAGGCCTGGGCCACGCCGTCGCGCAGCACCAGCAGGCGCGTGGTGGCGGCGATGGCGCTGCTGCGGTGGCTGATGACCACCACCGTCTTGCCGCGCTGGCGCAGGTCCTGCAGCGCGGTGGCCAGGGCCTGCTCGCCGGCGTCGTCGAGGTTGGAATTGGGTTCGTCGAGCACGACCAGGGCCGGGTCGCCGTAGAGCGCGCGGGCCAGGCCCAGGCGCTGTTTCTGGCCGCCCGAGAGGCCTTCGCCCCCGTCGCGCAGCGGCGTGTCGTAGCCCTTGGGCAGGCGCAGCACCATGTCGTGCACACCGGCGCGGCGCGCGGCCTCGATCACGCGCTCGGCGTCCACCGGGCCAAAGCGCGCGATGTTCTCGCCCACGGTGCCGGCGAAGAGTTCGATGTCCTGCGGCAGGTAGCCCAGGTGGGGGCCGAGTTCGGCCTTGTTCCACTGGTAGATGTCGGCGCCATCGAGGCGCACGCTGCCGGCCGCGGCCGGCCACACGCCCACCAGCAGCCGCGCCAGGGTGGACTTGCCCGAGCCGCTGGGCCCGATGATGCCCAGCACCTCGCCGGCGGGCAGCTGCAGGCTGAGCTGGCGCAGCACCGGCGCGGGGCAGCCCGGCGGCGCGGCGACCACGCCTTCGAGCGCCAGGTGGCCTTGCGGGGCGGGCAGCGACATGGCGTCGCGCCGCGGCGGATGGGCCGCCAGCAGTTCGCTCAGGCGCTGCCAGGCGCTGCGGGTGGACGACCAGGTCTTCCACACGCCAATCAGCTGTTCCACCGGAGCGAGCGCACGGCCCATGAGCACCGAGCCGACCATCATCATCCCGGGGGTGATGCGGCCTTCGAGCGCCAGCAGCGCACCGATGCCCAGGATCAGCGACTGCAGCGCGGTGCGGAAGAACCTGGTGGTGGCCATCACGATGCCGGCCTTCTCGCTGGCGTCGGCCTGCAGTTGCAGGAAGCGACTGTGCAGCGCGAACCAGCGGTTCATCAGCGCCGGCAGCATGCCCATGGCTTCGATCACTTCGGCGTTGCGCAGGTTGTTGTTGGCCAGCTGGCCGGCATTCACGGCCATGCTGTTGGCCTCGGCCAGCGGCTGGCGCGAGACACGTTCGTTGGCCCAGGCCAGCACCACCAGCGTGGTCACGCCGCACACGGCGAACACACCCAGCACCCAGTCGAACAGGAAGATCACCACCAGGTAGATCGGGAACCAGGGGGCGTCGAAGAAAGCGAACACGCCCTGGCCGGTCACGAACTGGCGCACCGTGCTCAGGTCGGCCAGGGCCTGGCTGGCGTTGCCGCCGCCGCGGCGCAGCTGCTGTTCAAACGAGGCGGTGTAGATGCGCTGGTTCAGCTGCATGTCCAGCTGCGCGCCCACGCGCACCAGCATGAAGCTGCGCACGAATTCCAGGCCCGCCTGCAGCAGGAAGGCGCCCAGCACCATGAGCGTGAGCATCAGCAGCGTGGTCTCGTTCTGGCTGGTCATGACGCGGTCGTAGACCTGCAGCATGTACAGCGAAGGTACCAGCATCAGCAGGTTGATGACCGCGCTGAACACGCCGACGCTGCGAAACGCCGAGCGGAAACCGGCCAGGGCCTGGCCGATGGGGTCGGTGGGCGAAGTCAGTCGGGACAGCATGGGGGCATGGCTTGGCGGGTGGAACGGGCACGGGCGGCGGCAGCCGGCCCCGGTGCCATGGCCCGGCGCCGACGGTGACTTCTGTCACGAAACGGCGTGCGGCCTGACCGACCGGAGGGGCTCCTGTCGTGCTGCATAGGTTGCCCGATGTGGTCCGCGCCAAACGCCGGAGCAGCGGGGGAAAGTGCCCTTTCTTCGCCCCATTGCAGACGCACCGGATTCCTAACATGCCTCAAGCCCCGGTGCCTCAAGTTGCTGCGCCGAAAGCCGATCCCACCAGAGTGGCCGGCTTTTGACCTTCTGATGAATGGTGTCCGGTCGATTGCCGAATCCCTGCATACGCGTGGCCTCTGGCCCGCACTTAGGAGTGCCTCATGAGCATCATCACCGGTCTGACCCCCGCGGAAATCGCAGCCCTGACCACCACAGACATCGCTGGATTGACCACGACAGACATTGCTGAATTCACCAATGCTCAGATCCCGGCCCTCACAAGTGCCCAGATCCAGGCGCTGTCGGTCGGCAACATCGCGGCCTTCTCGACCGCCCAGTTCCCGGCCTTCACCACCGGTCAGATCGCGGCCATGACCGGCACGCAGATCGCGGCCATCGAGGTGGCCGACATCGCGGTGATGACCAAGAACCAGGTGGCCGCCATCGAGGCCGCCGATGCCGCGTCGCTGACCGCCGGTCAGATCGCGGCGCTGACCACGGCCCAGGCCAGCGGCCTGACCTCGGCCCAGCTGGCGGCCATGAGCAGCACCCAGATCCAGGCCTTCGACAGCCAGGACATCGCGCAGCTGACCACCGCCGCGCTGGACGGCCTGGCGACCGAAGACATCGCCGCGCTGTCGGCCGGGCAGGTGGGCGCGCTCACCTCGGTCCAGGTGGCGTCGCTGTCCACCGTGCAGCTGGCCGCGCTGGACGCATCGCTGGTGGACGACCTGTCCACCGCCGCCGTCAAGGGCCTGGGCACGGCCCAGGTGGTGGCGCTGTCGTCGGACCAGATCGCCGCCCTCACGTCGGCCCAGCTGGGTGCGCTGAGCGCCGCCCAGGTGGCCGCCATCGAATCCGCCGATGTGGACGCCATCAGCGCGGCCGCCATCCCCGGCCTGACCAGTACCCAGATCGCCGCGCTGACCAGCGCCCAGGTGACCAGCCTGTCCACCACCCAGGTGGCCGCCCTGACGGCGGCCCAGGTCGGCGCCATCGCCACCGACGACCTCAAGCTGCTGAGCACCGCCCAGGTGGACGCCCTGAGCGCCGCCCAGGTGGCCGGGCTGACCGGCGTTCAGCTGGCCCAGCTGTCCACCGCCCAGCTGGCTGCGCTGGGCACCGACGTGTCCGGCATCGCCACCGGCGCCATTGCCGGCCTGACCACCGCCCAGATCGTGGCCCTGTCCACCGACCAGGCCGCCGCGCTGACCTCGGCCCAAGTGGCCAAGCTGACCGTGGCCCAACTGGCGGCCCTGCAGACCGCCGACCTGGTCCAGCTCTCCACCGACGCCCTGCCGGGCCTGACCAGCACCCAGATCGCCGCGCTGACCAGCGCCCAGGTGGCCGCCCTGACCACGGGCCAGATCGCGGCCCTGTCCGGCGCCCAGGTCGCGGCCATCGCGGTGGACGACATCAAGGCCCTGAGCGGCGCCCAGATCGCCGCGCTGAGCGGTTCGCAGGCCGCGGCCCTCACCTCCGGCCAGATCGCGGCCCTGAGCACGTCCCAGGTCGCGGCCATTGAAGCCGCCGACCTGCCCAGCCTGTCGACCAGCGCCGTCAAGGGCCTGAGCACGGCGCAGATCGTGGCCCTGACCACGGCCCAGGCCGCCGCGCTGACGGCCGCCCAGGTGGCCGCCCTCACACCGGTGCAGGTGGCCGCGCTGGCCACCAACGACCTGCAGCAACTGGGCGCCACCCAGATCGCCGCGCTGACCACGGCGCAGGCCGCGGCCATGACCTCGTCCCAGGTGGCGGCGCTCAGCACCACCCAGGTGGCGGCGCTGGAGACCGCCGACCTCGCCGCCCTGACCGCCACGGCCGTCAAAGGCCTGACCACGGCCCAGATCGACGCGCTGAGCGCCGGCCAGGTCGGTGCGCTGACCTCGGCCCAGGTGGCTGCGCTGAGCACCGCCCAGGTGGCCGCCATCGACGCCGACATCGCCAGCCTGGGCACCGCCGCCATCAAGGGGCTGACCACCGCCCAGGTGGTGGCCCTGAGCTCCGACCAGATCGCGGCGCTGACCGTGGCGCAGATCGCGGCCCTCACGCCGACCCAGGTGGCCGCCATCGCCACCAACGACATCACCCACCTCGATGCGACCCAGGTCGCCGCGCTCACCACGGCGCAGGCGGCGGCCATCACGCTGGCGCAGCTCAAGCTGCTGACCACCGACCAGCTGGCCGCCCTGGAAACCGCCGACGTCGGCGCCCTGAGCGCCACGGCGCTCAAGGGCATCGGCACCGCGCAGGTGGCCGCGCTCTCGGCCGGCCAGGTCGGCGCGCTGACCTCGGTGCAGCTCGCTGCCCTGAGCACGGCGCAGATCGGTGCCATTGAAGTGGCCGACGTGCCCAGCATTTCCACCAGCGCCATCAAGGGCCTGACCACCGCCCAGGTGGTGGCCCTGACCACGGCCCAGGTGGCCGCGCTCACGCCCAGCCAGATCGCCAACCTGACGCCCGTGCAGGTGGCCGCGCTCGCCACCAACGACATCCAGCAGCTGGCGGCCGACCGCATCGCCGCGCTGACCACGGCCCAGGCCGGGGCCCTGACCTCGGCCCAGCTGGCCGCGCTGAGCACCACCCAGATCGCCGCGCTGGAAACCGCCGACGTGGCCAAACTCAACGTCGGTGCCCTCACGGGACTGAGCACCGCCCAGGTGGACGCGCTGAGCGTGGCCCAGCTCGGCGCCCTGACGTCGGCCCAGCTGGGCGCCCTGAGCGCTGCCCAGATCGGCGCCATGTCCACCGACATTGCCAGCCTGAGCGACACCTCCCTGCAGGGCCTGACCACAGCGCAGATCGTGGGCCTGACCACCGCCCAGGTGGCGGCTCTGTCGCCGGCGCAGATCGCCGCGCTCAAGCCGACGCAGATCGCCGCCATGGCCACCGACGACCTGGCCGTGCTCAGCACCGCCCAGATCGTGGCCCTGACCACCGCGCAGGTGGCCGCCCTCACGTCGGCCCAGGTCGCGAAACTGACGACCACCCAGGTGGCCGCCCTGGAAGACAGCGACCTGGCCAAGCTCAGCGCGACCGCGGTCAAGGGCCTGACCACGGCCCAGATCGACGCCCTGACCGCCACGCAGCTGCAGGCCCTGACCTCCACCCAGCTGGCGGCCCTCAGCGGCACCCAGATCGGCGCCATGTCGGCCGACATCGCCAGCCTGAGCCCGACGTCGCTGGCCGGCTTGTCCACCGCCCAGATCGTGGGGCTGACCACCGCCCAGATCGCCGCCCTGAGCCCGGCCCAGGTCGCCGCTTTCTCCACCGCCCAGATCGCCGCCATGGAAGCGGCCGATGTCGGCGCGATGAGCACCGACCAGATCGCCGCGCTGACCACCGCGCAGGCCGCCGCCCTCAAGTCCACCCAGCTGGCCGCGCTGACCACCACCCAGGTGGCCGCCATTGAAGCGGCCGATGTCGCCAAACTCAGCGTCTCCGCCGTCAAGGGCCTGGGCGCCGACGACATGACCGCTCTGACCGCCGGCCAGGTGGCCGAGCTGGGCTCGGCCCAGATCGCCGCCCTGAGCGCGGCCCAGGTGACCGGCCTCTCGACCGACATCGCCAGCCTGACCACCACCGCCTTGCAGGGCATGACCACCGCGCAGGTGGTGGGCCTGTCCACCGCCCAGGCCGCCGCGCTGACCAACGCGCAGATTGCCGCCATGTCCACCGCCCAGGTGGCCGCCCTGGCCACCGACGACCTGCAGGCCCTGAGCGCCGGGCAGATCGGTGCCATCACCACCGCCCAGGCCGCCGCGCTCAAGTCCACCCAGCTCGCGGCCCTGAGCACCACCCAGGTCGCCGCCATCGAAGTGGGCGACCTGGCCAAGATCGCGCCCGCCACCCTCAAGGGCCTGACCACCGCGCAGGCCGCAGCCCTCACGGGGGCCCAGGTGGGCGCCCTGGGCTCGGCCCAGGTCGCCGCGCTGAGCACCGCCCAGGTGGCCGCCCTGTCCACCGACATCGCCAGCCTGAGCACCGACGCCGTCAAGGGCCTGAGCTCGGCCCAGCTGGTGGCCCTGACCACCGAACAGGCCGCCGCGCTGAGCGCCGCCCAGATCGCTGCGCTGTCCACCGTCCAGGTGGGCGCACTGGCCACCGACGACCTGCGGGCCTTCGACGCCACCCAGGTCGCCGCGCTGACCACCACGCAGGCCGCCGCCCTCAAGTCCAGTCAGGTCGCGGCCCTGACCACCACGCAGGTCGCGGCGCTGGAGAACGCCGATCTGGCCGCGCTGTCCTCTGCCGCCGTCAAGGCGCTGACCACGGCGCAGATCGAAGCGCTGTCGGGCAGCCAGGTCGGTGCGCTGACCTCGGCCCAGATCGCGGCGCTGAGCACCGCGCAGCTGGCGGCCATCGAGTCCGCCGACATGGCCAGCCTGAGCAGCAGCGCCGTCAAGGGCCTGACCACCGCCCAGGTGGTGGCCCTGAGCACCGCGCAGGTGGCCTCGCTGGACACCGCGGCCGTGGCCGCGCTGACCAGCACCCAGACCAAGGCCCTGCAGACCGCCGATGTGGCGGCGCTCACGGCCAGCCAGGTGGGTGCGCTGAACTACGTGCAGATCGGCGCCATGAGCACGGCGCAGATCGCCGCGCTGACCACCCCGCTGACGGCCGACCAGAACGCCATCCGTGACGTCACGCAATGGACGACCGCCCAGGTGGCCGCCAAGACCACGGCCGAGATCGCCGGCCTGACCACGGTGCAGGCCTCGGCCCTGTCGCCGGTGCAGATCGCGGCCATGAGCACCAAACAGATCCAGGCGCTGGAGACGGTCGACCTGGCCGCGCTGGCCACGCAGACCGTCGCCGGCCTGACCACGGCCCAGGTGCGTGCGCTGACGCCGGCCCAGGTGGCCGCGCTCACACCCACCCAGGTGGCGGCCATGGAAACGGCCGACATCAACGCCCTGACCACCACCCAGATCGCGGCTCTGAGCGTCGCGCAGGTCGGCGCCCTGACCACCGCGCAGATCAAGGTGCTGGGCACCGACGACATCCGAACCCTGAGCCTGGACCAGGTCGGTGCGCTGACGGCCGACCAGGTCGCCGCCATGACGACCACCCAGGTCGCCGGCCTCTCGCCCACCCAGTTCGCGGCGCTCACGCCCAGCGAAGTGGCTGGCCTGTCCACGGCCGTGATCCCGGTGCTGAGCAACGCACAGATTGCGGCGCTGACGCCGGCCCAGGCGGCCGCGCTGACGGCCGCCCAGGTCGCCAAGATCGGCACCGCCCAGCTGGCGCTGATGGAAAACGCCGACCTGGCCAGCCTCTCGACCGCTGCGGTCGCGGCCCTCACCTCGGCCCAGATCGCCGCCCTGACCACCGCCCAGATGCCGGCGCTGACCGACAGCCAGATCGCCGCCCTGACCAGCGCCCAGATCAAGGCGCTGCAGGTGGAAGACCTGGTGCGCCTGAGCACGGCCCAGATCGCCGCCCTCACCACCGCCCAGACCGCACAACTCACCACCGCCCAGGTGGCCGCGCTGTCCACCGCCCAGCTGGTGGCGCTGGACCCGGCCGATGTGGCCCAGCTGTCCACCGCTGCCATCGTGGCCCTGAGCACCGAACAGGTGAGCAAGCTCACGCCGGCCCAGGTGGCCGCGCTGACCACGGCGCAAATGCGCGCCATCGCCACCGGTGACCTGCAGGCCCTGACCACCGCCCAGGTGGTGGCCCTCACGGCCAACCAGCTCGGTGCCCTGAGCTCTGGCCAGATGCAGGCGCTGACCACCGCTCAGGTCGCTGCCATCGGAGCGGCCGACCTCGGTGCCCTGCCCACCGCCAACATCGTGGCCCTGACCACGG
>ERZ1645185.1109-NODE-1109-length-11161-cov-6.652530_pt1 | contig 11161 bp, 12 predicted proteins | sample MGYA00575351_ERZ1645185 | MGnify/ENA primary metagenome ERZ1645185 (study PRJEB40838, sample SAMN11284767) | freshwater sediment metagenome | isolation source: river sediment | host: Sediment | place: India: Jana village, Kanpur | collected 2015-12-17 ... | reverse complement strand
GCCCTGGTGGTCGACGGCGAAACCGCCAACATGGTCTACGAAAAAACCCTGGCGCGCATGAAAAGCGCGGACCTGACCGAAGAGCAGTTCCGCAGCGAACTGGCGTCCCTGACGCTCGGCTGCGGCGCCGCCGCGATGGTGCTGTCGCGGGTCGAACTGGTCCCGGACGCGCCGCGTTACCGGGGCGGCGTCACGCGTTCGGCCACCGAATGGAACACCCTGTGCCGCGGCAACCTCGACCGCATGGTCACCGACACCCGCATGCTGCTGATCGAGGGCATGAAGCTGGCCGCCAAAACCTTCGCCGCCGCGCGACTGGCCATGGGCTGGGCGGTCGAGGAGCTTGACGAGTTCGTGGTGCATCAGGTCAGCCGTGTGCATACCGATACGATGATCAAGGCGTTCGGCATCGATCCGAAGAAAGTGCTGACTATTTTTGCCGAACACGGCAACATCGGCCCGGCATCGGTGCCTATCGTGCTCAGCAAGCTCAAGGAAATGGGCCGCCTGAAGAAAGGCCAGCGCATCGCACTGCTCGGCATCGGTTCCGGACTGAACTGTTCCATGGCCGAAGTGGTCTGGTAATCCGTGTCTGAACAGGCGCAGTACCCCGATTACCCGTTCGCGCCGAAAAAATTCGACCGCGGCAACGGCATCCGGCTGAATTACGTCGATGAGGGCCCGCAGGACGCCGAGCCGGTGCTGATGGTGCACGGCAATCCGTCCTGGAGCTATTACTGGCGTCATCTGGTGCTGGGCCTGCGCGATTCCTACCGCTGCATCGTGCCCGACCACATCGGCATGGGCCTGTCCGACAAGCCGGACGACAGCCAGTACGAGTACACCCTGCAGTCGCGCGTCGACGATCTGGACAAACTGATCGCCTCGCTGGGCCTGACCGGCAAAATCACCCTGGCGGTGCATGACTGGGGCGGCATGATCGGTTTCGCCTGGGCGCTCAGGAATCCGGAGCGCATCGCGCGCCTGGTGATCCTCAACACCGCGTCCTTTCCGTTGCCGAAGACCAAGAAGCTGCCTTGGCAGATCGCCCTTGGCCGCGTGCCGCTGCTGGGTGCCGTGCTGATCCGCGGATTCAATTTCTTCGCGCGCGGCGCCGCCGACCTGGGCGTGATGACACCGATCGACCGCGCCAGCCGGAAAGCGCTGCTGTCGCCGTATGACAGCTGGCGCAACCGCCGCGCGGTGCACCGCTTCGTGCAGGACATCCCGCTCAAGCCCGGCGACAAGGCCTGGGATCTGGTCGCCGCAGCTGAAAAGCAGCTGCCGGACTATCGGCCGCTGCCGGCGTTCATCGGCTGGGGCCTGCAGGATTTCGTGTTCGACCAGGACTTTCTCGCGCATTTCATCAAGGATCTGCCGAACGCCACGCAGAAAATCTACGGCGATGCCGGCCACTATGTGCTGGAAGAAAAACATGCCGAACTGGTGCCCGCCATCCGCCAGTTCCTGGACCGCCATCCCATCGCGTGAGGAGTCGCTGCGATGCCTGATCTGATCAACATCGCGGACATCCTGGCGCTGCGCGCCGAACAGCAGGGCGGCCAGACCGCGATACGCTGTCCGGGCCGCAAGGGCGGCAACGGCTTCAGGCGTTACGACGACACCATCAGCTACAGCGCCCTGCACGAACGCAGCACGGCCATCGCCAAGGGCCTTCAGGCGTACGGCATCGGCCAGGGCGTGCGCGCCGCGGTGATGCTGAAGCCGTCAATCGATTTCTTCCTGGTGATGTTCGCGCTGCTGAAATCCGGCGCGGTGCCGGTGCTGATCGACCCCGGCATCGCCCGGCCGGCGCTCCGGCAATGCCTTGAGGAAGCGCAGCCCAAGGCCTTCATCGGCATCCCGTTGGCGCAGCTCGCCAAGCTGGTGCTGGGCTGGGCACCCGGTGTGCGTCTGAAAGTGACCGCCGGCCCGCTTGCGCTGTTCGGCGGCAAAACATTGAAAGCCATCGAGCGCATGGGCCGCGAAAGCCGGCGGGGACTACCGGAGATCCAACGCGATGACGCCGCCGCCATCCTGTTCACGTCCGGGTCGACCGGTGTGCCGAAAGGCGTGCTTTACCGGCACCGGCATTTCACCGCCCAGGTACAGTTGCTGAAACAGGCGTTTTCGGTCGAACCCGGCGGCGTCAGCCTGCCGACTTTCCCGCCGTTCGCCTTGTTCGATCCGGCGCTCGGCCTGACCAGCGTGATACCCGACATGGATCCGCGCCGGCCCGGCAAGGCCGACCCTGAAAAACTGCTGCATGCCATCAATGCATTCCAGGTCACCCAGCTGTTCGGCTCGCCGGCGTTGATGAAGGTGCTTGCCGATCACGGCCAGCCGATGCCGAGCCTGCGTTGCGCGATTTCCGCCGGCGCGCCGGTGCCTTCCGGCACGGTCGAGAAGATCCGCGCCCTGTGCAGCCCCGAAGCGGCCTTCTGGACGCCATACGGCGCCACCGAATGCCTGCCGGTCGCGGTCATCGAAGGCGCGCAGCTGCAGTTGACCCGGGTCGGCACCGATCAGGGCTTCGGCACCTGCATCGGCTGGCCGCTGCCGGAAAACACCGTGCGCCTGATCCGGATCAGCGATGACGCGATTGCGCGCTGGGATGCGCAATGGCTGGTACCGGACGGCGAAATCGGCGAATTGACCGTGGCCGGACCGAGCGTCACCGACAGCTACATCGGGCGCGACGAAGCCAACCGGCTGGCCAAGATCCACGAGGGTTTGGCTGACGGCAGCGAACGCACCGTGCACCGCATGGGCGACCTGGCCTGGAAGGATTCGCAGGGACGCTTATGGTTCTGCGGCCGAAAATCGCAGCGTCTGCAGACCCTGCAAGGCCTGTTGGGCACCGAAAACGTCGAGCCGATCTTCAACCTGCACCCCGCGGTCAGCCGCTCCGCGCTGGTAGGCCTCGGGGAGCGCCCGTTGCAGAAGCCGGTGGTATGCATCGAGCGCAATCCCGCCAACGACATGAACGAACAGCAGCTGTTCGCCGACCTGCTGGCGATGGCGCGCACCCACAGGCACACCCAGCATATCGATACCTTCCTGATCCATCCCGGGTTTCCGGTCGATATCCGCCACAACGCCAAAATCGGCCGTGAACAGCTTGCGGTCTGGGCCGCCGAGCGCCTGGGCAGCGGCGCGTGAAGGTACTGGTCACCGGCGGCAGCGGCTTTCTGGGCCAGGCCCTGTGCCGCGCCCTGCTGGCGCAAGGCCATCAGGTCACCAGCTATCAGCGGCATTTTTCCGCGGCGTTGCAGCGGCTTGGCGTCCGCCAGGTGCTTGGCGCCCTGAACGGCGGCAATAAACTGCTTGAAGCCATGCAGGATCAGGAGGCGGTGCTGCACAACGCCGCCAAGGCCAGCGGCTGGGGCGCGTGGGATGACTTTTACCAGACCAACGTGGTCGGCACGCAGCGCATCATCGCGGGGTGCCTGCAACTGGGTATCAGGACACTGGTGTACACCTCAACGCCCAGCGTGGTGCATGACGGCCATCGGCCGGTGACCGGCGGCAATGAAGCGGACACACCCTACGCGCGCCGGTTCACGGCGCATTATCCGCACACCAAAATGCTGGCCGAACGCGCGGTGCTGGCGGCCAATTCGGAAGCGCTGGCCACAGTTGCGCTGCGCCCGCGGCTGATCTGGGGGCCCGGCGACACCCAGTTGCTGCCGCGCCTGGCCGCGCGCGCCCGCAAAGGCCGGCTGCGCTTCATCGGCGACGGCAGCAACCAGATGGACTGCACCTACATCGACAACGTGGTGCAGGCGCACCTGCTCGCCTTGCATAAGGCGGTGCCCGGCGCGGCCTGCGCCGGCAAGGCCTATTTCATCTCCAACGGCGAACCGAAGCCGATCCGCGACATCGTCAACGGCCTGTTGGCCGCCGCCGGCGCGCCCTTGGTCAGCAAGTCGCTGCCGTTCTGGCTGGCGTACGCGCTGGGCAGCGTGTGCGAAGGCATCTGGCGTTTCGCGCGGCTGGGCGGCGAGCCGCCGATGACCCGTTTTCTTGCCGAACAATTATCGACCGCGCATTGGTATGATTGTTCTGCGGCCCGCCGGGATCTGGGCTATGTGCCGGACGTGTCTTTCGCTGAAGGGCTGCTGCGCCTGCGCACCTCATTGAACACCAAGGGTAATGTATGAATGCTCCCGCTTTTTCACTGGATCCGTTCAAACCGGTCGCCGGCCGTGTGCTGCAGGAGGCCCTGAACCGTCTGCTGCGCCTGGACGAGAAAAGCATTCGGAAACTGTCTGAATTGCAGGACCGGCGCATCGAACTGCATCTGCAGTCGCCGGATATCGCCTTGGCGGTGGAGGTGCGCGGCCAGGCGCTGCAGGTCGGTCCGGTCAATCCAGGCCAGGAACCGGACATCAGCTTCAAAAGCACACTGTCGGGCGTCCTGAAAAGCCTGCCGATGTTCGCGCAGGGCAAGCCGGCGGTCGGCGCCATGCGCATCAGCGGCGATGTCGAGCTGGCCAGGCTGCTGCAGGACCTGGTCAAGGAATTCAATCCGGACTGGCAGGAGCCGTTCGTGAAGGCGCTTGGTCCGGTGTTCGGGCCTCAGGCGGCCAAATTCATCCGCGAAGGCCTGCGCCAGGCAAAATCCGGCGCCGGCAATTTCATGCAGTCGGGCGCCGAATACGTGACCGAAGAGGCGCGCGTGGTGGTATCCAAATCCGAGCTGGACGATTTCAATGCTCAGGTCGACAAGATCCGCCAGCGCGGCGACCGCCTGCAGGCGCGGGTCGATGCGCTGCTCAAAGGCGCGCCCTGATGAAGCCGGTGCTGCGTGCGTTCAGGATCGTCCGCGTCCTGTCCAGCTACGGCCTGGATGAGTGGCTGTACGATGCACGGCTGCAGCCGCCGCTGCGGGTACTGAAGTGGCTGTCGCCGACCGCTGAGGCCAACCGCGGCCTGCCGCGCGGCGTGCGCCTGCGCCTGGCCCTGCAGCAGCTCGGGCCGCTGTTCGTCAAGCTCGGGCAGGTGCTGTCGACCCGCCGCGACCTGCTGCCGGCCGATATCGCCGATGAACTGGCCGGACTGCGCGACCAGGTGAAGCCGTTCGACAGCGCGCAGGCCCGGGCCATCATCGAGCGCGCTTTCAACAAGCCGGTGGCCGAGCTGTACGCCCGTTTCGACGACCAGGCGCTGGCCTCGGCATCAATCGCGCAGGTACATGCCGCGCAGCTGCACAACGGCCGCGAGGTGGTGGTCAAGGTGCTGCGCCCCGACATCGAGGCGCATATCCGCGAGGACATCGCGCTGATGCGGGTGCTGGCCAACTGGGTCACGCGCCTGCATCCGCATGCCGAAAAAATCCGCGCCCACGATGTGGTGACCGAGCTGGAGTCGACCTTGCTGGCCGAATGCGACCTGCAGCGCGAGGCCGCCAATGCCAGCCTGATGCGCCGCCTGTGGCAGGACAGCCAGGAGTTGGCCGTGCCGGAAGTGGTCTGGGAACTGACCCAGACGGCGGTGCTGACGCTGGAGCGCGTGTACGGCATCAATGCCGACGACACCGCCGAACTCGACCGGTTGGGCATCGACCGCAAAGCGCTTGCCGCCCGGGCGGTGCGCATCCTGTACCAGCAGGTGTTCCGCGACAACTATTTCCATGCCGACGCGCATGCCGGCAATATCTGGGTGAACCACCTGCAGCCGGAAAACCCGAACTTCATCGCGCTCGATTTCGGCATCGTCGGCCAGCTCAGTGAACAGGACCAGTATTACCTCGCCGAGAACTTCATGGCGATCTTCCACAAGGATTACCGCAGAATCGCCAAGCTGCATGTGCAGGCCGGCTGGATGCCCGGGCATCTGCGCCTGGATGAACTGGAAGCCGCCGTGCGTTCGGTGTGCGAGCCGTACTTCACCCGCCCGCTGGCGGAATTCTCGATCGCCGAAGTGGTGGCCAAGCTGCTGCGCACCGCGCAGAAATACGAACTGACCCTGCAGCCGCAGCTTATCCTGCTGCAGAAGACCCTGCTCAATACCGAAGGCCTTGCGCGCACACTGGATCCATCCATCGACCTGTGGGCGGTGGCGCGGCCGGTTCTGGAAGACATCCTGCGCGAGCGCTACAGCCCGAAAGAGTTCATGGCCAAGCTGCAGAAGCAGTGGCCTGAAATGGCGCATCAGGCGGCCGACCTGCCGGAACTGCTGAAGAAAGTGCTGGCCCAGCAGGCCGGCGGCCAGGCGGCGGTGCAGATGTATTCGAAGGAGCTGGCGCAGTTGGCTGCCATCAGCCGCCACAACCAGCGGCAGATGTTCTTCATGGCGCTCGGCTTCACGGCCGGCATCAGCGCCGGCGTTTTTTATCTGCTGTCCGGCCATGGTTACGGGGCGTACGCATTGACGGCGGTTTCGGCAGCCGCTTTCCTGTTCGCCTGGCCGCGCAGGCCGTGACGGAATCAACAGAAGACATCGCGGTCCTGTACCGCGACGACCGCTGCGCGGTGGTCAACAAACCCTGTGGCCTTATGGCGCACGCCAGCAGCCTGTCGCGCGGCGAAGACGACTTCCTGCTGCACCGCCTGCGAGACCAGTTTCAGGGCAAAGTCCACTTGATCCACCGCTTGGACCGCGCCACCAGCGGCTGCGTGCTGTTGGCGTTCGACCCCGAGATGGCATCGCTGCTTGGCAAAATTTTCATGGGCCGCGATGTGCGCAAGGACTATCTGGCGGTCTGCCGCGGCTGGCCCGAGGAACGCTTCACAGTCGACCATGCGCTGGACGGCGGGCCGGGCAAGCCGGAAAAAAAACCGGCGGTCACCGAATTCAGCCGCCTGGCCGCAGCGGAACTCGCCATGCCGAGCGCGGCGCACGAAAGCTCGCGCTACGCGCTGATGCTGTGTTCGCCGGTGACCGGCCGCTTCCGGCAGATCCGCCGGCACCTGAAACATGCATCCCATCACCTCATCGGCGACACCAGCCACGGCGATGGCCGGCATAACCGGAATTTCCGCATGCTCGGCGTGCACCGCATGCTGCTGCACGCCTGGCGGTTGCAGTTCGTTCACCCGCTTACCGGCGCGGTGCTGTCCTGCCAGGCGCCGCTGGACCGCGAGTTCCTCAAGGCGTTGGCTTTGTTGGGGATGCCCGATCCCGGCCTGGATGGATCCGCCGACGGGAAATGTGAAACCAACTGAGCCATTGCCTGTAAAATCGAGGCAACGGACGACGCAAGGACAGGCAGTGGCCAAGCTGTATTTCTACTATTCAACGATGAACGCCGGCAAGACCACCACCTTGCTGCAGAGCGCCTATAACTACCAGGAGCGCGGCATGCGCACCCTGATCCTGACCCCGCGGCTCGACGACCGCGCCGGCGTCGGCGTGGTCGCCTCGCGCATCGGCCTGAAGGCGCAGGCGAGAACCTTCACGCGCGCCGACGACCTGGCCGGCTTGGTCCGCCAAGAGCTGGCCGCTAAGGGCAAGATCGACTGCGTGCTGGTCGATGAGGCGCAGTTCCTGGGCAAATCGCAGGTCTGGCAGCTGACCGACGTGGTCGATGCCCTGAACATCCCGGTGCTGGCGTACGGCCTGCGCACCGATTTCCAGGGCGAACTGTTCGAGGGCAGCCAGTATCTGCTGGCCTGGGCCGACAACCTGGTAGAACTGAAAACCATCTGCCATACCGGCAGGAAGGCCACCATGGTGGTGCGCGTGGACGAGCACGGCCGTGCGGTGACCGATGGCCCGCAGGTCGAAGTGGGCGGCAACGAACGCTACGTGTCGGTGTCACGCCCCGAATTCAAGAAGATCATGTCCGGCGAAAGCGCGATTGAGCTGCAGCAGTCGGTGCTGCCTTTCGACAGCCCGCCGGAATAAGCTGCCGGGCCGGCTTGGCCGGCCTGTGGTCATCTGCCTGCGGCTGGGCCATAATTGGCCCAGGCCCATGCCGGAGACCGGACATGTTCAGGGATAGACAGGACGCCGCAGTGCAACTGGCTGAAGCGCTCGAAAAGTACGCTGGCCGGAACCCGCTGGTCCTGGCCATACCGCGCGGCGCGGTGCCAATGGCCCGCACCATCGCCGAAAAGCTGGGCGGCGAGTTCGATGTGGTGCTGGTGCGCAAGCTGCGTGCGCCGTACCAACCCGAATTCGCCATCGGCTCCATCGATGAAAGCGGCTGGGCCTATGTCGCGCCGCACGCCATCGTCATGGACATCGATGCCGAGTACCTGGCGCAGGAAAAAAGCCGTCAGCTTGAAACGATACGCAGTCGCCGCGCCCGATACACGCCGGTCCGCGCGCCCATCGATCCCGCCGGCCGCATTGTGATCGTGGTCGACGACGGCCTGGCGACCGGGGCCACCATGATCGCCGCGCTGCATGGCTTGAAAACCCGCCAGCCGGCCGAGCTGGTATGCGCCGTACCGGTTGCACCGGCGGACTCCCTGGAGAAAATCCGGGCGCTGGGCGTCAAGACCGTGTGTCTGGAGGTACCGCTGTACTTCCAGAGCGTTGGCCAGTTTTATGAAAACTTCCCGCAGGTCGAAGACGAAGAAGTCATTGCACTGCTGGCCGGCTGAACGCCGCGCAGCGGCCGCAATGAGCCGTGTAATCGACGATTAAAGCAGGTCAGCGGGGATGCCCATGACGATCGTCCGTCCTCAAAGCCAGCGCCGCACCCGCTGCCTGTACGCGGTGAATTCCCCGCCGAACAGTTTCTCCAGCATGCGTTCTTCCGGCTTGATCTGGAATCGTGTGATGTAGCCGATGAACGCCAGCACGCCGAGCACCGACAGCGGGCTTTGCAGATAGGCGGCCCAGGCCAGCAGGAACGATGCCATGCCGCAGTACATCGGGTTGCGGGTGATCCGGTATATGCCATGGGTGACCAGGGCACTGGACTTTTCCGGATGCAGCGGATTGACGGTGGTCCTGCTTTGCCGGAAGGCGAGCAGTCCGGCGAAATCGAATGCGGCGCCGAGCGCGGCATATATGGCGACCAAAGCCCAGCGCATCGCCGGGGATAGGACATACGGAAAGCTGTAGTGCGCGATGGCCCACATGCCGGCCGCGCACAGCAAAGCCACGGCCGGTGGCGGGATTTTGAGTTCAAGTGACGGCATCATTCGACGATCCCGCAGGCGATGCGCGCGCCGCCGCCGCCGAGCGCCGCCGGATGGTCGGCGTGGTTGTCGCCGCCGGCGTGCAGCATCAACACGCGGCCGCTGATATCGGCCATTTTCAGCCGCGGCGCCAGCACCGGTTGGATGGCCGAGCCTTCGGCGTCCACAAACAGCGGCGGCAGATCGCCGAGGTGGCCGTCGCCCCATGGGCTGTCATGGCGTCCGGTCTTGGCCGGATCGAAATGGCCGCCGGCGGCCAGGGCCGCGACCGGCTTGCCATCCTTTTCCTTCGGGCCGCAGCTTGGGTTCTCATGCAGGTGGAAGCCGTGCAGGCCCGGCGGCAATCCGCGCAGCTGCGGTGTGAACAGCAGTCCGTACGCGGTTTCGCTGACGGTGACATCGCCGACCCAGGCCTGCTTGCCGGCGGCGTCCACCAGGTCCATCGATATCACGCGGTCGGCGGCGTGCGCGCCGGACAGGCCGGAAGCCGCAAGCAGGAAGGCGATAAGCGGGGATTTCATGCGGTAGCTCCGTTCCATTCGATTAGCGATAGCCTAACGGATTTCGCGGGTGCGCGCGCAGCGGCGGTGAGGTCAGACGGGCGTGCGCTCACGGCGGTTGGGCGTGATGTGCGCAAACGCACCGTCGCCATAGGAGCGGATGACTTCCGACACGACGATGTGATAGCCCCTGTACCAGCGCGCATACTGCCGCTTCGCTTCCTGGTGCGCAGGGTGCGTCGAGAACGCCCGCAGCGTGTCCAGGTCGGCCCAGTAGTAGTTGGCGCAGCGGCGCGAACCGTCTTGGTTCTGCCAGGACTCCACGCCCAGATAGCCCGGAAGCGCCAGCGCCACCTGCTCGATGATGCCGTTGAGCCGGTGGAATTCGGCGTCAACGGTGCCGGGTTCCCAGATGAATGCTGCGCAGTACATGGATGGGCTTCCTTGGATCAATGGGGAATCAATGAATGGGAGGAGGTACCTCCGTACCTATTCAGTAGCAGTAGTCGGCTTAATTTATTTTGTTCGAAAAACAAACAGTGCAAACGCCATCTCGATCAACCCGCCGAGGCCGGCGGCATAAACCGGAGGCAAGCCCAGAAAGAGCGTGATAGCCGCGACGGCGATCAGGCAGGCGCCCAGCACCCAGAAAACCGATCTGCCGAATACACTGGCGAATACAAGATAACGGCTTCCGATGGTGGCCAGCATGGCCGGGAAAAACAGCGTCGGATTGAGCAGGAAAAGTCCATAGGCCATCGCGCAGCAGAGAATGAGCCAGACCGTCGATGCCATCGCCAGTTGCTCAAGGGCATTGGCCTTGCCGGTTTTGGCGGGCCGGCCGAGAAGCTTGGTAACAACCAGGCCGAGCGGATGGATCAGCGCGCCGCCGATGAGCAGGGCCCAGACGCCTTGCTTTATGCCCACAAGATGGCACACCATCGCGGCGGTGATCCAAACAAAGCCGGACACCAGGATCCCCGGCGCGCCGTTGAAGTAGGCGTGACGCATTTCTGTCTGGTGCGCTGCGGTTGGGGTCAGGTGCATGCGAAATCCTTGTAATCATTGAGGACGAAGGTGATTATTCAAATGCTGATGCCCCCGCATTACTTCTGATTATAAGCGGCTCGATGTAACCAATGACGATAACGCCGCATGGTTTAGGGTGGGGTGTTTCAGTATCCCGTACCGGCCAGCATTTTGAGGGGGCTCAGCCGCCGTGGGTCAAGGTAAATGAGTAACAGCGCTTCACCGCTGGCAAAACCCACACCACGCACCCGCACGGTTGTTCAGGCGTGAATCGCGCAGCGGCCGGCCGCATTGCTTGCAGGGCTGCCCTTCGCGGCCGTACACATCCAGTTCCTGCTCGAAGTAGCCGGGCTCGGAATCGGGGTTGATGAAATCGCGCAGCGTGGTGCCGCCGCGTTCGATGGCGTAGGCGAGGATTTCCTTGGCGGCCAGCGCGAGCTTTTCATAGCGCGCCTTGGAAATGCCGCCGGCTTCGCGCAGCGGCGAGATGCCGGCGCGGAACAGGCTTTCGGCGGCGTAGATGTTGCCCACGCC
>ERZ1645185.1108-NODE-1108-length-11167-cov-5.242081_pt1 | contig 11167 bp, 9 predicted proteins | sample MGYA00575351_ERZ1645185 | MGnify/ENA primary metagenome ERZ1645185 (study PRJEB40838, sample SAMN11284767) | freshwater sediment metagenome | isolation source: river sediment | host: Sediment | place: India: Jana village, Kanpur | collected 2015-12-17 ... | reverse complement strand
CGCCTTGAAGCCGAGCGCCTTGAAGCCGAGCGCCTTGAAGCCGAGCGTGCCGAAGCCGAATTGTCTGCAGTTGGAATAGAATCAGAAGCTTATGGCATGAGTCTGGAAGAGCTCGAACGGCTCACTGACCCAGACTATACGCCGGAAATTGAAAACGACTCCGATATCGTCCCCATCCAGGTCAATGCGTCCGTGGATGAGGAAAGCATCCAGGCGCTGGTTGACTCCGAGGCCTCCGATGATTTCGAGGCTTCCGCAGTCGTATCCGAAGCATTGAATAAAATTGAGCACTCTCAAGCCGCAATTGGCGGCACTAAAGAGCAGGAAGAGCAGATGGAAAGCTTGGATATGAGCGACCTCGATGAAGAGTTGCTGGACATCTTCACCGAAGAGGCGAAAGACCTTTTGGATCAAAGCGACAATCTTCTGGTACAGCTGAAGGAGGCGCCTGATAATTTCGATCTGCTGTTCGGTCTGCAGCGCAATCTGCACACCATCAAGGGCGGCGCCCGGATGGCCGGACTGTTCTCGATCGGCGAACTCAGCCACAGTCTGGAAAGCCTGCTCCAGCCGAATGCCGAACACGGCGTCATGCTCAGTCCCCACCAGTTCACGATGGTCGAAAAATCGCTGGACGCCCTGCATCAGATGGCGCACAGCGTTGAAGAGCGCAAGGCGCCGGTGTTGTCTTCCGAGCTGATGCTCAGCCTTGAATCCGGCGAGCCGTCAGCGGCGCAGGCGCCAGCACACCTTGATGATGTCTCTGAAACCGTCGCCGAGAAACTGCAGGCGCTTAAAGCGCTGTCCGGTCCGATTGAAGTGCCTGACCTGGATACCGAAGAGGGGCTGCGCACGCCGCAGGAAGTGGTGCGCATCCGTGCCGACCTGCTCGAGCAGCTGGTTAATTTCGCCGGTGAGGTCGCCATTTACCGCGCCCGCCTAGAACAACAGCTTGGCCTGTTCAAGACCAACCTGGTCGAACTGGACCAGACCACCTCGCGCCTGCGCGAACAACTGCGGCGTCTTGATATCGAAACCGAAGCGCAGATCGCCGCGCGGAATATCCGCGAAACGGACCATGACAAGCAGGATTTCGATCCGCTGGAGCTCGACAGGTTCACCAACCAGCAGCAGCTGTCGCGCTCGCTGGCGGAAACCTCGAATGACCTCGTCAACCTGCAGGCGACCATGGACGACCTCACCCGTCACCATGAAACACTGCTTCTGCAGCAGTCACGGGTCAGTTCGGAACTGCAGGAAGGCCTGATGCGCACCCGCATGCTGCCGTTCGAATCCCTGTTGCCCCGCCTGCGCCGCGTGCTTCGCCAGGCCTCCCAGGACGCCGGCAAGCAAGTGCAGCTCAAGGTGGAGGGCGCCCACGGCGAAATGGACCGCACCGTGCTCGACCGAATGATCGCGCCGTTGGAACACCTGCTGCGCAATGCGGTAGCCCACGGCATCGAGTCGCCGAAAGAACGTAAAAAGGCCGGTAAACCGGAAGCCGGCGCCGTGGTCATCAACATTTCACATGAAGGTACCGAAGTCGTCCTGTCGGTCCGTGATGACGGCCGTGGCCTGGATGTCAAACAGATCCAGAACAAAGGCGTGGAGCGCGGCCTGATCGAAGCGGGCGCGGTGCTCAGCGAGCAGCAGATCCTCAATCTCATCACCCAGACCGGCTTCACGACCGCCGATGCGATTACCCGCCTGTCCGGCCGAGGCATCGGCATGGACGTGGTCAGCAATGAAATCAAGAACCTGAACGGCAACCTGAGCATCCAGACGGCGATCAAGAAAGGCACCGAGTTCATCATCCGCCTGCCGTTGAACCTGGCGGTGACCAAAGCGGTTTTCGTCAAGATCGGCGAAAGCCAGTTCGCGATCCCCATCGCGTCGGTGGACGGCGTCGGCCGTATCGGCCGCGAGGAACTCGAAGACAAGATGCAGCTTGAAAGCCCTGAGTTCGGCTATGCGGGCAACAAGCACAAAATCTACGATCTCGGAAACCTGCTCGAACTGCCTGCCGCCAAGGCGCTGGGCAGCATGCAGGTGCCGATGCTGCTGTCGAAATCAGGACAGGACCGCATCGCCATCTGCGTCGACCAAGTGCTCGGCAGCCAGGAAATCGTGGTCAAGCCGGTTGGTCCGCAGGTCACCTCCATTCCAGGCGTCTACGGTGCAAGCATCATGCCGGATGGCGGCGTGGTGGTGATTCTGGATCTGGCGCCACTGGTCCGCCACAACGCGTCCAGGCATAAACCGCAGATGGTAGAGACGGTGGACGCCAATGCACGCTCCATGCCGCTGGTGATGGTGGTCGACGACTCGATCACCATGCGCAAGGTGACATCGCGCATCCTTGAGCGTAACAACTACGAAGTGATCGTCGCCCGTGACGGTCTTGAAGCCATCGAGAAAATGGCGGAACAGGTGCCCGATCTGGTTCTGTTGGACATTGAAATGCCGCGGATGGACGGCTATGAAGTCGCCCAGAACATGAAAGCCGATTCCCGCCTGCAGAACGTGCCGATCATGATGATCACCTCACGTACCGGTGAGAAACACCGCCAGCGCGCGTTTGAACTCGGCGTGGAGCGTTATCTGGGCAAACCGTATCAGGAATTCGAGCTGATGCGCCAGGTCAATGAAATCTTCAGAAAATAATCGATGAAAACGGCCGTCGCTCAGCGTGTCGTGGTCATGGGTCGGGAGGGTCAGGCACGCGACCAGTTGGTCGCTGCCTTGTCTGAGCTTGGGGTTACCCCTGTCTGGGTCGGTAAACCGGTCCAGAGCAATCCGGAACAGATGTCGGAACTGAACGCCAACAGGGTCATCGTCAGCCTGGAGCCCTCGATTGAGCCGGAGCTTGAGCCGTATGCCGACTATCTGAGCCGGTCAGCGCTAACGGTTTTGTACGACGATGCGGAGACCACACGCACTTTGAGCGGCTGGGATCTGAAACGATGGGCGCGGCACATGGCGGCCAAGGTGCTCGGCAGGGATATGCTGCCACAGGCGCAGCGCGGCTCCGATCCGGAGACCGCCAAACCAGACGGGATGGACGCCGCTGATGATGCCGACGCTTTCGATGCCATGCCGGCATGGAGCCAGTCACATGCTCCGCTTGAGGATGCCGCACCCGCGCTGCAGACCCATTCGTCATGGCAGGATACCGGGCACTACGATGAACTGGCGATCGACTCGGATGAGTTGAACGCCGCACTTGAAAAACTCAGCCAAAGCCTGTCTGCCGGTTTCAATCCTGATGAAATCCTGGAACTGAGTTTTGAGCAAAAACCGCCCGGCGAAGGCGATCCAGAAGCGGGCCATGTTTCGCCAGTGCCTGCCGACAGAGCATTTTCAACCGAGCTGGAGTTCGGTTTTGATGGGTTCAACAGCGCCCTGAACCTGGTTCCGATGGACATCGATGGCCTGACGGATGATGCGCCTGAGCGTGATGTCCGCCTGTCGGACGGCTTTACGCTGCAGGAAGCCGATGGCATTTCAGCAGCGACCCAGGCCCACGAAGGCCCTGAAGTTTCGGCCGAGCCGGAGGGTGTGCTGGCGTTTCAATCGGATGCGGATTATGCGGCCCTGTTCTCCAGCCTGACCGATCAGACCGCGGAGATACCCAGCTATGATCTGTCCAAATTCGCGTTGGTGGATGACAACAACGCCGGAACGCACGATGCGTTGCTTCCGGGCGAAGAACACGATCCCGCCCTTGACCGGAAAACCCTGTTTCTGGTGATTTCGGGCCTGGGCGGGCCGGTTGCCGTACGCACCTTGCTCGGTCAGCTCAACCCGGGCTTTCAAGGCATCCTGGCGATAGCGCATGACATCGAACCCGGGCAGCTGCCGAAGCTGCGCGACCAATTCCAGAAGATCACCGCTGTCCCCATCACGGTGCCCGAGTCGGATGAGTTCCTGAAGACCGGTAACATCTATCTTCTCCCCCGGAAACATACGTTGCAGCCCACTTCCCTGGGTTATCAGTGCATTCCCGGCGCCAGCTTGGCCGGCTATATCGACCAGATGGACCATAATGCGGAAATACTGATTCTCAGCGGGGCGGATGCTTTGCTCGCGCAGCAGCTGATACAGGTCAGCGCCGTGGTGAATAACATCCACGTGCAGCAGCCCGCGGATTGCTTCGAGCCGACCCTGGCGCAGATACTGGTCAATGTCGGAGCGCCCGTAATCGATCAAGACCTGACGGCACAATGGTTCAACTAATCAAACGGAACAGAATATGGAAAGCAATACGTTAGAACAAATGCGTGGGGTTTTGATTACGCTGCAGGGCGGCAAGGTGCTGCTGCCCAATACCACCGTGTCGGAAATCATCTCGTACATCGCACCCGAGTCCGTGAGCGGCAAACCGGACTGGTACCTGGGCGCCATCCGCTGGAAGGGCTACCGGCTGCCGTTGGTGTCTTTGTCGGGATTGATGGGTTGGCAGGGTACTGCGTCGCCCGGCGGCGCCAAGATTTCCATCCTGAAAGCGCTGTCCGGCGAATCCAAAATGCCGTATTACGCCATCCTGACCCAGGGCTTTCCGCGCTTGGTGAACATCGCGTCCAACCAGCTGCTGGACGATGCGGAACACGACAGCGACCTGTATTATTCAGCCTATCTGAATGACGAAGCGGTTTCCGTGCCCGACCTTGAGCAGGTCGAAAAGCTGATCAACGAACAGCATTTCTGATCACCAGTCACCGAAGCGCGACTGCAGGGCGGCGATTGCCGCCATGCCGGCCGTTTCGGTACGCAGAATGCGGGGGCCTACCTTCAGGCCCTTGAAGCCGGCGGTCTGCAGCAGGCGGATGTCGCGTTCCGAAAATCCGCCCTCCGGGCCGATGGCGAGCGCCAAGCCGACGGTTCTGTCCGGATCCAATCCATTGATGCCTTCCGCCGCCTCGGGATCCAGGTAATAGGCCTGCTCGCGCTTTACCGCACCGTTCATCTGGTTGATGGAAATGGGCGGGGATACCTCAGGCAGGATGGCCCGCCCGCTCTGCTCACAGGCCGAGCGGATGACGCCCTGCCAGTGGCTCAGCTTCCTGTCGGAGCGCTCGTTATCCAGCTTGACTTCGGTCCGGTCGGAAACCATCGGGGTGAACGCGCTGACACCCAGCTCGGTGGCCTTCTGCAGGATCCAGTCCATTTTCTCGCCACGTGCGATGCTCTGGAACAGATGGATGCGCAGGGGCGACTCATTGTTCACCGCATGGCATGACAGGATGCGCGCTTTCGCGCCTTTTTTATCGATGGCGGTGATTTCCGCCGGGTAATCGTTGCCGTCGCCGTTGAACAGGTTGAACACGTCACCGGACTTGAGACGCAGGACGCGGACGATGTGGTTGCCGGCCGCTTCCGGAAGCGCCAGTTCAGTCCCGGGCGCCAGCGGCGCGTCGATGTAACTGCGGATGGTTCTCATGCACAGGCCTCATCAATGGCGGCGGCGGTGGCGCGGTAAAGGAATTCGCATTCCTGGGGCGTGATGCAGTACGGCGGCATCCAGTAAAGTATATCGCCCAACGGCCTCAGTACGGCGCCGTGGCGCAGTCCTGCGCGGTAAGCGCGCAGGCCCCTCCGCTGATCGGGCGGAAACGGCCTGCCGTCGGCCTGCGCCATCTCGAAGGCGACGATCATGCCGGTCTGGCGGACCTGGGCGATGTTCGGATGCGCTTCCAGCTGTGCGGCCAGCCTGCGCATGTTCGCGGCCGTGTCACGGTTGCCTTCAATCACGTTGTCGCTGTCGAAGATGGCCAGGCTGGCCAGGGCGGCGGCGCAGCCGAGCGGATTGCCGGTGTAGCTGTGCGAGTGCAGGAAACCGCGGCTGCGTTCGGCGGAAAGGAAGCTCTCGAAAACCGGCTCGGTGGTCAGCACGGCCGACATCGGCAGAAACCCGCCGGTCAATCCCTTGGACAGGCACAGGAAATCAGGGCTGATGGCTGCCTGCTCACACGCGAAGAAGGTGCCTGTCCGCCCGAAGCCGACCGCGATTTCATCGGCGATCAGGTGTATGCCGTATTGGGTGCACAGGCGACGGGCCCGCTCAAGGTAGGCCGGGTGGTACATGCGCATGCCGCCGGCGCACTGCACCAACGGCTCCAGGATCAAGGCGCTGACTTCATGATGGTGCCGGGCCATGATCGCCTCCAGCCCGTCGGCGCAGCGCAGCGCGCACTGCGCATCGGATTCCTGTTCGTGTTTTTCGAAGCAATCCGGCGTGGGCGCGAACAGCGGTTCAAGCAGCAGCGGGGAATACACCCGGCGGTACAAAGGGATATCGGCCATCGACAGCGCGCCGAGGGTCTCGCCATGGTAGCTGTTGCGCAGGGCGATGAACCGGGTTTTCGACGGCCGGCCTTGGTTGGCGTGGCTGTGAAAGCTCATCTTGAGCGCGATTTCGACGGCGGCCGAGCCGTTGTCGGCGTAAAACACGCGGGTAAGGCCTTCGGGGCTGATCGCGACCAGTTTCTCGGCCAGCTCCAGCCCGGGCTGGTGCGAAAATCCGGCGAACAGGACGTGTTCAAGGCCCATCGCCTGGTCCGCGATGGCCTGCGCGATGCGCGGCTCTGCGTGGCCGAACAGGTTGGTCCACCAGCTGCTGATGGCGTCCAGATAGCGCCTGCCTTCGATATCCTCCAGCCAGACGCCGCGTCCGGAACGTATCGGAATAAGCGGCAGGGTGTCGGGATGCTCCGCCATCTGCGTGCAGGGATGCCACAGCACGGATAAATCGCGTTGATGCCAGCTCCGAATATCCTGGGGTGGGGTGTAAGTCGGCATAATTCGCATTCCTCTATCTAGTCAGCGTAGCTGAAGTGCGCGACAATGAAAATATGAGTTCCTACCCTATTATCCATTCCCGGCAACTGATTGAAAACAACCAAGGCAAGCGTGAACTGCTGGACCTGGAATTTTCAAACGGCGAGCGCAGGCGCTACGAGCGATCCATCCAGCAGGGCAACGGCGCGGTGATGATCGCCGCCATGCCCGACCGGGACACGGTTCTGCTGATCAAGGAGTACGCCGCCGGTACCGACCGCTACGAGCTGTGCCTGCCCAAGGGCCGCATCGACAAAGGCGAAACCGCCCTGCAGGCCGCCGACCGCGAATTGAAGGAGGAAGCCGGTTTCGGCGCCAGGAAGCTGACTTTCCTGCGCTCCATCACCTTGGCGCCGACCTACATGACGCACGCCATCGACCTGATCCTGGCTGAAGATCTGTACCCGGAGCGCCTGGTCGGCGATGAGCCGGAACTGCTGGAAGTGCTGCCATGGCGCCTCGATAACCTGCACGAGCTGGTGGTGCGTGAAGACTGCTCGGAAGGCCGGAGCCTGGCCGCCCTGCTGTACATCAAAGAAATGATGGCCCGGCGGCCATGAAGCAGTGGGCAGACCGGATAAGCGGCATCGCACGGCTTGCCGGCGTTGAAATCATGGCGGTGTACCGGCAGGATTTCACGGTAACCGAAAAGTCCGACGCGTCGCCGCTGACGCAGGCCGATCTGGCGGCGCACCGCTGCATCGTCGGGTTGCTGCCGGACATCCATTCATCGCTGCCCATCCTGTCCGAAGAGTCCGCCGCCATCGATTGGCCGACACGTCGGGCCTGGGACCGCTACTGGCTGGTCGATCCGCTGGACGGCACCCGTGAATTCATCAAGAAAAACGACGAATTCACCGTCAATATCGCACTGATCGAACATGGCGAACCGGTATTGGGCGTTGTCTACGCGCCGGCTCTGGATTGGTTGCTGGTCGGCGGCCGCGGTCTGGGCGCGCAGTGGTTCAAGGGTGCCGAACAGGGACCGGCACGGGTAGCCAAAGCGGCCAGTCCATTGCGGGTGGCCGCCAGCCGCTCGCATCGGGACGAAAAAACCCAGGCCTACCTGGATCAGATCGGCGCGGTTGACACCGTCGGGCTCGGCTCATCGCTGAAGTTCTGCCGGATCGCCACCGGCGAGGTCGACCTGTATCCGCGCTTCGGCCCCACCTCCGAGTGGGATACCGCCGCGGCGCAGGCGGTGCTGGAGGCGGCGGGCGGCGGCGTGTTCACCGTTGACGGCATGCCGCTGCGCTACAACCATAAGGAATCCCTGCTGAATCCGCATTTCGTCGCGGTCGGCGACCGCGGGATTGCCTGGCAGGATTGGCTGTGAGCGCCGCCGTCCAGGAGCTGCTGGACATCATGCGCGCCCTGCGCGACAAGGATAGCGGCTGCCCCTGGGATCTCCAGCAGGATTTCCGGTCGCTGGCGCCGTATGCCATCGAAGAGGCCTATGAAGTCGCCGACGCGATCGAGCGCGGCGACTTCGACGACCTGCGCGACGAACTCGGCGATCTGCTGCTGCAGGTCGTGTTCCATGCCCAGCTGGCGCGCGAACGCGGGCTGTTCACGTTCGACGACGTCGTCACGGCAATCAACGGCAAAATGCTGCGCCGGCATCCGCATGTCTTCGGTGGTGAAAGCATCGCAGACGCCGAGGCCCAGACCGCCGCGTGGGAAGACCATAAAAAACGCGAACGCGAGGCCAAGGCCGGCGCCGATGCCAGCGCCTTGTCCGGCATCAGCGGCGGTCTGCCGGAATGGCAGCGCGCCACCAAGCTGCAGAAACGCGCGGCGACCGTAGGCTTCGATTGGCCGGATGTCGAGGGCGTGTTCGCCAAACTGCATGAAGAGATCGAGGAAGTCCGCGCGGAGTTCGCCAAGGGCCGGGGCCATGACGCCCTTGAGGATGAGATCGGCGACATCCTGTTCGTCTGCGTCAATCTCGCCCGGCATGCCAAGGTCGATTTCGGCTCGGCCCTGCGCCGGGCCAACGCCAAGTTCGAGCGCCGCTTCCGTGCCATGGAAGGTCTGGCGCAGGCTGCCGGATGCAGTCTGGCGCAGTTCGGGTTGACCGAACAGGAACGTTTATGGCAACAGGCAAAACTCCAGGAGGCCGCCAATGACCCGTTTTAATTCACTGTCCGAGTTTTATCCGTATTATCTGAGCGAACACCGGAACGTCACCTGCCGGCGCCTGCATTTCGTCGGCACATCCTTGGTCCTGGGCTGTTTTGCGGCCTTGGCGCTGACCGGGCAGTGGTTATGGCTGCCAACCGCGTTTGTTTGCGGCTACGGATTTGCCTGGGTGGGGCATTTTTTCTTCGAAAAGAACCGGCCGGCCACATTCAAGTACCCGTTTTACTCCTTTGTCTCCGACTGGATCATGTACAAGGACATTCTGGCGGGTAAAATCCCGTTTTAAGACCGTTTCACGCGATAATCACCGCATGCAGTGCATTCTTCACAAAGCTGAAGCCGTATAGGAGGCACTATGAAGCGTGAACATCAAGCAGGACTCATCCTTTTGGTCGAGGACAACCGCAGCCTGTCCGAAGTGGTGGGTGAATACTTTGAAAACAAAGGATTCGGCGTCGATTACGCCGGAGATGGCGTGGATGGTTACCGTCTCGCCGTTCAGAACAGCTACGACGTGATCGTGCTGGATCTGAACCTGCCGCGCATGGACGGCCTGCAGGTCTGCCAGAAACTCCGCACGGAGGGCAAGAAATCCACACCGGTGCTGATGTTGACCGCGCGCGACGCCGTGTCCGACAAGGTGCTGGGCCTGGAAGCCGGCGCCGATGATTACCTGATCAAGCCGTTCGCCATCCAGGAGCTCGAGGCGCGCATCCGTGCCTTGATCCGCCGTGAGCGCCGGCAGGTCAGTACCGAGGTGTATCAGGTGGCCGATCTCATCCTGGACACCGGCAGCCTTCGGGCCACACGTGGCGGCCGCGAGCTGAGCCTTTCGCCGATCGCGTTGCGCCTGCTGGGCATCCTGATGCGCGAATCCCCGCGCGTGGTGACAAGGCGCGACATCGAGCGCGAGATCTGGGGCGATGAACTGCCCGAGTCCGATACGCTCAGGAGCCATCTGTACAACCTGCGCAAGGCGGTCGACCGCTCCTTCGACAAGCAGCTGCTGCATACCGTGCAGACCGCCGGCTACAGGATCGTCGATCTGGCTGAACCGCCCAAAGCATGAGCGCCAAACGCGGCTTAAACAAAAAGTTCTGGTCCGCGTTCATCCTGCAGTTGGCGGCCATCTGCTTTGCCGCGGTCATCGGCGTTTACGGAGCCTCGGTGGTCATCAAGGACCTGCTGATCAAGCAGGCGCTGCAGGACGAAGCGAGCCATTTCTGGAAGTTGCTGGAAACCAAGCCGGATACCCAGGTGCCGGACACCTTCAACATGAAAGGCTACCTGCTGGACATGGAAGGCGATGCCGCCCTGCCCGAAAAATACCGGTCGCTGGGCAGCGGCTACCAAAGCATTCCGCAGGAGCAGGGCGGCGAACTGGTCTGGGTTGAAACCAAGAACCGTCACAAGCTTGTGCTGATCTTCAAGCAGGAACAGGTCGATGCCCTGGCGTTCTGGTTCGGCGTGGTGCCGCTGGCCCTGCTGCTGATCGTGGTGTATGCCATGGTGCTGACCAGTTACCGGACATCCAAACGCTTGGTCTCGCCTGTGATCTGGCTGGCCGGCCAGGTACGTGGCTGGGACCCGAAGCATCCGGATGTTTCGGTGCTCGCACCGGAGAAGCTGCCCAAGGACATGGACAGCGAAGCGGAAGTGCTGGCGGCTTCCCTGCATGATTTCGGTCAGCGCATCGGACAGTTCGTCGAGCGGGAGCAGACCTTTACCGCCAATGCCTCGCATGAACTGCGCACCCCGCTGACAGTCATCCGGGTGGCCAGTGACATGGTGGCCGGCGAGGCCTGCCTGTCACCGCTCGCGCAGCGCTCGATCGTGCGCATCCAGAAAGCCAGCAGGGAAATGGAGTCGCTGATCGAAGGCTTCCTGCTGCTGGCGCGCGAGAACGATTTCGGCCACAGCGAGCACCCCTACTGGATATCGGAAGTGATCGCGGACGAGGCTGAGAAGGCGCAGTTGCTGATCCGCGACAAGCCCATCGAGTGGATCACCCGGATAAACCACGATTTCCAGGTCAGTGTCCCGTATTACGTGTTCTCCATCGTCATCGGCAATCTTATCCGCAACGCCTGCCACTATACCGATCACGGCAGCATCGAGGTCACCGTGGACAGGGACAGGATACAGATCATGGACACTGGCATCGGCATGAACCAGGCGCAGCTGGGCA
>ERZ1645185.1107-NODE-1107-length-11171-cov-9.201151_pt1 | contig 11171 bp, 8 predicted proteins | sample MGYA00575351_ERZ1645185 | MGnify/ENA primary metagenome ERZ1645185 (study PRJEB40838, sample SAMN11284767) | freshwater sediment metagenome | isolation source: river sediment | host: Sediment | place: India: Jana village, Kanpur | collected 2015-12-17 ... | reverse complement strand
CAACAGTGGCAAGATCGGCGACGGCAAGATCTTCGTGTACGAACTCGAGCGCGTGGTGCGCATCCGCACCGGCGAGATGGACGGGGATGCGTTGTAAGTAGCGAAATCAAGCAAACTCTTTCAACCACTCCCTCGCCACCAAATAATCATTAAGCCTAGCCTCGGCACTGCCGGTTTCCGGCTGATACTGATATTCGAATCGCACGCGTGGCGGCAGGCTCATCAGAATCGATTCGGTACGGCCGCCGCTTTGCAGGCCGAACAGAGTACCGCGATCCCAAACTAAATTAAATTCCACATAGCGCCCGCGCCGGTACAGCTGGAACTCGCGTTCACGTTCGCCGTATGGTGTGGCCTTGCGACGCTCGACGATCGGAATATAGGCGTTGATGAAACCGTCGCCGACCGCACGCAGGTACTCGAAGCACTTTTCGAAACCATCCGAATTAAGGTCATCGAAAAACAGGCCGCCGACGCCACGGGTTTCGTTACGGTGCTTGAGGAAGAAATATCTGTCGCACCAGGCCTTGTGTTCGGCATAACGGTTTGCGCCGAACGGTGCGCACAGATCACGTGCCACCGTGTGCCAGTGTGTGATGTCTTCATCGAACGGGTAGAACGGAGTCAGGTCGAAGCCGCCGCCGAACCACCAGATCGGGTCGCCGTTCGCCGGTGTGGCCTGGAAGAAGCGCACGTTGGCATGCGAGGTCGGTACATACGGATTTTCCGGGTGGATCACCAACGACACACCAACCGCTTTCCATGGCGCGCCGGCCAGTTCCGGACGGTGCGCGGTGGCCGAGGCCGGCAAGGTATTGCCCGATACTTCCGAATAGCCGACCCCGGCCTGTTCGAACACCGCGCCGGCTTTCAGCACCCGCGAGCGGCCGCCGCCGCCTTCCGGACGCTGCCAACGGTCCTCGGCGAAACGTGCGCTGCCGTCACTGTGTTCCAAGGCCGCACAGATGCGGTCCTGCAGGGATTTCAGGTAGGTGCTTACGTCATCGAAGGGGTTCATCGCGGTTACCGGATTGCGTGACGCTAATGATAGCGCGCCTCAGGCGCTTATAATAGCGGCGATGACCGTGACAACGCACGCAGCCGATATCCGCTTCAGCGACGAATGCCCGCAGGCGTTCCCGTTCCGTTTCCGGGGCGCAGGCGCCCTGCCATGCCCGTTGCTGGCCGGCAATGCCTTGCCCGAATGCTGGCACATGGGCCCCGGTTTCCGATTCGTCAGCCTGCGCTCCGATGAATCGGGCGATCTGGTGGCCGACACCAAACGCGCCTACACCGAACTGCTGGGCATGGTCCGTGGCTCGCCACATCCGAACTTGATCCGGATCTGGAATTATTTCGCCGGCATCAATCTCGGCGACGAGGATGCCGAACGCTACCGGCAGTTCTGCGTCGGTCGTGCGCAGGCAGTCGATGCCGAATTCAACAATCCGCCACCGGCGGCTACCGCCATCGGTTCCCCGCAAGATGACGGCCTGCGGGTGATTGCACTGTGTTCGGATAAACCGGCCATTGCCTTGGAAAACCCGCGGCAGACCCCGGCCTGGCAGTATCCGCGCCAATACGGCAGTGTTGCGCCTGGGTTTTCGCGCGGTGCGTTGCTCAATGCCGGAACCGATGCTCCGGTCCTGCTGGCGTCCGGTACCGCAAGCATCGTCGGCCATGCCTCGGTGCATGTCGGCGATGTGGCCGAGCAGTGCCGGGAAAGCCTGCGCAATCTGCACGCCGTGCTCGACGAAGGCGAAAAGCATGGAGGCGTGCCGTTTGCATTCGGCCAGTGCCGAGTATTGCGTGTCTACATCCGTGACCCGCTTAACCTGCATGCGGTGCGTACGGTGTTCGAGGCCAGCGGCCTGCCACCGGATAACATCGTGTATCTCCATGGCGAGGTCTGCCGGCGCGAGCTCGCGGTGGAGCTGGAAGGCGTTTTCGCCGTCTGAACCGCTCGGAATTTTCTGCTATAGTCCGGCCTAAGCGCAGGGCAATGCCGCACCGCTGTACACCTTCAAAGAATGCGGCACTCAGGGGAGTTCGCAATGGAAAATACCAACGCAACGTGGTTCAAGCTCGCTGTTCTTTATTTGGCCATCGGTGTCGCGCTCGGTCTGCACATGGCCAAATCCGGCAATCACGGCATGTATCCGGTGCACGCGCACATCAACCTGCTCGGCTGGGTGTCGATGGCGCTTTTCGGCCTGATCTACCGGCAGTTTCCGGCAATGGCCGGCAACAAGCTGGCTAAAGCGCACTTCTGGATTTACAGCCTGGCGCTGCCGGTCAACATGGCAACGCTGTATATGTATCTGGGCGGCAATGCCGATATCGAACCGGTACTCGGCGTGGCATCCATGGTGCTCGGTCTGGCCATCGCCATTTTCGCCATCAATGTGCTGAAAAACGCGAAGTAAGTCGCGTTGTGCCGCCTTTTCTCATTTCGCTTTCAGATTGCTTTCGAACAGCTCGTAAATCCGCCGGTACTGGTCGTACCAGCTTTCCGGCTGCGCGTAGGCATGGCGTTCCAGCGGATACGATGCCAGCGTCCAGTTGCCCTTCTTCATCTCGATCAGGCGCTGCGACAGACGCACCGAATCCTGGTAGAACACGTTGTCGTCCATCATGCCGTGGCTGATCAGCAGCGCGCCCTTCAGGTTCTGGGCGTACTCGATCGGCGAGGATTTCCGGAACGCCTCGGGATCCAGCTGCGGCGTGTTCAGGATGTTTGACGTGTATTCGTGGTTGTAGGACGTCCAGTCGGTCACCGGCCGCAGCGCGGCGCCGGCCTTGAAGATTTCCGGTGCGCGGAACAGGGCCATGAAACTCATGAAGCCGCCGTAGCTGCCGCCGTAGATGCCGACGTTGGCGCGGTCGCCCTGCCGCGTGGCGACCATGTAGTCGACGCCGTCCAGGTAATCCTCCAGCTCCGGATGGCCCATCTGCCGGTAGATGGCGGTGCGCCAGTCGCGGCCGTAGCCTTCCGAGGCGCGGTAATCCATGTCGAGCACCACGTAACCCTGCTGCACCAGCAGGTTATGGAACATCTGCTCGCGGAAATAGTTCGGGTAGCGGTGGCTCACGTTCTGCAGGTAACCGGCGCCATGTACGAACAGTGCTATCGGGTATTTTTTACCTGCGGTGAAATCCTTCGGGCGGTACAGTTTCGACCAGATCACGCCGGCCCCGTGCTTGGACGGCACCTGCACGTATTCGGGTTCGATCCAGGTGCGCGCCTTGAACTCGGGCGTGCGGGTGTCGGTCAGTTTGCGGGTTTCTCCGTTGCGGGCGTCAACCACGGCCAGCTGCGGTGGCAGGTAGCTGGCCGAATAACGCACCGCCAGCTGCCGGTCGTCCGGGGCCAGCGTGAAATCCTCGACGCCATCCAGTGCCGTGATTTCCCGCAGGTCGCTGCCGTCGGCGCCGACCCGGCACACCTCGTAATCGCCCGGCCATTTCCGGTTGCAGAGGAGATACGCCTGGCTGCCATCGGCATTCCACTGCACGTTGCTGGCTTCGAAGCGGCCGGAGGTCAGCTGTTTCGCCGCTTTTCCGCTGCCGAGATAGAGCTGGCTGTAGCCGCTTTGCTCGGACAGGTACCAGAACCGGTTATCCGGAAGGAAGCCGTATTCATTGAAAGAGTAATTGACCCAGGCCGGATCGGTCAGGCGGTGGCGTACGGTCAGCGCGCCTTTGCCGAAATCGACGCCGGTCAGCCAGCGGTCCTTGTTGTCGACCGTGCGAACCATGACCGCGACCTCGCTGCCGTCCGCACTCCAGACGACGGGGAAGTCCATGCGCACCGGCCGGTTGCCTTTGAGCGGATCCAGTTTCTGCGCTTTGCGCAGATCGGCCAAGGGGTCCTGGTTGATGCCCGGAAGCGCCGAGAAATCCAGGATTCTGGCGCTGCGTTTGCCGACATCGACCAGCCACAGGGTCTGAGCCACCGGCTCGTTGCGGCCGACACGCGTGCGTACGGTTTCAAATTCCTCGTAACCGCTTTCGTTGACATACACCGGCATCTTGCCTTCGCGTCCGGGATCAACGCCTTTCTCCGTGGTGATGACCAGCGCGTAACGGCCATCGGGCGAAAGCGAACTGGATTCGATGACCACCGCGTCGCCCAGATACACCGGCAGGATGGCGTTGCTGGCCTCGCCCGTCCGACGCGCTTCGCGGTCCTGCTTGACCAGCTCGCTGTCGGCTTTCTGCCGCGCCAGGGTTGCGATCAGGCGCAGCTCATGGGCGCTGGCCGCGCTGACCGGCGCCGGAACGGCCGGGTCCTTTTCGGCCTTGAGCTGCAGCACCGGTTCGGTCGGCGCATCCTGGCGCCAGGCCAGCCAGTCATTGCCGCGCCGGAACAGGATGCGTTTGCCGTCAGCGCTGAATTGCGGCGATGATTCGGCCGCGTCGGTTTTGGTGAGCTGCAGCAGGGCCGCATTGCCGGCCTGGGTCAGGAACACGTCGCCGTTGCGGATGAACAGCGCGCGCCGCCGGGTCCGGTCGTAGACTTGGCCGCTTTCCTGCAATTCCGACCACTTGCCGCCTTCCAGCCGCTCGCTGCTGCCCGTGGCCGGATCCATCCGGTAGATGCCGCGAACCGGCGAACCGGCGATTTTCTGTCGGTAGAACAGCGAAGCCGAATCGCCCGACCACCAGACGCTTTCGATCGGCGTGCCGATCCAGTCCGGATGGGCCATGGCTTGATCCAATGTGATCGGGGTCTGCGCCATGCCGGCGGTGCTGATTAAGGCGGTGCAGAGCAAGCAGTTGCGAACCAGTAACATGCTGGAATTCCGTTGATGAAGACCTGCCTAGCGTACCAAACATTAAAGCACTTTCCCGAACCGGCAATGTAGTGGACAATGAAACAAAGGCTTTGGACCCTGCATGCGCGTTTTTGTCTACAAATCCCGACGCAAAACCGATACCTACCTGTATCTGTCCGCGCACGATGCCTTCGATGCCGTGCCGGAGCCGATGCAGGCTTCGCTCCGGCCGTGGCAGTTCGTCCTCGAGTTCGATCTGACGCCGGAACGCCGGCTGCCGCGGATCGATGCCGCGGTTCTGGAAAACCACCTGATCCATCAGGGGTTCCACCTGCAGTGTGCCGTCAATGTGCTGGATCCGCTGGTGGCTGGAGGCGTCGGCGATGGCTGACGCCGCGGTGCTGGCCTTGCTGCTTGCGCTGCTGCATGCAGGCTTTGTGGTAGGGCTGAACTTCCTGATGAGACGTCCGGCTGCCGGGGCGCGGGGTCTGCTGCGCGCGTTGTTGTCGATCGCGTCGGCCTGGCTGCTGCTGCAGGCCATCGTGGCGGCTCTGCTGATCTGGCCGGTATGGGCGGTTCTGCAGACCCAAAACCTGACCTCGGCGCTGGCGTTGTCGCTGGCGGCCGGCTTGGTCAGCCTCGGCTTGCAGCGTATCTGGCCGAACTGGGCATTCTGGCAGCGCGATGTCAGCCACGGCTGGCCGATGCTCGACCGGCAAGGACCGGCCTTCGGTTTCTGGCGTTCGGCATTGGCCGGAATCCTGATGCTGGTGCTGGTGGTACCGGCTTTGGCGGTCTCGGTATCCTGGACGGCATGGCCGGGAGGCCAACAACTCTGGCTTGCGGCCTATGCCGTGTTGGCCGTGTTATGGCACACCGCAAGTCTGCGCGTGCCGGTTACCTTGCAGCCGCAAGACGTCGGTGCCGCAACAGAGGAAAAAGACCAAGCGCCGGCGTTGCCGCTGGATCCGGACCTGCAGTTGCTGCAGGCCGCCCAGAACGGCCAGGTCGAGCTGGCGTTGCAGGCGCTGGAAAACGGCGCCAACGCCCATCAACTGCCGCCCCCGGGGGCCAGGGACCAGCGCAGTCTGATGGTGATTGCCGCCACGCTCAGCGATCTGCGTCTGCTGCGGGCCTTGATCGGCAAGGGCGTGGATGTCAATGCCATGCATGCCCGGCTCAATCCATTGCTCAGCGCCACCCGCGACAGCTGGCATGGCCGCGCCGAAGCGGTCACCATGCTATTGGCGAACGGCGCACAGACCGATGTCACCGATGCCGACGGCAACACACCGCTGCACCATGCCATGCGCAGCACCGACGCCGCCGTTGCGGCCCTGCTGCTGGATGCCGGTGCCGACAAGGAAGCGGTCAATGCCGAGGGCTATACGCCTTTGGCATTGGCATGCCAGGCCGCCAATTGGCGCCTGGCGCGTTACATGCTGGAGCGTAAAGCCAAGATCGAACCCGAGCATGCCGAGCCGGTGCTGTTGGCGGCAGCCGGTGCCGAAGACGACGATATCGGCATCCGCCTGCTGCACAAGCACAAGGCCCGTATCGATGTGCGCGGCAAGGGCCAACGCACGGCCCTGATGACCGCGGCTCAGGCCGGGCTGCCGGAGGTGACGGCCGTATTGCTGGAGCTCGGCGCGCAGATCAACGCCGAAGACGCGGCCGGTCAGACAGCCTACATGCTGGCGGCCCAGGCCGGCGAAGCGGACATCCTGAAAAAACTGCAGGAGTCGCCGAAACTCAACCGGCACGCCGTCGATCCCCAGGGAAAAACCGCGTTGGACCATGCCCTGTCGAACGGCCGGTGGTCGGCGGTGGCGGTCATCGACCCGACCTATCCGCTGCCGGAACATCTCAGCCGCGAACCCGAACGCGAACAGCGCGTGACCGGATCGCAGCAGCTGTTCCACGTGCTTGAAGCCAAGGATTTCGAAGCCGCGCGGCAATTGCTGGCAACCGGCTTGGCTCCGGATCCCGCCGACCTGGCCGAGCTGCTGTTCAGCTTCTGCCAGCAGGATAACCGCGAAGCGGTGCAATGGCTGCGCAACCAGGGCGCGCATCTGTTCAGTACCGATGCCCAAGGACAGACCGTTTACCGGCGGCTTCTGCAGACCCGGCAGAACCCCTCGGCGTTATTGAACGAATTCCTGGCGAGTGGGCAGGCGATTACCGGCTCCGGTACCTTGGCGGCCTATCTGGCGTTCTGCCTGCAGCACGATTTCAGCCGGCGCGCCGATGAACAGACGGCATTGCAGTTATTGCAGCAGGGCGCCGATGCCTTCGGTGCATCGCCCGAAGAATCCCCGCCGCTGCAGTTGACCGTGCGTCTGGGCTGGCATCGTCTGGGGCAGGCGCTGCTTGCAATGGGCGTCGATGCCAATGCGCCCGATGCCGCCGGCCTGACCGCCTTGCATTATGCCGCGCAGCTGGGGCGCACCGCCTTGCTCAAGGAGCTGCTGATCGCCGGTGGCGATCCGGGCCGCCGTGCCGCCAATGGCCAGACCCCGTTCGGATTGGCGCTGCTCAGCGGCGACCGCGAAGCCCAGCAATGGCTGGATTGGCCGGATTGGCAGCTGCCGATGCGGCGATTGCATGGCGGCGATCTGTCGGCGGCCGTGTCGGCGAAGGACCATGCGGCCGTCAAGCGCCTGCTGGCGCTGGCGGTTCCGCTCGACAGTCTCGATGGTAAAGGCTCAACCGCCTTGATCCATGCCTGCGGTCAGGGCCAGATGGCGCTGGTGCAGCTGCTGCTGGCGCACGGTGCACAGGTCAATCTGCCGGCGGCCAACGGCGTAACGCCGCTCTGGGCCGCCATCAGCCAGGGTCATGAAGACATCCTGCAGGCACTGCTCGAACACCGGGCCGATGCCAATCAGGCCGTGGCCGTCTTCTCGCCGCTGATCCTGGCAAGCCGCAGCGGACGGGTTGATATGGTCGGTTCGCTGCTGGAGAGCGGCGCCGACATCGCCGCCGCCGATGCGCAGGGCCAGACCGCACTGCACGCGGCCGCGGCTTATCTGGCATCCGATGCCGCCCGCCTGGATTCGGTCATACTGATCGACACATTGCTGCGCGCCGGCGCTGCGGCGACGGCAGCGGATAAATTCGGCCAGACCGCGATGCACCTGCTGTGCGGTGCCGGACTGCAGAAAGGCCAGCTGCTGAAAGAAGGACTGGTGCTGTCCGCGCTGGATCGGCTGTTGCTGGAAGCGCCGCCGGTCGATGCCCTGGACGCGCGCGGCTTCACCGCGTTGCACCACGCCGCCGCGCGCGGTTACGGCCAATTGGCGTCCCGGCTGCTGCGGGCCGGCGCCGACAGGAACCTGCGCGACAACCTCGGGCGCAGCGCCTATGATTTCGCGGTCATGGGCGGCTTTACGGAAACCGCCGACCTGCTTCAGGACAGGCCCGAACGCATCGATATCGCCAGTCTGCTGGTCCGCAAGGATCAGCTTTGAACATCCTCATCGGACGCTTCCCTGTCGTTGTCGAATAGCGCCTCCAGCTGCCGGTAGGCGTCCTCGGCGCTGGCCACCAGTGCGGCATCGTTATCGTGCACCAGGTACTGTTCGGCCAGGATCCGTTCGTCATGTTCGGTGAACAGCCTTGCGTACTGTTCTGCCGTGGAATGCTTGATGCCCAAGCTGATGAACGCCAGCTTGCCGATTTCAACGCTGGACAGCAGGGTTTCGCGGATGGCCGCAACGCCCATGTCCATCAGCCGGAAAGCATGCTGCCGGTTGCGCGCGCGGGCAATCACGTGGACCTGCGGAAAATGCCTTCTGGCAAGGCGTGCGATGCGCAGGCTGGTTTCGGGGTCGTCGGCGGCGATGACCAGCAGTTCTGCTCCGGCGAGGTGCGCCGACTGCAAGACTTCCAGCCGGGTCGGATCGCCGAAGTAGATCATGTTGCCGAACTTGCGAGACAGCGCGACCTGATCGACGCTGCTTTCCAGCGCGATGAACGGGATTTTCCTGGCCCGCAGCATACGCCCGACAATCTGCCCGACGCGGCCGAACCCGGCGATGACTACCCGCGGATGGGCGTCTTCGATGCTGTCGAACACCGGTTCCTGAGACTTCAGCGGGTTGCGGTTGAACCAAGTCTGCAATGCCATCAGGATCAGCGGCGTGAGCGCGATGCTGATGCCGACCACGGCCACCATGCGGTCGCGCAAACCGCCGTCGATCAGGCCGAATTTGACCGAGTCGGAAAACACCACGAAGGCGAATTCGCCGCCCATCGCCATGGTCGCGGCCAGCAGCAGCGTTTCACGGCGTCCGTTCCGGCACGGCCAGAAACCCAGCGCCAGCAGGACGGCGGCTTTGAGGCCCATCAACATGGCAACGCCGGCCAGGATGGTGCCCGGATTGCCGATGATGCTGCCGATATTGATGCTCATTCCGACCGAGATGAAGAACAAGCCGAGCAGGAGGCCCTTGAACGGTTCGACCTGGGCTTCGATCTCATGCCGGAATTCGGAATCCGCCATCAGCACGCCGGCCAGGAACGCGCCGAGACCCATCGACAGGCCGACCGATTCCAGCAGCCAGCCGGTACCGATCACCAACAGCAAGGCGGTGGCGGTGAAGATCTCGCGCATCCGGGTCCAGGCCACCGCGCGGAACAGGTGGCGCATGACGAAGCGGCCGGCCAGGACAATCGCAAGCAGCACCAGCACCGCATTGATGACAGCGGCCCCGGTGAGGCCTTCCTCGGCGGTTTTGCTCTGCCCGAGCAGCGGTATCGCGGCCAGCAGCGGAATCGCCACGATGTCCTGGAACAGCAGGATGCCGAACGCCGATTTGCCGTGCGGGCTGGCCAATTGCCTGCGTTCCGCCAGCAGCTGCAGAATGACCGCCGTCGAAGACAGCGCCAGTGCGACCGACAACACCGCCGCGCTTTGCCAGGACAGGCCGAACTGCGAAAGCACCAGATACAGAAGTACCGAACTGATGCCGACCTGCAAACTGCCGGCGACGAATATCCGCTGCCGTAATTGCCAAAGACGGCCCGGCGACAATTCAAGGCCGATTACGAACAGCATCATCACCACGCCGAGTTCCGAGATGGTCAGCGTGCTCTGTGGATCGCTGATGACCTTCAGGCCGGACGGACCGAGCACCAGGCCGACGAACAGGTAGCCGAGCACGGCGCTGAAACCGAAGCGCCTGAATATCGGCACCGCGATCACCGAAGCCAGCAGGAACCAGAGGATATCGACCAAACCGGCATGGTGCATGGGGTTCTCCGTCAGACGGGCTGCAGCTTAGAGTATAGACTCCACCGACAATTCTGCTAGACTCGAAATCACAGCATGCGGGTACAGCGTGCGTGCGTCACGTTTTGTTTTATTTCGGGGAAATTCAATGCGTTACAAAATCATTGCCAGTGCTTTGTTTGCCGCTGCGTTCAGCACCGCCGGGCTGGCGCAATCAACGGAATATTTCCGCCGGCTGAGCGGAACCCTGGACGTTTCCGCGAGCGGTCAGGTTTCCACCTATACCTTGCAGTCGGCCGGCGTACCGGCCATCGACCAAAGCCTCGGCAATCTGGTCGAATCCTGGAGCTTCCTGCCGCAGAAACGCATGGTCACGCAGGTGCCTTACAAAGCCGAAGTGGTGCTTACGCTGGTTCGCACCAGCATGGAAGACAAGAACTATACGGTCAAGCGTGTGGAATTCATCCCGCAGAAGACCGCGCTGTCGGTGCGGGCACCGGCCACGCCGGAAGAGCAGGCTTACTGCCAGCAGCCCGGCGCCACGCCGCGAAAGGACATCATCTGCCCGGGCGTGATGCCGAACGACCCCCTGATCACGGCCGGCGTCATCAGCGCCGAAGCCTATATCGCACTGCGCATGACCGAAACGGGTCCGCAGGCGGCGATTGAAAGCCTGTACCTGTACTCGACCCAGAACAGCAAGCTGCTCAGCAAATCGGTGCCGGCCGCCAAGCAGAAATACGCCCAGGCCGCACTGGATTGGGCCAACAAGAACGCCGTGGCCCTGCTGCAGGACCGCGAATACGCGCTGGCCCGGGTCGAATTCGCGCTGTCGAACAACAAGTCGGCCTGGCGCCGACAGGAAAAAGTCGAGACCGGCAACATCGACTGGTTCACCAGTGCGGTGCGCGCCAAGACCGTGTACGTCGGCCAGGGCGGGATGGAGCTGAAGTGAAGGGGTTCTGGACTGGAGCCGTAACTTTCTCGCTGCTGGCGTTTTCTGCGCTGGTGGCGGCGGAATCCCAAAAGCAGTTCATCGCCATTGTGCGTGGTGAAATCACCGTTGATTCGGAAGGCCGCGTCAAAGCGGTTTCGCTTCAGAAGGTCAAGGACGCCACATTCGAGAAGTACTACCTAGACAAGGTGAAGTCTTGGACTTT
>ERZ1645185.1105-NODE-1105-length-11173-cov-4.049469_pt1 | contig 11173 bp, 12 predicted proteins | sample MGYA00575351_ERZ1645185 | MGnify/ENA primary metagenome ERZ1645185 (study PRJEB40838, sample SAMN11284767) | freshwater sediment metagenome | isolation source: river sediment | host: Sediment | place: India: Jana village, Kanpur | collected 2015-12-17 ... | reverse complement strand
CCTGCCCGACGTTCGGAGACAGAAAGACATAGGTAGTCATGCCGGTACATGAAGTAGAAGCCCTGCTCCGGAAGCAAATCTTGATCCTCGATGGTGCCATGGGCACCATGATCCAACGGTACAAGCTGGACGAAGCCGCGTTTCGCGGGACACGATTTCAGCAGTGGGACAAGGACCTCAAGGGGCACAACGACCTCCTCAACGTCACGCAACCGGCGGTGATCGAGGCGATCCATCGCCAGTATCTTGAAGCCGGCGCGGACATCATCGAAACCAATACCTTCAATTCCCAGTCCGTGTCACTCGCCGACTACGGGATGGACGCGCTGGGCTACGAGCTCTCGAAAGCCGGGGCGGAGTGTGCGCGGCGGGCCGTCGCTGCAGTCACTGCGGCGCAGCCTGCTCGGCGCTGTTTCGTCGCCGGTGCCATCGGCCCGACCACGAAGACGTCCTCAATCTCGACCGATTCGAACGATGCCGCAGCCCGCGGCACGACGTTTCCTGAATTAGTGGAGGCCTATACCGAACAAATCCGCGGCCTGTTGGACGGCGGCGTCGATCTGCTGCTGGTCGAGACGATTTTCGATACGCTCAACGCCAAGGCGGCGTTTTTTGGGATTCAGCAACTGTTTGCCGAAGGCGCCAGGCAGGTGCCGATCATGGCGTCGGTCACCTTCATTCAGGCCGGCAGCAATCGAGGATTTTCCGGCCAAACCGTCGAGGGGTTCTGGAATTCCATTTCCCATGTGCCGCTCCTGAGTGTCGGGATGAATTGCGCGCTGGGGCCGAAGGAAATGCGGCCGCTGATCGAGGAGTTGTCGCAGCTCGCGCCCATTTATGTGAGCAGTCACCCGAATGCGGGCTTGCCCAACCCACTGTTGCCGACGGGGTTTCCCGAAACTCCGGAATCGTTGGCTCCGCAGTTGCGCGAATGGGCGCAAAACGGGTGGCTCAATATTGTGGGCGGCTGTTGCGGTACGACGCCAGACCACATTCGCAGCATTGCGGACGCGGTGCGCGGCGTCTCACCCAGACGGCCGGGCAGGGTGGAGCCGTATTTGCGACTCAGCGGCCTGGAGGCGCTGACGGTCCGGCCTGAATCCAATTTCGTCAATGTCGGCGAGCGGACCAACATCACCGGGTCTCCGGCATTTTCCAAACTCATTCTGGCAGGGGATTACGATAAGGCCCTGACGGTGGCGCGTCAGCAGGTCGAGGGTGGGGCGCAGGTCATCGATATCAATATGGACGAAGGCATGCTGGACTCCAAAGCGGCCATGCAGAAGTTTTTGCGCCTGCTTGCCGCGGAGTCTGATATCGCGCGCGTGCCCATCATGGTGGATAGTTCCAAGTGGGAGGTCATCGAAGAAGGCCTTCGCAACATGCAAGGGAAGGGGATCGTCAATTCCATCAGCCTCAAGGAAGGGGAGGCCAAGTTTCTGGAACAGGCCCGCCTTATCCGCCGGTATGGCGCGGCGATGGTGGTGATGGCGTTCGACGAGCGGGGACAGGCCGATTCGCTGCCCAGACGGATCGAGATTTGCGAACGCTCGTACCGCCTCCTGACTACGCAGGTCGGCGTGCCGCCACAGGACATCATTTTTGATCCGAACATCCTTACGGTGGCGACCGGACTGGAGGAGCACAACAACTACGCCGTCGATTTCATCGAGGCGACCCGTTGGATCAAGCAGCATCTCCCCCTGGCCAAGGTGAGCGGCGGGGTCAGTAATATTTCATTCTCGTTTCGCGGCAACAATGTCGTGCGCGAAGCGATGCATGCGGCGTTTCTCTACCATGCCATTCAGGCCGGGCTCGATATGGGCATCGTCAATGCCGGGCAACTGGCCGTGTATGAGGAGATTCCCAAAGATCTGCTGGCCCTGGTGGAGGACGTCCTGCTGAATCGCCGGCCGGATGCAACGGAACGGCTGGTGGCCTTCGCCGAAACGGTCAAGCAAAAGGGCAAGGCGGCGGTGAAAGACGACGAGTGGCGTTCAAGGCCGGTCGAAGAACGGTTGGCTCACGCGCTGGTCAAGGGACTCACGGACTTTATCGATCAGGATGTGGAGGAGGCCCGGCAGAAATCAGCCCGCCCGCTTGATGTGATCGAGGGGCCGTTGATGGCGGGGATGAATATCGTCGGTGATCTGTTCGGATCAGGAAAGATGTTTTTGCCGCAGGTCGTGAAGAGCGCGCGGGTGATGAAAAAAGCCGTCGCTTACCTCATGCCGTTCATGGAAGCCGAGAAGCAGCGTTTGGGCACCTCCCGCGCGAACGGCAAGGTGTTGCTCGCGACGGTGAAAGGGGATGTGCATGACATCGGCAAGAACATCGTCGGGGTGGTGTTGGGTTGTAACAATTACGAGGTGATCGATTTAGGGGTGATGGTCGCCTGCGAGACCATTCTTGCGACCGCACGAGAGCAGCAAGTGGATGTGATCGGTCTCAGCGGCTTGATCACGCCCTCATTGGATGAAATGGTGCACGTGGCCAAGGAGATGACGCGGCAAGGGTTTACGGTACCTCTGCTTATCGGCGGCGCCACGACCAGCAAAGCCCATACGGCCGTAAAGATCGCTCCGTCCTATAGGAACGCGACGGTGCACGTCCTCGACGCGTCCCGCGCGGTCGGTGTCGTGGGGAGTTTGATCAACGTGCAGCAACGGGTGGAGTTTTCCGCGTCGGTTCGCGCCGACTATGACCGGATACGCCAGGCGCACCAGGAAAGAGGATCCAAGGCGCTCATCAGTCTGGAAGCCGCGCGATCGCATCGGCTGCCGACCGACTGGGCTGCGGCGGATCTTCCCGTCCCGGCATTCACCGGGGTGCGCCGAATCGATCGCATGTCTCTCCGGGAGCTGGTGCCCTTTATCGACTGGACCCCGTTCTTTCATACCTGGGAGTTACGTGGGCGGTACCCTGGCATTTTGGAGGATCCCACCGTCGGCACCAAGGCCAAGGAGCTCCTTGCGGATGCCGAGTCTCTGCTGGAGGACATCATTCGCGGCGACCTGCTGACGGCTCGCGGCGTGTATGGGTTCTTCCCGGCGAATAGTGTCGGCGACGACATCGAGCTCTACCGGACCCCTGACCGGCGCGAGGTGGTCAGCACGCTCCACACGCTTCGGCAACAGATGGAAAAGCCTGCGGACCAGTTCAATCTGGCGCTGGCCGACTATGTTGCGCCAAAGGACGCTGGTCGGACGGACTACGTCGGCGCCTTCGTCGTGACGGCAGGCATCGGCGTTGAAGCGATGTGCGCGAAGTTTGAGAAGGACCATGACGACTACAACTCCATCATGGTCAAGGCGTTGGCGGACCGGTTGGCTGAAGCGTTCGCAGAATGGTTACACAAACAGGTTCGGTCTGATTGGGGATACGGAAAGTCGGAATCGCTGACGAATGAGGACATGATCCGCGAGCGCTACCGGGGTATTCGTCCTGCGCCCGGATATCCGGCCTGTCCGGATCACACCGAGAAGCGGATTCTGTTTGACCTCTTGCAGGCGGAATCACAATCGGGAGTGACCCTGACCGAGTCCTACGCCATGTTGCCGGCGGCCGCGGTGAGCGGCCTGTATTTTGCTCATCCACAGGCCAAGTATTTCGCCGTGGGCAAAATCAACCGCGACCAGGTCGAGGACTATGCCAAGCGGAAGAAGCTTCCTGTGGGTGAGGTGGAGCGGTGGTTGGCGCCGAATCTCAACTACGATGCGTAGTTACGAAGAGCTGATGGCGGAGAGCCTCTGACGGACAGAAGGGCGAGGAAGGCTCCGGCCTCTGGGCTATAGGCCATCAGCCATAGGCTCTCATCTTCCAATCAGTTTTTGACGGCTTCGAGCGGGGAGGAGATCGTCGGAGACAGGGGGCTGCCGGCGGTGACACTCGCGAGCGCCGTCTTGATCCACTGATACCGTTCTTCCGCCCAGGCATTGAACTCTTCTGAATTGTCGAACACCAGTTCCCAGGCTTTGGCGGCATCCAGCAGCAAGAGCTGATGCGGCTGATTCTGGCCCGGGACATACACGACTAAGACGGCGGATTTCCCGGTCAGGCTGATGTCCGTGAACACGTGGATCATAGCTGGCTGCGGCATGAGTATGTCGCGCATCGCAGCGGCGACGAGCGGTTGATAGAGGCGGTGGAGCAAGTTCGTCGTGTCCTCATAGGGGCACGCGGTTCGCAGCAGCCGCGGGTTGGGGCGGTCCCCGAAGAGATTGTCGGTGAGGTAGGTCGCGGCCTCCCAGGTCGGCATCATGCCGGATGAGGCGAGGTTCTCGCACAGATAGGCGATCCAGTTTCGTGATGCGCGGCTCATCGGGCTTCCCCCTGGTCCTGGATCATCGAACGCTGCCGGGAGGTGGAGAGCCAGCTCGGATCGGCAAATTGGTCATAGATGCGCTGGACGTCGGACATGGAGTCGAAAAAGATGTCGAGCAGATCGGGGTCGAAATGTTTGCCCCGTTCTTTCAGCATGAGTTCCTTTGCATGATCGAAGTCATAGGCCGGCTTGTACACCCGCTGTGTCGTGATGGCGTCGAAGTTATCGGCGATGGCGGTAATTCGTCCCTCCAGCGGAATCTCCTCCCCCTTCAGCCCTCGTGGGTATCCGGTGCCGTCGTACCGTTCATGGTGGGTCCAGGCGATGATGGCGGCGACCTTCAGCAGTTCCGAGTCGGAGCCGGCCAGAATTCTGTAGCCGATTTCCGTGTGCTGGGTGATGACTTTGAACTCTTCCGGGGTGAACTTGCCGGGCTTCAGCAACACATGATCCGGCGTGCCGATCTTACCGATGTCGTGCATGGGGCTCGCGGTGCGGATGAGATCGCAGCGTTCAGGCGACAACCCGTACCGGCGCGCGAGCAATTCACAGTAATGACTCATCCGTTGAATGTGTTGGGCCGTCGAGCTGTCTCGGAATTCGGCGGCAATCGCCAACCGTTGAATCGTTTCTTCGCGTGAGAGGCGGAGCTCCTTTTCGCTGCGCTCCAGCCATTCGAGGGCCTGTTGCAGGGCGATCGTCCTGGTCCGGACGACCTCTTCAAGATTTTCCCGGTGCATGGAGTTTTCGATCTCCAGCTTCCGCCGCCGCAGGGCGTTCGCCACGTTGATCAGGACTTCGTTCGCCTCAAAGGGCTTAATGATGTACCCGAAGGCGCCCATATCCAGCGCCGCGTTCGCGAGCACGGGGCTGTCGAGTCCGGTAATCATGATGACGGCGGTGGTGGGATACTGGGTGAGGATGTGGCGAATGAGGTCCATGCCCGACTCGCCGGGCATGTTCACGTCGCACAGCACCATGGCAAAGGAACCGCTCTCCATCCGTTGTCTGGCTTCGCGCGCCTCGCCGGCTAGGGTCACCTGGTAGCCGTGGGGTTGAAGCAGATAACCCAGCAGGCGACGAATGGGTTCTTCGTCGTCGACAATGAGAATGTTGCGGTTTTCGAGAATCGACTGCTGGGTGGCCACTTCACTCACGCTCGGAATGCTCATAGACCTGGCTCGCTGGTTGAGGTAATCGAGAGACGTTCCTGAGGGTGTCTCAGGGATAGCGTCTATATCGGCTATCGGGTCCTAACTCTGAAGTGCGCGGGAGCACGCGTAAATTCTGCATCTTCCGTGCCATCGTACCGTCCACCACAGGCTGCGCCCAGAATGCATAGGAGTCCGACAGGGCAGCTTTCTGCTTCACACCTGCACCACAATATTACAGACGCTGTACCAAGAGGTGTGACGGTGCCGTCAACTCTGACGTCGGCCGCTGTGGGACGGAAACGATCCTGTTCCTTCACGACACATGAGAGTGGATTATACAGAGGCACTTGGTGAACGCCAGCCGAAACGCAGTTTGTGAACATCGCCTGCATCTCGCATCATCCCCCACGACCTGCATTTGCTCTTTGTGGGCCCCTTCACTATAATCCGCTCCTTTAGATCGGCAGGCGATGAAGGAGCAGAACTGAATGGCTAGCGGGGCAGGGTTGGGGCGTATCGATGGACGACGGCGGGATCAAATTCGGCCCGTGAAGGTCACGCGCAATTTTACGAAACATGCCGAAGGCTCAGTCCTGATCGAGATGGGGGACACCAAGGTCATCTGCACCGCCTCGGTCGAGGAAAAGGTTCCCCCGTTTCTCAAGGGGAAAGGGACCGGCTGGGTGACCGCCGAATATGCCATGCTGCCGCGGGCCACGCACGATCGGTCACCTCGCGAATCGGTGAAGGGCAAGCAAGGTGGGCGGACGCTGGAGATTCAACGCCTGGTCGGTCGGGCGCTGCGCGCCGTGATCGACACGAGCCGGTTGGGAGAGCGGACCATTTGGATCGATTGCGATGTCATCCAGGCCGACGGGGGGACTCGCACGGCGTCCATCACCGGAGCGTTCATCGCCCTCGCGGATGCTGTGTCTGTGCTCAAACGGCGCGAACTGATCAAGGTCAATCCATTGACCGACTACCTGGCCGCCATCAGTATCGGTAAGGTCGGTGGTCATGTGATGGTGGATTTGGCCTACGAGGAAGACTCGCACGCTGAAGTGGACTTGAACTTGGTGATGACCGGCGCCGGGCAGTACGTCGAAGTACAGGGGACGGCTGAAAAAACGCCGTTCAACAAGAAAGATATGGACGAATTCCTCGACCTTGGGTGGGGAGCCATCCGTGAGCTGGTGGACCTGCAGAAGTCGCTGATCGGTGCGTTGAGTTAAGCATGCACATTGTGTTGGCAACCAGGAATCAACACAAGAAGCAGGAACTGATCGCCCTGCTGCGTGGTCTGGACATCACGATTCGAACGCTCGATGATTTTCCTGAGGCCCCGGAGGTCGTGGAGGACGGTGACACCTGCGAAGCCAACGCCATGAAGAAGGCCGTGGAGATAGCGCAGTACACGGGGCTCACGGCGGTGGCTGATGATACCGGGCTGGAAGTTGATGCCTTGGGCGGCCGCCCTGGCGTCTTCGCCGCCCGCTACGCAGGCGAACAGGCCACCTATGAGGACAATTGCCGTAAGTTATTGCAGGAACTCCAGGGTGTTCCCGCCGGACGGCGTAGTGGCCGTTTCGTGACCGTCGCGGCCATTGCGACGCCGGAAGGGAGACGGTTGTCGGTCAAAGGCGTGTTGGAAGGCATGATTGCCGAACAGCCGACCGGTTCCCATGGATTCGGGTATGATCCGGTGTTTGTGCTCCCGGAATACGGTCGAACCCTGGCGCAGTTGTCGCCGGAGGTCAAAAATCAAATCAGCCATCGTGCCCGCGCCTTCACCCAGGCAAGGACATTGTTGCAACAGGTGATGGCTGAACAACACTCAGTCGGGGCGTAGCGCAGCTCGGTAGCGCGCCTGCTTTGGGAGCAGGATGTCGGAGGTTCAAATCCTCTCGCCCCGACCAAACACCTTCCATATCGTCGTTCATCTTTGGCCAGACCTTTCTGGCGCCGATCGCACCCGTGGTGCGGACCTGACGTTGGGCCACGCAGGGTAGGGCGAGGGGAGGTGCGACCGGCCGGCCTGTGGCTTTGATGGGGGGAGCAGCCCCCTCTCACTCCTCTGAATGTTCCTCCTGCCTGTGAGCAATGTTTCTGTGGAGGCCCTCTCATTCGGATCAGTGGCCCCCGTGACAATGTTCGGATCTCCCGCATCGAATTGGTGTGACGATGAAACGGGTCCGTGAGAGTGGCTCTCGTTCGTGACGGGCGCGTGTTTCTTGACTAATCAATTATTCTTGATGTATGATGACGCATGATCACGTTACGTAGCAAAAACCTCGAGCAGGCCGCAAACCTCTTTCATGCGCTGTCTGATGGAACGCGCTTGCGCATTCTGCAGCAGCTCCAGGGAGGAGAACATTGCGTCTGTGATCTCACCGATGCATTCCAGACCGGACAATCCCGACTCTCCTTCCATTTGAAAGTCTTGAAGGAGGCGGGGTTGGTGCTCGATCGACGTGACGGGCGCTGGATGTACTACTCGCTGAACCCGGAGGGACTGAACTTGTTAGAAGAGTTTCTGAGGCTACTCAGAACGGTTTCAAAGGCACCCGGGCGGTCGACCTGCTGCGGGTGATTTTTTTTGCTCAAACATATCAATCTGTCTTGATGAAAGGTGATGCCATGAAGGATGAGAAGGTGCTCAAGCAGGTCATTCAGGCCGAATACGGCCAAGCGGCTCGTCGGGCCAAACAGGGGAAAGCCTCCTGCTGTGGATCCGGTAGCATTCTGGAGGACGGCAAGCTCGATCCCATTACCCAAAACCTCTATGACACGGAAGAGACCGTCGGGCTCCCATCCGAAGCCCTGATGGCGTCTTTCGGATGCGGAAACCCGACGGCCTTGGCCACGATACAGCCAGGTGAAACGGTGTTGGATCTCGGATCAGGGGGCGGGATCGACGTGTTCCTATCGGCGCGCAGAGTAGGACCAACCGGCAAGGTGTATGGGCTGGATATGACCGACGACATGCTCGCCTTGGCACGGGAGAATCAACGTAAGGCCGGTGTCACGAATGTGGAATTTCTCAAGGGCGAGATCGAAGACATCCCCCTTCCGGACAATTCGGTGGATCTGATTATCTCGAACTGCGTCATCAATCTCTCCCCGGACAAGTCTCGCGTGTTCAAGGAGGCATTTCGTGTGCTCAAACCCGGTGGGCGGTTAGCTGTATCTGACATCGTGGTCCGTGGTGCCATTCCATCGGAAATCCGTCACAGCGTCGAACTCTGGGCCGGGTGTGTGGCAGGGGCTCTAGACGAAAACGACTATCTGTCCAAATTGACAGCCGCCGGGTTCGAGCACGTGAGCCTTGAACCCACCAGGGTTTACACGGCGGACGACGCCCGGGATTTCATCATCGGGGCGGGGTTGGATGTGGAGGTGGTGGCCAAGGCGGTCGACGGGAAATTTCTCAGTGGATTCATCCGCGCTACAAAGCCGACCGTTGAGACGGCCTGTTGCAGTCCCGGTTGCTGTTCGTGATGTGAGATGGAGCTGGCAACAGAGGGGGGAGCCATGGAGGTAGTGCTTGCTGTGCCGGCTGCCGGTGAACTCAAATGCGTGAATCTGTTCAAGCGGTACCTGACAGTGTGGGTGCGCTCTGTATTGTTGTGGGCGTGCTGGTTGGTCAGCCGCTCCCGGTCTCGCCGACGCGCTTCGTAGGTCGGAGTTCGGGGAAGGCAGTCACATCAATGTGCCGATCGCGATCCTCATGTGGCTGATGATGATTCCCATGATGATGAAGGTGGATTTTCTGGCCGTTCGCAGGGTCGGAGAACGGCCGATGAGCTTGGTCGTCACCCTGTTTGTGAATTGGCTCGTGAAGCCCTTCTCGATAGTCTTGCTTGCATGAGTGTTCTTCCGCTCTCCCTTTGCTGCCTGGATCACTCCCCATTTGATGTGGAGTAATACATCGCCGGCTGCATTATCCTGGCAGCCGCGCCGTGTACGGCCATGGTCTTCGTCTGGAGCTCTCTCACCGACGGAGATCCGGCCTACACCTTGGTCCAGGTGGCTGTCAACGATCTCCTCATGCTGGTGTTGTTCGTGCCCATCATCGGTTTGTTGGTGAGTGGCACGTCGTCACTGACTGTCCCGTATTCTGTCCTCTGATATTCAGCCTTGGGGTTTATCGTGATTCCGCTGACCATCGGCACGATCGCATGTGTCCTGCTTATTCAGCGACACGAGGAGCGGTGGCTGACCGAAGAGTTTCTCCCGCGTTGTTCTCCCATCGCGATTGCGGCGTTGTTGCTAACCTTGGTGCTAATTTTTGCCTTTCAAGCCGACAACATCCTGGGAAAGGCCTGGCATGTCCTGCTGATCGCCGTGCCGCTCATTTTTGCAAGTCTATCTGAACGCATCGCTCGCCTATGTCGTCATGCTGAATGTGGGAGTGCCCTATTCGGTGGCCGCGCCCGGGGCGCTGATCGGAGCGAGCAACTTCTTTGAATTGGCGGTGGCCACGGCAATTGTGCTGTTCGGGGCGGAGTCCAGTGCCGCGCTGGCGACGGTAGTGGGTGTCCTCGTCGAGGCCCCTGTGATGCTCTCGATCTGTGGATTCTGTAATCGGACACGTCATTGGTTTGCCCGGGAGGTGCAGGCAGGACACAGCGCGTGTTGTTCCTGTGCACCGGAAACTCGGCTCGCAGTCAGATGGCCGAGGCGCTACTCGGCGCGATTGCCGGAAATCACTTCGAAGCTCACAGTGCAGGCACGCATCCGGCCGGGTTGAACCCTGTCACTGTCGAAGCCATGCAGGAAGTAGGTGTTGACGTCAGGCATCATCAATCGAAACATGTGCAGGAGTATTTGGGGCAGTCCTTCGACTCTGTCAATACCGTCTGTGATCGTGCAAAGGAGACGTGCCCGGTCCTGCCTGGTGTAGGAAACATCCGCAACTGGTCGTTCGATGACCCGGCTGCGGCGCCGCCGGAGACCCGGTTGGTGGTCTTTCGGCGGATGCGCGATGAAATCGCCAAATGGATCTGTCGTTTTCTGGTTGAAGAGTGCCAGCTGTCCCCCGCCTCCTTCCGTTGCTATTGCTGCTGAGCAGTTTGGCCCCGGTCTGGCACGAGATGCTGATCATCGTCCCCCCGCTGCGTCCGGCTCGCTGAGAGGTTTCTGCACACAACAACTCCTTGCCTCCGGGGAGCCTGCCGATCCCTTCTGGTCCCTCATGAACAGGTCTCAACAGCGGAGTCCTGGAATCCCGACACGTCTTCTTGTATAAGTGAGGGCGATTGAGTTGTAGTGCCTGACTCAGGCTCTTTGGCTGAATCACGGATGGATACAGAAGGACAGACCAGGAACATCGAGAGAATCGTCGCTTGGGTAGACTTCTCCGAAGTGAGTGACAGATAACGCGCGCCCGTAGCTCAGTCGGATAGAGCATCAGCCTTCTAAGCTGAGGGTCGTTGGTTCGATTCCAACCGGGCGCACCATCTTCTATCCCGTTCCTGACATGGCGTTGTTTGCGCGGAACCGAATTGTTCTCATCCTGCTCTGCGGCTGCCTGGCGTTCTACGCGCTGCTGGGTTTTGTCATCGCGCCCTATGTGGTGCAGACCGCCCTGTCCGAGCTGGCCCAGGCGCAGTACCAGGCGTTGCTCGGGCTGTATGACCAGCAGGGTGTGATCACGGCCGAGGCCCATGTTCTCGCCGGGGTGGAACTTGGTGCC
>ERZ1645185.1104-NODE-1104-length-11187-cov-9.353485_pt1 | contig 11187 bp, 11 predicted proteins | sample MGYA00575351_ERZ1645185 | MGnify/ENA primary metagenome ERZ1645185 (study PRJEB40838, sample SAMN11284767) | freshwater sediment metagenome | isolation source: river sediment | host: Sediment | place: India: Jana village, Kanpur | collected 2015-12-17 ... | reverse complement strand
GGCGTCAGAGGACGCCAAGCAGCATCTCCGTTTCCTTCACGGCGGCGGCGGTGCCGACATCGAACCACAGCCCCTGATGCACCACGCCATAGAGGCGGCCTTCGGCGGCAGCCCGGTCCCACAGGCGGTTCATCGAGAAGGGCTCGACCGGGACCCCGTCGAACAGGGATTTCGACAGCATCTGCAGGCCGGTGTAGACGAAGGGGGCGACGCGGCCCGGCCTGCGGCGCGACACGCGGCCCAGCGGATCCATGTGAAAATCGCCCGGCCCGCCATGGCAGTTGGCGCGGGCGAGCGGCACCAGCAACAGCAGCGCATCCATCTGCGCCGGATCCCAGCGGTTCGCCAGCAGCCGGGCCGCGCCGACGGGGCCATCCACCCAGATATTGTCGGCGTTGATCGACAGGAACGGGTCCGCATCGATCAGCGGCAACGCCTTCGCGATGCCGCCGCCCGTTTCCAGCAGAAGATCCCGTTCGTCGGAAATCCGCGCCTCCTGATCCATGCCGCGCGCCGCCAGATGCGCCTCGATCCTGTCGGCCATGTAATGCACGTTCACGACAAAGCGGGTCACACCACCGGCCTTCAGCGTGCCCATCGCGCGATCGAGCAGGGTGCGGCCCGCCACCTCCACCAGCGGCTTCGGGCGCGTCGCCGTCAGCGGACGCATGCGCTTGCCGAGCCCTGCGGCCAGCACCATCGCGGATGCGGGAACCGCGGTCACCGGCACCACGCCGCCCGCAACGCATGCGGGACATGGGCATCGAACCACTGTTTCACCGGCGCGAGCGCCGGATGGGCGAGGTTGCGATCGAGATAGGACCAGACGCGCGGCAGACGCTCGACATAGCCCTGCCGGCCGTCGCGGTCGCGCAGGCGCACGAAGATGCCCAGGATCTTCACATTGCGCTGCGCGCCCAGCACTTCATAGGCGGCGCGGAACGCCGCGCCGGAATCGAACCGGTCCAGCATCGCCTGTTCCAGTTCGGGCGAAACATCGCGCCGGGCATCCTGCAGCAGCGACACCAGATCATAGGCCGGGTGGCCCGCCAGCGCGTCCTGAAAATCCAGCAGCCCCAATCCCTTCACGCCCGGCCGATCCAGCAGCATCAGATTTTCGGCGTGATAGTCGCGCAAGGTGACAACCGGGTTGCGCGCCGTTTCGGCCAGCACCCCGCCCCACACCGCATCCCAGGCGGCAAGATAGGCTTCATCGTCCACCGGGATTCCGGCGGCCTTCGCATACCAGTCCGGGAAGAGCATCACTTCGCGGGCGAGGACGGCCCTGTCGTAGGGCGGGAGGGCGGAGGGCTGCGCCGCGCCGTGCAGCGCCGCCAGCAGATCGACCGCCTGCGCATAGACCGGCGCTTCCAGATGCGGCTCCGTCTTCAGGACGGGACCGACCAGCCTGTCCCCGAAATCCTCGATCAGGAGGAAGCCCCGATCGAGATCGCGGGCGAGGATCTGCGGCGCGGAGAATCCAGCGTCCAGCAGCAGGTCCGCAACGGACAGGAAAGGCTTCACATCCTCATGGGCCGGCGGGGCATCCATCAGCACGGCGCGGCGGCCGGGTTCCAGCACCCGGAAATAGCGGCGGAAGCTGGCGTCTCCGGCGAGCGGTTCCACCGCTGCCGCGCCCCATCCCGCAATGGTCAGAAAGTCTCTGGCGCCGTCGCGCGGAATCATGGAGCAGCCTTCATGTCGGTGGCGAGCAGCGTGGTGAACGGATCGGGCGCCACGCGGAACGGATGGGAGAATGGGTTCGAGAAGGCCGCGATCAGGAACAGGATCAGGCCCGAAAAGGCGCCGAAGCTGGAAATGAGCAAGCGGTTCGCGCGCGTGGGGGCGAACACGAAGAAGGGGATCGACACCAGCGCCAGCCCTGCAATGGCCGGAATCCAGAACACGCCGCCGGAGCGCGTGTGCGCGACTTCCCCCCTGAGCTGGCGGAACCGCGCGATATCCGTGAGCCGGTCGAGCATCTGGTCGCGCAGGCGGGCTTCCCTGAGGTTGGCGGGCTGAAGGTTCAGCGCTGCCTGATACGCCCGGTCCCGCGCCGCCCATCCCTCTTCGCTCAGCCGGCGCTCGGTGCCCAGAAGTTCCCATTCCGGCCCGGAGACGATTTCGACATAGTCCCGCATCGCCGTCCGGATGACGGGCGCCGACGGGCCGCCATGGCGGCCGGCATCATGCCACACATCGGCCACGCGGACGGCTTCTTCGGCGAAGCCGCTGCGCACATCGTTGAAGCCGCTGAGTTCCTGGGCATAGACCAGCGCCAGGATCACCCCGTAGAGAGCCGCCACCCGGAAGCCGACCGTCTGGCTGAGATCCCGCGTGGCGAGCGAATGGCGATAGCCGTCTGGCCCGGCTTCGCTGGCGTCCGGCCGGATCAGGCGGCGCACGACCGCCGGAACGGCGAGCGCAAGCAGGATGCCGCCGCCGATCCACAGCAGCGCCAGCGCCACATCGAGCAGGACTTCAGGAACTGCGCCGAACGGCATTCAGGAAGAAACCCGGCGGAATCACGCGAACGGCCATCGGCCTTCCCAAGCGGCGGGCGCGTCCCAAGTCAAGCGCCTGTCCGGGCCGCCGGCGCCCTCCAGCCTGAGCCACAGCCGATCCGGCCAGATGGTGTCGCCCAGCCGTTCGGGCCATTCCAGGATCAGCGCGCCATCCAGCAGCCAGTCGTCGAGCGCGAGCGGCTCCGCCTCTGCCGCGGACGACAGCCGGTAGAGATCGGCATGGGCGACGGGCGGATCGAGATCCGCATAGGTCTGCACCAGCGTGAAGGTGGGGCTGGGCACTTCGCCCCGATGCCCCAGCCCTTCGAGGATGGCGCGGGCAAGCGTCGTCTTTCCCGCGCCCAGATCGCCGGACAGGGCAATCACGTCGCCCGCGCGCAAAAGGGGCGCAAGCCGGGCGCCGATGGTGCGGAGCCCGGCTTCGTCCAGCGTCAGTGCCATGTCAGTAGCGGTAATGATCCGGCTTGAACGGGCCTTGCGGCGTGACGCCGATATAGGCGGCCTGCTTCGGCGTGAGCGTCGTGAGCTTCACGCCCAGCTTTTCGAGGTGCAGGGCCGCGACCTTTTCATCCAGATGCTTGGGCAGCACATGCACGCCGAGGCTGTACTGGTCCGCCTTGGTCCAAAGCTCGATCTGGGCCAGCACCTGGTTGGTGAAGCTGGAGGACATGACGAAGCTGGGGTGGCCGGTGGCGCAGCCCAGGTTCACCAGCCGGCCCTTCGCCAGCACCAGGATCTTCTTGCCGTCGGGGAATTCCACCTCGTCGACCTGCGGCTTCACCTCCGTCCACTTCATGTTGGCGAGGCCGGCGATCTGGATCTCGCTGTCGAAGTGGCCGATGTTGCACACGATCGCCATGTTCTTCATCGCGCGCATGTGATCGACGGTGATCACATCCTCGTTCCCTGTCGCCGTCACGAAGATGTCCGCACGGGTGACGGCGTCTTCCATGGTGACGACTTCATAGCCTTCCATCGCGGCCTGGAGTGCGCAGATCGGATCGATTTCGGTGATCAGCACGCGCGCGCCGCCGTTGCGGAGCGAGGCCGCCGAGCCCTTGCCCACATCGCCGAAGCCCGCGACACAGGCGACCTTGCCCGCCAGCATCACGTCGGTCGCGCGGCGGATCGCATCGACGAGCGATTCCTTGCAGCCATAGAGATTGTCGAACTTCGACTTGGTGACGCTGTCGTTCACGTTGATCGCCGGGAAGGGCAGCTTGCCCTTCTTCGCCAGCTCATAGAGGCGGTGGACGCCCGTTGTGGTTTCCTCGGACACGCCCTTGATGGCGGCAACCGTCTTCGTGAGGTAGCCGGGGCGTTCTGCGAGGAAGCGCCGGAGGGTGGCGACGAAGATTTCCTCTTCCTCGTTGCCGGGCTTGAACAGCTCTTCCCCGGCTTCGACGCGGGCGCCCCACAGCGCGAACATGGTGGCGTCGCCGCCGTCATCCAGGATCATGTTGCAGGTGGTGTCGCCCCAGTCGAAGATGCGGATCACATAATCCCAATATTCTTCCAGCGTTTCGCCCTTGACCGCGAACACCGGGATCCCGCGCGCGGCGATGGCGGCGGCGGCATGATCCTGGGTGGAGAAGATGTTGCACGAAGCCCAGCGGATGTCCGCGCCGAGTTCCGCCAGCGTTTCGATCAGAACCGCCGTCTGGATCGTCATGTGCAGCGAGCCGGTGATGCGCGCACCCTTCAGCGGCTTCGACGCGCCGAATTCCGCGCGCAGCGCCATCAGGCCCGGCATTTCGGTTTCGGCGATGGCGATTTCCTTGCGGCCGAAATCGGCCAGGCCGATGTCTGCGATCACATAGTCGGTGAATGCGGAATTGGTCGCCACGGGCGATGCTCCTGAAACGGGGAAATATGGCGCCGACATAGCGGCTCGGCAAAACACTTGCAACTTTCTTTAAGTCTTTATGTGGCGGGCGGCGATTGCCCGCGCGGGCCTTGCCCCCTAGGCTCGTGCGATGGATCTGGCACTGGCAATGGCCCCCGCGGCGCTGGCGATCGCGGCTTCGCCCTTCGGCATCATTCCCGCAATCCTGTTCCTGTTCACGCCCCGGCCGAGGGTGGGCGCCGGCGCCTTCCTGACCGGATGGCTGCTGGGTATCGCGGCGGGCTTCCTGCTGGCGGCGCTGGCGGGCGCCTGGCTGGCGGACTGGTCACCCGGACCGGCGCTGCCCTGGGTGAAACGGGGGTTGGGGGTGCTGCTGATCGGGCTGGGGGCGCGGAACCTGCTGGCGCGCGGAAAGGCGGCGGAGACGCCCGGCTGGATGCGGGGCATCGAGACCGCCACGCCGGCCGCTGCCGCCCGGCTGGGGCTGATGCTGTCGCTCGCCAACCCGAAGGTGCTGCTGCTGGCGCTGGCGGCGGGCGCGCTGGCGCTGGAGGCGGGGCTGGCCGTGGGATCGGGGCTTGCCGGGTCTGCGCTGCTGTTCGCGGCGGCTGCCTCGGCGACCGTGGCGCTGCCGTTGCTGGCGCATCTGCTGCTGGGCGAGGCGGCGCTGCGGCCGCTGGGCCGGGCGCGGGACTGGCTGGTGGCCAACAACGGCCTTGTGGTAGGCGGCGTGCTCGCGCTGATCGGGCTTAAGCTGCTGCTGGGCTGAACCGGCGTTCAGCCCTTTGCGGCGTGGCGTCCGATCGGCATGATCTCTTCGCGCTCCACCACGAAGGGGGGCGGGTAGCCGGCGGCGGCGAAGGTGGCCGCGATCGCCTTGTTGGTATCGAAATAGACCTGCCAGTAGTGATCCGTGTGGCAGTGCGGGCGGACGCACAGCAGCGTGCCGAGTTCGTTGAAATCGAGAATTTCGACCGTGGGCGCGGGATCCGCCAGCACGTTGGGGATGGCGGCAAGGGCGGGCGTCAGCTTCCCGATGGCGGCGAGCGGGTCCACCCCGAAGGCGAGCTGGGCCTGGCGTTCGACCCGGCGGTGCGGATTGGCGCTGAAGTTGCGGATGACATCGCCCGAGACCTTCCCGTTGCCGACCACCGTCATCACATTGTCGGGCGTGGTGATGACCGTGTTGAACATGCCGATTTCCATCACGGTGCCTTCCACGCCGCCCGCGACCACATAATCCCCCACCTTGTAGGGGCGGAAGATGATGAGGAATGCCCCGGCGGCGAAATTGCCGAGCAGGCCCGACCAGGCCGCGCCGATCGCGAGGCCGACGCCGGCGAGGAGGGCTGCGAAACTGGTGGTCTGAAGGCCGAAGAAGCCGAGGATGGCGACGACGAGCAGGATGTTGAGGACGACGCCCAGGATGTTGGCGATGTAGCGCTGGAGGGTCGCATCGAAATTGCGCGCGGTGAGGATGCGGGAGAGGAGGCCGATGGCGAAGCTGATCAGCCAGCGGCCCACCATGTAGAGCGCGAAGGCGGCCGCGATCTTGAGACCTGCATCGAGCAGGATCGGCGCGGTGCGGTCCCACAGGCTGACGATATCGGCTTCCATCCTGATCCCCCCAACTGTCATCGGCATCGACAGATGCCCCGGACGAGGCTGCCGGATTGTGCCAATTCGCGCAATCCCGGCCGTCTCACGCGAATTTTCTTCCACGCCATCTTCGGCTAGGTGCGCGCGGCCATGGCCGACTTCGACCCTGCCCTGCCCTTTGCCCTGTTGTGGGATTCGGATTCCGATGCCGCGCGGCTGTTCACCGGCCCGGTGGAGCTGCTGGAGACGACCGATGCGGCGGCGGCGCTGGACAGGCTGCGGCAATGGGCGGCGGCGGGCGACTGGGCGGTGGGGGCGCTTTCCTATGAGGCGGGGCATGCGCTGGAGCACCGGACGGCGGGGCTGCCGCGCGGGCCGGGCTGGGTTCGGTTCACCCGGCACCGGGCGTGCCGGCTGCTGGACCGGGCGGCGCTCGATGCGCTGCTCGCCCCGTTCCGGGGGCGGGCGATGGCCGGCGCGCCGGAGCCGATGGTGGATCGCGAGGACTGGCTGGCGGCGGTGCGGCAGGTGCAGGACTTCATCGCCGGCGGCGACATCTATCAGGCGAACCTCACCTTTCCGGCGCGGGTGCCGCTGGCGGGGCATCCGCTGGCGCTGTTCGCGCGGCTGTTCACGCCCGGGGCCGCGCCGCTGGGCGGGATCGTGCATGCGGGCGGCGGGCGCTGGTGGCTGAGCCTGTCGCCGGAGCTGTTCTTCGCGCTGGCGGACGGGCGGCTGACGGGGCGGCCGATGAAGGGAACGGCCCCGCGCGCCGCGACCGGCGCGGACGACCGGGCGGCAGCCGAGGCGCTGGCGGCCGACCCGAAGAACCGGGCGGAAAATCTGATGATCACCGACCTGATCCGCAACGACCTGTCGCGGGTGGCGGTGCCAGGCACGGTGAAGGTGCCGCGCCTGTTCGAGATCGAGACCTATCCCAGCCTGCACCAGATGACCTCCACGGTGACGGCCACGCTGCGGCCGGGACAGACAGCGGTGGACGTGCTGGCGGCGCTGCACCCCTGCGGATCGATCACCGGCGCGCCGAAGATCCGGGCGATGGAGATCATCAGCGCGCTGGAGCCGCACCCGCGCGGGCTCTACACCGGCAGCCTGGGCTGGATCGGGCCGGGCGGGCACTGCGCCCGCTTCGCGGTTGCCATCCGCACGCTGGAGGTGGAGGGGCGGTCGGCGCGGCTGGGGCTGGGCGCGGGCATCGTGGCCGACAGCGTGCCCGAGGCGGAATGGGCGGAATGCCTGGCGAAGGCGCGCTTCCTGAGGCCGTCCGCGCCGCGCAGCCTGATCGAGACGATGCGGCTGGAGCCCACCGGCATTCCCCGGCTGGCGCGGCACATGGACCGGCTGGCGGCTTCCGCGCGGCGCTTCGGGTTCCGGTTCGACCGGGAGGCGGCGGAGGCGCAGCTGATGGCGCTGGCTTCAGCCGGGCCGCGACGTGTGCGGATGCTGCTGGAGGCCGGCGGGCATGTCGCGATTCAGCTGTCCCCCATGCCGCCTGTGCCCGTGGGGCCGGTGGCGGTGGCGGTGACGCCCCTGCCCGTGCGGGCGGACGACTGGCGGCTGGCGCACAAGAGCGGCGACCGCGCCTTTTATGACGAGGCGCGCCGAACGACCGGGGCCTTCGAATGCCTGTTCGTGCGGCCCGACGGGCTGCTGACCGAGGGAAGCTTCACGAGCCTGTTCGTGGAACGCGGCGGCCGGTTGCTGACGCCGCCGCTGGCGCGGGGGTTGTTGCCCGGCGTGCTTCGCGCGGAGCTGATCGCAAATGGATCGGCCGAGGAAGCCGATCTGTCGATCGGCGACCTCGGCCGGGGTTTCCTTGTCGGCAACAGCCTGCGCGGCCTCCTCCCGGCCGTGCTGGCGGAGGCGCGATCAGGCTGAAACGGCGGTCCGGCGGCGCAGCGACGCGCCGACGAGGCCGAAGCCCGCGATCAGCATCGCCCAGGTCGCGGGCTCGGGCACCGGATCCGTCGGCTCCAGATGCTCCACCCGGACATTGTCGAGCAGATAATAGGACGGGTTGTGCTGCATGCGGAAGCGCAGCTGCGAATTCGCGGCCGACGCGACGATGTCGTAGACGAAGCTGGAATAGCCGAGGCCCGAGCTGAAGCTGCTGTTCACCAGCGTCTGTCCGGCGAAGTCCGCGCGGAACTGCTGGCCGCCGGATGCGGCGTACATGTCGAACGACACGCGATAGGTTTCACCCGCCACAGTCGCGATGTTCTGGAAGATGCCGCCGGAGCTGTTGACCGCGCCGAAATAGGCCTGGCGGACGCCATCCGTGGGCGACTGGCCCAGCATGGAGCCGGTGGTGCCGGTGTAGTTGGTGTTCCCGAACTGCTGCCAGCTGGAAAAGCCGCTTTCGAAGCTGGGATTGCTGACGAGATTGGTGGCGGCCATCGCCGGCATGGCGGCGGAAGCCAGCAGAATTGCTGCGAAGAATTTCATAGTCCGACCCTTGCGTTTCTTGGACCCGCACGATGTGCACGAGCCTCGATTGCAGGGCGGCTATAGCAGATCGCCGGATTCCAGACTGTTAACGACCTTCAACATGGCCGGCCCGATCGCCCACCCGGGAAATGGGGCCGGGCATGACGCTGCCGCCTTGGCAAGCGCGGCTTCAAACTCTACTGCACCGCCTGACTTTTCCTGGCCCGAGGACTCGACGAGATGCCCCTGCTTTCCGCCGCCATCAACCGGATCGCCCCCTCCCCCACGATCGCCGTCACCAACAAGGCGGCCGAACTGAAGGCGCAGGGGCGGGATATCATCGGCCTTGGCGCGGGCGAGCCGGATTTCGACACGCCGGACTTCGTGAAGGAGGCCGCGATCGAGGCGATCCGCCAGGGGCAGACGAAATATACTGCCGTCGACGGCACGCCCGCCCTGAAGAAGGCGGTGCAGCACAAGTTCCGGCGCGACAACAATCTGGACTATGCGCTGGACCAGATCAGCGTGAACGTTGGCGGCAAGCAGACGATCTTCAACGCGATGGTCGCGACGCTGGACCCCGGCGACGAAGTGGTGATCCCGGCCCCCTATTGGGTGAGCTATCCCGATATCGTGCAGTTCTGCGGCGCGACGCCGGTGATCGTGAAGTGCGGGCTTGAGCAGGGCTTCAAGCTGACGCCCGAGCAGCTGGACCGGGCGATCACGCCCGCGACCAAGTGGCTGATCCTGAACTCGCCCTCGAACCCCACGGGCGCGGCCTATAGCGAAGCCGAACTGCGCGCGCTGGCCGATGTGCTGCTGGGGCATCCGCATGTCTATGTGCTGACCGACGACATGTACGAGCATATCGTGTTCGACGATTTCCGGTTCCGCACCATCGCCGAGATCGAGCCGCGCCTGTATGAGCGCACGCTGACCGTGAACGGCACCAGCAAGGCCTATGCGATGACCGGCTGGCGCATCGGGTTCGCGGGCGGGCCGGCGCCCATCATCAAGGCGATGGCGAAGATCCAGTCGCAGTCCACCTCCAACCCCTGCTCTGTTGCGCAGGCGGCGGCGACGGCGGCGCTGATGGGATCGCTGGATTTCATGAAGCCGCGCAACAAGGCCTTCCAGGACCGGCGCGACCTTGTCGTTTCCATGCTGAACCAGGCGGCGGGCCTGTCCTGCCCGCGGCCCGAAGGCGCCTTCTATGTCTATCCGGATTGTTCCGGGCTGATCGGCAAGACCACGCCCAAGGGGGTGGTGCTGGCGACGGACGAGGATGTGGCGGCCTATTTCCTGGAGACGGAGGGCGTCGCGGTGGTGCATGGCGCGGCCTTCGGCCTGAGCCCCGCCTTCCGCATCAGCTATGCCACCTCCACCGAGGCGCTGACGGACGCCTGCCAGCGGATCCAGCGGGCCTGCGCCGCCGTTTCCTGACCGGGCGTGGGGCAAGCCGCCCCTGCCCGGGAGAAAGATGGACGGTTTCCGGAGGCTACACCTGGCGTTCAGCATTGGGCTATAGGGTGGCGCCATGCGCTATCACCCGACGCCAGACTGGCTGATCGCCGAGCGGGAGGCGACGCCCGAATCCCTGTGGCTGAACCGGCGGCAGATCGTTGCCGGGATGGGACTTGCGGGGCTGGCCCCGCCGCTGCTGGCCGGGACGGACCCGGCGCAGCTGGCCCCGCTGAAATCGCGGCGGACGATTGCGGCCGGTGACGAGCCGACGCCGCTGAAGGCGGTGACGGGCTACAACAATTTCTATGAGTTCGGGCTGGACAAGTCCGACCCTTCGGAGCGCGCTGGAAGCCTGCGGCCTTCGCCCTGGACGGTGCGGGTGGGCGGACTGGTCCACAAGCCGTTGATGCTGGACGTGGATCAGTGGATCGCGCGGCTGTCGCTGGAGGAGCGGGTGTATCGCATGCGCTGCGTGGAGGGCTGGTCCATGGTGATCCCGTGGGTGGGCTTTCCGCTGGCCGGGCTGCTGAAGGCGGTGGAGCCGATGGGCAGCGCGAAATATGTGCGCTTCACCACGCTGGCCGATCCGAAGCAGATGCCGGGCCTTTCGCTGCCCGCGCTGGACTGGCCCTATCGCGAGGGGCTGCGGCTGGACGAGGCGATGCATCCGCTGACGATGCTGGCGGTGGGGCTGTATGGCCGGCGCCTGCCGAACCAGAACGGCGCGCCCATCCGGCTGGTGGTGCCGTGGAAATATGGCTTCAAGTCCGCCAAGTCGATCGTGGCGATCGACCTGGTGGAGCGCCAGCCGCTGACCAGCTGGAACCAGAGCCAGCCTTCGGAATATGGCTTCTACTCAAACGTGAACCCCGATGTGGACCATCCGCGCTGGAGCCAGGCGACGGAGCGGCGGATCGGGGAGTTCCGCAAGCGCGCCACCCTGCCCTTCAACGGCTATGGCGAGCAGGTGGCGTCGCTCTATCGCGGCATGGACCTGGCGAAGTTTTTCTGACGATGGCGCGGCTGAACGCCCCGCCTACATGGCTGAAGCCGGTGGCGCACCTGCTGGCAGCACTGCCGGGGCTGTGGCTGCTGGCGGGCTGGGCCGAGCTGATCTGGATCGACCCGGCCTCGCTGAGGCTGTCGGCGGAGCCGGTCGCCCACACCCACAATGCGCTGGGGCTGCAGGCGCTGCGGCTGCTTCTGGCGACGCTGGCGGTGACGCCGCTCGTGCGGCTGTCCGGGTGGACGCCGCTGATGTCGCTGCGGCGGCTGCTGGGGCTGTGGGCCTTTGCCTATGCGACG
>ERZ1645185.1103-NODE-1103-length-11189-cov-5.657985_pt1 | contig 11189 bp, 11 predicted proteins | sample MGYA00575351_ERZ1645185 | MGnify/ENA primary metagenome ERZ1645185 (study PRJEB40838, sample SAMN11284767) | freshwater sediment metagenome | isolation source: river sediment | host: Sediment | place: India: Jana village, Kanpur | collected 2015-12-17 ... | reverse complement strand
CCCGGCGCGTCCCGCTACCAGCCCATGCGGGGCGTTGGGCATGACGTGCAGCGCAAAGGCGGCGTCGGGCAGCGGGTCCAGCAGGCCGTCGTCCAGCATGTAACGCGCACCGTGCCAGCCTTCCTCGCCCGGCTGGAACATGAAGCGCACTTCGCCTGACAGTTCCGCCTGCCGGGCGCAGAGCAGCTTCGCCGCGCCGGCCAGCATGGCGACGTGGGCGTCGTGCCCGCAGGCATGCATCGCGCCGGGGATGGTCGAGGCGAAGTCGAGCCCGGTCTCCTCGGGCATCGGCAGCGCGTCCATGTCGCCGCGCAGCAGCACGCTGCGGCCTGCCCCAGCACCGCCCTTCAGCGTGGCGACCAGCCCGGTGGTCGAAGGGCCTTCCCGCCACTCAAGCGGGAGCCCGGCCAGCGCGGCGCGCACCTTGTCGCGGGTAAGGGGGGTGTGCAGGCCCAGTTCGGGTTCGGCGTGGATCGCGCGGCGCAGGCTGGTGAGATCGTCGGAGAGCGCGCGGGCCTCGGTCAGCAGCATGGCGGGATGGGGCCTTTCAGGGTCCGATTCGTGCGGCGATGCGCCGCGCCGCGGCATTGTGCATCGCCACCGACACGATCATCAAGAGGTTGAGCACGACCGACTGGTAAAGCAGGTACCACAGCGGGGTGCCCGTCAGCATCGACAGCCCCAGCACGATCGCGCGCGGGTTGGGGCCCAGCACCTTGCAGACGAACAGCAGCGGCGGCGCTTCGGCGCGCACCGCGGCCGCGATCTGCGCGAGCCGGGCCGGATCACCCTTGGCCCGCTCCACCGCGGCATCGATCCGCAGCGCGTGCGGGGTCATGCCGCTGGCGACCGACAGATAGGCCGAAACCAGACCGGCAAAGGCACTGCGCCCGGTGGCCGATCCCGCCTGCTCGTGCGAGGTGCGGATCCAGGGCGTGCCATAGACCCAGTACTGGTACTGGCGGCGCTGCACTTCGACGTGGTTCGACTGGACCGCGTGGCTGATCCCGGCGACCAGCATCAGCGCCCAGCCCGCGCCGCCGGCAAAGAAGCCGTCCTGCCCGGCGATGATCCAGCCCAGCACCAGGTAGAGCACCACGTGGCTGGCATAGTCGCAGATCCCGTCGACCATCTCGCCCACCGGGCTGGCGCGGCCGGTCAGCCGGGCCAGATCGCCGTCGGCCCCGTCGACCACGTGCCAGGTCATGTGCAGCGCCATGCCTACTGCGGCGGAGAGCGGCCAGAGCAGCGGCGCGAAGGGCTGGGCATAGCTGACCGCCGCGCCCACGACGAACAGCGCGCCGATCACCGAGACCATATTGGGCGTCACCGGGGTGTGCGCCAGCCCGCGGGCAAGCTGCCAGGCAAGCGGGTGGTAGAGATAGTGGTTAAGCGGATCCTGCAATTCGCGCGGGCGCACGGGCCGCTTCGGCCTTTCGCCGCTGCCCCCGGACCCGGTCCCGCGGAGCTCGTTCGCTACCCCCAACTGCCATCCTCCTGCGCGCGATGCTTTGCCTTCGCTGTCTGCGTCCTTATAGAGGCTCGCGCCGATAGCAACAGCACCCTCCGCCGGGCGGGGGAAATCCGGGGAGTTTCCCAATTTCGCACATCCTGACCGTGCTGTTTGCGGCAGCGGAAGCGGCTGTCGCCCCGGTCGCCGGCGTGCCCGCGGCGGCGCGCGTGGCGCGCGCCGCGCACGAAGCGGGCGTCGCCCATTGCCGCATCGTGGCACCAGAGGGGATCACTCCGGATGCCTTCACGCTGGCTGAACTGGCGCGGCTCGCTCCCGGGCTAGCGGTAAGCTTCGGCGCGGCCGGGGATCCGCTCGAGGCGCCCGCGCTGCTTGGCGAAGACCTGCCCGATGCCGCCGCGATCCGCGCCGCGCTGGCCGCGCCGCCGGCGGCGCTGATGCCGCTCGACCGGGCTGCCTCACGCTCGGCGCTCAACCGGGCGGGCCGCGCGATCGTGCGCGCTACGGCCAAACCGAGCGACGGGATCGTCTCGCGCACGCTCAACCGCCCGATCTCGCAGGCGCTGACCCGCGCCACGCTGGCCGTCCTCCCGGCGATCCGCCCGTTCCATGCCACTCTGGCGACGATCGCGCTGGCGTTGGCGATGGTCGGCTGCCTCCTGCTCGGCACCGAAGCCGGGCTGATGGCGGGGGCGGTGCTGTTCCAGGCGGCCTCGATCGTCGACGGAGTCGACGGCGAGATCGCACGCGCGGCGTTCCGCACCTCGCCGGAGGGTGCGCGGCTCGACAGCCTGGTCGATGCCGCCACCAATCTGGGCTTCATTGCCGGGGTGACGCTCAACGTGTGGCTCCAGGGCGAGCGTCTGGCCGGCTATGCCGGCGCGGCCGGGCTGACGCTGTTCGGGCTTGGCTTGTGGCTGATCGGGCGGCGGAGCAAGGCCGCCGACGGCGCGCTGACCTTCAACGCGGTGAAGGAGCATTTCGCGGAACGTCCTTCGCTTTTCAAGCAGTTGCTCACCTGGCTGACCATGCGCGACTTCTTCGCGCTCGCCGGTGCGCTGTTCATCCTGACCGGCCACGCGGTGCCGGGGCTGCTGGCCTTTGCGGTGGTCGCGGCGGGCTGGTTCGTGGTGGTGGCTGTGGTCACAGCCCGCCATGCGGCTTGACCTGCGGCGAATTTCTTGCTTTCGCCGCGCGGTAATTTCATGACGCGCGGATGCGCACAGCACGCGGCGTCGCTCGAAAGGGATATTAGATGAAGCCTATCAAGGTCGCGATGATCGGTGTCGGCAATTGCGCCAGCTCGCTGGTGCAGGGCGTCACCTATTACCGGCAGAACAACTCGTCGCAGGGCCTGATCCACGACAAGATCGGCGGCTACGGGGCCGGTGACGTCGATTTCGTGCTCGGTATTGACGTCGATGCGCGCAAGGTCGGCAAGGACATTGCCGAGGCGATCTTTGCCCAGCCGAACAACACCAAGGTGTTCCAGGGCGATATCGCCCCGACCGGCGCCAAGGTGATCATGGGCCGCGTGTCGGACGGCGTTGCCCCGCACATGACCACGGTCGGTGAAAAGGGCTTCATCGTGGCCGACGCGCCCGAAGCGACCAAGGAATCGATCGTCCAGGCGATCAAGGATTCGGGCGCCGAAGTGCTGATCAACTTCCTCCCCGTCGGCTCGCAGGACGCCACCGAATTCTACATGGACTGCGCGCTGGAAGCGGGCGTCGCGGTGGTCAACTGCATGCCGGTGTTCATCGCCAGCCGCCCCGAATGGGAAGCGCGCTTCCGCGATGCGGGCATTCCGATCGTCGGTGACGACATCAAGGCCCAGGTTGGCGCGACGATCGTCCACCGCGTGCTGTCCAGCCTGTTCGCCGCCCGCGGCGTCACGGTCGAGCGGACCTACCAGCTCAACACCGGCGGCAACACCGACTTCATGAACATGCTGGACCGTCAGCGTCTCGGTTCGAAGAAGGAATCGAAGACCGAAGCTGTCCAGGCCATGCTGGCCCAGCGCCTGGAAGACGAGAACATCCACGTCGGCCCGTCGGACTATGTTCCCTGGCAGAAGGACAACAAGCTGTGCTTCCTGCGCCTTGAAGGCCTGCAGTGGGGCAATGTGCCGATGGAACTGGAACTGCGCCTCTCGGTGGAAGACAGCCCGAACTCGGCCGCCTGCGTCATGGACGCGATCCGCTGCGCCAAGGTTGCGCTGGACCGCGGCGAAGGCGGTGCGCTGATCGGCCCGTCGGCCTACTTCTGCAAGCACCCGCCGCAGCAGTTCAACGACGATCTGGCCGCCCAGATGGTCGACGAATACATTGCCGAACCGGCGCTGGCCGCCGAGTAAGGCAAGCCGGACATTGCATGGATACGGCGCCGGGCAACCGGCGCCGTTTCTGTTTGAGGATTCCGCCATGGATGCCCTGATCATTGCCGCCGGATTTGGCAGCCGCCTGCGTGACGTATCGGATTCCAAGCCGCTGACCCCCATTGTCGGGGTGCCGCTGCTCGAACTGGGCGTACGCCAGGCCAAGGCAGCGGGCGCGGGCAAGGTCGTCGTGGCGACAGGGCACGAGGCGGAGCGGCTGGAGGCGGCTCTGCCCGCACTGGCAGCGCGCTGCGGCCTTCCGGTCGAGGCGGCGCGGGTCGAAGACTGGTCGAAGCCCAACGGCTGGTCGGTGATGGCCGGTGCCGCCCGGATCGAGGGTGATTACCTGCTGATGATGGCTGACCATATCTTTTCGGGCGGGATCCTGGCGGGGCTTGCCCGGCAGGGTGCCGCCGATCGCGGGGTGACCCTGGCGATCGACCGCCGCACCGACAACCCGCTGGTCGATCCCGACGACGCGACCTGGGTCGAGACCGACGAACGCGGCTTCATTCGCGCCATCGGAAAGACCATTGCGGACTATGACGCGGTCGATTGCGGGGCTTTCCTGGCGACGCCCGAACTGGCCCGGGCGATCGGCGCGGCCATCGCCGCGGGCAAGGCGGGCAGCCTGTCCGACGGGATGCAGGCGCTGGCCGATGCGGGCCGCGCCGCGACCTGGGAAATCGGCGGTGCCTGGTGGCTAGACGTCGACGATCCGCGCGCGCACGCCCTGGCCGAAGCGCAGGCTCCGCTGGAACTGGCCGACGTCTACGCGGCTATCCGGGGTATTTGAGGCGAATCCGGGTGAGCAGCCCGGGGCGCGGCACGCTAAGCCGTACCGAACTGAAATTAGGGAGACCGGCCAGCGTCGCCGGATTGTTGGTGAAGCCGAACCCTTCACTCGGGAAACCGAGCCCACTGCGGTTGAAAGCCTGGTTACCATCCTCGTCGTGATAGACCGCGACGGCATAGGTGCCGGCCTTGGGCAGGAAGATGCAGGCGCGGGTGGTGCCGGCCTGGGCGGGCACCCGCATCACCGCCAGCGATCCCCGCTTGACCAGGAAGCGCGAACGGTCGTCGGCGTAAAGCGTGAAGGCCACCAGGCCGCTGCTGCTGCGCACGTCCTCGACCGAGACGTTGAGCCAGGTTTCGCTGGCCGTGCCGACACAGCCGTGGGGCGGTGCCAGCGGCTGCGCCTGCGCCGAACAGACGCCTATGGCACTGGCCGCCAAAGCCGCAATGCAGACTGCCTTAACCATCGTCCCCGTTTGCCCCTGCGCGATCGCCTTTTGCGACGATTCGACCGCAATCGAGACTAACCGTCTGATCGGCCAGCGCAAGCAGCGCGCCGCGGTGGCTGATCACGACCACGGCCATGCGCTTGCCCAGTCCGGCGACCGCCCGGGCGATCTGCGTCTCGCTTGCGGCGTCGAGTGCGCTGGTTGCCTCGTCAAGCACCAAGAGGTCGGGTTCCCGCAGCAAGGCCCGCGCCAGCATCAACCGCTGCCGTTCCCCGCCCGACAGAACCCGCCCGCCGTCGCCCAGGACCGTGTCGAGGCCCTGCGGCCAGTCAAACGCGAAATCGGCCGCAGCCTCGCGCAAGGCGGTTTCGAGCATGGCATCGCTGACGCCGGCTTTGCCCCAGATCAGGTTCTCGCGCAGGCTTGCCGCCATCAGCACCGGGTCCTGATGGACATAGGCAACCCGTTTGCGCCACGCGCCGCGGGCGCCAGGGGCAAGCGGCTGGCCGTCCAGCAGGATCGTTCCCGCATCGGGTGACAGCAATCCGCCAAGCAGGTCGGCCAGCGTGCTTTTGCCCGCCCCCGACGGGCCCGTCAGCGCGACGATGCCGCGGGCCGAAACGACCAGATCGATGCCGTCCAGCGCCGGCCGCACCGCGCCGTCGAACCGCACGGTGACTTGTCTGAGCTGCAGGTCGCGGCGCAGCGGCGGCACGCTTTGCCCTTCGGGATCGGGCTCGCGCGCGGCTTCGGCCGCCGTGATGAGCGCCAGCGTCGATTCCAGCGCGGGCCGGACATGGCGCCATTGCAACCAGGCTTCCTGAAGCTGGCCCAGCAAGGGCACCGCGCGGGCGAACACCGCGACCATGGGCAGAACCGCAAGCGCGCCAAGATGCCAGCGGTTGACGGCCAGCCAGACCAGCGCCGCAAGGCTCACCGCGCCGCCGATATGAAGCGCGACCTGGCCCAGGCCGCGATCGCGCACATAGGCGATATGCGCGTCTTCCATCGCGCGCACGGCTACCATCGCGGACGCTTCGGCCTGTGCCTCTCCGCCAAGGCTCTTGATCGTCCGCAAAGAGGCCAGCCCTTCGGCAAAGCTCGCATGCATCGCGGCATAGGCGCGCCCGATCCGCTCGCCCAGGTGCCGCGCCCGGCGCCGCAGCCCGGCGTAGGCCAGCAGGATGACCCCGCCGCTAGCGGCCGCGGCGGCCGTGATCAGCGGGGAAATGGCCAGGGCCGCGATCAGGACTGCGCTCAGCGTGAAGAGAATGCCGACGGCCGCTATCCCCTGGCGCAGCCCATAGCCGACCCGTTCAACCTCGCCGATCAGTGTGCTTGCGGCATCGGCGCGCTGCAGGCTGGACAGCACGCGCCACTCGCCGTGCAGCAAGGCCCGCCAGGCCCGCTGCCGCAAGGCACGGACCGTGCCCAGGCGAAACCGCTCTTCGGCCACGGCCCGGACTTGATTGAGCACCGCGCGCAGAGCAACCAGGGCAACAAACAGGCAGAGCAGCACGCCCAGCGAGACGGGAAGCCGAAGCCGGGTAAGCCAGGCTCCCCACTGTCCGGCACTGCCAATGTCGAGCGCCGACAGGATCGGCACGAGCAGCGCCAGTCCCAGCCCCTCGCTGGCCGCCGCCGCAACCATCAGCAGGGCCAGGCGCAGCGCCCGCGGCCTGTCGCCGGGCGCGATCGCGTCTCTCAGGGCCTGCCAGTCAGAACGCATTGCGCCCGTCCACATGGCGAATGAAGCGCGCGAAGAGCAGCGCGCGCGGAACCGCCGCCGAACAGGTGAAGGCCTGCGCCGGCGTCATGTCCGGCAGATCCTTCCAATCGTCCAGTGCGCCGATCAGGCGGTCGAAATCGAACATGGCCGCCATCGCGGGGTCGGCGGAAAGCTGGTCCAGCTCGCGCCGGATGTCCGCGCGCCGGGGTGCCATCCGTTCGTGCCAGTCGGCGTTGTGCGATCCCTTGAGGGGCGACAGGCGATCGCCCTCGTCCATGTGTCCCTTCAGCAGCTCGCGGGCCAGGTACCGGTTCTGGCCGCCGTGAAGGACCATCTCGGCTGGCAGCCCGGCGCAGAACTCGAACAGCGGCCGGTAAGCGGTCGGATCGCGCTGTTCCAGGCCGTAGATCTGCTCGAACCCGTGATAGACATCGCTGAACTCTCCCCAGGCGTTGTCGTGGACCTCGCGGATCATCGCAAGGCGGTCACGCAAGGGAAAGCGCGGGTTGGGCAGGCCGGCGGCGGCGGAGCGCGCCAGGGCACCGCTTTTCGCGGCGTAGGACGCCTTCAGCGGCGACGCGTCGATGTAGAGGTTGCCAACGCCGCGCACCGTGCGTTGCCAGTGCCACAGGCGGTCGGGCAGGAACGGCATCAGGGCCAGGGCTGCAAAGCGGCGCGGCAGACTTCGTCCGTCGGGCGGCGCCTGGCGCAGCGCGTCCAGCAGTTCGCGCCAGCGCAGGCGCGTCAGCAAGTCGGCGTAGGCCCAGCTGCCGTCGTCGCTGACCGTCATGTTGCCGAACTCGCCCAGCAACACCCGGTCGCAGCCATCGGCCCGGGCGTCGCGCCACATGCCGTGATAAGCGCCCAGGTTGACCAGCCCCTGCGGCGCGGCGCCAATCGCGTGGAACATGGCGGTCAGGTCGTCGTCGAAGTGGCGCTTGGTGTCCCCGTGGAAATGCGGTCGCAGTCGCGGATTGCGACGGCAGAACGCCTCGACCCGCGGGCGCTCGTCGCCATAGGTGCCGGGCCGGGAATGCCCGCTCCAGTCGGACGCCGCGCAGAAGGTGTAGGTATCGATCGGTGCCTGCCCAGGCATCACCGCAGCCGCGCTGGCCGCGACAAGTGTGGAATCGAGCCCGCCCGAAAGCATCACGGCGGGGCGCGCCGAACCGGCGAGCGCCGCGCGGGTGCCTTGGTAAAAAAGGTCCCGCGCCGTCTCGATCATTTCGGTCCGGTCCATCCGCGCAAGCGGGCGCAGGTCGCCCAGATCGTAGTATCGTTCGACCGTCTTGCGCCCGTCCGCGAGGGTCACCATCGTGCCCAGCGCCACGCGGTCGATACCTTCGTACCAGCCGCGCGCTTCGTTCGAGGCGTTGAACAGGGCCATGTCGGCCAGTTTGGCGTGGTCGAGTTTGCGCGTCACCCCGGCGGCGAAGAGGGCTCGAACCACGTTGGAAGCGATGACTCGATCGTCCGAGTGACAATAATGCAGTGGCGGCGCGCGCAGCGGACTGCGGACCAGGCGAACCGCCCGGGTTTCGAGATCGATCACCGCAGCCGCGTATTCGCCGATCAGGCGGCGGTCGGTGTGCGCGCCAAACTTGTGGAGCGCCCGACCGTAAAACGCGGCCAATGCACTGTCGTCATCCGAGGCCGGCGGCTTTACCGCCAGGTCCCGCGCTATGTCCGCAGCGTTGTCGAGATGGCCGGCAAACAGGATAATCCGGTTTTCGGCGCGGGCCGGTTGCCAGCCCCGTGCGCGGCGGACGTCGCCGTGACGCAGCAGTTGCGCAAACGCCGCACCGTCGCGGCCGTAATTTCCGGCAACCCGGTCCAGTCCCGATGCAAGGCTTCGGCCCAGCCGGTCAGCGTCCGTTTCGCTCGACCTTTGCCGCCGCAATTCGAACGCGAACACGCCGACCCGGCCTCAGGCGGGAACCTGGTGACCGGTCTGGCGACGGGTCAAGACTTGCCGCTGTTGCCTTCGCCCACGCCCGCAGCGCCAGGCGCCACATCCTTCAGCGTTCCCAATTTGACGAGTTGCGGACGAACCCACGTTTGAGCGACCTTGGTGCATTCTTTCGGCATGGACATTCCTGCGCGTGACAAATTGGACAGTGGGGCAATCCTATAGGCACGTATCGCAATTCTGCCAAGCGATTGGCGACTATCCGAACCGGACGATCGGGTGAAAGGGCGCATCGATGGCGCCGATAGCGATGCTGCCCCCGGCTTCGACCCAGGCGTGAAGGTCTTCGAGATCCCCGCGGCTCTGTCCGTCCAGCACGCCTATGACAAGGACCCCTGGCACCCGCCGGCGCCGCATCATGGCGTGGAGCGCCAGGGCGCGGGGCAGGCATTTGGTGTGAAACGGCAGGCGCGCTGCGGCGCGTTCGACACTCGCGGCCAGTTCGACCGCCTGCGCCCCGTCGCCGTCAGTTCTCGAGCCTGCGGACATCGGGGCGCCGAGCAGCGAGCGCCAGCGCCGGAATGGCAGCCGTTCGACGGCGAGCCGCGACAGGCACAGCCACAGCATGGCCTCGGCGACCCGTGCGCGCCAGCGCCAGCTGCCTGGTTGACTAGCCCCCGGCAACCAGCCCTGCCCCGACAAGTTCGGCCACGAATTCGCGGATGTCGGCTTCGATGTCGGCGGGCGCCGTGCCGTAGTGTGCGCCAAGCGCATCAACCAGCTGCGCCAGATCGCGCGTCCCGTCGATCAGCTGCCAGGCGGTGGCGGCGGTTTGCGTCAGCGAGAAGAACGAGCCGGTATCGAGGCTCATCACGACCACTTCGCCGTCAATCGTGGTTTCGCTGAAACGGTCGGCGGCCTTGATCAGGGGGCGGCTCATGGCGCCTGCTCCTTGTGGTAGTGAGTGATCAGCGTTTCGGCGAGATCGAGCGACTTTGCAAACCCTTCGGCGGTGAAGGGGCGCACCAGCCTTGCCATGGTCACGGCCCCGGCAATCCGTGCGCGCAGCGCGAACAGCTCGGCCAGAGCGGGTCGCCGGGCGCCGAGAAAGAGCTGCTGGGTATAGTGGTCGTCCTCCAGCCGGGAAAACCGTTCGGCGCCAGTGACGGGCGCAACGCTGCTTGGGCTGCCCTGTTCGAGAAAGGTCAGGCTGGCGAGGGGCAGGGGTTCGCGGCAGATCCCTGCAGGCGGCATGGCATAGCTCTTGCCGGTACCGGCTCCGACCTGGCTTTGGGCGGGCGAAGCGGTCAGTGCCAGGCCGTGATCGGTCAGCTTCAGCCGCTTGTGTCCTGGCAGGGCCATGATCGTGTCCGGGCCGGACAGGTCGAGCAGCAGCGTATCGTCGCAGAACAGCGGGTAGCCCCGGCGGCCAAGACCCGCTACCAGCGTCGATTTTCCGGCGCCGCTGGGACCGGTAAAGGCGTGAACCCGTCCATCATGGGCCACAGCCGAGGCGTGGATCGGATAGAGACCGTTGAGACAGGCCACCGCGGCATAGACGCTGCCGTTCAGCCACAGTTCCAACTCGGCGGGATCGGCGCTGCGGTCCTGTTCAACCGTCACCCCTTCGCCCGCCGCGTAATGAAACGCGTATCCGGTGCCGGTGCGCAGCGCGAACCGCCCGTCCTCGATACGCCATCGGTCGGGCTGCAGGGGGTGTTCCGGAAACGGTTCGCCCACCCGGCCAGGCCGCCAGCGGGATTCCTGCGCCAGCCGCTCGATCAACTGGTGGGGGCTGGGCGGAACGGCCATGATCGCCGCGCTGTGCCGTCTTGCCGGAAAGGCGTCAACTGTGGGCTGGCTTCGCTCTATGGGCGGCGCATCGACATACAGTGTGGAAAACGGGCGCTTGCGCGCTTGTCCCCCCCAGATGTGGTGCTAATCGCGAGGAAAGGAGCCTTGCGTTTCCCCTATGCCAGCCCCGCTGATCTCGCCCTCGATCCTGTCCGCCGACTTTGCCCGGTTGGGGGATGAGGTACGCGCCATCGACGCCGCCGGGGCGGACTGGATCCACGTCGACGTTATGGACGGCCATTTCGTCCCCAACCTGACGATCGGCCCGATGGTGGTGAAGGCGCTGCGCCCGCACACGGCCAAGCCGCTCGATGTGCACCTGATGATCACCCCGGTCGATCCGTTCATCGATGCCTTTGCCGAGGCGGGTGCCGACATCATCACCTTCCACCCCGAGGCCGGTCCCCACGCCCATCGCACCGTCCAGGCGATCAAGGCACACGGCAAGAAGGCCGGGGTTTCGCTCAACCCGGCAACGCCCGCCAAGATGCTCGACTACCTCTACGAGGAAATCGACCTGGTCCTGGTGATGAGCGTCAATCCGGGCTTTGGCGGGCAGAGCTTCATCACCAGCCAGCTGCGCAAGATCGAGGCGATCCGCAAGG
>ERZ1645185.1102-NODE-1102-length-11190-cov-4.368388_pt1 | contig 11190 bp, 10 predicted proteins | sample MGYA00575351_ERZ1645185 | MGnify/ENA primary metagenome ERZ1645185 (study PRJEB40838, sample SAMN11284767) | freshwater sediment metagenome | isolation source: river sediment | host: Sediment | place: India: Jana village, Kanpur | collected 2015-12-17 ... | reverse complement strand
GCAAGGCCGCAGCGAGGCGCACGGCGCGAGGAATAACGAGCGCCACGTTTGTGCGCGCCCGCGAGCCGGTGAGCGGGCAGTGTCTTAGCAATCTTCACGCGTCAATGCGGCAAGCCGCCCAGCGCCGCGAGAACGCTGCAGGCGGCCTGTTTCAGCCGCCTGCCACTAGACACGCTTGGTCATTCTGGAGAACCGCTCCTGCAAGATCACCCCCGTGGAGATGAGATGTTTGCCCTGTATCGTTTTTTGCACCGCTTCGATGCGTGCAGTAAAATTCGGATGCGTCTTGAACAGCGCGCGATCATCACCCTTCAACTCCCGCAAGCGCGTCAGCAACCCGACATAGGCCTCCGGATCGTATCCGACTCGCGCGGCAAAGACTTCGCCGATCGTATCGGCCTCCATTTCCTTCCCCTGGTCCAGCCCTTCGTCGAGGAGTTTCTTGACGGCCCCGTCGATCACGTTCTTGAACGCAGCCGGATTACTGGTCGCATAGGAGAGGCCTGCCTCTGTCACCCCGGCCAGGCGCTTGCTCCGCTGAATAATATCGAGGATGTGCTTCTGGCTCACATGGGCGATCTCGTGCCCCAACACGGCAGCCAGTTCCGCCTCGTTCCTGACCTGTTTGAGCAGCCCGCGAGTCACAAAAATGTACCCGGCCGGCGCGGCGAAGGCGTTGATGGACTCATGTTCCAGAATCGCCACCCGGTAGGGAATGTCCGGCCGATCCGAGGTGTTGGCCACGGCCCTCGCAACAAGGTTCACGTATCGGACCAGCTCCGGCTGGTCCACGACACCACCGTAACGGGCCACCACCTGCAGGGCCATCGCCTGCCCAATCGAAGATTCTTCCTCATAGCCGATGGGAAAGAGACTGCCGACGACATTCCCGACTCCATGGATGGCCCCAGCCAACCGCGGGTTTCCGGATTGCCGCGCGAGATCTTCCCCGGCACGTTGAACCTCCGCACAGCCGGCCACGGTCAGAGACAGCGCGAGCAGACTTGCCGTCACGACGTGATTATTTCGCATATTCGCCAAGCCCTCCTTCCCGCAGAAACTCTTCAACCTCCTGATCGGCAATCTGGTACGCTGTCATGCGATCCACCGCTTCACGATCCCTCGCCGACACGCCGGTGCGGTCGGCATACCCTTCCGATGCCTTGTCCAGGCCCCTGGCCCCGGCTGATGCCGTGGTCGCCGAGGCGTCACCGCCGCGCATACTTTGCCCGAGCCTGGCCAGCGCATCATTGGTCCCGGAGGGTTTTGTGCTCGACGTTTTGTTGGAGAAAATCCATCCTTTGGCACCGGTAGCCGTCTTGACCTCCACCCAGCTGCCGTCGCGACCGACCACTTCCAGCGCATCACCGTACTTGACGTTGCCGACCACCGCATCCAACGAGGTTTTCCCTAAACGGAGTTGCGCGGTCTTCGCTTGCACATAGACCGTCTCAGCCCACGCCTCTACGCCTCCCGTCACCAGCACGGCGCAGAATGCGACCAATGGAATCCAGTTTCGTCGTGGTTGTGTCACAGCGTCCTCCCCTCAACACCGCAGCTTACTTTGATGTCATCTCATACACCCCGTCCCAGTCGGCCGGCGGGGGTGTGTGCCGATAGTTGGTGGACCGTTCCACGTAAACCCGTGACGGTCCATCCGACGGATCCATGGCGAGCGCCTCGGTGAATCGCGTACAGGCGGTCTCAAAATCTCGCTGTTTGTAGGCCGCCAGCCCCTCCAGATACCGATCGACGACACGTCGTTTCGCCTCGTCCACCTGCCCGTTCCGGCCCAGGAGTTCGAACACGACGACCGGCTCTTTTTTACCTTTCACTCGTAACAGATCGATCTCGCGCACTTCAACGTCGTTCTTGGCCAGTTCGGCGGTCCGCTGTCCGATCAGGATCAACGTATCGTAATATTTGCTCGCGCCTTCCAGACGCGACGCCAGATTGACGCTGTCGCCCGTCACCGTATATTCCATGCGCTCCTCGGACCCCATGTTCCCCACGATGCAGGGGCCGGAATTGATGCCGATTCTGGCCCCGATCTCCGGGAGTCCCTCCTCCACCCAGATGCGGCGAAGTCTGGCCAATTCGGCCTGACAGTCCAGCGCGGCATAACAGGCCAGCGACGCATGCTTCGGATCGTCGAGCGGCGCCCCGAAGAGCGCCATGATCCCGTCCCCCAAATACTTGTTCACATTCCCGCGATGGCTCGTCTTGATGATCGCCGTCATCGCCGAGAGGTAGCGGTTGAGCAAGGCCACAAGATCCTCGGGCGTCATCTTCTCCGAAATCGTGGTGAAGCCCGCGATATCGGAAAACAGGATGGAGATTTCCTTCTTCTCTCCCCCCAGCCTGATGGCCTCGGGGTTGCGCATGATCTCCTCGACCACCTCGGACGACATGTATTTGTCGAAAGCCGCACGCATGAGCCGACGCTGTTTGCCTTCAGTCACATATTCGACCGTCGCCGCGGTACCGAACGTCACGACCAACGCTACCTCCGGAAAAACAAGTTCCAGCCAACGCGCATGTCCGCCGAACGCATGCGCCACCAGGCCGTAGTAGGCCACGGCCAGCCCCAACGTGACGCCGAATTTCGCCGGATATGATCGGAACAACATGAAAGTCCCGGCTGAAGCGAGACACAGCCCTAACAGGACGGTCAATGAAAACCAGGGTGGAGCGGCCTGCAACCCCTGCCCATGGAGCACATTGTCCAAGGCCGCCATGTGGATCAACACCCCGGGCGTGGCGGAGGCAAACGGGGTCACTCGAAGATCGTACAACCCGGCAGCCGTCCCAGCGATAAACACGACCTTGTCTTTGAAGAGCGTCGCGTCCAACGCTGGTCGTTCCCCCTTCTGCTGCTGGGCAAACGCCTGTAACACCCGCCCGATCGAATACTTTCGGACATGGTACGTCTCCTCCAAGGACCCGTGCCACCGGATCAACAGACGGCCATCGGCATCGAGCGGCACGCTGGTGTTACCGATCTGTACCCGGCCGTCCTTGACGGTGATCCCCTCCGCCCCGAGCAGATAGCGAGCAACCGCGAGGGAGAGGTGCGGCACGAACCGCCCGTTCACCTGCCCCAGCAACGGAATGCGTCTCGTGGGGCCGTCGGCGTCGGCTGACAGATTGATGACACCCAGCCCCCTCGCCTGCTGGGCCAACACAGGAATCGGGAGTTTCACTCCACCCTGATGCGCGGCAACCCGGTCCGATTCCGGCAGTTCGACTTTCAGAGTCGCGCGGGATTGCAGATCCGGAGGAAGCTGACCCGGCTCGGCCTGGAACAACATCGGCAGGAACACATTATCTGCCGCGCGCATGTCGTCCGCAAACGACTGATCAAATTCCTCGGCATTTTCATCCGGCTCAAAAAACATCACATCGAACACGACGGCCCGCGCACCCGCCTGCTTGAGATACCGCACAACATACCCATAGCGATCGCGCGGCCAGGGCCAGCGCCCGAAGGCCTCCAAGCTCGACTCATCAATGGCCAGCAGCACAAGATTGGAATCCGCCTTGGCGGGTTCGGCGTAGCGACGGACAAGATGATCCAGCGCCTTGAGTTCCGCGACCTCAAACCACCGGGTCATGCGCAGTCCTGCCACGAAGGCACAGACCGCGAGGCCGACTGCAAGCGCGGAGAGAATTTTAGTTGTCTGGGTCGAAGAGGACATCGAGACGATTCAACCGGTGTAACAGTCTGTACGGGATGGGCTATCGTACTGGAGAACGGGTGAGAGGGAAAGAGGCGGGAAACGGCCGCATCTCCCGGCAAGGAAAACCAGCGGCCTGGTCCGCATCCTGACCGCTACGGCGCGTCATTCGCGCACCGAAACCCCAAGGTCGGACCCCAGTACGTCATCTCGTCCCAGCCTCGATACCCGGCGCGCAATTCCAGGGGCCGTTCCATCCAACTGCCGCCGCGCAAGACTCTGAACGTTCCGCGCAGCGGCCCTTGTGGGTCTCGGACGGGCGAGGTGCGGTAAAAGTCTTCGGCATACCAATCCTTCACCCATTCCGAGACCAGGCCGATCATGCCGGACACGCCATAGGGGGAACGAGCCGCCAGCGGCATGCCCGCCGGCTCAACGCCGTTCGCTGAGGCCTTTCCATCCGTCAGTGCCGCACGGCTTTTCTGGATCACCTCGTCACTGTTGCCCCAGGGATACCGCCGGCCATCTGTTCCGCGCGCGGCCTTCTCCCATTCGGCTTCCGTGGGCAACCGCTTCCCGCCCCACTGACAGTAAGTTCTCGCCTGCATCCACGTCACATCGGTCACGGGACGTGGCTCCAACTGAGGATCATCGAAGGCCGCGCGTACTTTCGGCGGAAGACAACTCCCTCCGTCCACGCAGGCTCGATACTGCCCGTTCGTCACCCCCTGTTGATCGATCCAGTAGGCGCTGAGATAGAGACGATGGACCGGGCGCGCATCGGGCAGGCCATCCTCCATGCCCATCAGAAATTCGCCTGCCGGAATCAGCACCATCCCGGGTGGCGGCGTCAGACCTTGGTCCAGCAGCCGTTTTACGGCTTCCTGCTGGTCCGCCTGAAGCTGCGTATTGACCCGCTCAATGACATCCTCACCGAGTGACGGAGGAGTGTCATTCGACCGGACAAGCGGCGCTGGTGCGCGGGCAACCGAGGGCTGCCCGCCTCGTAGCGTCTCCGCAACCGGAGGAGGCGCCGCCGAGTGGCTCGGGACAGCCGGCGGTTCAGACATGCGGATCGTTTCGATCCGGACCGAGGTCCGCGCCATTTCCAGCACGGGATCCCCGTTCCCCTTTGCTTTCTTGGACTCCTTCCTGACTTTGCCGATCGCAGAAAAATCAAAGTCCGGAATGTTGGCCAGCAGAGGCGTGGCATAACTGATCGGCACAGCAAACGCCATGCCTTCGGGCACAATGCCGGAGGGGTGCGTAAATTTCGTGGTGAGAATCCCAACGACTTCACCCTGCCGATTGAATATCGCCCCGCCGCTGTTGCCCGGGTTCACCGCCGCGTCGACTTGAAACACCCGTTGCACGCCTCTCGTCCGCACGGCGGCCACATGGCCTCTGGTAATCGTGGTTTCGCGCAACCCGAACTGAAACCCGACGGCAATCACCTCCTGGTCCAATTTCACGGCACCGGCATACCCGAGCGGCGCTTCGGAGAGCCCGACGGTTTCGACCTTCAAGAGTGCCAGGTCATGCTCCGCATCCACACTGACGAGGACCGCAGGCGCGCGAAACTCTCCCGGCGTCACAATCGTGATGCGTTTTGCGTTTGCGATCACATGATGGGCCGTGAGCACATAGCCATCATGATGCACGATGACCCCACTGCCAGCCGGTTTCTCAACCGGCAACAGCGGGCGCTCATTGGCGGCCCCGCAGTCAACAGTGCCGAGAAGCAGGGCAAGTAGCACCAGAACGATCTTCATGGTTTGACCGGCAGTAGTACGCTGATCGCCCCGGCATTTTGTCCGAGAACGAGGCCCTCCCGTGGATAGCCCATGCGGTCGACCACGCCTTTGGGTTCACCATGACAATCCAGACAATGCCTCGTCGCGTACAACGGAAACATCAGCCGGAACGACGCGCTGTTGGCCGCCATTTCACTGATGACGGTTTCCCGGGGATAGGCGGAATCGGCAAAGGCTTCCAAGGCACCCCGTTCGTAGGCGTCCGGGCGATTGGCAGGGTTCCGCGGCGCCAAGGAGGTTTGTTTCAAGCGCACCCCTGTGTGATCGGTGAACCGGGCCGACACCCTTGCGCCGAACGCGGCGGGAATAAAGCCTCTGAATTGGGTCGCCTGGGGATGGAGTTCCTGACGGAGATCGGCGATCACCTGCCTGCTGGTCTCGACCAATGCGCGGAGCAGCCGTTTGGTGCGGGGGGCCAGAGCCGCGCCGTCCAACTCATGCAGGTCGATACCGGCCCGCCCCCGGAACATGTCCATGAGTTGTCGTTCGAAGGCTTCCGGCGTGAGGCCCTTGCCCTGCGATTCCTCTAACACGATCTGATTGTCGTTGATGACCGCGCGACCGGAGTCGAGGAGCACGGCGAGTAGCCGAGCGGCTTGTTCAAGCTCAAGGACTGTTTGGAACGGGATGGATGAATGTTCGGGTTGTTCAAACCCTGAGGTCGCCGGGATGACGGGCAGCGCCCCTCCGGCTAAGAGACAGGCCAACATCCACGGCAGACGACGTCGCATGGGCAACCCTGATGCGTTCGCGTTGCGGGCTGTGGGGAATCGTGCGCTGCCGCCCGCGTCAGTCGGACAGCAGCACACGTCTGCAGAAATGGTACGAGTCGCGTGAAAGCAAGTCAAGGAGCACAGGCATGCCGAACCCTGCGCCTCACCGATTGGACTGGATGTCGATCATCACATTATCTGCATCCAGTTCGATCGTCACGGGCATCCCTTCCTGGAACACCGAGAGCTTGCTCCCTGCCAGCGTATCCACCTCGAACCGTTCGAACCCTTCAGGAGTGGAGATCTGGATTTCTCCCCAATAGGGATCGGCGTAATGTATTCGACCGGCCAACACCTTATGATTAGCAAAATCCTCTCCACCTGGCCTGGCGGCGTCCAACAGGACATTGCCTGAATCGAGCAACAACCACACCTCATCACCGACCCGCGCATCATGCAATCCGACTCGATCCGCCTTATTGGGGCTGATCGTCCGTAGTTGCAGCCCGTACGGCGTCTTTACAAACAGGAGCCCGCTCTCGATCTTGGTAATCTGCCCGCTCACGGCCAGATGCACGCCTGGCGATGACGCATCCGAGGAGCCGGCCCCGGCCGGCCCCAACGGCCACACAACTCCGAGCATCCCGACAAGAAGGCACGCCGTCCACTTCATGGCACCCTCCTTTCACGTCTGTCGTGATCCGTCGTCCCGTTCAGTATCCCGGCTCACTGCCCATGCCCGGAACCGGTGGGACAGCAATGCCGTATTCCTGGATCGGGGTGACCATGACGGCAAAGTTAAACAACTCATCGGCCGCGACATCGTGAATGCCCTGCTCGCGAGTCCGTAACATCTTGAACCACTTCCCCATCTCGGTTTTGACGGTCTTGGTATCTCCACGCCCAATGGCGTCCTTCACCACCGCCAGCCGCTGGCTATACGGCTCCCAATTCGCGCCCGGATAGCTGGTTTTGTAGAAGTTGAGCGAGCCGTTGATCTCGTCGATCCACGACTGTTGGGCACCGGCGTGTCCGAGCAGCAGGCTCGTCCCCAGACAGAATCCGAACAACAGGGTCCACAGCCCGTATCCTGGCCTGTAACTGTTCATGGTGCGCCTCCTTGGTCATGACCCGATCCCCGGAAATAGGATCAATAGGAGACCGATGATTGACGATCCGATTCCCGTGCCTCTTCTGCATCATGGCTGTCCGGCGTCTTCAGCATTTTCATGTCCATTCCACCGGACGTCTCGTTCTCCGGGGCCAGCATCTGGCGCTCAAACCTCTTGTCCGGCTCACTCCCCGCCGGTTCACTAAAGGCCGGACTTTCCCCGGGCCGACTCTCCAATTGCGGCGAAAACGTCCCGAGCATCTGATCCGGGTGAATAACCTGGGCTCCCATGCCAGATGCCAGGAACAGTGCGACAGCCGACCCGACGATGATCTGAAATGCAGCCGCTAGACGCGCGTTCGTCTCCATGGTGCGTCCTCCTCTCTCAAGCATGTTCACGGCACTCCGTGACGACTGACACTGATCCCACTGTACGGATAGTTGTCTGCGAGGACTATTGCCTGGGGGATGGATTTTCTCTCCACCCTTCGGGTGAGGAGAAACGCCTGAGAGAGCTGACGTTAGCCATTCCCGAGGTAGACGAGCACGGCCTCGACACGCCCGCTGACCTGCAACTTTTGGTAGGTATGATGGAGATGGGTTTTGACGGTATCCAGGGATACGCAGAGTTGATCGGCGATTTCTTTATTGCTGCGACCGGCGGCCGCGCAGGCCAGAATTTCCCGCTCCCGATCGGTCAACAGAGACAGCCCTCCCGGATCCGCCCGGCCTTGTCGGCCCGCCATGGACAGAGCCTGCTTGGCAAACCCGTCCGGCATGTAGGCCGAGCGCACGGGAATATTCTGGAAGGTCGCACGGATGATCCGCAGGAACTCCTGATGGTCGGCGTCTTTCAAAATATATCCGCAGGCGCCGGCCCGCACCGCAGCAACGATACGGGCATCGTCGTCATGCACCGACAACATCAACACACGGCAATCCGGCACACAGCTGCGGATCAAACGGGTAGCGGTAATGCCATCCAGCCGCGGCATGTCGACATCCATCAACACGATGTCCGGCTTATGCTCGACCGCGAGGTCAAACGCGTGCCGACCGTCCATCGCATCTCCAACCACCACAATGTCCGGCTCGTGCTCCAGCAACATCCGGAGACTCTGCCGGAAGAGCCGTTGATCTTCGGCGATCAGGATGGTGAGAGGCATGACTGTTCCTGTCTGACCGGTAACGCAACCGTCAAGACGGCTCCACCCGCACGACGATTGCCGGCCGTGATGCGCCCCCCATGGGCCTCGACCACGAGACGACAAAAATGCAGCCCCAGACCGCGGCCGATCCGATAATCCTGTCCGTCCTTTTTTCGGAAGAACATCTCGAACAGATGCGGCACATCTTCCGGGGCGATTCCCGGGCCCTCATCCTCGATACAGATCGTGACCATGGCTCCGGGAGAGGGTTCACCGGGCAGCGTGGCGTTCGACATCGGCGTCTCTTCCACCTGCAGGGTCATGGTGATCGTGCCCTGAGGCGGCGAGTACTTGAGGGCGTTATGCAACAGGTTGATCAGCACCCGTTGCAGTCGTCGCCCGTCCCCCCATAGCCACACCTCGTCCGACGGCGTACGCACCGCAAACCGCACGCCCTGCGCTTCCGCCTCGGAACGAAAGAGTCGTAACGTCTCCTGCAGCAGCAGGCTGGCGGCCACCGGTGAGGTACTCAACGGAAGTCCTGAATAGTGCTCCTGATACACATCCAACATATCGTTGATCATGCCGAGGAGCAGATCCGTCGTAAAGCGCAAATCTTCCAAGCAGCGTCGAGGCAGGTCCTGCGCCATCTCCGGACGCCCGCTCAGCCATTCCAGTGTCTTCTTAATCCCGGCCAGGGGATTCCGAATATCATGCGCAAACATGGAGGCAAATTGACTCAGCGACGCGAGCCGTTCGGATCGGAGCAATTGCTGTTCGAGTGTTTTCTGCTCCGTCAGATCTCGGAGTTGCACCATGATGGACTCGATGCGGCCGGCCTTCGTGACCGGCACGCAGTCGATCTCCATCGTCAAGTCACCTCCGGGTGTCGGCACGCCCATCACGCCTCCCGAGACCTCCGCGCCGCGATGGAGCACCAGATTCAGTTGTGTCTGCAGGCGGAGCCGCTCAGCCTCCGCGACGAGGTCGAGGACCGGCCGATGAAGAAGAGTTGAGGCCGGCCGGGCAAGCATCACCTCGCCACGTCTATTCACGGCCTGAACCACCCCGAGGGGATCGACTAGAATTTTGGTATCGACCGCATGATCCCAGAGCAGCCGATAGTGTTCCTCAGACGTGGCCAAATCGACATTCGCCTGCTCGAGCCTTCGAACATATTGTTCCTTGGCCTGTGAGGCCAACTCCAAGCGTTGCGCAAGGTCATCAAAACTCGCAGCCAGCCGATCGATCTCCTCAATGCCGCTCGCTTCGCCGGGCGACGACGCCAGAAACGTGGCGGGGGTTCCGCCGTCGGCCATCCGGTTGATACGCTCACTCAGCGTCCCCAGCGGGCGCACAATTCGCCGACCAAGCCGCCAGCGCAGCCAGACCATAAAGACACTCGTCCCGATCCAGAAGGCGCCAAGTTTCCCGAGCAGGGCGGCCAAGGGCTCGAATGTCTCAATCGGATCCTGCTGCACCAGAATAGACCAGGCCGGCGCCCGCACCACCTGAGCCGAAAGCACGACAGGAGCCATTCCAATGATGCTCTCCTGGCCGCCGTGACTATCCTGATTGACCCGAGCCCATCGGACAGCGTTACCCTCGGTTCCCCACTGCGTCACGCTCGCCGGAAGCGGCATATGGAGGGTGGGGGCAAGAGCGGAGCAAGCCAGGATTGTGCCGTGATCGTCCAACAGCATCATGTGGCCTGTTCGACCGAGTCGGCTCCCGAGGATCGAGGACAGGATGCGATCCGTTCCGATGACGACCTTGAGGACTCCACGGACCGCCTCACCTCGCTCACCGATCGGGACCGCAACTTCCCAGTACCCATGTCCCTCCTCGTCAACCGTGAGAGGTCCCGCCCAGGAATGCCCCTCCTGCACGACCATCGTCCACCACGGCTGCCTCGCGTAAAACTCTCGGACGGAATCACTCAACCGGCCTCCGACCAGTTGCCCATCCGCCCGCACAATGGCCAGTGAATGAAAATAGCGATGCTGCGCTTCGCGCCAGCGCTCAACCTGCCGAGCCGCCTGAGCTGGCAACAGGGTGCCTTCCACCGACGTACGCAGATCGGGAAGCGCAGCAAGCCGTTGCACCCATTCAATTTCTCCGGTGAGCAACAAGGCGGCTTTGTCGGCACTCTGGCGGGCGATTTCCTGAAAGGTGATCCCGACGGTGGTCTGTAGCGATTGTCGGGCATGCCAGTAGGCATAGGCGAGCCCCACCGTGCCGGAGACCAGTCCCACGGCGAGCACTGAGAGGGTGACCAAACTTTGAAGACTGACCCGCTGGCGCATGACGGCGGCCATGGGGTAGATTGCGGCGTGACCGGCAGCGTGGACTAAGTGGTGTGTGCGGCCCGGCGGAGCCCCGGTCCCGACGCAATATGGGTGACGTCATGTCATGCTCCACACACCCTGTGGCGTGCGGACATCTGCACACAGCACCCCTTCAGCATACAAAACTTCAGGCATCGAGCATAGTCCCCCGGCCACGGGCCGCGGTGTTATCGCAATTCCACGATCGTCACCCCATCGCCTCCCTCCGCACGATCACCAGGCCTAAACGCCACGACGTAGGGGGAGGCCTTCAGATATTCCCGCAAGGCAGTCCTCAGCCGACCCGTCCCGTGCCCGTGGATAATGCGCACAAACGGGCTTCCCCCGAGGACGGCACGATCAAGGCCGGCCACCACGACATCCAGCGCATCATCAGCCG
>ERZ1645185.1101-NODE-1101-length-11192-cov-4.439436_pt1 | contig 11192 bp, 8 predicted proteins | sample MGYA00575351_ERZ1645185 | MGnify/ENA primary metagenome ERZ1645185 (study PRJEB40838, sample SAMN11284767) | freshwater sediment metagenome | isolation source: river sediment | host: Sediment | place: India: Jana village, Kanpur | collected 2015-12-17 ... | reverse complement strand
GGTATTGCTCGCGATCGCCCTGCATGGCGATGGTCGTCAATGCAACAATGGGCAGTCTGCCTCGTTCCGACCCGCCGTCGCGTCGGCGAATCTCTGCGGTTGCCGTGAGTCCGTCCATTTCTGGCATCTGACAATCCATCAGCACCAGGTCAAAACGACTCTCGGCCGTTGCCAGGAGCGCCTCCCGGCCGTTCTCCGCAACCTCAACCAGGTACCCCAATTGTTCGAGCATGCCGACGGCCACTTCCCGGTTCACAGGACTGTCCTCTGCCAGGAGAATGCGCCTGGCTGATTGTTGCCGTACGTGGGTGGCCGGTTCAGATGGGGAGAGGAGTGGATGAGTCGGGTCCTCGGCAGGGTTGGGTGTGAGATATGGGTTGGGAGCCGGTGAATATCGTGCGAGGGTTGTGGCCGATTCGGAGCCGAGCGGTTGCAATTCGAATTGCGTAGTAAATGCGAATGTGGAGCCGCGCCCGGGCTCGCTCTCTACCGTGATTGATCCGCCCATGAGTCCGACCAGTTGTTTCGCGATGGAGAGGCCGAGTCCGGTCCCGCCGTATCGCCGGGTGGTGGACCCGTCTGCCTGGGAAAAGGCGTCGAAGATGCGCAGCTTTGCCGCAGCCGGAATTCCGATCCCCGTATCGGTTACCGCAAATCGCAGTTGTGCATGGGTGGTGGTTCCACTTAGGAATTCAGCAACGAGTGTGATGCCGCCGCTCTCCGTGAATTTGATGGCGTTGCTCAGGAGATTCATGAGGATCTGACGAAACCGCACTGGGTCGCCTTTCAGGTAGCGCGGCACTTTGTCATCGATCTGCTGGGTGAGCTGGAGCTTCTTGCGGCGGGCGGCTTCCATGAACAATTCGAGCGATTCTTCGAGTACCTGTACAAGATCAAAGCCGACACATTCCAGGTCGAGTTTGCCGGCCTCGATTTTTGAAAAGTCCAGAATGTCATTGATGATCGCCAGCAGCGTGCGTCCCGACCGGTGTACCGTCGACGCCAGATGGCGCTGTCTGTCCGTCAACGCGCTGTTCAGCAGAAGTTCAGTCGTGCCCAGGACGCCGTTCATGGGAGTGCGGATTTCATGACTCATGTTGGCCAGGAACTCGCTCTTGGCCGTGCTGGCTGCTTCGGCCGCTTCCTTGGCCGCGCGGAGTTCTTCCTCGCTGCGCTTTCGGTCGGTGGTATCGATGTGGATGCCGACCATACGTGCCGCCACGCCATGCACGTCCCGGATGATGCTGCCACGAGAGAGGATCCATCGATAGCTGCCGTCTTGATGCCGCAGACGGTGTTCGATCTCGAAGTGGGATCGTTCACCATCGAGGCAGGTTTGGATGATTTTGTGCACAAACGGCTGGTCTTCAGGATGAATGCGCAGACGCCATTCATCGAATGTGTTGGGGAGTGTGGTGTCGTCGTGGCCGAGTTGGTTCTTCCATTGCGTTGAAAAATAGATGGCGCCGGTGGTGAGGTTCCAGTCCCAAATTCCAATGTGCGAGCCCTGGACCGTCATCATCAGACGGGCTTCGCTGGTACGCAATGCTTCTTCCGCCCGTTTGCGCTCCGAGATATCCACCACGAAGGCCGTAAAAGTGTACGCATTTTCCAGCCGGAGCGGGGTGATTGACAACTCGATCGGAAACTCCGTGCCGTCGCGGCGCAAGGCGGTGATTTCGATCCGTTTGTTTAAAATCGGTCCCTCGCCGGTCTCGAGAAAACGCTCGAGTCCGCGTTGGTGCGCCTCACGGTGCGTCTGGGGAATGATGGTGTCCGCCATGGAGCGGCCGATGGCTTCCTGACTGGTCCATCCGAAGGTCTGCTCGGCTTGGGTATTCCAGCCTGTGATGCGACCCTTGTCATCCATGCTGATCACCGCGCTTAGCGCGGTATCGATGACCAGTCTGGTTCGGCCCTCGCTCTTGCGCAACGCGCCTTCGGCATGGACTCGCTCGACGGCTTCGAGCGCCAGGGAGACGAGCGAGGCAATCGCATGACCGAACTGCTGTTCTTCCAGCATCCAGGGGCGGAGGGTGCCGACATGTTCGTGGCACAGTACCCCGACCAGTTTTCCTTTGAAGCGGATCGGGATGTCGAGCATCGCAGTAATCCCAAGGGGCGCCAGGTAGCTCGCAGTGAATTCGGAGGTGCGTGGATCGTGCTGAGCATCGGCGGCATCGATGACGCGTTCGGAAAGCAGTTCACAGAAATAGCTTGGGAAATCGTGTGCGAGGAGTTCCGTTCCTGAGGTATAGGTCTCGGCCCCGACATCATAGAGCGTTTTACATTGCAGGGCGGCATGGTCCTCGCCTAGCAACCAGATGCTGCACCGGCGCACGTGTAGGGTGGCGGCCGCAACGCGGGTGATCTCGCGTAGAGCGGGCTCAAGCACGCCACTCTGGATGACGCTGTTGCTTGTCAGCCCGAGCAGCGCAATTTGTTGTTGCCGGAGCAGTTCTTCGGTGTGGCGGCGACGGTCCTCAATGTGTTTGCGTTCGGTGATGTCACGAAAGACCAGGACGGCGCCAACCGTGTGATCGTCTCGCACGATGGGTGCTAACACGCAGGAGACGGGAAACGATCGGCCGGTAATTGAGGTCAGCACCCCGTCGTCGGTCCGAAAAGATTGTTCCTGCGTCGGCGCGCTGTGCACAGTCTGTGGGAGCAGTGTCTTGTTGGAGTCCGAGGCGGCTGACAATGAGACGATGTCTTGAAGCCGTCGACCAACCACTTCCTGTTCGCTGAGTCCCCAGAGTCGTTCGGCCTCGGGATTAAGCAACACAATGTCCCAATGGCCGCCTACCACGCAGAGCCCGTCGCCCATCGAGCGCAGCACGGTTTGGAGTTTATCCCGTTCCTCGGTGAGCTGGCTCTCTGATGTGCGGCGAAGCTGTTCGTTCAACGCTTGCATTTCCGATGCGGAGAGCGCGATCGAGCGTTCGAGTAGCTCGCGTCCCTGGTCGGATTCCACATAGCTCCGGCTCATGCGTTCGAGCAGCTGTTGCCAGACCTCGAGTGATGAAGGGAGCGTGGCGTCATCCAGCCCCAGTCGCTTCAGTTGCCGTTTCAGCAGCGGATGCATCGGCGTTAGTGTTCGGAGATGGTCGTCAAGGTCATGGTTTGATTATGGAGATCGCAGACTCCGCTCTTGTAAGGCGAAATTTCGCCATAGGAGTAGAAGCCGACCTGACTGCTGCCTTTCGGCAGAATGTCCAAGGTGGCTTCAATCTCTTCCTCTGTCCGTTCCCCGAGAACCAACCGTCGCCCCACGCAGCTGATGGCGATGGAGAGGGTAGGAGACGGTGTTGCTGCGTCGTTCTGGTGGTCGACGGCAAGGGTCGCCGCTTCGGAAGCCCCTTGAACCAATCGGTCGAAGTTTGCGCGCATCAACTGCGCCAGCACGCCCTCCGGCATGTCCCCCGCGAAGGTCATGGACTGCGCGGTTTCGTCGACCGCCAAAATGGTGCGCACCAAGACTTTCCCGTCAGAGGCGGACGTTCGAATCGCGAGAGGGAAGAGAAGGCCCGTCGCCGGGAGACCGGCAGCGCGATCCCCTAAATATTCCTTGTATAACTGCAAAGCTGGGCGTCCATCCAACTCGTACAGCACATTCCCTTTGGACTTGGTCACTAGCCGCTCCGGCCCGAACTTGTCCCATCCGCCCTTGGAGCCGTGTCCGAGCTTGACGTGGTCACCATACAAACCGATCGCCGTGACATACCCACCGATCAGCGCTCGATCTTTGATGACCCAGGTCCGCTTAAAGTCGGTCCCATCTCCGGCCAGACCGCCGGTGACCACGACGTCTCCTCCCAGCGTATCGTTGAGGCCTTTGACGAGTTCGCTGCCGTTGACGTTCAGGCCGTCCGAGAGCACGAGTACGCCTCGAAGCGTCGACTGTTTGAGTTGCCCGGCGATGGCGCATCCGGCCGCGTAGGAGTCCGCGGAAGTCTGCACGGATGCGTTGGCGTTGCGGAGCGTGGTGTGATCGAAGCGCACGGCTGCCACGACCAGGCTATCATCTGAAATCTCACGTCCGTGAATTTCCCCTGCGGTCGAGCAGCCCAGCACGGAACTTCGGGGGCAGGCGTCGAGCACCCGACGGAGACGTTCCGGTTTGTCGATCAGGCTTGGTGCGCCGAACAGTAGCAGGAGGGTGGCGTCGGAATCGAGTTGAGACAGCTGGGCCGGGGACCAAGACTGATCGGCTCGTAGACGGGTGGTGGTGACGTGCATGGGAGATTCTCCTCGTTAATGATGTCTGTCCAGCAATGCTTCCCCACCAGGGGGGCGTGATTGGTGTGTGAGGATGCGTTGAGACGGCCCATTGTGGCTGGCCCACCCTTCACGTCTGTTGCCGATGAGGCGCCTTCCTCTTCGTGCAGTCGTGCCGTCGAGCAACGCAGATCCGTGCCGGTGCCAATCGATGGGGTTCACGCCTGAAGTCGCTCAGGGGCTCTTTCCTACCGTTCTGTCGGCGTTGTGCGCCGTGCAGAGCAGGTGAGGGCAGACCGTTGAGGAATGTGCTCATAGGTTTCAATAAGTTATGACGTAGGACCCCGCCTGCATCCTGTCCCGGGTGCAGAATGTGGCTCAACTGTATCGGCAGAACTGACGGGTGACTAAAGGGGAAGAATGAGGATGCGACGGGCGAGCGTGAGTGATCCTCTGTCGGTGGTCTGGGCTGCGGCTGTATTCCGGTGGGCGGTGGTCGTCCCTAGTGGTGATGATGGTGGCACTCGGGGCCATGGACGTGGGGGGGCTCCGGCGGCGGCGGGGTCAACTGTCCGGGAAGCACAATCCGGCCCGCTTCGTGTTGTTTGGTCAGATGTTCGGCAATCTCGGGGTGGAAAGTTTTGACGTAGCCGATCATCCCATTCAGAAACCGGCGTGACTGAAAGTCCTGGCCGGAAAATTCGGTCAGCAGAGCCAGTGCGCGATCAAGAATCTCCGGGGCTGAGCCGGCGTCGGTGATCTGTTGCGGTTGCTGTTTCACGAAGGTGTCGTACTCCTTTTTGAGGCGCTCGGCAAACACCGGCATGGGTGCGGATGGGACATGGAGCGGGCTCAAGGTGCGGCGCAGGGCCTGGATGGCGGCGAAGACTTCAGCGTCCTGTCCGTCACGACGGTCGTGGAAGTAACCGAAGGTGACGACTTCGATCAAATTGAACAGGGCCGCAGCCTTCTCGCCTCCCGCCACGCTGAGTTGGCGGTAGAGTTCACGTCGGACCGGGGCGAACTGTTCGCCCAGACGTTTCTGCTGATAGTCGCTTCCGGTATCGAGATAATCGCAGTCGGGCGGGCAGGTGATGCGTGTAAGCCGATGCTCCCCGCAACATTGGCTGCAAATCAAACCGGTCAGGGCGGGGCAGGAGCGTTTCCCCTTACGCTGGTTGCAATACACACATCGGCTCATTTGCGTGATGATCCTTCCTTTTCAGACTTTTTCGGCTCGACGAACCCGTAGTCTGCCAGTGTGCGTTTGGCGCGGTCGCCGGTCGCCGCGGTGGGAGATTCGAGGCCATTGACCTCGGCCGCGTTCGAGTCCTGGTAGGGCACGAGAATCAAGTGATTCACGCGGTCGATTCCGATATCCGAGGGGCCAGGGAGATACTCCGCGATCACTTGAAACTTGTTGTTTGGCAGCATCCGCCAGATCTTTCCCTTCGTGACGTCGGCGACGTACATGCTACCCCATCGGTCGAAATCCACGCCGCTCAAATTTTGGAACCGCCCGGTAAAAAATCCGTTCGAGGCGAGTTCGCTGAGGGTGCCTTCAGGCGTGATGTCGAAGATTTTGCCGGAGTCATAACTGACCACGGCCAGATGGCCGGTTTTGGGATTCACGGCGACTCCCGAGGGCCCCGCCAAGTGAGCCCCTGACAGGTACAGCGTGAGGGTCGGCGTCGGCGTGAGATCAACCCGGTAAATCGCATTGCCACCCTGGTCGGCCAGGTAGAGATGGCCGTGGCCGTCGGGGGCGATGCCGACGAGCGACTGGGCGACCTTCCCATCGGTCGGGCGGGGAAGCACCAAGGTTGCGAGCGGTTTGCCGCTCGTCTTGTCGAAGGCCCGCAGGGAATCCAAGTCCGTGACGTACAGGACCTGATCCACAACGGCCATGCCTTTCGGGGCATGGAGGGTCACGTCTCCCTGGCCACCCTCGATGAATTTGAAGGCGGTGATGCGCCCATCGTCGCTCAGTTTGGTGATGAAGCCGTTGTTGTCGCGGGCGTCCGGCTCACCGTTGATATTTGAAATAAAATACGACCGTGACGCGGGATCGGCCAAGAAGCTGTGCGGCGATTCCAATCCGCTCACTTGCAGGGCCCAGGCCCCTGAACCGGTCAGGAGCACACCTGCTGCCCAAGCGAGAGCAAGCCCGAGACGGCGGCGGAATGGCCGGGACGAGACACGGTGACGCATGGTGGTGGATCTCATCAGCGAAGGTGTCGGACAGACGATGCTGTTGCTGCATCGTAGCCAAGGGTCTGGAAGACTGTCAAGGAAGCGATGCAAAGGCGGTGGCGAAGGGTGGACGGTCTGGCCGACATGTGTGACGACGTCGCGTTCGCCGGTACTGATTCGCCATGATGGCGGGGTGTGGCTGTCGGGTCCCTGCCAGCGTTGACTTGATGAAAAATTGCCTGCTATGGTGCCCACACTTTTTGCTGTCATTCAGGCCAGGGAGGATATTGTGGCTGCACGGATTATTGATGGGAAAGCGTTGGCGCAGCAGGTCCGGGAACGACTGGCCGTGGAGTCGGCCGCGGTGCTGGCCAAAACAGGAGTCAAGCCCGGGCTGGCGACCATTCTGGTGGGGGACGATCCTGCATCGCACGTCTACGTCAAAAATAAACAAAAGGCCTGCGAATTAGCGGGGATTTATGTCGACGATCACAAACTGCCGGCCAGCACATCGCAGGCCGAGTTGCTGGCGTTGATCGAAAAGAAAAATGCGGACCCGAAGATTCATGGCATCTTAGTTCAGCTGCCGCTGCCCAAGCATATCGAGAGTCGCGTTGTGCTGGAGGCGGTGTCGCCGAACAAGGATGCCGATGGGTTCCATCCGTACAACTTCGGTCGGTTAGTCGAAGGCAATCCGGTGTTTGAAGCTTGTACCCCGAAGGGTGTCATCAAGATGATCGAGTCGGCCGGAGTTGCGATTGAGGGCAAGCGGGCGGTCGTCGTCGGGCGGAGCAATATCGTGGGCAAACCGCTGGCGTTGATGTTGCTCCAGCGGAATGCCACGGTCACGATCTGTCATTCGAAAACCAAAGATCTTGCGGCGGTTTGCCGCGAGGCCGATCTCCTGTTGGTCGCGATCGGGAAGGCGAAGTTCGTGACGGCGGATATGGTTCGAGAGGGGGCGGTGGTCATTGATGTGGGGACCAACAAGGGGCCGGACGGGAAGCTCTGCGGCGACGTGGATTTCGAGCCGGTCAGCCAAAAAGCGGGGTGGATCAGCCCGGTGCCGGGTGGCGTCGGGCCGATGACGATTGCGATGTTGCTCGACAATACCGTTGAATCTGCTAAGAGAATGGCAGGGATGAAATAGGTCGATCGGGACGCGCCCGTTGCTCGCAGACCGCGCACGATCAGAATGTGCTCGGTCGATGCGCGCACTCGGGACGTCCCAATCCGCCCTTTTTCAAATGGGGTAGGGATGGGCTGGAGGATAGGGAGACCACAAACCATGCAGGGGAAATCTCGATGAGCCGGGAGCCGCGGCGACTCAAGGATGTGCTGGCGCAGGGGGAGTTTGCCGTCACGGTGGAATATAACCCGCCGAAGGGTACCAACCTCACCCACGTGGTCGAAAGCGCAAAGTCACTGGTTGGCCGCGTGCACGGGGTCAACGTCACCGACAATACCGCCGCGATCGTGCGGGCAGGATCCTTACCGGTGTGCCGGATCTTGTATGAGCTGGGCCATGATCCGGTGATGCAGTTGACCTGCCGGGACCGCAATCGCATCGCGATGCAGTCCGATCTCATGGGCGCGCATATGCTGGGCATCCGGAACATCCTCTGTCTGACCGGAGACTACCCGACGGTCGGTGATCACAAGGATGCGAAACCGGTCTACGACCTCGACTCAGTCCAGGTCATGCAACTGGTGACGGGACTGAACAACGGCAAGGATTATGCGGGCAACAAGCTCGATGGTTCTACCGACTTTACGATCGGCGGGGCGGTCACGCCGGAAGCAGATCCGCTGGGACCGATGCTGGTCAAATTCGAGGTCAAGGTGCGCGCCGGCGCGCAGTTTTTCCAGACCCAGGCGATTTATCAGCCGGAACAATTCAAGAAGTTCATGGACGCGGTGCGTCCGTTCAAGGTGAAGGTGCTCGCGGGGATTCTGCTGTTGCGGAATGCCAAGATGGCGGAATTCATGAACGCCAATATCCCCGGCGTCTGTGTCCCGCAGGAGATGATCGACGAAATGCGCGCCGCAGGCGATAAGCGGGCGCTCGATGCCGGCGTGGAGATTGCCGTGCGAACGATCAAGGCCGTCCGTCCCTACTGCGATGGCGTCCACATTATGGCCATCAAATCCACCGAACGATTGCCGGAAATTCTGACGAAAGCCGAGCTCGGGTGATGACGGTCCCGGACTTGCTGAAGTGCAAGCGCGATGGACGCAAGATTACGGTGGTGACGGCCTATGATGCCCTTTTCGCCCGTATCGTCGAACAAGCAGGGATCGACGTCATTCTCGTGGGCGACTCGCTGGGCGTGGTCGTGCAAGGCAAGGTAAACACGCTCTCCGTGACCATGGACGAGATGCTGTACCACACCAAGCTGGTGGCAGGGGCTGTCCAGCGCGCACTGGTCATCGGCGACATGCCGTTTCTTTCGTACCAGGTGAGCCAGGAAGAAGCGGTGCGAAATGCGGGGCGACTCCTTCAAGTTGGAGCTCATGCGGTGAAATTGGAGGGTGGTGCGGCAGTAACGGATCGTGTGACGGCGATGACGAACGTCGGCATTCCGGTGATCGGGCATCTCGGAATGACGCCTCAGTCAGTCCAGCAGTATGGCGGCTACAGGGTGCAGGGAAAGGGCAAAGACCGTGCGCTACAGCTGTTAGAGGATGCGCGCGCGCTGGAAGGGGCAGGTGCTTCGGCCATCGTCCTGGAGGCCATTCCCGCGGGACTGGCGAAGACGGTGAGTGAGGCGCTCACGATACCCACCATCGGCATTGGAGCAGGGCCCCACTGCGACGGGCAAGTGCTGGTGCTCTATGATTTGCTGGGATTGTTTGACGAGTTCGTGCCGAAGTTTGTGAAGCCCTACGGCAACCTCAAGGCCGAGGCGCTCCAGGCTCTTCGTCGGTACAAGGAAGACGTGGAGAAGGGGGTATTCCCCTCCGATTCCGAAAGTTACCACTGATCAGCCGGCTTCGCTCTTTGCTTTCAGCGACTCCCTGTTTTTCCGCCCTCTTTCGACAACGTGAACAGGATGTGCACGTTTGGCTCGCTCTTGTTGAGCCAGTGCACGAATTGTTCAGCGAGACTCTCTGTATCCAGGCCCATATATTGGACGGGGCAATCCCTCAGGCGAGCGAGCACCCGTGAAACGAGATTTTGCGTCGCCTGCTCGTGACCCAGTTCACGTTTGAGGTTCGCGGCGGCGCATTGAATGAGCGCCTGAAAGAAATTGCCGGCCTGTGTGCTGCGTCCGTACGCATGCCAGAACGCTTCAAAAATCTCGTGCGATTCCCACCAATAGGTCCAGTTATAGAGATCGATGCCGTAGAGATAGTCCTCGGACGTCATCCATTGATGCGGGTCAAACGGGCGGGGCTGAGGTTCGGACAGTTCGAATGAATGGCCTTGCGGATGGCGCCGAGGATGTGGCGTTCGGCCAGGAAGGAATCGGTAGGCTGGAAAGGGTCGGTCGGTATACCGAGGCCGCTCGGCCATAGCCGACTGGTCACTTTCGGCCACGAGTCTCCTCGCAGCCCACCTGAAAAACTTTCCCATCATCCAGACGCACCGCCGTGAGCTGTCTCCCGTACACGCAGCCGCTATCCAATGCCAACATGTTCGGCGTAAGCCTTAAGCCCATGGCGGCCCAGTGTCCGAAGACGATGGTCGTCGCCGCACTACGCCGGCCGGGCACATCGAACCAGGGTTGAAACCCATCCGGGGTCTCATCGGGTGGTCCCGAGAAGGACGATTCCATATTCCCTTCTCGTGAACAGGCTCTCAGTCGGGTCAGCACTTTGATGATGGTCGCTGCCCGAACCGGGCCCCTAAGATCAGGGCGCCATTGCAACGAGCCGCTTGGATGGAGCGCGCGCAAGGTCGTCACAAATTGGTCTCCTCGTATCGCGGTATGCGCCTCGTCGGCCAATTCCTCTGCCTGTTCGACAGTCCAGGCAGGCAGCAGTCCCGCATGGACCAACAGGAAGTCGCCTTCTCGATACAGCAGCGGTTGCTGGCGTAACCACTGCGTCAAATCGCGGCAGTCCGGCGCCTCGAGAATTGGGGTGAGGGTGTCACTGGGTCGAGGAGGCGTCAGCCCGGCGGCAACCGCGAGCAGGAAGAGGTCGTGATTGCCAAGAACCGTGATGGCCGCGGGGCCGAGAGCACGAATGTAGCGCAGAACCTTGAGAGAGTCGGGTCCCCGGTTGACGAGATCGCCGACAAACCACAGCCGGTCATGCTTCGGGTCGAACTGAATCGTCTTCGTGAGTCGTGTAAGGGAGTTGAAGCAGCCTTGAAGGTCGCCGATTGCATAGGTAGCCATGGGTGGGCTCAGACTAGCGCGGACCGGCGTGGTTCGCAAGTCACGAAGGGATGTGAGTGACGAATCAGGCGGCTGTGCGTTGCAAGAGCTCGCTGGTCATCGCGGCGCAGACGGCCTGGTGGGCGTCGGTCAGCTGGGCCAGCAGGCCGGGAGTCCCGTCGAGGCGCGCGAGGCGTCCCAGGTGTTCCAATTCTTTGCAATGGGCGGCCGTGGCCAAGGCGCCGAGTTGCGCACTGCTGGACTTTAACCGATGCGCCGCCTTGGCAAGGGCCACCGCGTCTTGGGTCTGAACGGCAGTGCGAATCTCCTCGACCAGTGTGCGCGAATCGTTCAGATAGGCCGTCAGAACTTTTGCCAAAATATCGGGACGTCCCGGCCGTTGAAGCGCAAGGATCGAGTCCCAGGCCGTCTTGTCAATCTCGGCAGGGGCGGGAG
>ERZ1645185.1100-NODE-1100-length-11211-cov-9.935013_pt1 | contig 11211 bp, 9 predicted proteins | sample MGYA00575351_ERZ1645185 | MGnify/ENA primary metagenome ERZ1645185 (study PRJEB40838, sample SAMN11284767) | freshwater sediment metagenome | isolation source: river sediment | host: Sediment | place: India: Jana village, Kanpur | collected 2015-12-17 ... | reverse complement strand
CCGCCTTCGCGCCGGGCAGCGGGCGCCCCTGTTCCTGCACGAACAGGTCGGCCAGTTCATCCGCATGGGCCTTGATGATCCCGGACGCGCGCTGCAGCGCGGCCTTGCGCGCGGCGACGGGCGTTGCCGCCCAGCCGGGGAAGGCGCGCGCCGCAGCCGCCACGGCGCGATCGAGATCGGCTGCAGACGCGGCGGGCGCCTGCGCGAACACCTCGCCCGTGGCCGGATTGCGCACGTCGATCCACCGGCCCGCGGGGGCGGCGGCCCCGTCGATCGTCATCGAAAGCCCTTGCGGCGCGCTGCTCATTCGGTTTTCCTCCCACCGCGGCATGACCTGCCGCTTGCCCGATGCAATCTAATGACTATAGATTAACAGCGCAACCTCGCCATGCAGGGGGGCCAGACAAGGGGAGAAACAGATGTCGCAGACCCTGCCGCTGACCGGCGGATGCAATTGCGGAGCCGTCCGCTATACGCTGGCGGCGCCGCCGCTGGCGGTGGTCGCCTGCCACTGCACCTCGTGCCGCAGGCAATCGGGGGCCACCTTTTCGGTGAACCTTGTGGTGCTGGCGGACAGCATGGCAGTCCAGGGGCAGCCGGCGTCGTGGAACGACCCGGATACTGAAAGCGGGCAGCCGCTGGCGCGCGAATTCTGCGGCACCTGCGGATCGCCGATCCGGTCCGTTCCGGCCTCCAGCCCCGGCGTGTTCGCGGTGAAGGCCGGGACGCTGGATCATCCGGACGGGTTTGCGCCGCAGATGCACATCTGGACCTGCTCGTGCATCGACTGGGTGGAGGTTCCCGCCGCGCTGCCGTCGTTCCCGAAGGGGCCGCCGGCACCCGGCGGCCGCTGAGCGCGGCTCAGGCGGGCTTGTCGCCGCCCGCCACGCCGAACTGGCGCACCGCTTCCAAGGCCTTCGCCGCATACATGGCGCTGGGGCCCGCCCCCATATACACGGCGAGGCCCAGCGTTTCGGCCACTTCGGCTTCGGTCGCACCCGCCTTCACGGCGGCCTTCGCATGATAGGCGATGCAGGGATCGCAGCGCACCGCCACCGAGATGCCCAGCGCGACCAGCTCCTTCGTGCGCGTGTCGAGCGCGTTCGTCGCGGTGGCGGCCTGCGCCATCTGCCCGAAGGCCTTCATCACATCCGGCTGAAGGCCGCGCAGCGCGGCGACCTGCGGGTTCATGTCCTGAACCAGTCCGGGCCAGTCCTGTGCCATCATCCTCTCCTCTTCGTTCAGATTGTCGTGGCCGCGGGCGATTCGGGCAGGCCGTCGTCGCGCAGCAGGATATAGATGGCCGGGATCACCAGCACCGTCAGCAGCGTGGACGAGGCAAGCCCGAACAGCAGGCTGATGGCCAACCCCTGGAAGATCGGGTCCATCAGGATGGTGGCCGCCCCGATCATCGCCGCCAGCGCCGTCAGCACGATCGGCTTGAAGCGGATGCGCCCGGCTTCCAGCAGCACGTCGCGCATGGGTTTGCCCGGCGCGCGGGCATGGTTGATGAAATCCACCAGCAGGATGGAATTGCGCACGATGATCCCGGCGAGCGCGATGAATCCGATCATCGAGGTGGCCGTGAACGGCGCGCGGAACAGCATGTGGCCGATCACGATCCCCACCAGCGTCAGCGGGATCGGCGTCAGGATCACCAGCGGCACCTTGAAGTTGCGGAACTGGGCGACGACCAGCACATAGATACCCAGCAGCGCCACCATGAAGGCGCCGCCCATGTCGCGGAAGGTCACCCAGGTGATCTCCCACTCCCCGTCCCACAGCAGGGTCGGCACGCTCTCGTCCTCGGGCTGGCCGTTCAGGCGGATCACCGGCTTCACCAGACCGGCCTTTTCCCAGTCGAACCCGTCGATGGCGTCGCGCACGGCGATCATGCCGTAGATCGGCGCTTCCTGCGTGCCGGCCAGTTCGGCCAGCACCATGTCGGCTGCGCGGCCGTTGCGGCGGAACAGCATGTGCTGCCCCTGCCCGCGACCGGCGCTGACAAGCTCGCCCAGCTCGACGAGGCGCGGGCCGGCGGGTGTCGCCGCGACGGCGACAGGCGTCGCCTGAAGCGCCCCGCCCCACACCCGCTGGGACTGATCCAGCGACACCTCGATGGGCAGCGGGCTCTGCCCGCCGCCGCGCGGCGCATAGCCGACCACCTGCCGGCCCATCACCGCGCCCACGCTGTCGAGCAGCTGGCGTTCGGAGAGGCCCAGATGATCGAGCGCGGCGCGGTCCGGCACCAGCCGCAGTTCGGGCGCGGGCGTGCGGAAGCTGTTCTGCACGTCCACGATGAAATCCACCTGCCGGAACAGCTTTTCCACCTGCATCGCGGTCGCCCGGCGGCTGGCTTCGTCGGGCCCGTAGATTTCGGCCAGCAGCGTCGCCATCACCGGCGGGCCGGGCGGCGTTTCCACCACCCCCAGCGTCGCACCTTCGGGCAGGGGCACGGCCTTCAGCGCCTGCCGCAGATCCAGCGCGACCTGATGGCTCGACCGGTCGCGGTCGGACCGGTGCTGCAGCGTGATCATCACATCGCCCTGGTTCGGATCGCGGCGCAGGAAATAATGGCGGACAAGGCCGTTGAAGTTGAACGGCGCGGCCGTGCCGGCGTTCAGGTCCATCGCCGTCACTTCGGGCATGCCTGCCGTCACGTCGGCCAGCGCGATCAGGGTGCGCTGCGTATCCTCCAGGGTGGCGCCGGCGGGCATGTCCAGCACCAGTTGCAGTTCCGACTTGTTGTCGAACGGCAGCAGCTTCACCGTGACGGCGCGGAAATAGAACATCGAACCCGCGACAAGCGTGGCGATGCCCACCGCCAGAAGGAAGGCGCGCGCCGTGCCGCGCGTGGCGATCACCCGCCGCGCCACCGCTTCATAGGCGCGGCCCAGCCGGCCGCCATGGGCGTCGTCTGCATGATGGCCCTGCCCGAAGATCGCCATGCGCGCGAACCGCACCATCAGCCAGGGGGCGATGATGACGGCGACGAAGAAGGAGAAGATCATCGCGGCCGACGCGTTCACCGGAATGGGCGCCATGTAAGGCCCCATCAGGCCCGAGACGAACAGCATCGGCAGCAGCGCGGCGACGACGGTGAGGGTGGCGACGATGGTGGGATTGCCCACTTCCGCCACGCCGTCGATCGCCGCCTCGATCTTCGAGCGGCCGTCGGCCATCGCCCAGTGGCGGGCGATATTCTCGATGATGACGATGGCGTCGTCCACCAGGATGCCGATGGAGAAGATCAGCGCGAACAGGCTGACGCGGTTGATGGTGTAGCCCATCAGGTTCGAGGCGAACATGGTGAGGAGGATGGTGGTGGGGATGACGATCGCCGTCACCGCCGCTTCCCGCCAGCCGACGGCGAAGCCCACCAGCAGCACGATGGAAACCGTGGCGAGCGCAAGGTGGAAGATCAGCTCGTTCGCCTTCTCGTTCGCCGTTTCGCCATAGTTGCGGGTGACTTCGGCGCGCACGCCATCCGGGATCAGGCTGCCCTTCAGCCCCTCCAGCCGCGCAACCGCCGCGTCGGACACCGTCACCGCATTGGCGCCCGTGCGCTTGGCGATTGCGATGGACACGGCCGGGGCCAGCGTGAAGGCGCCGTCACCATCGCGCGTCATCCGCCAGCTGCGGGCCTGTCCGTCGGACGGCCCCTGTTCCACCCGCGCCACATCCGACAGCAGCACGGGCGCGCCCGTGACCGAGCGGAGTTCCAGCCGTTCGAGATCGGCGGCAGACACCACGCGCCCGCCGGCCACGACCATGTCGGCGCTGCCCGCACCGCGCACGGTTCCCGCGGGAAACTGCCGCGCCGCCTGCTGCACGCCCTCCATCACGGCCGACAGCGGCACGCCATGGGCAGACAGCTTCGCCGGATCGGGAACCACGCGGATCGCATCCGCCCGGCCGCCCACGAGGAAGGTCAGACCCACATCGGGCACCTTCAGCATTTCCGTCCGCACCCGTTCGGCGAGCTGGCGAAGCTCCCGGTCGGACCAGCGATCCGCCACCGCGGGATCGGGCGAGAGGGTCAGCACCAGGATCGGCACATCGTCGATCCCGCGCACCGTCACCTTGGGCCAGGGCACGCCGGGCGGTGCGCGGTCCGCATTGGCCTCCAGCCGTTCCGCCACGCGGATGGCGGCATCCTCCGGGCGGGAGCCGACTTCGAAGCGGGCCGTCACCAGCACGCCATGATCGCGCGCATTCACATAGACATGCTCGACGCCGGGCGTCGCCAGAAGGATTTCCTCCAGCGGCTTTGCCACATGTTCGACAGCGTCGGTTGCGGACATGCCCGGCACCGCCAGTTCCAGATCCACCATGGGAACGGAAATCTGCGGTTCTTCCTCGCGCGGGATCGTCAGGATCGCCAGCAGGCCGACGAGGATGCTCGCCAGCAACAGCAGCGGCGTCAGCGGCGACTGGATCGTCGCCCGCGTGAGCCGCCCGGCAATCCCCAGCGGCACGGCCGGGCGGGTCGTCATGCCCCGGCCTTCGCGGCGGCGGGGGCCAGGATCACATCGCCCGGCTTCAGCCCGGAGAGGATCTCCAGCCTGTCGCCCGGCAGGGCCCGCACCTCGACCGGCACGTCGGCGGCGCGCTTGCCGTCTGCCGACACCAGTTTCACGAAATTGAGGCCGAACCGCGCCGTCACGAAGCGCGACGGCACGGCGATGCCCTGGCGCAGGCCGGCATCGACGGAAGCCGTGACCCGCTGGCCCACCCGTTCGGGGGCAAGGCCCGGGACATGGGCGTCGGCGCGGATGCGACCGGACTCGACGCCCGGATAGAGTTTCACGATGCGGCCCACCGTCTCGTCGGCGGACAGCCCGTTCACCCGCACCTCGGCGCCGGTGCGCAGGCGCGCGGCGAGCCCTTCGGGCACGTCGAGCCGCACGACGGGCGGCCCGGCGGTGATGGTGGCGATCACCATGCCCGGCCCCACGGCGGATCCTTCCGGCAGGTCGGCCGCCAGCACCTGGCCGGCGGCAGGCGCGCGCACCACGCCCTGCCCTTCCACCGCCTTCACCGCGCCCTGCTGGGCGCGGGCCGCCGCCAGCATCGCATCAGCCGCCCGCGAGGCGGCGACCGCCTCGTCGAGCTTTGCCCGGGCATAGACGCCTTCGCGGTGCAGGAAGCGGATGCGATCAAGATCGGCCTTTGCCCGCGCCGCCTGCGCTTCGGCGGCAGCCGCGCCGGCGCCATAGGCCGCCGCTTCCTGCCCGAGGCGCGTGTCGGTGATGGTGGCGACGGGCTGGCCGGCAGACACCCTGTCCCCGGCGCGCACATGCAGGCGCGTGATGACGCCCGGAATCCGGGCCCGCGCCTCTGCCATGTCGCGCGTGGTGACCGTTGCCGGCACGTCGGCCATGTCGGCCAGCGGTGTGCTGGCGACAGTCAGGCGCTCCCCCGCTGCGGCGGCTTCGGCCTTCGGCCTTGCGGCCTCCGGCTCGCTGCCGCACGACGCCAGCGCGAGCGCGAGCGGCGCGGCGAGGACAAGCGCAGCGCGCATCGTCAGGCCCCGCGCTCGACCGGCAGGCCCGAAGCCGCCCAGGCGCCGATGCCGCCGGCCAGATGCCCATCCACCGATGCGCGGGCTGCCTCGCAAGCGGCAAGAGCCCGGGCGGATCGCCCGCCCGCCGCGCAGTTCAGCACCAGCTTGCGGCCGCCCGCATCGGGCAGCCGCGCGGGCGAAAAGCCCGAAAGCGGCAGGTTCACCGCGCCCGGAATATGGCCGGCCACGAACTCGTGCGGCTCGCGCACATCGACTATGATCGCCTCCCCGGCCTCAACCATCGCGGCGAGCGCCGCCGGGCTGATGTCGCGGGGGTCTTGAGCCTTGCGGAATCCGAACATGGATTGAATCTCCCGATTGGATACTTGCATATATCGTATAAAGCTAATATACAGTCAAGGGCGCTGGAGACCGGACCGGAAGCGGCGAAAGCCGACGGAACGGGCATCCAGAGGGGATGGAGACGGACATGTCATTGCCGAAGATCATTGTTCTGGGCGCAGGACTCGGCGGCACGATCGCTGCCTATGAGATTCGCGACGCGGTGAAGGGACGGGCCGAAGTGATGGTCGTCTCCAACTCGGACGATTACTGGTTCGTGCCCTCGAACCCCTGGGTCGCGGTGCGCTGGCGCGAGGCAGAGGCGATCCGCGTCCATCTGCCGCCGGTCATGAAGAAGAAGGGCATCGGCTTCACCTCGGTCGGCGCGAAGCGGGTGCATCCGGGCGAGAACCGGCTGGAGCTGAACGACGGGACGAGCCTGTCCTATGACTGGCTGGTGATCGCGACCGGCCCCGACCTCGCCTTCGACGAGATCCCCGGCTTCGGCCCCCACGCCAACACCATTTCCATCTGCCAGACGGATCATGCCGTCGCCGCCGCCGAGGTGTTCGACCGGCTGGCCGCCGATCCGAAGCCGGTGATCGTGGGCGCGGCGCAGGGCGCCTCCTGCTTCGGCCCGGCTTATGAATTCGCCATGCTGCTGGACACGGAACTGAAGCGTCGCAAGGTGCGCGACCGGGTGCCGATGACCTTCGTGACCTCCGAGCCCTATGTCGGCCACCTGGGCCTTGATGGCGTGGGCGACACCAAGGGCCTGCTGGAAAGCGAGATGCGCGACCGGCACATCAAATGGGTCACCTCCAGCCGCATCACCTCTGTCGATCCCGGCCTGATGCATATCGAGGAAGTGGGCGACGACGGGCAGGTGAAGAAGACGCACGACCTGCCCTTCGGCCTGGCGATGATGATGCCGCCCTTCCGGGGCGTGCCGGCCGTGTTCGGCGTGGAAGGGCTGAGCAATCCGCGCGGCTTCATCCTGGTGGACAGGCACCAGCGCAACCCGACCTTCCGCAACGTGTTCGCGCTGGGCGTCTGCGTCGCCATTCCGCCCACCGGCCCCACGCCCGTTCCCGTGGGCGTGCCGAAGACGGGCTTCATGATCGAGAGCATGGTGACGGCGATCGCCCACAACCTGTCCGACCTGCTGGACGGCAAGGAGCCGACCTTCGAGGCCAGCTGGAACGCCATCTGCCTTGCGGACTTCGGTGACGGCGGCGTTGCCTTCGTGGCCCAGCCGCAGATCCCGCCGCGCAACACCAACTGGTCGTCCAGCGGCAAATGGGTCCATCTCGCGAAGATCGCCTTCGAGAAATATTTCCTGATGAAGGTGCGGCGGGGTGAATCCGAGCCCTTCTACGAAAAGCTCGCGCTCGATGTGATGGGCGTGAAGAAGCTGCGCACCCGCAAATAGAGGAGAGTTGCCATGAACATCGACCGCGCCGTCCTCGCCTTCGCAGGCACTGTCGTGCTGGCCGGCCTTGCGCTGGGGCATTTCGTGAACCCGCTGTGGTTCTGGCTGTCGGCCTTTGCCGGCGCCAACATGGTGCAGGCGGCCTTCACCGGCTTCTGCCCGGCCGCCATCATCTTCCGCAAGCTGGGCCTGCCGGCGGGCAACGCCTTCCGCTGAGGACAGCCATGCGCCTGCTTGCCGCCACCCTGCTGCTCGGCGCGGCTGCGCCGGCTGCCGCCGTCTCGCTCGACGAGGCGCTGGCCGCCGCGCTTGCCGGCAACCCCGCGATCGCCGAGGCGGACGCCCGGCTGGCGGCCGCGAAGGCGCGCGTGGCGCAGGCCGACGGCGCGCTGCTGCCCACGGCCACCCTGTCCGGGACCTATGGCACCGGGCATCTGGACCCGAAGGGCTATTTCGGCCTTCAGGCCGCCGACGTCACCCCGCGCGCCGCACTGGCGAGCCTGGAGCAGCCGCTGTTCGCCGGCGGCCGCATTCTGGCCGGACGGGAGGCCGCGCGCGCCGCGCGCGGCAGTGCGGACGCCGCAGCCCGCCTTTCGCGGGCGCGGATTTCGGTGGAAGTGGCAGCGGCCTATGCGGGGCTGGTGACGTCGGTGCGCGAGCGTGACCTGCGCAGCCGCCAGCTGGACCAGATGCGCGAGATCGAGCGGCAGGCGGGGCTTCGCTTCCGGGCAGGGGACGCGCCCTCCACGGATCTCAGCCAGGCCCGCGCCCGGCTGGCAGAGGCGGAAGCCGGGCTGGAAGGCGCGCGCGCCGCCGAGGCCGCCGCCACCGCCCGCTTCACGGCGCTGACCGGCCTGCCGGCAGACGCGCCCGGCCCGATCCCGCCCCCGCCCGAAGGACCGCCCACCCGCGAGGCGGCTGTTGCCGCGGCACTGGCCGACAGCCCGGCGATCGCGGCCTCCGCAGGCGCCGCAAAAGCCGCCGAGGCGCAGGCGAAGGCCGCGCGGGCGGACTGGCTGCCGACCGTCGGCGCCTTTGCAGAGGCCTCGGCGGTGCGCGACCAGTTCTTCCCGGATTATGTGGCGGACCAGGCCGTGGTGGGCGTGCGCGCCCGCTGGACCCTGTTCGACGGCGGCCGGCAGGGCCGGATCGCGGAAGCCCGCGCGAACGCGGGTGCGGCCCGTGCCGCCAGCGAGGGCGCGCGCCGCGAGATCGAGGCCGAAACCATCGCCGCCTTCGAAGGCCTGGCAGCCGCACGCCGCATGGCGGACGCCGCCCGCCGCCGCGAGGAGGCCGCCGCCGAGGCGCTGCGGTCCACGCGGCTGGAGGTGAAGACCGGCATGAAGCCGCAGCTTGCCCTGCTGGACGCCGAGCGCGAGTCGCTGGATGCCGCCGTCGCCGTCGCCCGCGCGGACGGCGGCCTGCTGATCGCGGGCTGGCAGCTGAAGGCCCTTACCGGTCGGTAAGTCACCGACCTCGGCAAATTGGCAGTCTGCCTGCCGTATTTCTCGTCTCGCGCTTTTGCCTATCACGCGCTAGGATGCGCCGGGACCTGGGGAACACCGGGGGAGGGATGATGGCAACAGTGGCAGCAGTGGCGGATCGCCGCTGCGCCGGTCTTGGGCGTGCGCAGCTGATGGAGGCGGCGAGCGCGCTGATGACCGAGCGCGGCAGCATCGATGTTTCAATCCATGATATCGCGCGGCGCAGCGGCGTCAGTTCGGCGCTGATCAAATATCATTTCGGCCACAAGGACGGGCTGCTGCTCGCCCTGCTGGAAAAGATCGTGGGGGATTCGATCCTGCGGCTGGAAACGCTGGTGCAGCGGGACATGCCGGCCCCGGAAAAGCTGCGGCTGCACATCCTGGGCGTGCTGAACGTCTATTACCGCTACCCCTATCTCAACCGGCTGATGCACTATCTCCTCTCGTCCAGCGAAGAGGCGCGGCGGCGCATCTCCGTCAACATCGTGAAGCCGATGCTGGCCGCGCAGGCCGCCATCCTGGAGCAGGGCAAGGCCGCCGGTGCGTTCCGCGACGTGAACCCGATGAGCTTCTATTTCCATGTGATCGGGGCCAGCGACCATCTCTTCTATGGCCTGTTCGCGATGAAATATGCCTTCGGGATCGAGGAAATGGGCGAAAGCCTGAAGCAATCCTATGGCGAGGACCTGGTGCGCACGATCCTGAACGGAATTGCGGCGAAACCAGGCTGAAATGCCGGCCGACCTCTCCATTCCGCAAGGTTTGGGTTGGTTGCAGCCCACTGACTGATCGGTTAGTCAGCCCCGAAGGAAGGCGCCCACAACGGGAGAGGTCGCCTCCGGGAGGAGCATTACCGTGACTATTCGTTTCTGGCTGGCCGCCAGCGTGGCCGTCCTTGCGCCCGCCATCCCCGCGCTTGCGCAAACCGTCGACACCGGCGAAGGGCTTGAGGACATCATCGTCACCGCCCAGCGCCGCAGCCAGGATCTGCGCGACGTTCCCATTTCCATCACGGCCGCCAATGCCGAAGCGCTGGCGAATGCGCGGGTGGACAATGTCTCGAACATCCAGGCGATCAGCCCGTCGGTCAGCTTCCGCGTGACCAACATCGCCACCTCGTCGGCGAACCTCATCATCCGCGGCCTCGGCACCACCGGCAACAGCCGGTCGTTCGAAGGCTCTGTCGGCGTGTTCATCGACGGCGTCTATCGCACCCGCGCGGCGGCTGCGCTCAACAACTTCCTCGACATCGACAATCTGCAGGTTCTGCGCGGCCCGCAGGGCACGCTGTTCGGCAAGAACACCACGGCAGGCGCGCTGCTGCTGTCGTCCGCCACGCCCAGCCTCGACGAGGCGAGCGGGATGCTGGACGTGACCTACGGCAACTACAACACGGTCATCGCCCGCGCCGCCGGCAACATTCCGCTGAACGACAAGCTGGCGCTGCGCGTCGCCGGCCTTGGTTCGCTGCAGGGCGGTTACTACACCGATCCGGGCACCGGCCGCCGCTACAACAACAACGACACCGTCGCCGCCAAGGCGCAGCTGCTGTTCGAACCCTCTGACGGGGTCTCGATCCGGCTGGTGGGCGATTACAGCAAGAGCGAAGGCAATTGCTGCTACGCCACCTCAAACTATATCGACGGCCCGACCCAGCCGCTGATCAACGCCCTGACGCTCGCCAACGGCCGCCAGCTGCCGTCGACGAAGCTGGGGGATTTCCAGCAGTCGCTCAGCACCGACGGCCGCCAGCAGATCAAGGATTACGGCGGCACGCTGCTCGTCGACATCGACGTGGGCGACGACACGCTGAAGTCGGTGACGGCGCTGCGGAAGTTCGACGTTTCGCAGGTGGACATGGATGCCGATTTCTCCGGCGCGGACATCCTGATCCTGGATGAAACCTTCGGCAGCCGCTTCTTCTCGCAGGAACTCACCTACAACGGCCGCATCTCGTCGCTCAGCACCGACTATGTGCTGGGCCTGTTCTTCTCGGACGAGAAGCTGACGATCGGCCGCGTCCTTGATTGGGGCACGCAGGCGCAGACCTACTGGAACGTGCTGCTGTCGGCGCAGGGCGTTCCGCCCGGCACCGTCCGCGCCGCGCCCGGCCTCGTCGCCAACGAGGTGATGGAGGGCAGCTCCAAATCCTATGCCGGCTTCGCCCACGCCAACGCCGATCTGGGCGGCGGCTTCAGCCTGCTGGGCGGGATCCGCTATTCCGTCGAGAAGAAGACGGGTTCGTTCGCCTACAATTATTATGATCCGGCGCCGAACGCGGTGTTCCGCGTGCTGGGCGTTTCCCCCGGCCCGGACTATGCCGACAGCCGCACCGACAAGGCCTTCAGCGGCACCTTCGGCGCGCAATACCGGCCGAACGACGATGTGATGGTCTATGCGACCTACAACCGCGGCTTCAAGGCGGGCGGGGTGAACATGGACGCCAA
>ERZ1645185.1099-NODE-1099-length-11215-cov-4.409140_pt1 | contig 11215 bp, 11 predicted proteins | sample MGYA00575351_ERZ1645185 | MGnify/ENA primary metagenome ERZ1645185 (study PRJEB40838, sample SAMN11284767) | freshwater sediment metagenome | isolation source: river sediment | host: Sediment | place: India: Jana village, Kanpur | collected 2015-12-17 ... | reverse complement strand
GACGCGCCCGGCGGGCAGCTCCACGTTCTGGGCGCGCAGCGCGGTCTCGATATCGCCGGGCGTCAGCCGGTAGGCGGCGAGCTTCGCGCGATCGAGCCAGATCCGCATGGCGGGCCGCGAGAGACCGGCAACCATGACGCGCGCGACGCCGTCGATCGATGAGAAGCGATCAACGAGGATGCGGTCCGCGTAGTCGGCGAGCCAGAGCGGATCACGCTCCTCGCCGGAAAGATGCATCCAGAGGATCGGCTGTGAATCGACGTCGACCTTGCGGATTTCCGGCGGGATCACTTCGTCGGGCAAATCATCGGCAAGGCCGCTGACGCGGTCGCGGATGTCGTTCGCCGCATCGTCCACATTGCGTGTCGCTGAGAATTCGATGGTGACGTCCGAAACGCCGTCGCGTGAGCGCGAGCGGATCATCTCGATGCCTTCAACGCCGGCGATCCGGTCCTCGACAAGCTGGGTTATGCGCGATTCGACGACGCTTGCCGCCGCCCCGGGATACGCCACCTCGACCGAAACGATCGGCGGCTCGATGGCCGGATACTCGCGCACCGGCAGCGAGAAGAAGGCGATGGCGCCGGCCAGCACGATGATGAGGCTGACGACAGCCGCGAATACGGGGCGTTTGACCGAGACATCGGAAAGGATCACCGGGACTTCCCTGCGCCCGCCGCGGCGCCGGAGAGGGCCCCGGTGGTGGATTCCTCGGGCGATCCCGGAAACACGGGCCTAACCTCCGCATCGTCGCGAACCTTTACGACGCCGTCGGCGACGATGCGGTCGCCGCGCTTCAGGCCGCCGGTGATTTCCACCATGCCGCCCGACCGCATCCCGACCTCGACTGGAACGCGGTTGGCCACGTTCTTCTCATCGAGCCGGAAGATGAACTGGCGGTCGCCCTGTGCGACGAGCGCCAGTTCGGGGACGGCGAGCGCATCGCGCGGATTGGTGACGATGGACACGGTGAGCAACATGCCGGGGTGCAGACGCCGGTCGGGGTTCGGGAGCAGCGCGCGAACGGCAACCGAGCGGGTGATCGGATCGACCTGCGACTCGATACCCTCCACGGTGCCTCGGAACACTTCGCCTGGCCAGGCCTGCGCGCGCGCCTCTATATTCTGTCCGGTTTTGACCGCCGAGATGAAACGCTCGGGCACGGTGAAATCGAGCTTGATCGAGCTGATGTCGTTGATGGTCGCGATCTCGGTGCCCGCCGTAACGACGCTGCCCGGCGAGAGGCGGCGCAGGCCGATGACGCCGGAGAAGGGCGCGCGGATGATACGGTCGCCGATCTGGGCACGGATCGCGCCTGCCTGGGCCCGCGCCTGATCGCGCGCGGCGGTTTGGGCATCGATGCTGGCGTTGGTGGCGAAACCGCGCTGCTGGAGTTCGCGCAGGCGGCTGAGTTGCTGCTGCGCCTCGCGCGAGCGCGCCTCTGCGCTGGCAAGGTCCGCATTCTGCTCGACGGTGCGCAGCACGGCGATCACGGTGCCGGCCTGCACATAGGCGCCATCGGCGAAACGCAGGGATTCAACGCGTTCGGTGACGGTGGAGGTCAGCGTCGTGGATTCGCGCGCAAAGGCCGTGCCTACCGCATCAATGCTGTCGACGAAGCGCATGGGTTCGACAACGCCGCCGACCACGGTCGGCGCGCGGCCTTCACCGCCGCCTTTCTGTCCGCCGCAAGCAGCCAGTAAAAGGGCGAGCGCGAACGCAACGTGCCTCGATATCGACAATTCAAACTCCGATCAGGCGTACGCCGCTCACTACGGCTAAAAATCGCCCATACAGGCCGCAAAGTCCAATGCTTTACGAAACAGCGTCGGCAAATCCCGCGCAGCGGATGCATCCGCTGCGCGCCAATCCCCCGCTGGTTTCGTTATTCCTGACAGATCGCCCGAAAACACGGTCAGATGCAACTCGAAATGCGTGAAAACGTGGGTAACGCGCCCTTCGCCGCGCAACCAGCGCGCGGGGGCAGGGGCGCCGGGATGCGCGCCATCGGCCACCGGGGTGTTCGCGATCTCGCTCATCGGCAGCCCGAGCATCCCGCCTAGAAGCCCGCGTGGCGGCCGCCGCACGAGCAGGACCTCGTCGCGGTCGCGCAGCACATAGGCATTGGCGTAGCGCACCGGGCGTGGCGCTTTCTGCGCCTTTTTCGGGAGCAGATCGGCGACGCCTCGCCGCGCCGCGTCGCAGCACGTCGCCACGGGGCATACGAGGCAATCGGGAGACCGGGGACGGCAGACCGTGGCGCCGAGATCCATCATCGCCTGCGCGAAATCGCCGGCGCGCGCAGCGGGCGTGATCGTATCGGCAAGCGCGCGAAGCGCGGGCTTCGCGGCGGGCAAGGGCTCCTCGACCGCGAACAGCCGCGCGACGACGCGCTCGACGTTGCCGTCCACGACGACGGCGCGCTCGCCGAAGGCGATCGCCGTGATCGCCGCCGCCGTATAGGCGCCGATGCCGGGAAGGCTGAGCAGCCCGTCTTCGGTGGATGGGAAGCGGCCGCCGTGATCGGCCGCAACAGCGCGCGCGCAGGCGAGGAGATTGCGGGCGCGGGCGTAGTAGCCGAGGCCCGCCCATGCCGCGAGCACGTCTCCGTCTTCGGCCGCCGCGAGCGCCTCGACGCTCGGCCACCGGGACGTGAAATGCTCGAAATAGGGGATGACCGCCGCGACGGTCGTCTGCTGGAGCATGATCTCCGAAAGCCACACACGATAAGGATCAGCCGCGTTTGCGCCGGGCGGCGCGCGCCACGGCAGGCGGCGGTGCGATCGGTCGTACCAGGCGAGCAGCGGTGCGGCGATTTCCTTGGCGGGCATGGCGCGCCTATGGCATGGGTTTCACCATGAGGAAACCGGGTGACAGGAGAGGCGGGAGCCGGTCGGTGGCCGAGCTTGTGCCGCTCGTGGGGCGCAAGGCGTTCCGCCGCTTCGGCTTTGTCGACAGTGCGGTCGTTGCGCGCTGGCCGGAGATCGTGGGGCCGGACTATGCGCGGCATTCGACGCCCGAATCGCTGAGCTTCCCGCACGGCAAGCGTAGCGGCGGCACGCTCAACCTTTCCGCCACCGGCTCGCACGCGCTGATGATCCAGCATGTCGCGCCGCAGATCATCGAACGGGTGAACCGCTTTTTCGGCTACGATGCCGTTGCGCGCATCGCCATCCGGCAGGGGCTACCCGCGGAGCGCACACCGGCGGGCGATTCCGTGCAGACCCCCGGCGAGGTGCCCGACGACGTGGCGGGCAGTCTGAAAGCGATCGCCGACGAGGGGCTTCGGCAGAGCTTGGAAGACCTTGCGCGGCAGATGAGCGCGACGAAGGGGCTGCCCCTCATCCGATAGCTGGAGACGTGCTGATCGGCTTTGACTTGGGTTGCTGGCCTCGTCATAGTGCCCCACCCGCATCTGTGGCAGGTATTGGGTTTCTTCGAAGGTGGACTACCAGATGTTGAGAAAAGCGCGGTTCAAGGCCTTGTGCATGTTTGGTGCTGTCGCAGTGCTTTCCGCCTGCGGACAGGAGTCGTCAGAGGCCGCCGGCAACAAGGCCGGCAGCGCCCCCAAGGCAGCCGCGCCGGCGGCGAAAGCCAACTGGCTGGAAGCCGTGAAGGCGACGCCCGAGGGCGGCTTCGCGATCGGCAACCCGAATGCACCGGTGAAGCTCATCGAATTCGCGTCGCTCACCTGCCCGCACTGCCGCGATTTCCATGAAATGGCGATGCCGACCATCAAGGGCGAGTACGTCGCCAAGGGCAAGGTCTATTACGAGTTCCGCAACTTCGTGCTGAACCCGGCGGATTACGGCGCCACGATGCTTGCGCGCTGCCAGGGGCCGAGCGCGTTCTTCGGGCTTGCCGACGCTTTCTTCAAGAACCAGCAGGCGTGGATCGAACCGTTCACCAAGCTGACCGAGGCGCAGACAGCGCCGCTGCAATCGATGTCGCCGGACGAGCAGGTCGTCACCTACGCGAAGCTCGGCGGGCTCGACGGTTTCGTGCGCGCGCGCGGCATTCCGGAAGCGAAGTTCAAGGCTTGCCTGACCGACGCGAACCAGCGCGGCCAGCTGGAGACGATCCGCAAGACCGCGGTCGAGCAGTACAAGGTGACGGGCACGCCTGCGTTCGTGCTGAACGACAAGTCGCTCGAAGGCGTGCACAGCTGGGCGGACCTCGAACCGCTGCTCAAGGATGCCGTGAAGTAGCGTGAAGCGTGTGGGCGTGAGAGAGCGGGGGACGCGTGCATTTCAGGCGGCTTAGACTCGCCGGATTCAAATCCTTCGTCGATCCTGTGGAACTCAGGATCGAGGACGGGCTGACGGGCGTCGTTGGCCCGAACGGCTGCGGCAAGTCCAACCTCCTTGAAGCCATCCGCTGGGTGATGGGCGAATCGAGCGCCAAATCCTTGCGCGGCGGCGGCATGGAAGACGTGATCTTCGCGGGCACCGACCGTCGCCCGGCGCGCGACGCCGCGCACGTGACGCTGCATCTCGACAATTCCAGCCGCCGCGCGCCCGCACAGTTCAACGATTCGGACGATCTCGAAGTCGTTCGCCACATCGAACGCGGCCTCGGCTCGGCGTACCGCATCAACGGCCGAGACGTGCGCCAGAAGGACGTGCAGCTGCTGTTCGCGGATGCTGCGACCGGCGCGCACTCGCCCGCGCTCGTCAGCCAGGGCCGCATCGGCGCGATCATCGCCGCGAAGCCTCAAGATCGCCGCCTGCTGCTCGAAGAGGCGGCGGGGATTTCGGGTCTGCACGTGCGCCGCAAGGACGCGGAGCAGCGCCTGCGCGCGGCGGAAGCCAACCTCACCCGGCTCGACGACGTGCTGCAGGGCCTGTCGTCGCAAGCCGCGAACCTGAAGCGGCAGGCGCGGCAGGCGGAGCGCTACAAGAAACTCTCCGAGCAGATCCGTATCGCCGAGGCGATGCTGCTTTACGCGAAGGCCTGTGAGGCGACCGCGGATGCCAACGCCGCGAAGGCCGAGGCGGAAGCCTTGCGCGGGAAGATCGAGGACGCGACGCGGCTTAGCGCTGCAATCTCGGCGCGGCAGGCGGACGCCGCGGCGAACCTGCCGCCGCTGCGCGAGGCTGAGGCCGAAGCCGCGGCGATCCTGCAGCGCCTGAAACTCTCGCGCGATTCGCTGAACGCCGAACTCAACGAGGTCGAGCGCCGCCGCCGCGAGGCGGAAACCCGTCGCGAGGCGGCGGAGCGCGACATTGCGCGCGAGGATGCGCTGCACCACGACGCGCACGCCGCGCTCGAACGGCTCGCGACGGAAGATGCCGGTATCGCCGCGCGGCTGGATGAGGCTGAGGCCGCGCTTGGCCCGGCGCAAGCGCGCATCACCGATCTTGAAGCCGTCGTGGAGGCCGATCAGCGCACGCTCGCCGACGCCCTCGCCGCGCAGGCCGAGGCGCAGGGGCAGCGCCGGGCGATCGAGGCCGAGCTTTCCGCGCTGCGCTCGCAGATTGCGCGCGCCGAATCCGAAAAGACGCGCACGCTCGCCGCGCAGGCCGCCGCCGCGCAGGGCGATGACGCCGGCGAACGCCTGATCGCCGCTGAAGCCCGCGCGAAAGAGGCCGAGGCCGAGGCCGAGCGCGCCTCTGCCGCCATCGCGACCGGCGAGGAACGCCGCGCCGGGGCAGAGACCGCGCGCGAGGCGGCGCAGGCGAAACGCGGCGAGGCGCAGGCGGCGCTTTCGGCGCTCGCCGGAGAGCGGCAGTCGCTCCAGCGCTCGCTCGCGGCGAGCCGCGGCGGCGATGCCGAGCCGCTGATCGACCGCGTCCGCGTGACCAAGGGTTTCGAGGCGGCGTTCGCGGCCTCGCTCGGCGACGACACGGCGGCACCCGTGGGCGGCGAAAGCGGACGGCGCTGGGGCGGGGCGCTGAAAGGCGAGTGGGATCCGGGGCTTCCCGCGGGCGCGCGGCCGCTTTCCGACGTGATCCAAGCGCCCGAGGAACTCGCGCGCCGCGCCGCGCAAATCGGCATCGTCGACGACGAGATGCTGGACCGGATGGCGGCGAAGCTTTCCGTCGGCCAGCGGTTGGTGACCCGCGAAGGCCGCATGGTCCGCTGGGACGGCTTCCGCACCGAGGCGGGCGACGGCAGCGCGGCTGCCGAAAAGCTGCGCCAGCGCAACCGGCTCGCCGAGGTCGAGGCATTGCTGCCCGATGCCGAGGCGGCGGTGGAAGCGCTCGATACCGAACTTGCCGCCGCGCGCGCGATTGTTGCCGAAACGGCCTCCGCGATCGACGCTGAGCGCCAGGCGCTCCGCCGCGCCGAAGCCGCCCGCGCGGATGCGGCGAAGACGATGTCGCAGCTCGCCGGCGAGGTCGAACGCCGCGCCGCGCAGCTCGAAGCGTTCGCGGCGGCGGTGACGCGCGCGAACGATCAGATCGCCGAATCCAGCGAGAAGATGCAGGGGCTTGAAGCGGCGCTGCTCGAAGTGCCGGGCGCCGAAGGGCTGACCGAAGCGGTGACGGCCGCGCGCAACACCGCGGACGCGCACCGCTCCGATCTCGCCACCGCGCGCGCCGAGCATGTGGCGCTGCAACGCGGCCTGCAAAGCGACACCGCGCGCCGCGAGGCGATCACTGCGGAGCGTGAGGCGTGGGAACGCCGGATCTCGGGCAGCGCTGCACAGCGCGAGGAACTTGCGGCGCGAATCGCAGCGGCGAACGCGACGATCGCCGAAATCGCCGACGTGCCCGCCGCCATTGCCGAGCGTCAGGCGCGCCTCGCGGGCGATCTCGCTGACGCAGAAGCGGCGCGTCAGGCGGCGGCGGACCGCCTCGCTGCAGCCGAAAGCGCACTCCGCACCATCGATGCCGAGGCGCGCGAGGCGACCGAAATTCTCTCGACGCTGCGCGAGGAGCGCGGCCGCATCGAGGTACGCGTTGAAAATTGCGAGCACCGGCGTACCGAACTCAACCGCCTGTCGGTCGAGCGCTTCCAGTGCTCGCCGCAGATGCTGCCCCAGCGTTTCGAATTCAGCGACGAGAACACGGAGGACGCCGAAACGCTGACCTCCGGGCTCGACCGCCTGACCGGCGAGCGCGAACGCATGGGGCCGGTGAACCTGCGCGCCGACGTCGAACTCGAAGAGATCGAGACGACGCTCGCCACCTCGACATCCGAACGCGAGGAGCTGGAAACGGCGATCGCCCGCCTGCGCGGCAGCATCGGCTCGCTGAACCGCGAGGGCCGTGCGCGGCTTTTGACCGCGTTCGAGGAGGTGAACCGCCACTTCGGCGACCTTTTCTCCAGCCTGTTCGGCGGCGGCGAGGCGCGGCTCGAACTCATCGAATCGGACGATCCGCTCGAAGCGGGTCTCGAGATCATGGCGCAGCCGCCGGGCAAGAAGCTGCAATCGCTGACGCTGCTTTCGGGCGGCGAGCAGGCGTTGACGGCCGTGGCGCTGATCTTCGGCCTGTTCCTGACGAACCCGGCGCCGATCTGCGTGCTCGACGAGGTCGACGCGCCGCTCGACGACGCCAATATCGAACGTTTCTGCGATCTTCTCGATCGCATGACCACGCTCACCGACACGCGCTTCCTTATTGTGACGCACAATGCCGTGACCATGAGCCGCATGCATCGTCTCTACGGCGTCACCATGGGCGAGAAAGGCGTTAGCCAGCTTGTTTCCGTGGACCTCGGGCGCGCCGAAACGCTGCTCGCGGCGGAGTAGAGATGCCGCCGCGTCTGCCATGCCGCGCTGCGGCAAGGCGAGCGTTGACTTGGCGAAAACCCGCCACTAAACGTGCGCTCGCGTTCGGGGTTTCGGCTCCGGCGTCTCGTCGCTTGCCGGAAACGGCATGTGTTTCGGGTGGACCGTTCAAACTGTCCTCAAGGGCATGGAGATGATCGTTGGCAGATGACCGACGCATCGAACCCGACGACCTCGGTCGTCGGCTTGCCGAGGCCAAGGAGCGTGCCAGTCCGAAGCGTGACGGGCTTAAACGGGAAGAGAACAGGGGCTGGTCGATCGCCATCGAGTTCATCGGTGCGATCCTCGTGGGTGCCTTCTTCGGCTGGCTGATCGATGGCTGGTTCGGAACGGGGCCTTACGGAATGATCCTGTTCTTTTTGCTCGGCTTCGGCGCCGGTCTGCGCACGGTGATGCGCAAGAGCGGCGACTTCGACGGCAACCCGGACGACAACAACTAAGGTTCAGGAGCGCGGGCTTTCAATGGCGAACCCGATGGAACAGTTCGAGATCAAGACGCTGAGCCCGCTCGCGCTGGGCGGCTATGATGTCTCGTTCACCAATTCGTCGCTGTGGATGATGATCGCGCTCGTCACGGTCGCGGGTTTCCTCTTCATCGGCACCGCTGCCCCGAAGCTCGTTCCCGGGCGCTGGCAGGCCTCCGTCGAGTATCTAGAGGAATTCATCCGCAACATGCTGGCGGAAAACGTCGGGCCGGAAGGTCGCCGTTACGTGCCGCTGGTGTTCGCGCTTTTCATCTTCGTGCTTGGCTGCAACCTGCTCGGCCTGCTGCCCTTCGTGGGCGCGTTCACGCCGACCAGCCATATCGCTGTGACCTTCGGCCTTGCCGCGCTCGTCTTCCTGGTGGTGCTGGGCGTCGGCTTCGCCCGCCACGGGCTGCACTTCTTCTCGCTGTTCATCCCCAAGGATTGCCCGATCGTGCTGCTGCCGCTGGTGACGGCGATCGAGTTCGTCTCTTTCCTGTCGCGCCCGTTCACGCTGGCGATCCGGTTGTTCGCGAACATGACCGCGGGCCACGTGCTTCTGAAGGTGTTCGGCGGCTTCGTCGTCAGCCTCGGCGTGTTCGGTCTGCTGCCGCTCGGCGTCAATGTCGCGCTCACTGCGCTCGAAGTGATGATCGCTGTGGTGCAGGCCTACGTGTTCGCGCTGCTGACGTCGATCTATCTGAACGACGCGGTCAATCTTCACTAGTTTCAACGTAATCCCAACAGCTTAGTTCAACGGAAGGGTTTCAACATGGATATCGCATCAGCCAAGCTCATCGGTGCCGGTCTCGCTGCTGTCGGCGCGGGCATTGCCGCCATCGGCGTGGGCACGATCTTCGGTCAGTTCCTCCAGGGCGCGCTGCGCAACCCGGCCGCTGCCGACAAGCTCGGCGGCCGTCTGATCTTCGGCTTCGCCGTGACCGAAGCGCTCGGCCTGATCGCCGCCGTCGTCGCGCTCGCGCTCGCGTTCGGTTGATCCGCTAGGGCTCTGCACCGGCGCGACATGCGTGCCGGTGCGCGCCCTTCTGATCGTTCAGCCGGATTCGCATCGGGGAAGTCATGCCACAGTTCGACCCGTCAAATTTTCTGCCGCAGATGTTCTGGCTGGCGATTGCATTCGCCATCCTTTACTTCGGCGTCGTCCGCCTGACGCTGCCGAAAATCGGCAAGGTCGTCGACGAACGCGCCAGCATCATCGCGGCCGATCTTGCGGCGGCGGAACTGGCGCACACGGCTGCCACGAACACGGGCGAGGTTTATAATGCCGTGCTCGCCAAATCCCGCGAAGCCGCGACAGGCGTCGTGGGCGAAGCGAAGGCGGCCACGGCTCGCGAAAACGAAGCGAAGCTCGCCGCACTCGATGCCGAACTGAATGCGCGTCTCGCATCGGCGGAAGCTCGCATTTCAGATGCGCGTGCCACGGCTCTCGGCGAGATCGACGCCGCCGCGAGCGAAGCGGCGGCCGATGTCGTCGAACGCTTGACCGGCGTTCGGCCCGGCGCGTTGGAAGCCAGGGCCGCGGTCGACGCGAGCCTTTCGTAGGAAAACGCCATGCAAGTTCCCGCCGGTGATGTGACCCCTGTCGACGTTCCGCCGAGCGCGGGCGAGGTCGATCAGACGACCGCGACCGTTGCCCACGAGGCCGCGCACGATGAGCATCCGGTCATGCTCGGGCTCGATGCCGAGGGCTGGGTTTACGTCAGCATCACGATCTTCTTCCTCCTCGCGATCTTCGTGATGAAGGCGCCGAAGCTGATCGCGCAGGGCCTCGATGCCCGCATCGCGCTGGTGAAGGCACAGCTTGCCGAGGCGAAGACGCTGCGCGAGGAAGCCGAGAAGCTTCTCGCGGAAGCGAAAGCGCGTGAGGCGCAGGGCGAAAAGGATGCCGCGGCGATCATCGCGCACGCACGCCAGGAAGCCGAGCAGATCACCGCCGCCGCGCAGAAGAGCGCCGAGACGATGGTTGCGCGCCGCACCGCGATGGCCGAAGCCAAGATCGGTGCCGCCGAGCGCGCCGCCGAAGCCGAACTCCGCGCCCGCGCCGCGACGCTTGCGACCGCCGCCGCATCGCGCATCATCGCCGAAACGACCGACAAGGCGACGAAGACCAAGCTCACCGACGCCGCGATCAGCGAACTGGATCGGCGCCTCCACTAGAGCGCACCGTTCAGACTTAAGTTAAGGAAGGGCCAAAACGATTTATCGTTTTGGCCCTTCCTTGTTCTGGCTGTTTCTTACTCTATGTGCTTGTGCCAATAATAAAAGTGCGCAACTTGGGTGTCTTCGGATGATAAAGGGTGGTCGTATGGGGCTGAGGGCTCTCATGGCTTCTTTTGTGTTGTTATCTTTCGTCTTTCTACAGCAAAATATCGCCTATGCTGACCTCGTACCAAAGCCGCGAACCTATCGTCCAACCGACATGTTTGGGAATGGGTATAAGGAATCGCTTCAAAAGGATGGAACTTGGAAAGTCTCTGCAATTACGCGTGGCCATGATGGTCGCGGTTTCTCTCAGGAGATGGCGCTTCTTCGTGCCGCTGAGCTCGTACTTGCATCCGGTAAAACCCATATACAGGTTCTGGATTTCACGGGGCAGGTCGGGACAGGAACCATGGTCTACGGGAAAGAGATTGTGCGGATTGTTGTGCGAGCCAGCGATGAGGCCGGCCCGCCGACGGATTGCAAACCCCGGAACAAGGACTTCTGCGTTACTCTGAATGCGGCAGATATCGTGTCCAAGATTCGGCCCACAGTGCATCCATAGGACGAGGCTGACCGCATGGCGTCCACACTTATAGAAGGTTCGAAAGGCTGGGGCTGCTATCTCGCTCCGGCCTTTTTGCATCGTGGCAGTTCAACCTAACCCGTCATCCCGGCGTAGGCCGGGATCCATGACCACGGTCGTACGGGTCCCGGCCTACGCCGGGATGACGGTGGGTGGCGAGAGCTCCTATCCGGCCGCGTAGCTCGGGCGATCCGTCACCTCGGCGTG
>ERZ1645185.1098-NODE-1098-length-11217-cov-4.469092_pt1 | contig 11217 bp, 8 predicted proteins | sample MGYA00575351_ERZ1645185 | MGnify/ENA primary metagenome ERZ1645185 (study PRJEB40838, sample SAMN11284767) | freshwater sediment metagenome | isolation source: river sediment | host: Sediment | place: India: Jana village, Kanpur | collected 2015-12-17 ... | reverse complement strand
ACACGCATCAAAGGCTTCTACCTCGCGCTCACCACCATCGCGGCGCAATTCCTGTTCGTGTTCGTCGTGCTCAACCTGCCCTCGTCGTGGCTGGGCGGCGTCAACGGCTTCAGCCTGCAGCCGGCGCGCCTTGGGCCTGTCGTGTTCGACAGCGACCGGGCGCTCTACCACCTCTTCCTCGTCGCTGCGGCGGTGATGGTATTCGGCGCCTTCGGCATCGTGCGCAAGAAGGGCGCGACGGCGATGCTGCGGTTGGCTTGTTGCACCAGCGCCTTTTCGGCGACCAGCCGACGCAGAGCCTCGCGCACGGGCATTGAACTCGTCCCGAGCGATGCGGCAACGGTCCGGATCGTCAGCACTTCGCCGGGAACGAAGTCCCCTTGCGAGATCGCCTCGCGCAGCCGGGAATATACCCGCTCATGCAGGGTACTCAGATCGACTGGCGAAAGCTTGTCCATGGCACCGGCTCAAAACCCTACTCTCGAACTCGCGGCATACACCGTGATGAGCGTTCGGGCAAACTAACGTCCCTCGCGCCAGTTTGAAATAGTTTTATGTGTGATCACGCATCACAGATAAAACTTGACAGGTCGGAACCCCGTCGCTGTATTGGGCGTGCTGTTAGGAGGCAGCATGGGAACCGGCCACCAGCCGGTCACCGGGAGGAAAGCTGGATAACGCTGGCGGAACGGCCTCTTCGAGGTCGCAGGGTGCGGTTTGTCCGCGCCCCGGGTGCCTGCGTCTCATCGCTCCGGGTGACTGCAAAAGGCCGAACGGAGGAAGCCGGTCAGCGACCGGAAAACCAGGGAGCGAGGAATGAAGCGAATTCTGAAAAATGCCAGCAAGGCGTTGGGGCTTGCCCTTGCCGTTGGTGCCGTCGCCGCCCCGGCCGTGGCCGAGGGCAAACACAAGATCTTCCTGAGCATGAGCTACATCGGGAATGACTGGCAGGCCGAGGCCGCCAACATGCTGAAGGCAATGGCTGAATCGCCAGCCTATGCCGACAAGGTTGACCTTCAGGTGCAGGTTGCCGGTCCGAACGCACAAAAACAGATCCAGCAGATCAATTCGATGGTTCAGGCCGGGGCAGAGGCGATCATCGTCTATCCGATTTCGCCGACTGCCCTGAACGCCGCGGTGAAAAACGCCTGCGCCAAGGGCGTGACGGTCATCGCCTATGACTCGATCATCGAAGAGCCCTGTGCCTACAACGTCCATATCGACCAGAAGGCCTGGGGCGAGAAATCCGCGCAATGGCTGGTCGATCAGTTGGGCGGCAAGGGGCGTGTCGTCATGATCACCGGCGTGCCTGGCACCACGGTGGACTCGCTGCGCAACGAAGGCGCCAAGGCGGTCTTCGCCGCGAATCCGGGCATCGAAGTGGTCGCCGAAGCCAACGGCATGTGGAGCCAGGCCGTGGCCCGCACCGAACTGTCGAAGATCGTCGCAACCCGTCCGTGGGACGAGATCGATGGCGTCTGGATGCAGGCCGGCTGCTATACCGCCAACTCGATGCAGTCCGAAGCCGGCATCCCGGATGACAAGATCCGTCCCTGTGCCGGCGAGGCGTCGAACGGTGGCCGCATCCAGATGCTGCCGGTCGGAACCGAGGTCGACGGCGCGAACGGCACATATCGTCCTATGGGCGCAAAGCGTTGGTCGTCCGGCTCGCAGAACTTTACCGGAGCCCTGGCGCTGAAACTCGCCGTGAAGAAACTCGAAGGCGGCGACATCCCGGCACTGACCGACGTGCCGCAGAACATCGTCACCAATGAGAATGTTAAGCTCTGCCAGGAGGGCACCTGGAAGGAGATGTCGGAAGGCTGCAACGTGTTCCAGCCCGCTATCATCCCGAACCCCGGCTGGTTCACCTCGATCTTCTCGGAACTGACGCCCGAAGTCGGTCTGCAGGCCGCTCTGATCGGCCAGCCCGAATAAGCGAGACCGCCGGTCCGCCCGCCTGGGTGGGCCGGCGCAACACGCAGGCAGGGGATTTCCATGACAGCGGCAGGATCGGCGATTTCGGTCACGGGCGTTCGCAAAGCCTACGGACCTACAGTTGCGCTGGACGATGTGACGGTTGAAATCGGCCAAGGCACGGTTCACGCGCTTCTGGGCGAGAACGGCGCCGGCAAGTCGACGCTGGTCAAGATGCTGTCCGGACTTGTCGCGCCCGATCATGGTGAGATCGCCATATTGGGCCAGAAGGTCGATCTTCACTCGCCGCTCGCGGCGCAGCGGCTGGGCGTGCAGACGGCCTTTCAGGAGATGACGCTCCTGCGCAACCTGACGGTGCTGGACAACATGCTGATCCCGCGCGCCCCGGTTGGGCCGGTCGGAATGATCCGCCGCGCCGGGGCCCGCCGCGACGTGGCGCGGCATTTCGACGAGCTTGGCCTGCATGGCTTCGACCTGGACGACGAGATCGGCGAGCTTGATCTCGCGGTGCGCCAGAAGATCGAGATCGCGCGGGCCGTCTATCGCAAGCCGAAGGTGCTTCTGCTGGATGAGCCGACTTCGGCGCTTTCCGGACCCGATGTCGACTGGATGGGCGAGGTGATCCGCCGCGAACGCGACCGCGGCAAGACCGTCATCTTCATCTCGCACCGCCTGCGCGAGGTGCGTGACTATTGCGACGAACTGACCATCCTGCGAGGTGGCAAGCACATCGCGACCGGCCACGTGAAGGACTATGCCGACGAGGACGTGGTCCGGATGATCGCCGGGCGGTCGCTGATCCATTCCTTCCCGCCACGCACCGCCGTGACGCATCAGGTCGGGGCCGAGGTGCTCGGCGCCCGCAATGCGGGAACCGACGGGAAGCTGCGGGATGCCAGTTTCTCCCTTCGCGCGGGCGAGATCCTCGGGATCGCCGGGTTGCAGGGCATGGGCCAGCTGGACCTTTTCCTGGCGGTTTTCGGCGACCGTCCGCTGAAGCGCGGCCATCTTGTCGTCAATGGCGAGAAGGTGGTCTTCACCAGCTCGCGCGATGCGATCTCTGCCAGGATCGGCATTAGCCTTGTCCCGGAAGAGCGCAAGACCGAAGGCCTGTTCTTGCGCCTGAGCGGAACGCATAACGCCACCATTCCGATCGTCGATCGCTTCACCCGCTTCGGCCTGATCGACCGCGAGGTCGAATCCGATGCCGTGCGCCGGGTCTTCCGGCAGGTGAACGTCGCCGACCGCGCCGAATGGATGCCGGCCGAGTCCTTCTCTGGCGGGAACCAGCAGAAGATCGCCATCGCCAAATGGCTGCTGACCGAGGCGCGGGTTCTCCTGGTTTACGACCCGACCCGCGGTATCGACGTGGGCACCAAGAACGAGATCTACCAGCTTCTGCGCAGCTATGCCGAGGCGGGGGGCGCGGTCCTGTTCTATTCGACCGAGATCCCCGAACTCGTCCACCTCTCCGACCGGACACTGGTCTTCTATTCCGGTGCCATCGCGGCGGAACTGTCGGGCGACGACCTCACAGAAGAGAACATCCTGGCCGCAGCCCTGGGTTCGACGCCGTCGCGCGCGGCGGAAAGACTGGCGGTCTGAAATGACCATGGACATCACTCAGCCCACCGGGAAGACAATGCCCTCCATTCCGGCCAACAAGCTGCGCCTCGGGCGCCATCGCGGGCTTATCACGGCCATCGTGACGCTCGCCCTCCTGGTTGCCTTCATCCTGAAGGTCAGCGCGACGCCGCTTGGCTATTACGACGTCTCGCAACTGGTCTCGGGCGGCACTACGCTGGCCATCGCGGCGATGGGGCAGACGCTGGTCATCCTCAGCGGCGGGTTCGACCTTTCGGCGGCGGCGGTCGTCTCGTTGGTGAACGTGTCGCTCGCCTCGTTCCCGATGGGGTCGATCACTTCGCCCGCCCTGCTGTTCGCGATCGGCATAGGCATCGGCGCTGCAGTGGGGGCGGTCAACGGCTTCTTCATCGCCTTCCTGCGGCTGCAACCCATTGTGGTCACGTTGGCGACAATGTTCATCCTGCAGGGAATTACCCTGCTCGTCATGGACAATCCCGGCGGCTATATCGACGGATCGCTGTACGAGTTCATGGCCTCCGACCTGATCCCCAACGTCTTGCCGATGTCGGGGGCGCTAATCCTGCTATGCCTCGTGCTGTGGTACTGGCTGAAGCGAACGCCCTATGGCGTGGCGCTTTATGCCGCCGGCGGCGATCCGGAAAGCGCCCGGTCTGCCGGGGTCCCGGTCGCCTGGGTGCGGTTCCTCACCTACGTCCTTGCCGGGGGCATGTACGGCCTCGCGGGGGTCAGCATCAGTGCGCAGACCGGCGCGGGCGACCCGCTGGTCGGCAACCCGATGCTCTTGCAGATGTTCGCCGCGGTCGTGGTCGGCGGGACGCTGCTGGGTGGCGGACGCGGAGGCCTGACCGGATCGGCAATTGGCGCGTTCGTCCTGATCCTGATGGTCAACATCCTGCTGATCCTCAACGTCTCGGCCTATTACTCGACCATCGCCGAAAGCTCGATCCTGCTGATCGCGGTCTTGATCGGGGCGATCCATGGCAAGTCGGTGCTGGCCAACAACCTGCGGCGCTTCACCATGCGCCTCGGTGCTTGGCGCGAGGGCGTCCTGCCGGCGCAGCGCAACTTCGTGAGCGAGCGCCTGTCGCTGCCCGGTGAGGTTTCGCGGGTTCCGGCAGTGCCGATCGGCTGGCGCGAGTGGATCCGGCGCAACCGGGCGTCGATCATGATCGCGTTGCCCGCCTTCGTTTGCTTCCTGATCGTGCTGGCCGCGACGGAAGTCATCCTTGGCAATGCCGTGTTGAACGGTCGCTACTACAACACGCTGCTCGTCCTGTCGTCCTTCCTGGCAATCCTCGCCCTGGGGCAGGGCTCGGTCATCCTGACCGGCGGGCTTGACCTGTCGATCCCCTGGACCATCGCGCTGGCGGGCATCGTGGTCAGCAAGATGGCCGCCGGGTCCAATGCCGAGCTGATCTACGCCATCCCCTTCGTGCTGCTGATGGGGGCCTTCATCGGCCTGCTGAACGGATCGGGCATCGTGATCCTCGGCCTGTCGCCAATCGTGATGACGCTGGCGATGAACGGGATGTTGCAGGGGGTATCGCTGCTCTATTCCGGCGGCACGCCGGACGGCTTCGCGGCGCCGCTGCTCAGAACCTTCATGACGCAGCGGTTCCTCGGGATCACGCCCGTGGTGATCTTCCTGATCCTGTTCGCGATCTTCGCCGTCCTCCTGCTGACCCGGACCCCATTTGGCAGGCGCATCTATGCCATCGGAAACTCTGTCCGCGCGGCCGAGCTTTCGGGCATCGGCGTCAAGCGGACGGTCGTCATGGTCTACATGTTGTCGGGCCTCTGCGCGGCGCTGGTCGGGATCCTGCTTTCGGGCCTGTCCGGGCAGGCGAGCCTTGGCATGGGCGACGAATACCTGCTGCCCTCGATCGCGGCGGTGGTGGTCGGTGGCACACTCATCACCGGAGGCAGGGGCAACTACGTCGGCATGATCGGCGGTGTGCTGCTTCTGACCGCGCTTCAGACTTTGCTGGCGGGAACGACCTTCCCGATGTCCACCCGCCAGATCGTGTTCGGCTTCGTCATCCTCAGCGCCGTCATCGCGCTGCGCGAACGCCGCTGAACAAAATACGGGTGCCGGTCTGGCGCCCCCAACGGAGGAAAACATGGCAGAAATTGCCATCATTGGAACAGGCTTCATCGGTCGGGCCTGGGCGATCAGCCATGCCCGCGCCGGCAATAACGTCCGTCTCTGGGATCAGGATTTCGCCGCGACCGGCAAGGCCAAGGACTACATCACCGAGCTGCTGCCAGACCTGCAGAAGAACGACCTGCTGAACGGTAGGACCCCGGACGAAGTGCTGGCGCGGCTTTCCCCGATTGCAACGCTGGACGAGGCGGTGGCGGGCGTCGACTATGTGCAGGAAAGCACCTTTGAGCGGATCGACGTCAAGATCGAGGTCTTCCGGATGCTCGACGCCGCGACGCCGCGTTCGGCTGTGCTGGCCAGTTCGACCTCGGCGCTTCTTCCCTCGGCCTTCACGGCCGATCTGCCGGGACGCGACCGTTGTGTCGTCGCCCATCCGATCAATCCGCCTTACCTTGTCCCCGCGGCCGAGCTTGTCCCCGCGCCCTGGACCGCGCCCGAGGTGATGGAACGCGCGGCCACGATCCTGCGCGGCATCGGCCAGCAGCCCATCGTCATGCAGCGCGAAATCGACGGCTTCGTGATGAACCGCCTGCAGGGCGCGCTTCTGGAAGAGGCGTTCCGGCTGGTCGCCGAAGGCTATGCCTCGGTCGAGGACGTGGATATCGGCATCCGCGACGGGCTGGCTCTGCGCTGGTCCTTCATGGGGCCGTTCGAGACCATCGACCTTAACGCCCCGGCCGGTGTGCGCGACTATTGCCAGCGGTATGACGGACTCTACGCCAATCTCTGGCCCAGCACACAGCACCGCATCGACTGGAACGGTCCGGTCATCGACGAGATCGAGGCGGATCGCCGCAAGCTGCTTGCCGCTGACCAGTTGCAGGCGCGTCAGGCCTGGCGCGACCGCCGGCTGATGGCGCTGATCGCCCACAAGCGCCGGGCGGCAAAAGAGATCGGCAACTGACCTCTCCCTCATTTTCCAAGGACGAAGACCATGGCGAAAACCGGCCCCCGCAAAGTCATCATCACCTGCGCCGTGACGGGCGCGATCCATACGCCGTCGATGTCGGAATATCTGCCCATCACCCCGCAGCAGATCATCGACGACGCGCTGGCGGCGGCCGATGCCGGTGCCGCGATCCTTCACCTGCATGCCCGCGACCCCGAGACGGGAAAGCCAGACCAGACCGTCGAGGGGTTCATGCGGTTCCTGCCGCAGATCAAGCAGCGCACCAACGCGGCCCTGAACCTGACCAGCGGCGGCAGCCCCTTCATGAAGGTCGAGGAGCGGGTCCTGCCTGCCCAGAAGCTGAAGCCAGAAGTCGCCTCGCTGAACATGGGCTCGATCAACTTCGGGCTGTTTCACCTGCTCGACAAGTACAGGGACTTCAAGTTCGAGTGGGAGCGTCAGCATCTCGAGGCGACGCGCGATCTGGTTTTCCGCAACTCGTTCAAGGACATCGAGTTCATTCTTAACACGTGCTACGAGAATAACACACGCTTCGAGTTCGAATGCTACGACATCGGCCATCTCTACAACCTCGCGCATTTCGCGGATCGCGGATTGGTCAAGCCGCCGTTCTTCGTGCAATCGGTTTTCGGCATCCTCGGCGGCATCGGCACTGATCCCGAGGATGTCCAGCACATGAAGCGCACCGCCGACCGGCTGTTCGGCGACAGCTATCGCTGGTCGGTCCTTGGCGCCGGGGCGAGCCAGCTCCGCATTGCCGCCCAGGCGGCTGCGCTTGGCGGCAACGTCCGGGTGGGGCTCGAGGATTCGCTCTGGGCGGGCAGGGGCAAGCTTGCCACATCGTCGGCCGACCAGGTCCGGCTGGTGCGGAAGATGATCGAAGGGTTGGGTCTGGAGATTGCCTCGCCTGATGAGGCGCGAGAGATCCTGGAACTGAAGGGGCCGGACAAGGTGAATTTCTAAGTTCGTCACCGAGTGGAAATGCACGATCGCCCGCAGGCCCTGCGGGCGATTTTTGTTTGTCTGTTGAGGCGGGTGCTGCTGAAAACAAGACGGCGCCCGCAGATGTCCAGGCGCCGCAAGTTGGGGAGCGTGACTTGAAAGGCGTCGAAGTTGGCCCTGTCAGGCCAGCATCTTGGTGTCGCCGCAGACGGAAAGCGCCTGACCCGAGACGAAACGCCCCAAAGGCGAGGCCAGGAACAGGATCTGGTCGGCGATGGCTTCGGGCGGGACGTATTCCTTGATCGAGGTATAGCGGAACGCCTCCGCCTCGACCTCCTTGTAGGAGATGCCGCGCTGCTGGGCCTTGGCCTCGAGCACGCGCCGCTGGCGATCGCCGGCGACAAGGCCCGGCAGGATCGCGTTGACGCGGATGTTGTCTGGTCCGAGTTCGACGGCAAGCGACTTCGACAACCCGATCACCCCCCATTTCGCCGCGGCGTAGGGCGTGCGCAGGGCGAAACCCAGCCGCCCCGCGACCGAGGACAGGTTGGCGATCGAGGGATTGTCGCTTTTCCGCAGGGCGGCAACGGCATGCGAGACGGCAAGGAACTGGCTGGTCAGCACCACGTCGATGGTCCGGCGCCAGTCGGCAAGGTCGACCTTGTCCACCGGCGCGGTTGGCCCGGCGATCCCGGCGTTGTTCACCAGACAGTCGAGTCCCCCGAGCCGGTCGATGGCCCGGTCGATGAAGCTGGTGAAGGCCGTCTCGTCCGCCACGTCTACCCGTTCCGAATAGACTTGGCCCGGCAGGGTCTTCAGCGCTTCGGCATCGATGTCGCAGGTGGCGACCACGGCTCCTTCCGCCAGGAACCGCTCAAGGATGGCCCGGCCGATCCCGGCCGCGCCCGCCGTCACGATGACCTTCGCGCCTTTCAGTTCCAGATTCATCATCCTCTCCCGGGCATCGTCGTGCCCCCTGTCCATAAGCCCGGCGTCCGGGCAACAAACCACCAGGGCCATCGCTGCGATCGATGGTCCGTGTCAGGTCTTCTCGTCTCTTGATCGTCTCAGGTCGGGCAGTAGGCGAAGGGCCGGATCGGCGAGCCGGAGCCTTCGTGGATATTCAGCGGCATCGCCACGAACAGTGATCTTGGCGTCACCTGCTCAAGGTTGCGGAGCATCTCGATGATCAGGATGTCGTTCGGCAGCCAGCTTTTCATGTGGCCGGGGTTGTTCTGGGGCACACCGTCGATGATCGCCGTCTCGGCGGCGACCGTGTCGGTGGCGACGGCCTTGACCTGCCGCTCGCGGAAGAACTCGCAGGCATCCTCGGACATGCCCGGCGCGTTCATCACGTACCACTGCGCCTTTGAATCCGTCCGCCAGTACCGCGCCATCCAGCCGTAGTTGACCATGGCGGTCTCGCCCGCGCCGACCTTAACGCCGCTGTCTGCTTCTGCCTTGCGCAGGTCATCCGCCGTGATGAGGTCCCCCGGCTTGAGATCCCGCTTGCTGAAATCATAAAGGACCGCTGCGGAAATCAGGTGATCGGCGGGGAAAGTGTCGATCGTGCGGTCCATCCGGTGGGGCAGCACATGGGCCGGGGCATCGACATGTGCGGCCGTGTGCTCGGCCATCATGATCGCCTGACAGTAATAGCCATCATGGTCATGGGTGACGGCCTTGTCGATGGTCAGGTGGGGATGCGTCGGCCAGCGCGGGATGCCACGCTCCAGCAAAGGGGCCAGATCGACCACCCGCATCCGTTTCAATCCCGCCAAGATCCGGTCGATACCGGCCAAATCCGCAGTATCCATGCTCTCCTCCAAAGCAAGATCGCGATCCGCTCCCCCCTCCGAAAGCGGTGCGGCGAGGCCGCTATCACGGGGTAAGTGAAGCATGCGGCACTTTGCAGCGTCAATACATAATAGATGATCCGTGATCACAGATATTGACACCTTGGCATCGACTGCACGATGGTCGGTCCATGCCGGACGGGCTGCGGGAGAGTGGCCGTTCGTCCGGTCGCCGATGGGGAGGACTTTCAATGATGGCGGGCGGCCCTTCGCGGGATGCGCGGCTTGGCCTGACACCGCTGGCCATGGCGGCTTCGCCGGCGGTTGGAGAGGGCGCGGATCATTCGCGACCCCGCGCAAACCGGCACGTCGCATTTCCTCGGGCCGGAATGGGCGGATCGGCTTCAGATTGAGATGCAGGGATTTGCCGGGGCGGGGCCGACCCGCCTCGGGACAGGGAGAGGGTCCGCAAGGGCCTCAGGACATGGCAGAGGAGGCCAGACAGATGCCTGAACAGGGTGGATTTTCCAAGGCGCAAGACCTGCGCATGAGCCAGCTTCTGGCGGGTTCGCCAAAGAACTGGGGTCGGTGGGGGCCGGATGACGAGGTCGGCTCGCTCAACTTCCTGACCCAGTCCGAGGTCCTGCGCGGCGTCCGTGCGGTGAAACAGGGCAAGGTCATCACCTGTGGCGAGCTGATCGGCAACCCCAAGGGAGACCCGATGTTCCCCGGCCGGAAGCCGACCGTGCGCGAGATGGTGCAGGACAAGAACGACTATGTCTCAGGCAAGGCGACGCCGCTTCCGGGCGGGGTCGAATATGCCGACGACAAGATCACCATGTTCCTGCAGGGCTCGACCCAGATCGATGCGCTTGGCCACGTCTGGTATGACGACCACGTCTGGAACGGCTATCCGGCCGTCGAGGCGACGACGGGCGGCGGCATGAAGAAGACCTCGATCCTGCCGATCGCCGAGCGGGGAATCGTCGGGCGCGGTGTGCTCCTGGACATGGCCGCCCATTTCGGCAAGTTCGCCCTGGAAAAGGGCGACACCTTCGGGCTGGACGAGATGCTCGACTGCGCCCAGAGGCAGGGCGTCACCATCGAGAAACATGACATCCTCTGCCTGCGGATCGGCTTCCTGCAGCTCCTCTATGTCCAGGGTCCGGACGTGTTCTACAAGGATTTCAACGAGCCCGGCCTGACCTATTCGGCCGAGGTCGTGGACTGGTTCCACAAGATGGAGATCCCCTGCCTCGCCACGGACACCATCTCGAACGAGATCGACGTCGACCCCGAACTGGGCGTCCAGATCCCGCTGCACTGTGCCCTGATGCGCAACCTCGGCATCATCTTCAACGAGATCTGCAACTTCGAGGCACTGGCCAAGGATTGCCACGAGGACGGGCAGTGGGATTTCCTGTTCACCGCGGCGCCCTTGAAGGTTCGCGAGGCGACGGGTGCGCCGCTGAACGTGATGGTGGTCAAGTAAAACGGGAGAGGGCGGCATGTGCCGGTTCTGCGAGCAGGCGTCACTGGGGGAACAGGCGCCCTACGATCCGCAACTGGGTCGCGGCGGGTTCATCCCCGGGTCCAACATGCCGCCCGACCTCATCCTGTGTGACGGACCGATCCTCACCATGGACGATGCCCAGCCCGAGGCGACCGCCGTCGCCATCGGCCAGGGGGTGATCCGGGCGGTCGGGCAAACGGCAGACGTGATGGCCCGGCGCGGTCGGGCCACGCGCGTGGTGCGGCTCGACGGGCGGGCCGTGATACCGGGTTTTGTCGGGACCGGTATGCGGTTGCCACAGGTTCGGGATCGTGGCGGACTCGACCGATGGATCGGGCAGCGCGCC
>ERZ1645185.1097-NODE-1097-length-11222-cov-4.110325_pt1 | contig 11222 bp, 12 predicted proteins | sample MGYA00575351_ERZ1645185 | MGnify/ENA primary metagenome ERZ1645185 (study PRJEB40838, sample SAMN11284767) | freshwater sediment metagenome | isolation source: river sediment | host: Sediment | place: India: Jana village, Kanpur | collected 2015-12-17 ... | reverse complement strand
TTATAGCTTCCTGATTTGAAGTACAAATGCCGATAATGTCGTATTGCCAGTCATGATTGAACAGGGGCGCCTGAATGGCGAACTTCTGGAGGCTGGGGCATTGCCGCAACTGGCCGAGGCCGCCGCAGCGATTGGCCGGGTGCATGTGGAAATTGAGGAAGATGGTATCGCGCGCGGTTTTTACTTGCGTGAGGGTCTGGGCGATGCTTACTGGCCGCATTTCACCGAGGCCATCTACGCGCTGGCAAAAGGCCAGCCCATTGAGCTTGGCAACGTCAATGAAAGGGTGGGCTCGCAGTACAAACTGATTCGCGAAGACTACCGGCGCATTCCGTTTATCGGTGCAACCGGACATTTTCGTACGCTGTCCTACGCGCAGGTCTTGACTGGGAACTACCCTGCGGACACCTTCAAGGACAAGATTGTCCTGGTGGGGGCTACTGCGGCGGGTTTGGGTGATCGCTTGCCGACCCCGGTATCGGGACTGGCAGAAGCTATGCCAGGCGTAGAAGTCCATGCCAACATTCTTGAGGGCTTTCGTCAGGGAAACCTGATTTGCGATTTGCCGCGCTGGGCTGTGGTTGCGCTGACTCTGGTATTAAGCCTTTCCACGGTGCCGGTTTTGTCCAGACTTGCTCCCCGGACAGGTTTAATCGCCAGTGTGCTGATGTTTCTGGCAGTTGCCGTGTTGGCCATGATCCTGCCCGATATCACGACTTACTGGTTCCCGCCCTCAGGAACGCTACTGACCATACTCGTGGCTTACCCGGTATGGAGCTGGCGCAGGCTGGAGGCGGCCAGCCGCTATATCGACAAGGAGCTCGATAGCCTCAGGCAAGACATGAGCCTGTCGGTGATTGGCGCGCCTGTCATGGGTGCTGGTTTGCCACAGGCTGATGATGTGTTTGAGTCGCGGATCGCGGATATCCAGGGAGCATCCAGCCAGCTCAGACAGTTGCGCAAGCTGGTTGACCAAGTGTTGGAAGGGATGCCGCATGGTGTGGTGGCATTGGATCAGACTGGGCGTATCCGACTGTTGAACCAGCGCGCGCGCAACTGGATGCGGCTGGAACCGGACGCGCTGCCGCCAGAGAATTCTGGAATTCAGGCGTCGGGCGGCCAGCGTGAAGTCCGCAGCGTAGAGGGTTTTCCGCTCATGCTGGATCAAACCGACGTGGCGTCGTTGGGTGGTGAAGAGTCAGGAATCAGTAAGGTCATTAATTTGATGGACATTAGCGAAATCAAACGGCTGGAGGCTGAAAAACGCGAAACCCTGGCATTCCTGTCGCATGACTTGCGGGCGCCGCTCTCTCTGGCGATGGAAATGGCTAACCAACCCAACCCTGGCCCTGCAGATTTGAGTAATTTACGCAGTCAGGTAACGCGCGCTTACGGCTTGGCGGAAGAGTTCCTGTCTGCTGCAAGAGCGGAGACGGCAGACGAATCTGCATTTGCCGAACTGGATCTGGCCGGATTGATACACCAGGCTGCTGATGCGGTCTACGATATGGCACGTGCAAAAACAGTCAGGGTCGAACGGCATGTTACCGATGAGCCTGTCTGGGTGCGAGGCGAATTTGGCCTGCTTGAGCGTATGGCGGTGAACTTGATCCAGAACGCGATCAAGTATGCCCCGGTTGGGGGACAGGTCAGGATTGAATTGCTGGTGAATGTGTCAGGTCAGGCGCTGTTTTGTGTGCAGGATAACGGCCCAGGCATCCCTGCGGCGGATATTCCAAAATTGTTCAGACGATTCTCCCGAGTTGAAGGGGATGATCAGTCAAAGAAGAAGGGTGCAGGACTGGGACTTTATTTTGTGCGCATTGTTGCCGAGAAACATGGCGGGCAGGCCAGCGTTGAGTCTCCGCCCGGACAAGGCGCGCGTTTCTGTATAGCGTTACCGGTACTGGATTAGACTGTTCCGGGCAGTTTCAGGCGGCGTGCTCCATTCCTCCCCAGCGCTTGTCGCTCTGGGCGAAGGTCAGGAAATCGGTGAGTGTCAACGGCGGGCTGATCCAGTCGCCTTCCAGTTTCTGGCATCCCAGCCTTGCCAGGCTACCAAAACCGTGGGTGTCCTGGACACCGCAGGCAATGACATCCAGCCCCATGCTGCGTGCCATATGGACGGTTGATTGAAGCACCAGCATTCCCTTGCCCTGAGTCTGATGCAGGCTGGTAATTGCTTGGCTGATTGATACTCCGGAAAACGGCAATGTAGTCAGTGTATCCAGCGATGCGTAGGCGCTGCCAAAATCCTCCAGGAGAATTTTTATTCCCGCCTCTTCCAGCCGTTGAAGCCGTGCAGAAAACGCAGATTGATCTGGCGCCAAGTGGCTATCACGCAACAGCACCTCTAGTTGTCTTTTTCGCATTTGCCCGGATTTGACCGTCAACAACAGCTGGTGCGCTATTGCACTATCCATTAATTTCATTGCGGGCAGACTGACAGAAATGGATAAGGGCAAGGATGCCCGATTGATCAGTGCAATGTCTCGCAGCAAGGTGCGATATGTTTCGGGGGTGTCAGGCGAACCTATGACCCGTGCGCCACAAATCTGTGCCTGGCTGAGAGATACGCGCGGCTGGTACAGAAATGGCGAATCGCCGGAATACGGCCTTGCCAACTGGCCTGAATGACGCATGGTTTGCCTCCGCAACAGGCTGTTAAGTTTTGTCATGGTTCATGCCGTTAAGCATGGGTGGTCGTGAATAACGACGATATTTATGCCTGTATTGTGGCATCCGGCTAAGGGCCCGGTAAGTAGTGAAATGTGTAATATTGCAAAACAATCAATCAGGACATCGAAGAATGAAAATAGCCTTGCTTGAGGATGAAGACATACAGGCTGAACGTTTGCTCGCCTGCCTGGAAGGCACAGCGCACACTTGCAAGCGCTTTGCAACGGGCCATGCTTTTATCAAGGGTGTCAGTGACGAGCCGTTTGACTTATACGTGCTGGACTGGGTACTGCCGGATATTACCGGGGAAGATGTTCTGCTGTGGCTGCGCAACCAATATGGCACGAATCGCCCTGTACTTTTTCTGACCTCAATGTCCAGTCAGGATCATATTGTTCGTGCACTTGAGCAGGGCGCAGACGACTATCTGGTAAAGCCTGCGCAAAAGCCAGAGCTTCTTGCGCGTTTGAGGGCGCTGGAACGCCGCTACCAGGGGCAGAAGGCCGATGAGCCGACAGACTATGGGCGCTTCTCGCTGAATGTGCAGGGACGTGCAGCTCTACTGGATGGCGCGGATGCAAAAATGACCGAGCGTGAGTTCGATGTCGCACTCTATCTGGTCAAGCATCAGGGAGAGCTGGTTTCGCGTGCCAATCTGCTTGCTGCGGTATGGGGAACCAATCCGGACATCAACACGCGCACGGTTGATACTCACGTCAGCCGGGTTCGGGTAAAGCTGGGGCTTTATCCAGAGAACGGCTGGCGGCTAAGCTCAATTTATGGTCATGGCTATCGCCTGGAACGGCTGACAGACGGAACGCAGGGATAAGGTGCTTTGGGTATTTTTTGAAGATGTCCGCAGCCCTGGCCAGGATTGGAACGGGCAAGGCGTTTGGTCAAGCAGTTAGCCCTGGTGCTCCAGGCTAGGCGGCAGGCTGACAACCCCATCTTGGGTTGTTCAGGGTAAAGTCCACAAACTCCGGCAGAGGGAGCGGTGGGCTGATCCAGTACCCCTGCGCTTGCTGGCAACCCAGTTTGATGAGTTCGCCGAATTCTGAGGCGGATTCGATTCCCTCGGCCATGATGCTCATTTTCATGCTGTGTGCAAGACGTATGCTGGCCTCTACCACAGCAGTGCTTTTGCTGGACTGGCTCATGCGGCGCACCATCCCTTGATCTAGCTTGACGCAGGTGAAGGGCAACTTGCTTAAAAGGTCAAGCGAGGAGTAGCCAGTGCCGAAATCATCCATGGAAATGCCGACCCCGTGACTGGCCAGGAGGCCAAGTTTCTCCGACAGGTCATCCATGTCTTGTGCACTAGCTGTTTCTGTCAGTTCAATCCCCAGCTGGCCGGGTTTAAGGCGCTGGTTTGCCAGGGCATCCAGTATCAGATTGACTAGCTTGTCAGATGCAAAATCCAGCGGTGAGGCGTTGAAAGTAATGTGAAGTCCGGGGCGATGTCGTTCGATGACAGCCAGATCCTCCAGTAGCCGGGGAAACATGCCTGTCACGATTTCGGTAATCAGTCCGCTTTGTTCGGCGGTAGGGATAAATTCTGCGGGCGGCATGTGGCTGCCATCCGGTTGCCGCCAGCGGATAAGTGCTTCTGCGCCGCAAACACAGACGCTGACAAAGTTAACCTTGGGCTGATAGTGATATTCCAGCTCCCCGGCCAGCAAGGCTTGTCGTATGGTGAATTCGTTGATCGCGCCCTGCTTGGCGGGGGGGTGTGTCATGCAGCCTGATGCGTGTTGAATGATTTCCTTGAATTATACGGGTCAATTACGCCGCGGTTAACACTGAAATGCTTGTTCAGGCAGTTGTCGAATTCGGATCGACGGATCGGCATCGACAGATAGGCATCGCTCTTTGCCAACGAGGCGAGCATACGCCGGTAAATTGAGGCTTGTCGATCCAGCAGGATAACGGCAGATTTGGATAAAAGCTTGTCTGCCTTGATGTCTTTGCACAATTGAATGCCATCCTGATCAGAAAACTTCGTGTCCAGAATGATCAGGTCGTAAAAAGACGCCGAAAGCTTGCTGGAAACGTCATGCGCGGTTTCAGCAAACTCTACGCTAACCCAGTAGGGCTTGAGGCTGATAGCAATCTGGCGACGAATTTTGGCACTGCGATTGGCAACCAGCACACGTGCGCCAGGTACCTTTGGGTGCTGGCTGGATACGGACAGGTCGCTCAGGCTCATCTGACTTGACGGTGCTACATCGTGTATTTCAATTTCATCGGTCTCGGTCATGGCTTCTTCCTTCATTACGATGCTCAGGTTGTCCAGCGCGGACAGCAGGCGTGCCGGGATCACAGGCCTGCGCAGCATGGCATGGTGTTCAACACGGATGCCATGTGTGCTCAGAAACAGAGTTGGGCGTACGTGCTGGCTGTGCGCGGTGCGCCAGGTATTCAGGGAAATGTGGTCATCTGCATTTACCAGATAGATGTCCACCTGTTCCTGCGTGTTGTGGGCGATCACATAGCTACGTGCGCGGTCGGACAGGCCGGTAAGCTGGGACAGGCTGTTCAGTACGCGCAGTTCAGCCGCATTCAGGCCGATGGGCAGAATATGAAGCAGGCAGTTGTAAGTCATGGTGTCATGTCCTTGCGTCCGGTTTGCCGCTGGAGTTGTAGGCTTTCTGGGCGCCAGATCCAGCTGGTATGTGTTCAGATTACACAGGTTTTCTGCGAAATTTCGCCCTGTGACACTCTTTGACACTCTTCACAATCGGACACAATTGCTCGCTAACATGACGTGCATTAAACTCATATAAAACAATGCACTAGAAAATATTTCCTTTGGTTTTCTGGCTGCTGTGCGGCAGGATACTCTGCGATTGCTTCAGCCAAGCGCCCTCATATCATTCAGGCGCTTGCGGATTTTTTCGCTGAGCTTGACGAAGTCACCCTCGAGCAGGGTTCTGGCATCGTTTGTGTTGCCTGATTGCTGGAGCGACACGATATTGGAGGCGGTGTAATGAAACATCCGGTGCGTGGCTTTCAGGTCGGCAAACGTAGCGTATTTGCTCAAGTACTGCTCGCCGTCCCGGTAAATCCATTTGCCCAGATCGCACTGATCATCACAACAGACCACTTCGGGGCGGAACTGCTCGGTAGAGGTGCCGGAAAGATGAGCCTTGAGGCGGATTTTCCAGTTCTCATGCGCAGCAATGGCTACGTCGATGTCCAGCGAACGGGATGCAGATGCCAGCGCACGCTGCGCGGCCTGTGCTTCATCGGATGAGAAGCTGGAAGACGACTTTAAAAAATCAAAAAATCCCACGGTCGTCCCCTTTAGCTGGTGGCAAAGTCGAGCGCGGATAGCAGGCGGGAAGGGATCGGCGGGCGAGCCAGTACATTCCGGGCGCCGGGGTACCCATCCTTGCTGAGGAACAGAGTGGGTTTTTCATGGCGATCCAGGCGTGCCTGCCAAGCATCGACTGAATGCGGGCAATCGCCATTGACGATGAACACATCACAATCCAGACCGTTGGTTTGCCCCAGGCTGTAACGGCGCGGACGCTGTGTGGACAGGCTGGAGACATGGCAAATGCTTTTCAGCAGGCGAATTTCTTCCTGGCTCAGGCCAATGGGGTGAATGTTCAAGGACTTTCCGGTGTTCATGCTTAATTTCCGTTCTCAATATTTCTTGGTGTTATTGGGGTTCTCCGCAACGCCAGTGACGTATGTAAATCCAGTCAAACCACATTCAATCAGGCGATGGAACGCAGAATACCGGGGAAATTCGCTGATTTTCGGTGCTCGACACTATTTGACAATCCGGATGCTTTTGCCGTGACCGCGCCATTGCCGGGTTGTGGTCGTTATAATCGGCAGTGGCAGGCTGGTATGCGCTGAATACACGGCGCGTGGCCTTGTAGTAAATGGGAGACAGGGTTGATACGGAGAACAGGGGCGTAGCGCCGATGGCTGAAATGCGTTTTTGGCACACAGCCTGGGCAGGTTCCGGGAAGGTGCGGTTTTTGCGCTGGGCGGCGCTGGTTCTTCTTTGTGCGGCAATCGGGCTGTGGGTCTGGCTTGGTGGCGGCGTTGCCGATTACCGTGTGCTGTTTTCCGGTTTGCCGGACAAGGAGGCCGGACAGGTCATCGCAGCGCTCGACAGACTGGATATTCCCTATCGATTAAACGACCGGGATGGCTCGATTGAAGTGCCCGGGGACAGACAGCATCTGGCCCGATACCGTCTGGCGATTGCGGGAGTGCCCAATTCCGCAGGCGAAGAGGAGGCGCAATCAGCCATGCGATTTGGCCTGTCCTCATTTCAGGAGCAACTGGCACGGCAACGTACGCTGGAAGCAGAACTGGCGAAATCCATTGAACTATTTGAAGGCGTTGTGGCTGCACGGGTGCATTTGGCGCTGCCACGGCAAAGTGCTTTTTTGCGCGAACCAGTGTTGCCTGCCGCTTCAGTGATGCTTACGCTGGCAGACGGGGTGATGCTTTCACAACCCCAGCTCGAAGCGGTACGAAAAATGGTGGCGGGCAGCGTGCCTGCCATGCAGGTGGCGCAGGTGAGTGTGCTGGATCGGCACGGTGTATTGCTCACGGGTGAAGCCACAGCGCTCGAGCTGCTGCCCCCTCCTGCTGAACGTTCGTCACTGACCGTTCGGCCCGCCCAGGCTCAATTGGAGCAACCCCACCCGGTATCGTTATTGTCAGACAAGATCAAACCCTGGGTTGCGGCTTGGCGCGTTGAGGTTTTGCCGGGCGCGCTTGGCATACTGGCATTGCTGGGTTTATGGTGGGCGATGCGTTGGCACCGAATGAAACAGCAGGTTCTGGAGCAGGCGGACCAAACTGTCCAGGATCTGGAGCAAGACCTGAATGACCTGCGCCAGCATGTGGCGCAGAATCCGCGACTGACTGCTGGCGTCATCAAGCTCTGGATGCAGGGAATATGAATCGCGAAGGGCTTGAACGCAGCGCGGTGCTGCTGATGACCCTGGGTGAAGAGGCGGCCGCGCAGGTATTGCGTTACCTGTCCCCGCTGGAAGTCGCTGAACTGGGGCGGGTAATGCGCGAGCTTGGCCCTTTGCCAAAGGAGCGCGTGCTATCGGTCATGCATGAGTACGCCGCCGAGGCGGCACGACAAACCGGCATCGGCGCCGATGCCGACCAGTTTCTTGATGCGGCGCTGACGCGTGCTGTGGGAGATGAACAGGCGCGCCAGTTGTTTGCGCGCATTGCCGGAGATTCGGAGGAAATACGGCAATTAGCGTGGAAAGATCCCGCTGAAATCGCGGCCCTGCTGCGTGACCAGCCGCCCCAGGTTTCTGCCCTGTTGCTGGCGCGTCTGGAACGCGGGCTGGCAATTGCTGCGCTGGAGTGGTTGCCGCCAGCGGTACAGGTGGACGTTTTGCAAAACATGGGTGAAGGTCGGCCTGTGTCGCAAGATGTGTTGCGTGAGCTGGATACTTGGCTGGCGCAGGTGCGCGTGTCAGAACAGAATACCGGGGGGGAAGTCCAGACGCTGGCGGCTGATTTATTTGCAAATTTGTCGCCTGCCGCGCGTGCAGGGGTCGAAGCAGCAATGGCTGTACAGAACCCTGGTTTCCTGAATCAGCTTCAGATTGGGGAACTGGAATTAAATGACCTGGCCAAACTCTCGGGTGAGGCGCGCATGGTTTTTTTCAAGGCAGTACCAGCGCAGACGCTATTGTTGGCATTAAAGGGCGCTGATCCGGATCTGGTGGAAAGTTTGCTGGCGAATATGCCGGGTACGGCGGCCAGGCGCTTGCGCGATGATCTGGATGCATTAGGCGCAGTGAGGCTTTCGGAAATTGAGACGGCGCAACAGCAGGCTGTGAAACTGTTGCGTGAAATGGTCATGCTGGGTCAAATAGCGATATGAACGAAGACAAGCCCATGGATTTTCCGGTGGATGATGCCGACCCTCGCAGCGCCTTTGAACGTTGGGAAGGCCTTGAGGCCGTCGCACAGCCCGAACGCGAATCGGCAGCGCAGCAAATGCAGGCCCTGTTTGAAGAGGCGAGGAGAGAGGGGTACGCTGCCGGGCTCGAACAGGCACGCGCAACGCTGGAACAGGAGGCAAAACGCCTCAGGCAAATGACAGAGAGTTTTGGCACTGCGCTGGACTCGCTTGATTTTCGTCTGGCGGATCAGGTGTTGAGCCTGGCACTGGATGTGGCGCGGCAGGTGGTGGCGGGGGAGTTAACGGCGCGCCCGGAACGTATCCTGGAAGTGGTTAACCTTGCGCTGCGTCAAATGGCGGACACCACCCGGGATGCGCGCCTGTTACTGAACCCGGAGGACGCACAGATTGTGCGCCCCATACTCAATGATTTGCTCGACCGAACACGTTTGCGCATGGTTGAAGATGCGCGCATTGTGCGGGGCGGATGCTTGATTGAAACGCTGCAGGGTGATCTGGATGCCACCTTGCAGACACGTTGGCGACAGGTCGTTTCGGTGTTGGGTTCCAACCAGAACTGGTTTGAATAATGACTTTCTGGATGGCAGCTTATTTCCACCTGTTTGCGCTACTGCCTTTGCAGCGAACATGAGCAGGACAGAAAACCACTATGGATCGCACCGTTCGCTTTCGTGAATACCTGGCTGACTGTCGGCGGGCGGTGAGCCTGACGCAGTCATGGTCTGAAAGCGGTCGCTTAACGCGCGTGTCTGGTTTGGTGATGGAAGCGGTTGGCTTGCGTTTGCCGATTGGCAGCCAATGCGCTGTGCATTTGCGCAGCGGGCAAACGGTGGATGCCGAAGTGGTGGGCTTCGCGGGCGAGAAACTGTTTCTCATGCCTTCCACGGATATCTATGGCGTGATGCCAGGCGCACGGGTCATTCCAGAGAATCCGCTGGTTATGCAGCCGCCGCGTCCAGGAAAGCGTTATGTGCCACGTCGTCGAGCTCAGGATCAGGTTCGCCAGGTTGCAGTTGGCGCGCAGTTGCTGGGGCGCGTACTGGATGGCGCCGGTCGGCCGCTGGATGGCCTGGGCCCGCTGGTGACTGATCAACGTGTGCCGCTTTACTCCCGCCCGCTTAATCCACTAGAGCGGGCGCCTATTCGCGAGCCGCTGGACGTGGGGGTGGGGGCCATCAATGGCTTGCTTACTGTTGGGCGTGGTCAGCGCCTTGGCCTGTTTGCCGGTAGTGGTGTGGGCAAAAGCATGCTGCTGGGCATGATTGCGCGCTATACCGATGCGGATGTGGTGGTGGTCGGCCTGGTTGGCGAACGCGGGCGCGAGGTCAAGGAATTTATCGAAACCAATCTGGGTGCTCAGGGTATGTCGCGTGCCGTGGTGGTTGCCGCGCCTGCCGACTCCCCTCCGCTCATGCGTCTGAATGGAGCTGCTTATGCGGTTTCCATTGCGGAATATTTTCGCGATCAGGGAAAGCATGTATTGCTCATCATGGATTCTCTGACGCGCTATGCCATGGCGCAGCGCGAAGTGGCGCTGGCCATTGGTGAACCGCCTGCCACACGCGGTTATCCGCCATCGGTTTTTGCCAAGTTGCCGCAGTTGTGTGAACGGGCCGGCAACGCGCGCGCGGGCGGAGGTTCAATCACGGCATTCTTCACAGTATTCATGGAACAGGACGACCAGCAGGATCCGATTGCTGATGCCGCGCGTTCCATTCTTGATGGGCATATCGTGCTCTCGCGTGATCTTGCGGATGCTGGTCAGTACCCGGCGATTGATATTGAATCTTCCATTAGCCGTGCCCTGCCCAATCTGGTGGACGAAGATGAACAGGCGCGCATTCGCCGTTTCAAATATCTCTATTCGCGCTATCGTCGCAGCCGTGACCTGGTCGCCGTGGGGGCTTATGTGCCCGGTGCAGATCCCGTGCTGGATGAGGCCATGAAATTGCAGCCGGCCATGCAGGGTTATCTACTACAGGCGTTTTCCCAGCGCATTGGCCGTGAAGAGGCGTGTACTGGCTTGGCGGATATTTTGCCGTGAGGGGACAAATCTGATGCGCGTATTTCCGCTGCAGACCGTGCTGGATTTGGCTGAACGTCGCGCAGAATCCGGCGCGCGGCTGGTAAGACTGGCCTATGTGGCCTGGTTGAATGCTCGTACCTGGCAGGTCAGGCTTGAACAGCGGCGTGCGGACTTTGTCCGGCAACTGGGCGGGGTCATGCGGGCAGGTTGTACGGCGAGCGTGGCGCAACAATCCGCCGACTATTTGCAAGGGTGGAGAGCCGAGTCACATTCCGCCAGCGAGGCAGAACGACTGGCAAAGGAAGAATGGCAAAAGGCTCTAGAAGCCATGCAGCTGGAAAAAAAACGGGTGGAGGCATTCAGGGCGCTGGCAGATCGACACGCTGCTGCCCAAAAACTGCTGCAAACCCGGCGAGAGAATATTCTGCACGACGAGCTTTCCCAGCGAGCCTGGCGTGCTGACGATTTCTCTGAGTCAAATGCTGACGAGGATTCGGCGTGGACAACATGATGAAATTGCCCGCCCTTACAGAAATCGAATTGGCTTGCATTCATTCTGAAGTTTGCCGTGATGATTTTGTCCACGTGCTGGAC
>ERZ1645185.1096-NODE-1096-length-11226-cov-8.239101_pt1 | contig 11226 bp, 12 predicted proteins | sample MGYA00575351_ERZ1645185 | MGnify/ENA primary metagenome ERZ1645185 (study PRJEB40838, sample SAMN11284767) | freshwater sediment metagenome | isolation source: river sediment | host: Sediment | place: India: Jana village, Kanpur | collected 2015-12-17 ... | reverse complement strand
ATGATGGCGCCGCGGTCGGCCATGCGCTGCATGCCGACCGCCAGCGCGATCGTCATTGCCACCGGCAAGCCCTCGGGCACCATCGAGACCATCTGGCTGATGGCCACCATCAACACCTCCGACAGCGGCAGCTGGCGCCACAGCCCCAGCAGCACCACCAGCACGAACAGGCCGAGAGCCGCCACCACCAGCGCGCGGCCGAATTGTTCAAGCCGTAGTTCGAGCGGTGTCTTCGGCTCCTCCGCGCGTTCGGTCAGGCCAGCGATGCGGCCCACCTCGGTGTGGATGCCCGTGGCCACGACGACGACGCGTGCCCGGCCTGCCGTGACATGGGTTCCCGAATACACCATGCAGTGGCGATCGGCCAGGCCGGTGGCCTCGGGCACCGCGGCCACCGACTTCGACACCGGCACCGACTCGCCGGTGAGTGCGGCCTCGGCCAACCGCAGCTGGGCCTCCTCGATCAGGCGCGCATCGGCGGCCACTGCGTCGCCCGCCACCAGCAACACGATGTCGCCCGGCACCAGGTCTCGCGCTTCGATTACCTGCTCGCCGCCATCGCGCAGGACCCGCACGCGCAATGTGGCCAGCCTGCGCAGCGCGGCCATCGAACGCTCGGCCCGGCCTTCCTGGAAGCTGCCGATCAACGCGTTGACCAGCACCACGGCGAGGATCACGCCGGCGTCGCCGTGGTGCCCCAGCGCCACGGCGAGCACCGCTGCGACGAAGAGGATGTAGATCAGCGGGCTCTTGAACTGGCGCGCGAAGGTGCGCCACAGGGGCTTCGGCGGCGGCTCGGGCAGCGCGTTCGCACCGTGTTGCGCCTGGGCACGCTGCACGGCAACCGCGTCGAGGCCCCGCAGCAGATCGAGCCGGAAGTGGTGCTGCACCTGCGCCACCGGCGTGGCGTGCCCGACGGGGGTGCGCTCATCGTCCTGGCCGCCCATCATTCAGCTGCTCTGCGCGAGTGAGTGAGGCTCTTGGCATTCGGCGCCATCGAGCGAGGCCATCGGTGTCATGGCGCTGCGCTCACCGGGGCTTTGACCCGTCGGCATGCGCGCCTGCCCATGTGAACCCTCGCGCCGCTACTCGACGAGCGTCACGGGCACTTCCGCCAGGTGAATCACCTTGGCCGCCGTGGAGCCCATGATCAGGTTGCCGACTGCGCCCATGCCGCGCGTGCCCATGACGATGCCATCCACGCCCTCCGACTTGGCGATGCGCAGGATCTTCGCGGCCCGCTCCCCGACCACGACATGCGTCTCGCATGTACGGCCCGCTTGGTCCGGCATCTTGCCGGCCTTGTCCAGCGAAGAACGGCCATGCTCGAACTGGGCGCGGCGGATGTCGTCCTGCGTCATGTGCACGAGCAGGCCCGTACAGTCGGCCTCGGGTTGCACGTTCGCGAGATGTACTTGGTGAGCCCGTGGCATGGCATGGCGAAGGGCGCACGACGATGGCTCGGGACCGTCGCAGGCAATCAGGTGGGAAGTCATGATCGCCCCATGATGGATCTCCGGCGCTATTGCAGCCGCTCGGAATAGTCTGATTCGCCGCTGATCGGGAGCTGTTTACGCTGGGCGCCCGGTACCTGGAGATGGGTCTCGCCGCCGGCATTCCGCTCGAACTGCTGCATCGGGTGACCGCCATCGCCACGGGCGGACTCGATGCACTGCCGCACGACGGCGCCGTCATCACCTTGCTGTCGATCTGCGCGCTGAAGCACCTTAAGGTCCTACGTCGACATCTCGATGTCGACGTGCCGGCGCCACGGGTCGCACCCGCGGTGTGGGTGATGCTGGGCAGCCTGATCGGAAGCCTCTGATTTCGCGCACAGGACAGCTCGTGCGCGTGCAGCGTCGGCGATTATCCGGAGTGAGCGGTAGGCATCCCGCGTCCTTCTTCCATCCGCATGTCGCTCATCCTGTCGAGGAGATCCCCATGTCCCACATCACCAACCCAAGCAGCGAACAGGCTGCACGTGTGCTCGCGCTCATCTCAGTGGCTAACGGCCGGGTCAAGGAGTGCGAACTGAACGCGCTCGAACACCTCGATGCGTTCACGCGGCTGGGGGTCAGCCGGCGGCGTTTCCTTCAGTTGGCGCAGAAGGGCCTGGAGGATGTGGGAGGGCGCCTGTGCGAACGCGGATACCTGCATGTGGCCGACCTTCTGTACTTGGACGACCTGCTGGGCGAAGTACGCAGCCGCGAGCAGCGACTTCTGGTCTGCCGCCTCTCGGCGGCAGTGATCACGGCGGACGGCTGCGTGACGGCCGGCGAACGGGCAGCGTACGACCACATGCTCGCGCGCTGGCACCTGGACACACCAGCCATCGCCCAGGCAATTCGCGTGGATGCGTTGCACTGATGGCCCGACACCACGGAGGTGTTGACGCGACCATTGTCCGCAGCAGGACCCAGGCAGCTTGCCTTCCAGGGCGCTGCCCGAGCTTCGCGCACGGCGGCAAACTTACACGGTCAACGCCACGCCTGCGGCGTCGCCACCGCGAGGCGCAACTCAGACGTTCGGTGTTGCCTCCGGCGATCCGCCATTGCCTGGCGCAACACCGCTCAACTGCGCTTGGGCGGCGACCCAATCGTCCAGGTCATGCCCTTGCCGGCAGCCATTGTTCACATAGATGAAGTACGCTGCGACACGGATCTGCTCTTCGGTACTGGGATCCGCCGCGACAAGAGGATTGGCGGGTGCCGCCGCCGCCTCAACGTCCGCACTTGTCTTCGCTGTTCGATTCGTCGATGCCATGAAACCTCCGAGTTGACTTGATGAGCGGCTCGAAGTCTGCGCCTACAAGACGTGGACCAGGCATCGGAATCTTCTGAATCAACCACCGCGCTCAGTGCGACATCAGGACCGGCAAGCACATCTCGCGCATCATCGAGCGCGTCACACCGCCCAGCATCCACTCCAGCGCGCGTGGCCGGCTATAGGCGCCCATCACCAGCAGGTCAATGTCATGCTCCACTGCGTGACGCAGGAGTGTCTGTGTCACGCTCTCGTCGACCTCGGGACTCGTGCGTTGCAACAGCGCCTCGGTGCTTTCGGCTGCGGGCGCGGCCGTGCACCACTTCGCTGCGACGCCATGGCGGCGAAGGTGTACCTCCGTGGCCGACTGGTCGGCTGCGATGCGAGGTGACTCGGCACCGATATGGAGCAGCCGAACCGCCGCCGCGCGTTGCAGGATCGGCAGCGCGTCGTGCATGGCGCGCGCGCACTCGCGTGAACCTGCCCATGCGACCAGCACCCGGCGCCCGGCACTCGGTACGGCGCCTTCGCGACCCCGCATCGCGCGCGGTACGACCAATACTGGACAGGCCGAGGCCACGGCCAGCTTCTCGGTCAGGCCTGCCGCATGTCCCGTAGGTTCGTCGTCGAAGGGCTGCGCGACGACGAGCAGGTCGGTGGTGCGTGAGCGCTGCTCCAGCGCCGCCAGCGCCTCGCCGAGTTCAACCTCCATCGCACGTGATTGCAGCAAGTTGGCGCAACGGCGCGCTGCCTCGTCCCGGCGCGCCTTGACATCGTGCTGCGACGCTGCGTTGGCCAAGGCCGCGCCCTCGGGGGTCACGAACGCGCCGAGCTCAGGCGGATCGACGGCGTACACCGGCGTGATCGGCGCATCGAGCGCATCCGCCACGGCCACTGCAATGGTCAGCACCGCGCTCGACTGCAGGCTGTCGTTCAAGTGGACCGTGATGTGACGTACCTCGCTCATGCTGACTCCTTTCTTCGCGGGCTTCCGCGTTGCCGCCACCCGATTCAACTCGCATCCAGGCCCCGTTGCTCGCGCGTGCCCGGATGACTCAGCGCGACGTCCGCCCCCGTCGGCGGGGCACACCGTCCCAGCAGTTCCGCGGTGTCGATGGCCAATGCGGCTGCGCCGGTCAAGTGCAGCGTGTCATGCTGCGCGAGGTGCTCCATGGCATCGAGGGCGGCCTCGAGGGGCAAGGCCAGCCAGTGCGCCACGTCCGGAGCATCGAGGGACGCGCCTGCCAGGTCGATGCATTCGACGCGTGCCGTCTCTGTCAGCGACTGCAGCGACGCAGCCAGGCGTTCACACGGTGGCAGGCTGGTCCAGCGCATGTGACGCTTCCAGTGGCCAAGACAGGCCACACTTTGTGGTCCGGCAACGATGCGCGCCAGCAGCCCAGGGCAGGACCAGAGGGCCGGCAGGTCGATGACCGCAACATCGATCGCACTCAAAGCAAAGGCGCTCTCGGCATGCCGGCTGACCTTCGGACTTTCAAGCCCGAGCACCTCGCCCGGTCCGGCCAGGCCTTCGGCGCGCAGGACCAGCCCCGCGCCGTCCCGCCGCAGCACGAATCCGCGGCGGATCAGGTACCAGGCGGTGCGATTGGCCCCTGCCCGATACAGGCTGGTACCCGGCGGAAAGTGCATCAGGCGCGCCTGCGCCCGCTTGCCCTCCGGTTCCACCACGTCGAGGCCGATGGAGGCCATGACCCGCCCCAACAGCCGCGTGTGATGAGCCGGGGGCTGTGGGCCCGGGCCACGCGCATACCCACGAGCCCGTCCGCCGGGGCGGGTGTCGCCGAAGGCCGGTGGCGATCGGTCAGGCATGTGCAAAGGGTTAGAACACTCGACGCGACGCACTTGCAGGCATCATGGATACGCGCACTGTGCCGCACGATGAGGGCGCGAATCTCGATTCGCGGCTAGGACGATTCCGATTCGCGCAGAACGGGCGAGTGGCGGGCGCTTGAAGAGCGGAAGATTCGGACGGAGAAGAACGGCATTGAAACAGCTGTCGAGGTTGTCACCCGTGCACTGGCTGGCACGCGTCGAACCGCATCGCCTGGCCTGGGGCGGCGGCATCGTGTCGCTGGTCCTCTTGCTGGCGGCGGCCGTCGCCGCCGCGGTACTGTGGCGCGACATGGTGCGCGAGGCCGAGGCCGAGGTCGAGCGCACCGTGCGGTTGCTATCGGAGCACGCCGCGCGTGTCATCGAGCCCGTGGACCACACCCTCGTGGAAGTGGTCGCTGCGTTGCAGGCGGAGGGCTTCGGGCGTAGGCCGATGGATGCGCAACGCCTGCACGAGATCGTGCGACCCTACGCCACCGTGGGGCCCTATCTGTCGCGGGTGTTCGTACTCGACCGCGAAGGTCATCTGCTGGGCCTGTCCGACCAGGCCCGCGTTCCTGAGAATATCCGCTATGACGAAGCGTGGTTCCGCGACTTGGCCTCGGTGGCTGCTCCGCAGTTGATTGTCGGCGCGCCGCAGCCCGCCAGGATTGGCGGGCACCAGATCGTGCCCTTGGCGCGCGCCATCGTCGATGCTGGCAATGGCCAGCTGGTCGGCGTGGCGGCCGCAGCGCTGGACCTGAAGGAGCTGGCTGGGTTTCACGGGAACATGCGCCTGCCGGCAGAATGGCGGCTTGCCGTACTGCGGGAGGATGGGACGCCCATCACGGGCGGTGGAACGCAGGACGCCATCACCGGACTGCTGCCGCCGGCCGACGAAATCGAGCTCGTGCAGTGGCGGCCCGCGCGCGCCCGCGAGGCCTTGGTCGCGGTGCGCAGGGTTCGTCCGTGGCCGCTGGTGGCCACGGTCGGCGTGGACGCCAGCACGTTCGTCGAGTCCTGGCAACGTCGCGCGATGTTGATGGCTTCGATCACGCTGCCGGCGGCGCTCGGGCTGCTGGCCATCAGTGGGCTGGCCAGCGCGGCAGCGCGGCGATCACGCAGCCTCGCCAGAACGCTCGATCTGTCCGATGCTCGCTACAAGGCGCTGGTGGAGAGCAGTCCCGACGGCATCGTCGTGTCGCGAGACGGCCGCATCGAGTACGTCAACGCGGCCCTGTTGCGGATGGCGCGCTGCGAAGCCGCGTCCGCACTCGCAGGTCAGCGCGTCGATGCGCTGCTCGACGGCAACGGGCCGCCGCACGTGGGCATCGAGTTCGACGGGCCACCGCCGTCGAAATCCGCACGCGCCGAGCACTGGCTGCGGGGCTGCGACGGGACGCCAATCGAAGTGGAGACCCTGATCGCCGGCGCCGGCGCGGAGGGCGACAGCTCGCTTCAGATCGTGGTTCGGGACATCTCCGCCCGCAAGCGTGTCGAGCGGCGCCTGCGCGAGAGCGAGGAACGCTATCGCCTGATGGTCGAGGGAACGCCCGATTGCAGCTTCCTGCTCTTGGATGCCGACGGCATCATCGAAGACGTGAGCCGCGCGCCCGGAGACACCGTGTTGGGTGCCGCGCGGGATCTGGTAGGGCGGCCGTTCGGGGCACTCTTCACGCTGGAGGCCATAGCCACCGATGAACCGGTTCGGCTGCTTCGCCAGGTGGCCTCCGGGGGGCCACCGGCGGAGCGCGAGGGCTGGTGCCGCCGCGGTGACGGCTCTCGCTTCTGGGCACACGTGGTGCTGTCTCGACTGGGTGACGAGTTGGGGCAGGCGCGCGGGTACCACGCGATGGTTCGCGACATCGGTTCGAGAAAGGCGCTGCAGGACGAAGTGGACGAGCATCGGCGCAAGCTCGAAACGCTGGCCCTGGCCACCGAGGCTGCACGCGAGCGCGAGAAGGTGCGCATCGCGCGGGAACTGCATGACGAACTGGGCCAGATGCTGACCGTGCAGAAGATGGACCTGGAGATGCTGGAGCAGGAGTTCGACGGCGCCCAGCCTGCGGCGCGCCAGCGGATGGCAGTCATGCGCTCGCACGTCGACGCCGCGATCGAGATGACGCGCCGCATTGCTGGCGATCTGCGGCCGCTGGTGCTCGACGACCTCGGCCTGGCGGAAGCACTGAAGTGGCTGCTGGCGCAAACTCGAGCCCGGAGCACCCTCGAAGGGCGGCTGACGGTACGAGGGGATCCCGCTGTCCTGTGCGTCGAGTTGACCACGGCACTGTTTCGTATCGCACAGGAGGGCGTCACCAACATCCTGCGCCATGCTCAGGCCAGGCACGTGGAGATCATGTTGAATGTCGCTGACGAGGGCGTGGAGCTTCGTGTCGCCGACGATGGCCGGGGACTCGCTGCACCAAGCGAGCAGCGACGCGGACTGGGGCTGCTTGGCATCGAGGAGCGTGCACGCCTGCTGGGCGGCACAGCCACCGTCGTCGCGCGCAAAGGCGGTGGCACCGAGATCACGGTACGGCTTCCGCTGATCCGCCGTACCGCAGCCGAACCTGCCGAGGGTACGGGCGCATGATTCGCATCGTCATCGCCGACGACCACGAACTGTTCAGGGAAGGACTGCGGCAACTGCTCACGCGCGGCGGGGAGTTCGAAGTGGTCGGCGAAGCCGGCAGCGCGCCAGAGACCATGCAGTGCGTCCGCAAGCTGGCTTTCGACGTCCTCATCCTGGACCTGGCCATGCCCGGACGCAGCGGCGTGGACTTGGTGCGGCAGGTCAAGTCCGAACGTCCGGACCTGCCCATCCTCGTGCTGTCGATGCATGCAGAGGACCAGTACGCATTGCGCGCGCTGGCGGCCGGCGCCTCAGCGTACCTGACCAAAGGCAGCCGTGCCGACGTGGTCCATCAGGCGCTGCGCCGGCTCGCTGGTGGAGGGCGCTACATCGGGGAGCACGTGGCTGCGCTCATGGCGACGGAGTCTCAGCCGCCGCCCGAGGAGCCTGGCCTGCGCGCGTTGTCCGATCGGGAGTTCCAGGTCATGCAGGCGCTGGTGAGCGGCGAATCTGTGTCCGAGATCGCCAGGCGCCTGCACCTCAGCGTCAAGACCATCAGCACCCACAAGTCGAATGTGCTCCGCAAGCTGGGCTGCACAAGCCTTGCAGCGCTAGTGCAGTACGCGATCGAACACGGACTGACGAGCGATTCGCCAAGGCCGTCGTAGGTGTATCAGCCCAAGGCTGGGCTCAATGCGGTGCTGGCGAAACTGCCAGCGACGAATAACATCAGTGCCAAACATGCGACCAGCGACTGCATCACGCACCGTCGCGAGATCGTCAAGACAGGCGATGATTCGAGATCGACTGGCTCAAGGCAAGTGTGTGTGATCGCAAGTCGGCGATGGTCTTGAAGTCAGGCGCCAGGCGACCTGTCAGCCAGATCAATTCAAGGTTGCGCTGCGCCTCGGTCTCCAGGCGGCGGCTCGACTGCACCCTGTTGAGGTAGCCGTACACGTAGATCTTGAGCAGGGTCGCCGGGCTGTACCCCGGCCGGCCAGTGGCGGCAGGCTCCGCACGATCGAAGCCCAGCTTCCTCAGATCGAGCGCATCGACGAAGACATCGATGACCCGTACCGTGCTGTCCTCGTGGATCCAGTCATCGAGTCATTCGGGAAAGAGAGCGCTCTGCGCTCGATCCTGGCCCTCGACGTACCGTCCCATCGTTCACTCCCGTCGGTTCGACGGGAGCTACGACATCGCCCGAGGCAAAGAGTTTCCACACAGCCTCGACCCGTTGCCGCCATTCGCCGCGCAGGATTGGGCGCCGAGAAGCTGTCGTTCGCCCCGAAGACTCTCGGAAGCAGGTCAAAGGTTCAGGCGAAAGACCAGAGGTGGAGCCGATCAGGATCAATGGAAGTCTTGCTCGAGCTGATGGCGAATGGCGCCGACTCGGACAATGTCGCCACGCACTTCAAATGCGGCAACGAGCCCGGCACTTCCGAAGGGAACGATGAGTTCACGCTGCTTGTCGTTCAGGGCGCGAGCAGCCTTGCGACATGAGTAGGGTGAGAACTCCAGTAGTCGAAGTGCGCGGTCGACGGCGTCTCTGAGGCGCCGCACTACATCGAGGTCAGGTGTCGCGCTGGCGAGTTCCCGCTCGATGGTGAAATCCTCGATCCGCAGCAAGTCGTCGGCGGCCTCATCGGTAAGGAGGACGCGGTAGCTGGTCACTGCCCAGCGCGCGGCTTGCCTGCCGCCAGGCGCTGACGGGCCGCATCCAGCCGGGCATCCATCCGACGCAGCACCTCCTGCGGCGAAATCCCGTTGTTTTCACGCTCGGATCGCTCGACGGCGTCTCGCGCTCGCGCGAGAAAGGCGTCTTGGGTACGCCGCCAAGTGACGCCGTCGCGAACGCACGCGGCCACGAAATCGGAGAGCGATTCGCCTTCGTCGAGGACAGCCTCGGCATCGCTACGCAGCGCTGGCTCGACACGCACGGCGGGGAGAGTGGAGGTTTTCATGCGCGCAATGTAATGCATATGTGATGCGTTCACAAGTGTGTGCGGCTGTCAGTGGGGCTGTCCGTTTCGACTTCGACAAGGGCATAGCAAGCGGATTGCCGGTCTGCCGTCAGTCGCGAACGGCCAGAACTGGCCGACCCCGGGTAGCCACGAACGGCCGCTTTATGGATGCGAAGCCCGCGAGAGGCCGGTCCAAGCGTCGGGCAGCTTCGGAGAAGCTTGGGGGACCGGTTTGGGTCGCGAAGAGCCGATCGCCTGGGTAGGGAGGAGTCGTCCGGGTCCACCGTCTGGCCACTCACAGTCGAGTGGCTGGTGAACATGCAGCGGTCGATCGCCTCGCCGGACGACGACGGGCAGGTCTGGGCGACCGTCGTAGTTGAACCGCAAGATCCTGGGCGTGGCCGGCGGGCTGCTGATGGTCTACGTCTTCGGCGACGGCGGCGCAAGCGTCAACGCGCGCCGGTTGGCGGCCGCCTGAGCTCGGTCAGGCCGTGGAAATCGCAACGGGCCGCTCCGCGCGGCCCGTCTTGTTGCAGAGGCGGTAGTTCAGGCGCCGGTTGCCGCGCCCGCCTGAGCTCCCTTGGCCGCCTGCCAGCGGTCGAGCTTGGCGCGCGCCCCGTTGCTCGCCGGGTCCATCGCCTCGTCGTGCCCTGGGCGCTTGGCGGCGAGCTCGATGACGTAGCCGTTCGGGTCGCGGAAGTAGATCGAGTCGATGAACCCGTGGTCGGACACGCCGCGCGTCTCGATGCCGCTCGCGCGGCCTTTGGCGAACATCGCGTCCAGCGTGGCCCGGTCGACCTCGAGCGCGATGTGCAGGTCGTAGTCGTGCTGCGGCTTGAAGTCGAAGGGCATGTCCGGCGCCTCGAAGAACGCCAGGTACGAGCCGTCGTCGAGCCGGTAGAACGTGTGCAGGGTGTTCGTCTTGCGCCCGCTTTTGGTCTCGCCGATTTCCAGCGTGCCCGCCAGCGGCAGGCCCAGGAAATCCTCGTAGAAGCGGCGCGTCTCGCCGGAGTCGCGGCAGCGGTAGGCGTTATGGTGCAGGCCTTTGATCATCGCCGCACTCCTCACACGGTGGCCAGCTGGCCCTTGGGCAGCTGGCTGGCGAAGCCGTTGATCGCCGCGTACACCTTCTCCCAGGCCGGCCGCTGCTTCATGCGCCCGAGCCAGCGCTTGACGTTGGGGTACGCCGACAGATCCGAGCCGATGACCTCGGCCAGGTGCACGAAGGAGGCGCCGTAGTAGTCGGCGATGGTCAGCTGCTGCCCGCAGAGGTAGGCCTTGTCCGACCCGAGCAGCCGCTGGTCGAGGATGCTCAGCCAGCGCTTGGCGCGCTCCTGTCCCCAGGCGACGGTGACGCGCTGCGACTCATCCGTCGGCCGCTTGTGGTGCGGGAACAGCTGGGAGTACACGGTGCCGTAGGCCAGGTCGCGGCACAGCTGCGTGTTAATCCAGTCCATCATCTCGTTGACCCGCGCTCGCTCGCGCAGGCCCTTCGGGTAGGCGGGCGAATCGACGCGGTCGGCCAGGTACTTCAGGATCGCCGAGCTCTCGGTCAGGCGGAAGTCGTCGTCCTCGAGCACGGGCACGAGCTGGTTCGGATTGACGCCGCTGAACGCGGGCCCCATGTGCTCGCCGGTGAAGATGTCCACGACCTGCAATTCGGCCGGGATGGCGTTCTCCTCGATGAACATGACCAGCGGCCGGCTGGTGGTCGAGGCGGGGTGGTAGTACAGCTTCACGTCGGGGCTCCTGGGGTGGCGGCCGGCTGGCGCGGCGGATCGCGAGGATGCATCAATTCGGCGGCCGGTGCAAAGCCGAGGCTTCAGGCGTATCGCGTTGGTCTGACCGGCGGCTTCAGGGCGACGAATTCGAGGCCGTGGATGTCGCCGATGGGTGTGCGCCGTGAAAAGGCGGCGCTTTCCAGCGGGTGCAAGCCCCGCCCGGCAACCGCTCCAGCCGGAAGCAACCGGAGCAGTCATGGAGGTAACGATGTGACTGAAGCCTTCGGATAGGCGTGCCACGCATAGGTGGCAGCGCGAGTGTGCGGGCCGCAACGCGAGTGAACGCCGAGCAAGCCTCGAAATTGACATTGCACAG
>ERZ1645185.1095-NODE-1095-length-11230-cov-4.737092_pt1 | contig 11230 bp, 13 predicted proteins | sample MGYA00575351_ERZ1645185 | MGnify/ENA primary metagenome ERZ1645185 (study PRJEB40838, sample SAMN11284767) | freshwater sediment metagenome | isolation source: river sediment | host: Sediment | place: India: Jana village, Kanpur | collected 2015-12-17 ... | reverse complement strand
TGGGCGTCGTCATCGGTACCGGCGGGAAGTACATCGCGGTAGCGGATGCGCTGAACCACGTTGTCGGCTACTGCGTGATCAACGACGTCTCCGAACGCGAATACCAGATCGAACGCGGCGGCACCTGGGACAAGGGCAAGGGCTGCGACACATTCGGCCCGACCGGCCCCTGGCTGGTGACGAAAGACGAGGTGGGCGACATCGGCAATCTGAAGATGTGGCTCGACGTCGACGGCCGCCGCTACCAGGACGGCTCGACCGCCACGATGATCTTCGGCGTCGCGCACATCATTTCGTACCTGTCGCGGTTCATGTCACTGGAACCGGGCGATGTCATCTCGACCGGCACCCCGCCCGGCGTCGGCCTTGGCCAGAAGCCACCCGTCTACCTGAAGGGCGGCGAGGTGATGCGGCTGGGGATCGAACGGCTTGGCACTCAAACCCAGAAAGTGGTGCGGACATGACACGGATCACCGGCCTTCGCACGATCGACGTGCGCTTCCCGACGTCGCAGCATCTGGACGGGTCGGATGCGATGAATCCGGACCCGGACTACTCGGCCGCCTACGTCATCCTTGAAACCGACGGCCCGCATGAAGGCCACGGCCTGACCTTCACCATCGGGCGCGGCAACGAGATCGCGGTCGCGGCGATCCAGGCGATGCGTCATCTGGTCGTGGGTCTGGACATGGCCTGGGTCGCCGAAAACATGGGCCGATTCTGGCGCCATGTGACCTCGGACAGCCAACTGCGCTGGATCGGCCCGGACAAGGGGGCGATCCACCTGGCGACCGGCGCGGTGGTCAACGCGGTCTGGGACCTCTGGGCCAAGCTGGAGGGCAAGCCGGTCTGGCAACTGGTCGCCGACATGTCGCCCGAGGAACTGGTCCGCTGCATCGACTTCCGCTACCTGACCGACTGCATCACCCCGGACTGGGCGCTGGCCTTCCTGACCGAAAAGGCGAAGACGAAGGCCGACCGCGTGGCGATCCTCAAGGCCGAGGGCTACCCCTGCTACACCACGTCGGCCGGCTGGCTCGGCTATGACGACGATAAGCTCCGCCGCCTGTGCCGTGAGGCGGTGGACGCCGGCTTCCGCCACATCAAGATGAAGGTCGGACGCGATCTACAGGATGATGTGCGCCGTCTGACCATCGCGCGTGATGAAGTCGGACCCGATGTAAATTTGATGATCGACGCCAACCAGGTCTGGGAAGTGGATCAGGCCATCGACTGGGTGCGGAAGCTGGCCTTCATCAAGCCCTGGTTCATCGAAGAACCGACCTCGCCCGATGACGTGGCCGGCCACAAGAAAATCCGCGAGGGCGTGGCTCCGGTCCAGGTGGCGACGGGCGAGATGTGCCAGAACCGGATCATGTTCAAGCAGTTCATCATGGAGGGCGCCATCGACGTCGTCCAGATCGACAGCTGCCGCCTTGGGGGCCTGAACGAGGTGCTGGCCGTCATGCTGATGGCGGCGAAATACGATCTCAAGGTCTGCCCGCACGCGGGCGGAGTCGGACTGTGCGAATACGTCCAGCACATGTCGATGATCGACTACCTCTGCATCGCCGGCACCCGCGAGGGCCGGGTGATCGAGTTCGTGGATCATCTGCACGAACATTTCCTCGACCCCTGCGTGATCCGCAACGCGGCCTACATGCCGCCGACGCTGCCCGGCTTCTCGATCCAGATGAAGCCGGACTCGCTGGAAACCTATCGGTTCCGGGGCTAGGCGATGGACCTGGGGCTGCGAGACAAGGTCGTGATCGTAACGGGCGGCGGCTCCGGTATCGGGGCTGCCGTCAGCGAGGTTCTGGCCGAGGAAGGGGCGGTCCCCGTCATCCTGACCCGCCGCGCGCCCGATGCGGACTGGCTTTCCGGGGTGGCGCACGCGGATATCGTGCTGGCAGACCTCGCCGATGACGACCAGTGCCGGCGCTCCGTCGACGCGATCCGCGCGAAGCACGGTCGTATCGACGGCCTGGTGAACAACGCCGGGGCCAATGATTCCATAGGGCTGGAGGCCGGGCCACAGGCTTTCCGCAAAAGCCTGGACCGCAATCTCGTGCACTACTACACGCTGGTGCACCTGCTGGCCGACGACCTGCGCGCAAGCCGGGGGGCCATCGTCAACGTCTCCTCCAAAACCGCGCTGACCGGACAGGGCGCAACCTCGGCCTATGTCGCCGCAAAGGCCGCACAACTGGGCCTGACCCGCGAATGGGCCGCCGCTTTCCTGAAGGACGGCGTCCGCGTCAACGCCGTGATCCCGGCCGAGGTAATGACTCCCCTCTACGCCAACTGGCTGAAAACCTTTGACAACCCCGAGGAGCGTCTGGCCGAGATCACCCGCCGCATCCCGCTTGGCCAACGCATGACCACCCCGCGCGAGATCGCGGACACGGTCGTTTTCCTGCTCTCGCCCCGGTCCTCGCACACCACCGGCCAGTGGCTTTTCCCCGATGGCGGCTACACCCACCTCGACCGGGCCATCGCCGGTTAAACCGCCGAGAACCCGTTGTCGACGAAGAGCTGCGCGCCGTTGACGAACTCGGCATCGTCAGATGCAAGGTACAGCGCCGCCCGTGCCACGTCTTCGGGCTTGCCCATCCGGCCCTGTGCGGCGGCAATCGCCGCATCAGAGACGTCGACGCCAAGCTGCATCAGGCCCTCAACCTCGCGGTTGCCGTGCGGCGTCTGGATGAACCCGGGACAGACCGCATTGCAGCGGATTCCCCGGTCGCGGAACTCCACCGCGATGGCGCGCGCGAACATATGCACTGCGCCCTTGGTCGCGTCGTACAGCACTTCGTTCGGCGTGGCATAGACCGCAGAAATCGAAGAGGTGCAGACGATGGAGCCCCCACCGTTCGCCAGCATCTGCGGCAGCACCGCGCGGGTCATCAGGTACATCGACTTGACGTTCACGTCGAACAGGAAGTCCCAGTCCGCCTCCTCGGTCTCCAGGAACGGCTTGATGACAATGGTGCCAGCATGGTTGAACAGCACGTTCACCGGCCCCAGCGCCGCATTGACCGAGGCGACGGCCGCCTCGACCTCGGCCTTCGACGACACGTCAGCCTTGGCGAAATGCGCCTTGTGGCCCGCTGCCTTCAGCTCGGCCACCAGCGCCTCTCCCGCCTGAACATTGCGGTCGATCACCCCGACCGCCGCGCCTTCGGCAGCAAACAGCCGCGCCGAAGCCGCGCCCATCCCCGTCGCGCCTCCCGAAATGATCGCCGTCTTGCCCTTCAGCCTGTCCATGTCGTCCCCTTCAGCCGCTCCAAGGCCCAGCGCGCCGCGTCCGCGACGGCCGGATCGTCGTCCTGCACAAGCTCTGCCGCCACAGGTCCAAGCCAAGGCAGGCCAGAGTTCCCGATAGCATAAAGCACATTCCGCACGAACCTGTCGCGCCCGATCCGCTTGATCGGACTGCCCGCGAACCTTTCGCGAAACCTGGCGTCGTCCAGCCGCGCCAGGTCGGCCAGGTCCGGCAGACCATGCTTCGGCTGATAGCCGACGTCCCGCGCCGCAACCGCGAACTTGTTCCAGGGACAGACCGCCAGGCAATCATCGCAGCCGTATATACGATTGCCCATCAGGCCGCGCAGATCCGTATCGACAGGCCCCCGATGCTCGATGGTCAGATATGAGATGCAGCGCCGTGCATCCAGTTGATAAGGCGCAGGGAAGGCCCTCGTCGGGCAGATGTCCAGACAGGCGGTGCAGCTGCCGCAATGGCTGACTTCCGGCCTGTCCGGCTCCAGTACCAACGTGGTGAAGATCGCCCCGAGGAAGACCCAGTTCCCGAGGTCACGGCCCAGAAGGTTCGTGTGCTTGCCCTGCCAGCCCAGCCCCGCGGCCTGCGCCAGCGGCTTTTCCATGACCGGAGCCGTATCGACGAACACCTTGATCTCGCCGCCAGCCTGGTCGATCAGCCAGCGCCCCAGCCGCTTCAGCCGCCGCTTCACCAGATCGTGGTAATCCTTCCCCTGGGCGTAGACGCTGATCACCCCCCGGTCCCGCTGCCCCAGCCCGGCCATCGGGTCGCCCTCTGGGGAATAGGCCTCGGCCAGCATGATCACCGACCGCGCCTCGGGCCACAGCGCCGCCGCGTTGCCCCGCCACTCCTCCCGTTCGGCCATCCAGCCCATCTGCCCGTGTCGGCCCTTTTCCAGAAACGACCGCAACCGCGCGGCCGTCTCGGGGACGGCATCCGGGCGACAGACCCCTGCTTTCGAAAAGCCTTCCTCAAGCGCTCTGGCGACCAGAAGGTCCTTCAGACCGCTCATGAACTTGCTCTTCTCGGAAATTCTCCACGGGGGTACGGGGGTGGGAAACCCCTGTCGCTGGTGTCAGAAATCCAGGTCGGCATAATGCGGCGCCGGCGGAAAGCCCGAGATCTGGTCGGCAAGCAGTGGACGGAACGACGGCCGCGACTTGATCTTCGCGTACCAGTCCTTCAGCACCGCATGGCGGTTCCAGTCCACGTCGCTGATGTAGTCCAGGCAGCTCAGATGCGCCGCTGCGGTGAAATCCGCCAGCGTCATTGCATCTCCCGCCAGCCAGCGCCGCTGGTCCAGAAGCCAGGCCATGTAATCCAGGTGATACTTGATCCTGGTCGACCCCAGCTTGACGTTCTTCGAATCCGGATAGCCCTGTCCCGTGACCTTCTTGTTCACCCGCTCATACAAGAGCTTCGACGTGACCTCGTTGTGGAACTTGTCGTCGAACCAGGCACACAGGCGGCGGACTTCGTACCGGCCATCGGCGCCCTTCGGCATCAGCGGAGGCTCCGGCGCCACCTCTTCGATGTATTCGCAGATCGCCTGGCTTTCGCTCATCGTGCGGTTGCCCATCTTCAGGATCGGCACCTTGCCCGCCGGGTTGCGGCGCAGGAAATCCGGCGAGGGCTCCCAGTAGCGTTCCTCGACCAGCTCCACCTCGATCTTCTTCTCCGCCAACGTCAGGCGCACCTTGCGGCAGAAGGGCGATAGCGGAACGTGATACAGGCGGGTCGAGGGGCGGTTCATCGGGCGGAGGCCTCCGGTCTTCCCATCTCATTGCCGCGCCGGGGGCGGGAATTCAATCCCCGGACCCGCCTCAGCGCTCGAAACAGGCGGATCTTCCGTCGGCATGGATGGTCTCGGCCCCGGACATGATGCTGCGGGTGCGGCTCCGCACGAAACTTGTCGGCTCAGACGCGCTGCGGCCCTTCGGGTCCGGCAGCACCGCCGCCAGACGCGCGGCCTGCAAGGCGCTCAGGTCCTTGGCATCGACGTCGAAATGATGCTGCGCCGCCGCCTGCACCCCGAACACGCCCTCGTCGAATTCGGCCACGTTCAGGTAGACTTCCAGGATGCGCTCCTTCGACCAGACCAGCTCGACCGCCGGGGTCAGGATCGCTTCCATCGCCTTCCTCACCCAGCTCCGGCCATGCCAGAGGAACACGTTCTTCACCACCTGCTGCGTGATCGTCGAGGCGCCGCGGTTGTTGCCTTCCTCGATGGCCTGACGGATCGCCGCCATGTCGAAGCCCCAGTGGTTGCAGAAGTTTGCGTCCTCGGCCGCGACGGCCGAGCGGGCCATCACCGGCGCGATTTCGTCCCACGACACCCAGTCCTTCTCGATCCCGCCCAGCCGCCAGGCCTCGCCCAGCTGGTACAGGTTGATCGGGGGCGGCACGAAGCTGAACAGCAGGATCAGGACGGCATAGAACGCCGCCAAGGCGCCCAGGACACGGCCCGCCCATCGCAGCACCCGACGCAGGCGCGGCGCCTTCTCCGGCACGGGGGGCTCGGCCTTCGGCTTGCGCTTGCGTGGGGTGCGGGCGGCCCGGGCCGCGGCCGGCTTCTCCCCCGGGGGGTCGGCGGATTTATCGGTCATCGCTCGGCAGGACCAGGATCGGGCGCAGCAACCATCAGGGCGCACCGTCCGATGCGGCCTGCCCCACGGCCTGCTGCGGAATCTGCCCCTGGAGGTCCTGAAGCGCGGCTTCGACGGAAGCGCTCAGCCGGGCGTGAAGCACCCGCGGGAGACCTGTCGAGCGGGCAAGCGTTTCCCTGACGCGATCGACCCCCAGAAGGCGCACGCGCAGGCCGACCGCCGCGCCGCCTCGATCAAGCATCTGGGCCACATCGCGCAGAAAGTCGCCATCCAGTCCGGTTGCGCGCAGCTGGGCGGCAAGCCCCGTGGTCGAGGCTGACCGGCGGTCCAGGAACATCAGGCCGATCAGCGCACCCCACCGTCCGTCCCCCAGCGGGGCGCCGGTGGCGAGGTTCAGCGACTGATGCACCGAGACCCGGCCCGACGCCTCTCGCGTGACCACGACGATGTCCTCCGGTTCGGTTCCTGCCGCGGACTGCAGGGCGGCAAGGCTTTCGCCAGCAACAAAGGCGGCGTTCTGGCTTGCAAAGGCTGCGATGATCAGGTCGGACAAGAGGCGCTCCGGGGCCGGTGAAAGCTGCGCGACAATCTAGGCGCGAGAGCAAATCCGCAACAAGCGGAATCGCCCGATGCCGAAGTCGCCGTCAGGTCGCGGCTCACGATACGGACAGCACTCTTGTCTGCGGCAATTCCCTGGGCCTATCTGCCAACGACACCGGGCCGTGTCGGCGTCACAGGAGCAGCTGCATGATCTCACGCCAGTTCACCAAGGGCGATGCCGTGTCGGAGGCGGTCTATTCCGATTGTGAGCGGTACCGCTACCTGCTGACCCGGGTCTGGGGACCGGGGCCGAAAGCGTTGTTCGTGATGCTGAACCCCTCCACCGCGACCGAAGTGCAGAATGACCCTACTGTCGAACGCTGCGAACGGCGCGCCCGTGCGCTGGGGTTCGGGGCCTTCCGGGTGACGAACATCTTCGCCTATCGGGCCACCGATCCCAGGGTGATGCGGGCCGTCGACGATCCGGTCGGGCCCGGGAACGATGCCGCAATCCTGGACAGTGTCGGTTGGGCCGACAGCATCCTGTGCGCCTGGGGCAACCACGGGCTTCACCTGGGGCGGGGCGCGCAGGTGGCCGACCTGCTGCGCGCCAGCGGTGCACCGTTGTTCCACCTGGGGCTGACCGGGCAGAGCCAGCCGCGCCATCCGCTTTACGTCGGCTACGACCAGCAGCCGCTCCCGTGGACCGTCACGATACCGGACTAAGGCGGATGTCGGCCACGTCGATCGGCGCTCCGTTCACCACCGCGACCTTCGAGCCATCCAGGTAAATGGACTGCCCAGCGCCGGTTTCATTCGGCTGAACCGTCAGGACCGGGTCCGGATGGACAGTCGGATCGTAGACCACGACCAGCTGATCGTGGCCGGGATCATAGTCCATCACCTGCGCGACCTGACTTTCCGCCATCCATTCCTGCAGAACGAACTCGTCATCCCCCTCACCGCCCGTCGCGTAGTCGCCGGCGCCAAGAACAAGACGATCGTTGCCATCCTGCCCGTTCAGGAAGTCCGCCTCGGCGGTGTCGGCTTCCAACCCGGACAGCCAGTCGTCACCCGTCCCTCCGTCCAGTTCGTCGCGTCCGGCGCCGCCGGAAAGACTGTCATTGCCTGCGCCGCCGGTCAGCCAGTCATCGCCTTCGTCCCCGTCCAGCCAGTCATCGCCTGTGCCCGCGATCAGGCTGTCATTGCCCGCACCGCCCTGCAGGCGGTCATCGCCCTCACCCCCGGCGAGCGAATCCGCCCCCGCACCTCCCGACAGCTCATCATCGCCCTCCTGCCCCAGAAGACTGTCGTTTCCGTCATCGCCCCAGACGCTGTCATCGCCCTGACCTGCCCAGACGGCGTCATTGCCCGCGCCGGCATCGATCCAGTCGTCGCCGCCGCGTCCGTCGATCAGGTCGTCGCCGCCATTTCCGCTGATCTCGTCACCAGAGCCAAGACCAGACAGCAGGTCTGGATCTTCGCCCCCCCAGAGAGTGACCTCGGGGTCTTCTGTCTTGCCCCCATCGTCCGAGGTTGGAATCGTCGGGTCGCTGACCGGATCGTCCAGCAAGCTGCCATTGCCGCCGGAATCGCCATCGTCGGTCGGCGGATCTTCCGGCTCCTCGGGGTCGTCGGATGGGTTTGATATGAGGGCATCGGCTGCCAGACCGGCCACCATCACGCCAAACAAGCCAAGCAAGGCAAGCAAACCGAGTACTCCCACCGACAGGCCGCAAGCTGCGGCTTTACCAGGTCTGATGCGTTAACTATATGGTAACGCAGGAAAACATTTGCCAGACTTATCACGACATCGGGGATTCGCCAAAGTCGGGAACGGGCCGGGGACCCATGAATCTGGAAGGATGGTTAACAAGACGCTGCACCCGGACGCTGCGAATCCGCTTCCCTCGGCGCCCGTTTCCGCCTATACGCCCGCATCCGCCCGAAAGGCGGACCCTCCAAGGGCCTTGCTGGACGACATCCCGGCTTGCGCCATGACCCTTCAGATACAGGAGACCACGATGTCGATCACCGTTGAAGAAAAAGCCCGCGTCATCAAGGAATACGCGACCAAGGAAGGCGACACCGGCTCGCCCGAAGTTCAGGTCGCCATCCTGTCGTCGCGGATCGCCACCCTGACCGAGCATTTCAAGGGCCACAAGAACGACAACCATTCGCGTCGTGGCCTGCTGATGCTGGTCGCCCAGCGCCGCAAGCTGCTGGACTACCTGAAGAAAACCGATGAGAATCGCTACAGCAGCCTCATCTCGCGTCTGGGCCTGCGCCGCTAAGCCCGGCCGAAAGCCTATCGCAACGCCCGCACCCCCGTGCGGGCGTTTTGCTTTGTGACCTTGAGCCAGCGCCCCGCCCCCGCCATATAGGACCAAACGGAGGGCATCATGGCTGACGACAGATTTCCGGGTTGGCACGGCACCACCATCCTGGCCGTCCGCCGCGGCGGTGAGGTCGTCGTCGCGGGCGACGGCCAGGTCTCGCTGGGTCAGACCGTGATCAAGGGCACCGCCCGCAAGGTCCGCCGCCTGTCCCCCGGAGGCCACGACGTCGTGTGCGGTTTCGCCGGCTCGACCGCCGACGCCTTCACCCTGCTGGAACGACTGGAAAAGAAGCTGGAAGCCGCCCCCGGCCAGTTGGCCCGCGCCTGCGTCGATCTGGCCAAGGACTGGCGGATGGACAAGTACCTGCGGAACCTTGAAGCCATGCTGATCGTGACCGATGGCAACGCACTCTTCGTCATAACCGGCGCAGGAGACGTGCTGGAACCCGAACACGATGTCGCTGCCATCGGGTCAGGCGGGAACTTCGCCCTCGCTGCCGCCCGCGGCCTGATGGTCACCGACCTCGACGCTGAAGCCATCGCCCGCAAGGCCATGGCCATCGCCGCCGACATCTGCGTCTACACCAACGGAAACCTCACCGTCGAACGCATCCGGGCAGCCTAGGGCTCCATCTCTTTCTTGACCTGCATATAGGCCGTCAGCACCGCGTTCATCCGCGTCTGATAGCCCGGCCCCTGCGCCTTGAAAAACTCCAGCACCTCGGGATCGACGCGCAGCGAGATCAATTTCTTGCGGGATTGTTCGGGAATGACCGCATCCGTCCAATCACCCGAGGACAACGCCTCGACAGGCAATTCCTGCACCCTGTCGGCTGTATCCAAGACCAACGGGCTGGCCAAAGCGCGCTTCTCGGCAATGCTCAGCCGCTTCGGAACGTCGTCCACCATTCACAAGTCCCCTTCAAGTGCCCAGCGTTGGCGCTGTGGTGTTTTCATTATTTTTCAGTCACTTGCCATAACCACCCATATATACGCGGCGTATATATTGGCGGGTCGATCGTATTTGCTGCCCGTGCGGGTCAATTTAGCTTACTTGGTTTGGCCGGACAAACCCCTTATCTCTGAAAAGACAGTTTCCCGCCGAGGATCGCCGGAATGACTCCAGAAGACCTGCGCGCAGCCGTTGCTGCGGGCATCCTGACCGAAGCCCAGGCAGCCTCGGTCCAGGCCATTGCCAACGACCGCGCCGGAAAGCGCGCATCGCTTCCCGCCGAAGACGAACCGTTCGAGTTCTTCCGCGGCTTTTCCGAGATATTCATCTCCATCGGCCTGATCATCCTTCTGACCGGCGTCACCGGCCTGCTCGCCGCGTTTGGCGGCTTTGCCTTGCTGACCCTCGTGCCGCTCGCCTCTGCGGCCATCGCCTGGTGGTGGGCGGGCTACTTCACCCTGAAGCGCCGGATGACCCTGCCCTCGATGGTTCTGGCCACCGCCTACGGTGTCGGAATCGTCATCTTCGTCTTCACCCTTCTGGCCCACGCCAATGTGGACGAGCGCCTGGTCGCCATTGCGGGCTTCACACTCTCGGCCCTGGCCATGGTGGCTTGGTATCGCCGCTTCCGCCTGCCATTCTCGGCCTTCCTGACGGGCAGTCTGCTTCTTGGCGCGATCTATGCGTTCACCGCGTCGGCCGGCAACCTTGCCGGGCTGTTCACCGGCGCCCAAGGCTACCGCGCGCTGTTCGATCTTGGGGAAAGCCCGGCCTTTGCCACCGCGACCCTCCTCTTCGGGATCGGGGCCTTCCTGACCGGCATGTGGTTCGACACCCGCGACCCGCACCGCTTGGGCCGCCACTCGGCCACCGCCTTCTGGTGCCACCTCCTGGCTGCCCCGGCGCTGGTCAACACAGTGGCCGTGACCCTTCTCAACGGCGGCGGCATCGGCTTTCTTGCCATCGCCCTGATCCTCATCACCCTCCTCGCGCTGGTGATCGACCGCCGCAGCTTCCTGACTGCCGCCATCGCGTATATCGCGCTCGTCATCAGCTGGGCGATGGGCGAAGGCGACGCGACGCGCTGGATCTTCGTCCTCCTCGTGCTTGGCGGCTTCATCACCGCCATCGGCACCTGGTGGGTTCAGCTTCGCGCCCGCGTGATGGCGCTCCTCCCGAATTTCCCCGGCAAATCCCGCCTGCCGCCCTATGGATCGACCGAATGACCGACCTTACCCCCCGCGAAATCGTCTCCGAGCTTGACCGCTTCATCATCGGCCAGAAAGAGGCCAAGCGCGCCGTCGCCGTAGCGCTCCGCAACCGCTGGCGCCGCAAGCGCCTGAGCGACGACCTGCGCGACGAGGTTTACCCGAAGAACATCCTGATGATCGGCCCCACCGGCGTCGGCAAGACCGAGATTTCCCGCCGCCTTGCCAAGCTGGCCCGCGCCCCATTCCTCAAGGTCGAGGCGACGAAGTTCACCGAAGTCGGCTATGTGGGTCGCGATGTGG
>ERZ1645185.1094-NODE-1094-length-11236-cov-8.538413_pt1 | contig 11236 bp, 11 predicted proteins | sample MGYA00575351_ERZ1645185 | MGnify/ENA primary metagenome ERZ1645185 (study PRJEB40838, sample SAMN11284767) | freshwater sediment metagenome | isolation source: river sediment | host: Sediment | place: India: Jana village, Kanpur | collected 2015-12-17 ... | reverse complement strand
ACGCGTGTATTTCGATATCGCCATCAGCAACGAAAGCGTCCCGCGCGAGTCGATAGTCCTCGGCCTGACGGAAATCGGAGCGGTGCTGACGGCCTGAATTCACATCGCGCGCAGCGCATGATGGAACGATTCCCCAGCCAACACGGGCCGGGCGATACGGCATGCCGTTCATTTCACCTGCGGCATGATGGCCCTGGCGAACCAGTTCCTGATCATCCGGTCTTCGTAGTAGAACGGCGTCGAGGCGTTGACCGAAGTCGAGCGTGACAGATAGTCCATGTCGGTGATCAGCACATCGTTGCCTGAAGCCAATACTTCACCGTCGGGACCGGTCAATTCGTAACTCAGGATGATTGAAGGAAAATAATTCTGGGTCAGCACACGCGTATTCATCAGGTTGGGATTCATCACCTGCGGCGGGTTGACCTGCCCGGCCAGATCGACATTGCTGATGACGGCGCTGAACGTATAGCCTTCGGGCAATGCCGCCGCCGATTGCTGGAATGCACCGGTGAACGCACGCTGCATGCTGGCCAAGGTCGCCTTCGCCGTGCCCGGCCCGGGCGCGATGTCGGTATAGCGCGACGGGTCGTTCCATTGCAGCACGGCTTCGCCAGCGGAACAGGGGGCGGCGGCGAGTAGGCCGAGCAGAAACAGGTAGCGGGCTGTCATGGACTGCCGGACTCCTCGATGATTGGGCGAAAGGTGCTGCTGAACCATTTCGCGATCATGGCGCTTTCATAATAGTACGGCACGTTACGCTCGGACTGGCTGACGGTACTGGTCAGATTGGCGAAATTCATATCCTGGAACACCATGTTGTTCTGCTCGGCAACGACCTTTCCGGAGGCATCGGTAAGCCGGTAATTCAAGGTCATCTGCGGGAATTGCGATGGCTGCACAATGCGCTGATAAGCTCCCTTGGCGCCGATTCGCATCACGCCGGCCATATCGAAATCGGTTACCGTAACCGTCAACTTGCCGCCTTCGGGAAGGCGCGCCGCCTGCTCGCTGAAAACGCCGTCGAGGTCTTTGAACAGGGATTTCTGGAAATTGCTCTGGGAACCGAAATTGGAACCGATATCGGTGTAGTTCTGCGGATCCTGCCAGACGACCTTGGCGTCGGCGGCCTCGGCATTGGCCGTGATGAGCAAAGCCGTTACCAACATGTGCAAAGCGAATAGGTCAGGCTTCATGGTGCACTCCGTATTCCCGGTGTTGTTGCTTGCGGCCAGACCGTTGGCATCGAAGCCTATCTGATGCGGCCGCCAGCTCAGGCATTATTTCTTCTTCTCGAAGAACGTTTCGTAGAACCATTGGCGGACCATGGCGTCTTCGAAATAGAATTCATTCGAGGTGGCGTTCTGCTCCGACTGCCTGAGCGCCGAATTGGCGTTGTAGAAATCCTGCTGCGCATACACCATGCCCTGCTGCTGGGCGGTGACAGCGCCGGAGGCGTCGGTCAACTGGTAGTTGACGGTCATCTGCGGATACCACAAGGCCTGGATCTCACGGACCGGATTGCCGTCACGCCCGGTGCGCATCTGCCCGGCCATGTCGAAATCGGTCACGGTGACATTCAGCACGCTGCCCTCCGGAAGGCGCTTGGCCTGACGGGAGAACTCCCCGTCCAGATAGGTGAAAAGCGAATCCTGAAAATCCTGCTGCGGGCCGTCATCGGACGCGATGTCGGTGAAATCCTGCGGGTTCTGCCAAGTCACCTTGGCCTCTCCGGCAGATGCTGCAGTTGTAAACATTGAAATCACCGCAATCAGCGGACATGCCAACAGGTTCATGCGCATAGCCAAATCTCCTTAGTGAATTGAAACTTCAATGTAGCAAATTGGCCCGAATAGGCAATGGCAAGCTGAAATTCCGTTCATATTCAGGCAAATACCTGTGCAGAGCTTCATTAGCCGTTCAGTTGCAGGGCATCACAATGCGCCTACTTCAATCGGCCAAGAGCGCCGCCTTTACTCCAGCCGCCGAATCTACCCGGCGCGCCGCTTGACCGCCGACCCGCAGCATTGGGCTGCTTTGGTCGAACCAACCCACATGACAGAATCAGGAGCGAATCGTGATCGATTTACCCCCGGCAGAAGTGCGTTGCCTTGAAGCAGCCATCCATCATGAAGCCAAAGGCGAAAGTTTCGCCGGAAAACTAGCGGTCGGCAATGTCGTGCTCAACCGCGCCGCATCCTCGGAATTCCCGAAATCGGTCTGCGCCGTAGTCAAGCAGAGGAAACAGTTTTCCTGGTACAAGGGCGACGACGCGGTCCTGCACCAGAAAGTCAGTGCGGAAACCCGCAAAGCCGCACGCAAGGCGATGGCCCATGGCCGCGATAACGTGATGTTCTTCCACGCCACCTATGTCGCGCCGGGCTGGTCGAAGAAAATGCAGCGGCGTTATACCATCGGCAACCACATCTTCTACGCCATGAAATGAAAAATCCCCGCATCATGCGGGGATTTTTTTCATCCGGCCAGCCAACTGGCCTGGAAGTTCGGCGCGGCATGCGGCTCGGCAACGGATCTGGCTACGGCCGATTCCACCGGCAGCAGGAACACGTCGCAGACATCGTACAGGCGCTCGAGCTGCCTGACCAGCACCGAAACATCGCGCGTCGATTCGATGCAGAACGACATCTGGCAGGCATCCGGGCCGGCCGGCAGCACGCTCAGCTCCAGCAGTTTGTAACCGCGCCGCTCGATCACGCCGAGGACTCGGATCAGGCTGCCTTCGGTCTGGGCGATTTCGCATTCAATTTTCCGTTTCATAGTCATACCCCATCATTTCGGCGTTGGATTTTCCCGGTGGTACCAGTGGCCAGACATTGGCCTGCGGATCGATTTTCACGTGACAGAAGAACGGACCTTCGCTGCTCAGAATCCGTTCGATGGCTTCATCTACCTGATCCCGGCGCTCGACGGTCATCGCCGGGATGCCGAAGGCCTGCGCCAATACCGCGAAATCGGGATTGTCGGACAGGTCGACTTCGCTGTAGCGTTCGCCGAAAAACAGTTCCTGCCATTGCTTGACCATGCCCAAGCGGGAGTTATCGAGCACGATGACCTTGACCGGAATCTTGTAGCGGTTGAGTGTAGCCAGCTCCTGGATGTTCATCATGATGCCGCCGTCACCGCTGACGCAGATCACGCAGGCATCCGGTTCGGCATACTGCGCGCCGATGGCGGCCGGCAACCCGAAGCCCATGGTGCCGAGACCGCCGCTGGACAGATGCGCGCTGGCGCGGCTGACCTGGTAATGCTGGGCCACCCACATCTGATGCTGGCCGACGTCGCTGCAGACGATGGTTCTGTCGCCTCCGGCCAGCGACAGCTTGCGCAGCATGTCCGGTGCGAACACTTTGTCACCCGGCGCGTCGTAGCGTTCTGGATACTTGGCCTTCATTCCCGAGCAATGGCTTCGCCAGTCTTCGATGTCGAGCTCCTGCGCCAGCTGCGGCAGGTATTCGGCGAAACGTTCATCCAGGGCGGCATCCACGGCTCGCAGTTTGCCGATTTCGGCGGCATCGATATCGCAGTGGATGACCTTGGCATTCGGGGCGAAGGTGGAAATCTTGCCGGTGGCGCGGTCGTCGAAGCGTGCGCCCAACACCATCAGCAGATCGCACTCCTGCACGGCGAAATTGGAAGCCGGCGTGCCGTGCATGCCGAGCATGCCCAGATCGAGCGGATCGCGGTAGTCGACCGTGCCTTTGGCTTTCAGCGTCCAGACCGCGGGAATGCGGGTCGCCTGCATGAACGTACGCAGCTCGGCCTCCGCTCCGGCCATGCCGACTCCGCCACCGACATACAGCAGGGGTTTCTTGGCGGCGGCCAGCAAAACCCTGGCTTTTGCGATTTGAGCGGTTTGATCGTTCTTGACGGGAATCGGCACGCGCATGGCGCGGGCCGCGGCATGCCCGGCGGTGATGTCTTTCGGCAGATCCACCAGCACCGGTCCCGGCTTGCCGGAACGGGCGATGGCGAACGCCTCGCGCACCACGGCATAGACATCCTCCGTGCGGCGTACGATGTAACTGTGCTTGACCACCGGCAGGCTCATGCCGAAGATATCGACTTCCTGGAAGGCGTCGGTGCCCATGACCCCGGTGGAAACCTGGCCGGTGATCACCAGCATCGGCACCGAATCCATGAATGCGTTGGCGATGCCGGTCAGCAGATTGGTGGCGCCCGGTCCGGAAGTGGCCATGCACACGCCGACCTTGCCCGACACCCGGGCATAACCGTCGGCCGACAAGGCCGCGCCCTGCTCGTGCCGGACCAGGATGTGCTGAATCGGGTAATCGACCAAGGCATCGTAAACCGGCATGATGGCTCCGCCCGGATAGCCGAACAACACCTCGCAGCCTTCGTCACGCAAGGCATCCAGCAGCCAATGCGCGCCGGATTTCGTCACTTCGGTCTGTGGCCGGTTGCCATCCATATCAGCCCGCCTGCGGTGCCAGCCAAGGCATGCGCGCGCGCAGCGTGACGCCCACTTTCTCGATCGGATGCGACAGGTCGCGGTCCTTCATGGCTTTGTAGTTGGCGTTGCCGCCCTCGTATTCGGCGATGAATTCGCGCGCGAACTGGCCGCTTTGGATTTCCTTCAGGGCTTCGCGCATGCGTGTACGGGTATCGTCGTTGATGATGCGCGGCCCTCGGGTCAGATCGCCGTACTGGCAGGTTTCCGAAACGAACTGATGCATCTTGGCCAGGCCGCCTTCATGCAGCAGGTCGACGATCAGCTTCAGCTCGTGCAGACATTCGTAATAGGCCACTTCCGGCTTGTATCCGGCTTCGACCAGCGTCTCAAAACCCTGCAGCACCAGTTCGGTGGTGCCGCCGCACAGCACCGCCTGTTCGCCGAACAGGTCGGTTTCGGTTTCTTCGGCGAAATGGGTTTCAATCAGCATCGCGCGCGCGCCGCCGATGCCGGCGGCATAGGCCAGCACTTTTTCCTTGGCCTGCCCGGAAGCGTCCTGATGCACGGCGTACAGGCACGGCACGCCGTGGCCTTTTTCGAATTCCCGGCGCACCAGGGCGCCCGGGCCTTTCGGCGCCACCAGAATCACGTCAATGTCGGCACGCGGCTTGATCTGCCCGAAATGGATGTTGAAGCCGTGTGCGAACAGCAAGGCCGCATGCGCTTTGATGTTCGGCTCAATGGTTTCTTCGTACAGTTTTTTCTGCGGCATGTCCGGGGTCAAAACCGCCACCAGGTCGGCGTCCTTGACCGCTTCGGCCGGTTCGGCCACGGTCAGGCCGTCGGCCTTGGCCTTGTTCCAACTCGGGCCGTCCTTACGCACGCCGACCACCACATCCAGTCCGGAGTCATGCAGGTTCAGGGCATGGGCCCGGCCCTGGCTGCCGTAGCCGATGACCGCGATGCGTTTGCCTTTCAGGGCGTCGATGGTTGCTGTTTCTGTTGACATAAGGTGCTCCTGTGAATTCGGGTAATGTTGGAAAAACTTTGGTTACGGAATGGTGCGCTTAGAAACTGTCGGTGACCGCGCCTTTTGAAGAGGAACCGACCAGCCTGGCGTATTTAGCCAGTGCACCACGGGATTCCTTCGGCTCGGGAACGCGCCAGGCTTTCCGGCGCGTTGCCAGGTCGGCATCGGTATGCAATTCACGCGAGGCGACATCGATCACGATGCGGTCGCCTTCCTGCAGCAGGGCGATGGCACCGCCGCGTGCCGCTTCCGGCGAGATGTGCCCGACCATGAAGCCGTGGGTGGCGCCGCTGAAACGGCCATCGGTAATCAGTGCCACGTCGTTGCCCAGACCGCGACCGACCAGGGCAGCGGTGACCGCCAGCATTTCACGCATGCCCGGCCCGCCGGCCGGGCCTTCGTTGCGGATCACCAGAACGTCACCGGCGCGGATGAGGTCGGACTGCACGGCCGCAAACGCCTGTTCTTCGCTTTCGAAAACGCGCGCCGGACCCTCATGGTGCAGGCGGCCGTGCCCGGCCAGTTTCAATACACAGCCCTCCGGTGCGATGTTGCCGTACAGGATCGAATACCCGCCACGCGGTTTCAGCGCGGCGCTGACCGGATGCACCACCTGCTGGCCCGCCGCTGCCGGCTTTGAGGCCAGTATTTCCTCGAACAGGGAACGGCCGGTCACCGTCGCGGCTTCGTGCAGCATGCCGGCGGCATGCAGTTCGCGTGCGACCAAGGCGGTGCCGCCGGCCTCAGTCAATTCCACGGCGGTGAAACGGCCACCCGGTTTCAGATCGGCGATGACCGGCGTATCCCGCGAGGCGGTGTCAAAATCTTCCAAGCCCAAATCAATGCCGGCATCGTGGGCGATGGCCAGCAAATGCAGCACAGCGTTGGTCGAACCGGCGGTGGCGGCGACCATGCGTGCGGCGTTGATGAAGGATTCGCGGCTCAGCACATCACGCGGTTTGCGGTCTGCATGCAGGCACTCGACCGCCAGCTCGCCGCAACGGTACGCGGCTTCGCGCTTGGCCGGGTCGGTGGCGGTGATGTCGTTCAGACCCATCGGCGACAGACCGAGACTGGTCAGCACCATCGCCATGGTATTGGCGGTGAACTGGCCACCGCAGGCGCCGGCACCGGGGCAGGCGCTTTTCTCGGCTTTCTCCAGACCGGCATCGTCCAGCTTGCCGGCACCGTGCGCGCCGACCGCTTCGAAAACTTCCTGGATGGTGATGTGCTTGCCGTCCAAAGTGCCATGCGCGATCGAACCGCCGTACAGGGCCAGTCCGGGGATGTTCATGCGCGCCAACGCCATGGCCGCGGCCGGAATGGTCTTGTCGCAGCCGCACAGCACCAACACCGCATCCAGACAGTGGCCGTTGACCGCCAATTCGATTGAATCGGCGATGACCTCGCGCGATACCAAGGATGCGCGCATGCCGGATGTGCCCATGGCGATGCCGTCGGTGACGGCGATGGTGTTGAACTCTATCGGGGTGCCGCCGGCTGCGCGGATGCCGGCGCTGGCATGTTCGGCCAGTTCGCGCAGATTCAGATTGCACGGCGAAATGTTCGACCAGGTATGTACGACGCCGATCATCGGCCGGGCGATGTCGGAATCCGTCAGTCCGGTGGCGCGCAGCATGGCGCGTGCCGGCGCACGGTCCGGGCCGGTCTTGATGGCATCGCTGCGCAGGGGTTTGCTCGTTTTCATGCGACTTGGGTTTCCGCGCTGGAAGTGAATCGGGATAACACGGCATCGGTGACGGACTGCGTGCCGGCGCTGCCGGCAAGATCGCGGGTCAATTCCGAATCGGCCAATACCGATTCGACCGCCGCTTCGACCTCGGCCGCTTCGGTCTCCAATCCGAAGCTGTAACGCAGCAACAGCGCCGCGCTCAGGATGCTGCCGATCGGATTGGCGATGCCCTGACCGGCAATATCCGGCGCCGAACCGTGGATCGGTTCATACAGCCCGCGGCTGCCAACACCCAATGACGCAGACGGCAGCAGGCCGAGCGATCCGGCCAGGACCGCGGCTTCATCGGTCAGGATGTCGCCGAACAGGTTTTCCGTCACCAGCACGTCGTAATCGGACGGACGGCTGATCAGCAGCATCGCCATGGAATCGACCAGCTGGTGCTCCAGTGTGACATCGGGATAATGCCGGGCGACCTTCTCGACGGTTTCCCGCCACAGCCGCGAGGTTTCCATCACATTGGCCTTGTCGATGGAGGTGACTTTCTTGCGCCGGCTTTGCGCCAACTGGAAAGCCTTGTGGGCGACGCGTTCGATTTCCAGGACCGTGTAGCGGCATTCATCGGTGGCCGAATCGGCATCGCGCGATTTGCGGCCGAAATAACTGCCGCCGGTCAGTTCACGCACGAACACCATGTCCACATCCTGTAAGCGATCGGCTTTGACCGGCGAAAACTGGGCGGCGCGGGCCGAGACTTTGATCGGGCGGACATTGGCGAAAACACCGAGCAGCGACCGTAACTGCAGCAGCCCCTGTTCCGGACGCACCGTGGCTTTCGGATCGGACCACTTCGGGCCGCCGACCGCGCCGAGCAGCACCGCGTTGGCGCCCAGGCAGGCGTTGCGTGTCGCCTCCGGCAGGGCTTCGCCGGTGGCATCGATGGCGCATCCGCCGATCAGGTACGAATCAAAACGGAATTCGTGGCGATGGCGCTCGGCCACGGCCTGCAGCACCGACACCGCCGCGGCCGTCACTTCCGGACCGATGCCGTCACCGGGCAGGATGGCGATGTTCGCTCTCATGCCGCACCCCTTGATTGTTCGAAAGCGCTGATGGCGTCGGCATGCCCGAGCAGATAGCCCATCTGATCCACGCCCTTCAACAGGCAGGTGCGGGCGAATCCGTCGATGCTGAAGCCGAAACGGCCGCCATCGGGCAGTTCGATGCGGCACTCGCGCAGGTCGATGGCCAGTTCGATGCCGGGATTGTCGAGCAGGAAGCGGTGCTCCTGCGGGCGGATGACGATGGCCAGCAATCCGTTCTTCAGGGCATTGCTGCGGAAGATATCGGCGATCTCCGAGCTCAGCACAGCTTGGATGCCGTAATCCAGCAAGGCCCACGGCGCATGTTCACGCGAAGAGCCACAGGCGAAATTATGTCCGGCCACCAGAATCCGGCAGCCCTGCGCCTGCGGCCGATTCAGCGGAAACTCCGGATTGTCGGAACCGTCTTCGGCAAAACGCCAGTCATGGAAAGCGAAGCGGCCCAGGCCTTTGCGCTCGGTGGTGGTCAGGAACCGCGCCGGGATGATGCGGTCGGTGTCGATGTTTTCGTTCGCCAGCACCGCGGTCCGCGAGCGGATGTAGGTCACCGGCTTCATGCCGCCTGCTCCTTGGCGTCATCAAGTGACGCCGGATCGGCGATGTGGCCTTTGACGGCGCTGGCGGCCGCCACCGCCGGACTGGCCAGCACGGTGCGCGCACCCGGACCCTGCCGGCCTTCGAAATTGCGGTTACTGGTGCTGACCACGAGTTCTCCCGGCTTGGCGGCGTCGCCGTTCATGGCGATGCACATCGAACAGCCGGGTTCACGCCATTCGGCGCCGGCCTGTTTGAACACGCGGTCCAGGCCCTCGGCCTCGGCGGATTTCTGCACCGCAACCGAACCCGGCACCACCAGCGTACGCACATGCGCCGCCACGCGCCTGCCGCGCAGCACCGCAGCCGCCGCGCGCAGATCGGACAGACGCGAATTGGTGCAGCTGCCGATGAACACCACATCGACGCGCGCGTCCTGCAGAGTCTGTCCGGGCTGCCACTGCATGTAGTGCAGGGCTTTCTGTTCCTGGAAATCGGCTGCCGCCGGTACCGCGGCATGGATCGGCATGACCATGCCCGGGTGCGTGCCGTAGCTGACGGTAACGCCGACTTCACCGGCATCGATGACGATGGCTTTGTCGAAATGCGCGCCGTCATCGGTTTTCAGTGCGCGCCAGACAGCGACAGCGGACTCCCAGGCCTCGCCCTGCGGTGCATGGGCGCGGCCCTGCAGATAATCGAAAGTCGTCTGATCGGGCGCGATCAATCCGGCGCGGGCGCCGGCTTCGATCGACATGTTGCACAGTGTCATGCGCTGCTCCATGTCCAGCGCCTCGATGGCGCTGCCGTGGAATTCGAAAGCATGCCCGGTGCCGCCGTTGAAGCCGACCTTGCCGATGATATGCAAGGCCAAATCTTTGGCGCTCACACCCGGCGCCAACCGGCCGTCAACGCGCACCGAATAGTTTTTCGGCTTGCGCTGCAGCAGGCACTGCGTGGCCAGCACATGCCCGACTTCGGTAGTGCCGATGCCGAACGCCAACGCGCCGAATGCGCCGTGGGTCGAGGTATGGCTGTCACCGCAGACGATGGTCATGCCCGGACGGGTGGCGCCCAGTTCCGGCCCGATGACATGCACGATGCCGCGGCTGGCGCTGTTCCAGCCGTGCAATGCGATGCCGAATTCGGCGCAGTTCGCTTCCAGCGAATGCACCTGCTGCCGGGCTTCCGGCGTGAAATAGCGGTGCTGGCCATCGTCACCGGCCGGCGTGGTCGGCGTCGAATGGTCGAGTGTTGCCAATACCCGCTCGGGGCACCTGACGGTGAGGCCGCGCTGACGCAGCTCGGTAAACGCCTGCGGCGAGGTGACTTCGTGGATCAGATGCAGATCGACATACAGGATAGCCGGCGCTTCCTGTGTTTCCGGCGAGACCTGATGGCTGTCCCAGATCTTGTCGAGCAGCGTACGCGCCGTTTGTTGTCTGGCACTCATGATCCCACCCCTGCCGACGCGGCCGCGGCCTTGGTTCCGGTTTGCGAGGCCTGCAGCCGTTCGATGCGGTTGACAGCCTCCAGAGCCGCCAACGCCGCCGCCTCCACGATATCGGTGGAAACGCCGTTTCCGCGGACCTCACGGCCTTGGCAATCGACGATCAGGCTGGCCTGGCCCTGCGCATCGCCGCCGTTGCTCAGCGAGTGGATCTGGAAATCGCGGATGGTCAGGGCATGGCCGGTGGCACGCTCGAACGCGCTCAGCAGAGCATGCACCGGGCCATCGCCGATCGATGCTTCGCTGGCTTCAAAGCCTTTTTCATGGCGCAACCTGACGCTGGCCGAGGCGCTGCCGCCGTTATGGCTGGCAGCATGCCATTGTTCGATGGCCCACGGTCCGGTGGCTTCCGGATCGATGCCGTTGGCCAAGGCTTCCAGATCGCCGTCGTAGACTTCACGTTTCTTGTCGGCCAAGGTTTTGAAGCCGGTGAATATCGCTTCGAAGCCGGCTTCGTCCGGATGGTGCCCCAGGAAGTCCAGACGTTCCCGCAGCGCATGCCGGCCGCTGTGCTTGCCCAACACCAATTGCGAACGCTCGAAACCGACATCCTCCGGACGCATGATTTCGTAGGTGCCGCGGTGCTTGAGCATGCCGTGTTGGTGGATGCCGGCCTCGTGCGCGAAGGCGTTCTCGCCGACCACCGCTTTGTTGCGCGGCATCGCGATGCCCATCAGGGTGTTGAACAGGCGCGCGGTCGGATACAGCCGCTGCGTATGGATACCGGTATCGGCGCCGTACAGCTCACTGCGGGTCTTCAAGGCCATGACGATTTCTTCCAGCGCGGCATTTCCTGCGCGCTCGCCGATACCCGTCAATGTGCACTCGACCTGGCCGGCGCCGGCCGAAACCGCCGCCAGGCTGTTGGCGACCGCCATGCCCAGATCGTCATGGCAATGCACGCTGATCACGGCACGGTCGATGTTGCGGACAT